>Ga0247727_10012803_pt1 | contig 14303 bp, 14 predicted proteins | sample WisWelCaveWW1625_FD_202498 | JGI IMG/M metagenome (GOLD analysis project Ga0247727, IMG submission 202498) | Biofilm microbial communities from Wishing Well Cave, Virginia, United States - WW16-25 | ecosystem: Environmental > Aquatic > Deep subsurface > Groundwater > Cave microbial mat | place... | reverse complement strand
AGCAAGGTGGTGTGGCCGAGAAACCGGTCGAGCATCCGTTCGACCACCCCCCACAGCGACTGGATGGTGCAGTCCCCCAGGTGGGCGCAGGTGGCCTTGTCGCCCGCGAACCGGCTGCAGTATTCGGTGTTGTACAGGCGGCCACCCAGGACGTTCAGGATCTCGGCCACGGTGATCTGCCCCGGCTCGCGCGCCAGGGTATAGCCGCCCGACCGGCCGAGGACGCTCTTCACCAGGCCCGCCCGCCGCAGCCGCCGGACGATCTTGGCGACGTAGGCGACGGTCAGCCCCTCGTCCCGGGCCACTTCCGCCAGCGTGAGCGGCTCCGACCGGCCGCGATTCTGGCGGCGGGCGAGCTGCAGCATGCAGCGCAATCCGTATTCTTCCTGGGCCGAGACCTTCAACGGCAACCCCTGTCGATGCAGTGATCCTATGAAACGTGTACCTTTTTGTCAATGATAAATAACGGCTGAAAAGCTGCCGGGAATGCGGCCCGCGGCAGGCGCTGCGCCGAAGCGCCGGGCCGGGCCGCGCCGCGCCGCGGAGCACCCCGCCCTGATCCCCGGCGGTGCCTCCCCGAGCGCGCCACGGCCGTGCCTTGATCCCCCGTCCCGGCAGGGGTTAGGATGCGGCTCCACATGACGAACCGGAGCCCCGCGCCGAAGGCAGCGGACCCGCTGCGCGAGAGCCCGTTCCTGCGCGCCTGCCGGCGTGAAGCCCTTCCCTCCCCCCCGGTCTGGCTGATGCGCCAGGCGGGCCGCTACATGAAGGAATACCGCGCGCTGCGCGATCGCGTGGGATTCCTGGAGCTGTGCCGCAACCCGGACCTGGTGGCGGAGGTGACGGTTCACGCCGCCCGGCGCCTCGGGGTCGACGCGGCCATCGTTTTCTCGGACCTGCTCCTTCCGGTCGAGGCCTTCGGCCTGCGGCTGGCGTTCGAGAAGGGGGACGGGCCGTCCATCAATCCCCCCGTGCGCAGCGGCGCCGACATCGATCGGCTGCGCGAGCCCGACCTCGAGGCCGACCTCGGCTACGTCTTCGCGGGGATACGCGCCACGCGGCGGGCCCTCCCCGCGGGCATGCCGCTCATCGGCTTCGCCGGCGCGCCCTTCACTCTGGCGTCGTACATGATCGAGGGGGGCGGCTCGAGCGCCTACCGGCACACCAAGTCGCTCTACCACCGCGATCCCGGAGCCTGGAACGCCCTGCTCGGGCGCCTCGTCCGCCTGACCTCCGCCTACCTGAACGGGCAGATCGCCGCCGGCGCGCAGGCGGTGCAGATCTTCGATTCGTGGGTCGGGTGCCTGTCGCCGGACGACTACCGGGATTTCGTCCTGCCGCACGTCAGGGCGCTGATCGCCGCGCTGACGCCGGGCGTCCCGGTGATCCTGTTCGGCACCCAGACCACCTCCCTGCTGCCGCAGTTCGGGACCGCCGGCGCCGGCGTGGTCGGCGTCGACTGGCGGGTCGACCTCGTCGAGGCGTGGGACCGGCTGGGCGACGTGGCGATCATGGGGAACCTCGATCCGATCGTCCTGTTCGCGCCGCGCGACGAGGTGGTGCGGCGCACGAACGAACTGCTGGCGCGCGCCTCGGGGCGGCCGGGCTGGATCTTCAACCTCGGACACGGCATCCTGCCGCACACCCCGGTTGACAATGTCGTGGCGCTCGTCGAGACCGTGCACGCCTGGAACGGCGCATGACGACGGGCGGGTTCGACGCGGTCCTGCTGCTCGCCTTCGGCGGCCCGACCCGCCCGGAGGAGATCCGCCCCTTCCTCGACAACGTCCTGCGCGGCCGGGCGGTGCCGCAACAGCGCTACGAGGCGGTTGTGCAGCACTACATCGAGGTCGGCGGGTCGTCGCCGCTCGGCCGGCTGACCGAGGCGCAGGCCGAGGGTCTGCGTTGCCAGCTGAAGAGCGAGGGCCCGGACCTGCCGGTGTTCGTCGGCATGCGCCACTGGCATCCGTACATCAACGACACCCTCGGCGCGATGGCCGGCCGCGGCCTGCGGCGGGCGATCGGCATCGTCCTCGCCGCGCACCCGTCGCAATCGTCGCGCGAGGCCTATTTCCGCGCCGTCGCCGAGGCGCAGCGCCGCGTCGGACCGAACGCGCCGGCGGTCGAGTTCGTCGAGCCGTGGTACGAGCACCCGCTGTTCATCGAGACCCTGGCGGCGCGGCTGCGCGCCGCCCGCGAACACGTGCCCAAGGACCGCCGCGATCAGGCCGCCCTCCTGTTCACCGCCCACAGCATCCCGGTCGCCATGTCGGACGAGGCCGGCTACGACCGCGCCCTGCGGCGCACCGCCGACCTCACCGCCGAGGCGGCCGGCGCCGGCGACTGGAAGCTGGTCTACCAGAGCCGCAGCGGCGCTCCCCACGAGGCCTGGCTCGTGCCCGACGTGTGCGAGGCGATCGCCGAGGAGGCGCGCCGCGGCGCCAGCGACGTCGTCGTGGCGCCCATCGGCTTCGTCAGCGACCACGTCGAGGTGCTCTACGACCTCGACATCGAGGCGAAGGCGGCCGCGCTCGACCACGGCCTCGGCTTCCACCGTGCCGGGACCGCCGGCGACCACCCGGCCTTCGCGCGGCTGCTGGCGGCGCTGGTGCGCGAGCGGACCGCGCGCGACCCGGCGTGAGCGGTCCCGGGGCCTCCCCCGAAGCGGCGGGCGGGCCGGCCAACGGCGCGCCGCCGGGGCCGCGGCCGATCGAGATCGCCGTGGTCGGCGCCGGCATCGCCGGTCTGTCGGCCGCCTTCTCGCTCCTCGAACGCGGCCGCGACCGCGGGGTGCCGATCGCGCTGTCGATCTTCGACGGCGCGCGGCGCGCCGGCGGTGTCATCCACACCGAGAGGCGCGACGGCTTCGTGGTCGAGGCCGGGCCCGACTGCTTCATCACCGACAAGCCGGCGGCGCTGCACCTGTGCCGGCGTCTCGGCCTCGACGGGGAGCTGACCGGCACCAATCCCGCCTGCCGGCGCTCGTACGTCCTCAGGGGACGGCGGCTGCTGCCGATCCCCGAGGGCTTCCACATGATGGCCCCGGCGCGGATCATGCCGTTCCTCACCACGCCGATCCTGAGCCTGCCGGGGAAGGTGCGCGCCGGACTCGATCTGTTCCTGCCACGCGGGCCGGTGCTGCCGGACGAGAGCCTGTCGTCGTTCGTCCGCCGCCGCTTCGGTGACGAGGTCCTGGAGCGCCTGGCGCAGCCGCTCCTCGCGGGGATCTACAACGCCGAACCCGAGCGCCTGAGCCTGCGCGCCACGATGCCGCGCTTCCTCGACCTCGAGCGCGACCATCGATCGGTCATCGTCGGGCTGATGCGCGGCCGCCGGCGCGCCGCGGGTGCGGGAGCGGGCACCAGCGGCGCGCGCTACTCGCTGTTCGTCACGCCGCGCCGCGGCATGGCGTCGATCGTCGAGCGGCTGGTCGACAGCATCCCGGCGGAGGCCTTCCGCCTCGGCACCGCCGTCACCGGGCTGTGGCCGGGCGTCCCCGGGCGCGACCCGCGCCGCTGGATCGTCGCCACCGACCGCGGCGACAGCCTGCCGTTCGACGCCGTGGTGCTGGCCCTGCCCGCCCCGCACGCCGCGCCGCTCGTCCGACCGCTCGACGCCGCCGCCGCCGACGGCATGGCGGCGATCCCGTACGGCTCCTCGACGACAGTGAGCCTCGCCTGGCGCGCCGCCGATCTGCCGCGGCCGCTCGACGGTTTCGGCTTCGTCGTGCCGCGCGGCGAGAACCGCAAAATCATCGCCTGCTCGTTCTCGAGCGTCAAGTTCCCCGCCCGGGCCCCCGAGGGGCACGTTCTCGTGCGCGCCTTCACCAGCGAGGAGCTCATCCCCGGCCGCGACCCCGAGGCGACGGCCGCCGTCGTCCGCGGGGAGATCCGCGGCATCCTCGGCATCGCGGCGGAGCCGCTGTTCGTCTCGACCTCGTTCCATCCCGGCTCCATGGCGCAGTACGACGTGGGCCACCTGGCGCGCATCGCCGTGGTCGAGTCGCGGCTCGAGAAGCACGCCGGCCTGGCGCTCGCGGGCAACGGCCTCAGGGGCGTGGGGGTGCCCGACTGCGTCAGGAGCGGCGAGACGGCCGCCGACCGCATCCTTTCGCAGGCGGCCCTGCTCGTGTCATGATCTCCGGCCGATGAACCCGACCGCCGGACGATCGCGTCTCGTCATCGCCGCGCTCGCGGCCTTCGCCGCGGGCGCCGCGCGGCCCGTGCTGGCGCACGATTTCTGCCTGCTGAGCGCGCCGCCGCGCGTCGAGCCGGGCGCCCCCTTCGACCTGGCGATGCACGTGGCCGACGTCTTCCCCGGCGAGGCGGTCCCCTGGCGCACCGGCCGCGTCGCCGAGTTCTTCGTCACCGACGCGCACGGCCGTTCCGACCTCGGGACGCCGCCCCTGGCCGGCGATCCTCCGCGCGCCCGCATGACGCTGCGGGGACGGGGGACGGCGGTCGTGTCGCTGGTCACCGGTCCGTCGTACATCGAGCTGCCGGCGGCGGAGTTCGAGGCGTACCTCGCGCACGACGGCCACGACGCCGTCATCGAGGCCCGCCGGCGCGCCGGCCGGACCGATCGACCGGGCCGCGAGCGCTACACCCGCCACGTGAAGACGCTCCTGAACATCGGCGGCCCCTCGACGTCGGTGGCGCTGACGCGCACCGGGCTGGAGATCGAGATCGTCCCCGAGACCGATCTGGCGCGCCTGGCCCCGGGCGGCAGCCTGCCGGTGCGCGTGTTCTTCCGCGGCGGCCCACTCGCCGGCGCGCTGGTGTGCGCGACGCACGACGACTGGACGGGCGGTCACGACACCTATGCCTGGTGCGGCCGCCTCGACGGCGCCGGGCGGGCGGCGATCCCGATCGCCGCCCCCGGCTGGCAGTTGATCCGGGCCGCGAAGATGGTGCCGCTGCGCGACGACCCGAAGGCGGACTGGCACAGTTACTGGACCACCCTCACCTTCCACCTCGACGGGCCGCCGCCCGCCGCGCCGGAGACACCGCGATGAAGCTCGCCCTCGGATGCGATCACGCCGGCTGGGATCTCAAGAACCTCGTCGCGGATTGGCTGCGCCAGGAAGGCCACGCCGTGGCCGAGGTCTTCCCGGCGGCCTTCGACCCGCAGGACGACTACCCGGACGCCGCCGCGGCCGTCGGCCGCGAGGTCGCGGCCGGGCGGGCGGAGCGCGGGGTCATCGTCTGCGGCTCGGGGGTCGGGGCGTCGGTGGCCGCCAACAAGATCCGCGGTGTCCGGGCCGGGCTGTGTCACGACACCTACAGCGCCCACCAGGGGGTCGAGCACGACGACATCAACGTGCTGTGCATCGGCGCGCGGGTGATCGGCGCGGCGACCGCGCGGGAGATCGTGCGCGCCTTCCTCGGGGCGCGCTTCACCGGCGAGGAACGCCACCTGCGCCGGTTGAAGAAGACCATCGCCCTCGAACAGGGCCGGTGACGCCCCGGCGGGCGGGCGCCGCGGGGCCGGGCGGCGGCGCCACGTCGGGCGGGCGCTACACCAGGGCGCTGATGATCCAGTAGCCGATCCCGGCGACCAGCGCCGACAGCGGGATCGTCAGCACCCAGGCCCAGATGATCCGGGTCGCCACTCCCCAGCGCACCGCGCTCAGGCGATGCGTCGCGCCGACCCCCATGATCGCCCCGGTGATGGTGTGGGTCGTGCTCACCGGGATGCCCCACAGCGCGGTGCCGATCAGCATGACCGCGCCGGCGGTCTCTGCGCTGAAGCCGCCGATCGGCCTGAGCTTGGTGATCTTCATCCCCATGGTCTTGACGATCCGCCAGCCCCCGAACAGGGTCCCCGCGGCGATGGCCGCGTGGCAGATCAGGATGACCCACATCGGCACGTGGAACGCCGGCATGAAGCCGGTCGTGTACAGCAGCACCGCGATGATCCCCATCGTCTTCTGGGCGTCGTTGGTGCCGTGGCCGAGGCTGTAGAACGCCGCGCTCACCAGCTGCAGCCGGCGGAAGCGCCGATCGACGGTCGAGGGGAGGGAGCGCGCGTGCACGAGCATCAGGAGGCTCATCGTCGCGTAGCCGAGCACGAGGCCGAGCAGCGGCGACAGCACGATGAACAGGGCGATCTTCGCGAGCCCGCCGGGCAGCAGCACGCCGAAGCCGCCGCGCACCACCGCCGCCCCGGCCAGCCCGCCGATGAGCGCGTGCGACGAAGACACGGGAAGCCCGAGCCACCACGTCAGCAGGTTCCAGAAGATCGCCCCGACGAGCCCGCCGAGCACGACCCAGCGGTCGATCCCCGCCGGGTCGACCACGCCCTTGCCGAGGGTGGCGGCGACCTTCACGCCGAAGCCGAACGCCGCCACGAAGTTGAAGAAGGCGGCCCAGGCGACCGCGACGTTGGGGCTGAGCGTCCCCGTCGACACGACCGTCGCGACCGAGTTCGCGGCGTCGTGGAAGCCGTTCAGGAAGTCGAAGACCAGCGCGACGACAATGATCGCGACGACCGAGACCAGGAGGGGATCGATGGCGGTACCTCGCTACTGGCTCTTGAGCACGATGCGCTCGAGGACGATGGCGATCCGGTCGCCGGCGTCGGTGCCGGCCTCGAGGACCTCGATGATCTCCTTGGCCTTGATCACGAAGATCGCGTCGGTGCTGGTCTCGAACAGGCGCGCCATGGCCTCGCGGTAGAGGCGGTCGCCCTCGGTCTCAAGGTCCTTGATGCGCCTGCACTGCTCGAGGATGTGGTCGGGCTCCTTCAGGCGGGAGACGGCCAGGGCGATCTCCTCGGCCTGGCGCCGGATGACCTTCGCCAGGGCGGCGGCCCCCTGCACCTCGCTCCCGACCCGGAACAGCACCGCCCGGCTGGCGGTCGCGTCGACGAGGTCGACGATGTCGTCCATCGCCGTCCCCAGGTCGTGGATGTCCTCGCGATCGAAGGGGGTGATGAAGGTGCGGTTCAGCTCGCGCACCAGATCGTGCACCATGCGGTCGCAGCGGTGCTCGATCTCCTTGATCTGCGCCGCGTGCGTCTCGAGCCGGTCGTGGCCGTCGGTGAACAGCCGCTCCAGGATGCTCGCCGCCTCGACCGCGCCGCGCGCCATCCCCTCGAAGGTTTCGAAGAACAGCCGTTGGCTCTTCTTGAGGCTCAGCATGGCACCCCCACCCGCCCGGACACCGCTCCATCCGGCGACCGGTCACATCCGCATGTCGTTGTGGAATCGGAGAGCGGACGGTAACGCAGGGCGCTCGGGGCTGTCAATCGGCCCCGGAGGGCGTCCCGGGCAGGCGGCGATAGCCGCGATCGAACCACAATAGCGGCGCGCCGGCGGCGCCGGCGGCGGCGCTTGAGGCGCTGCCGGCGGCCTCGACGCGGCCGACGAAGATGGCGTGATCGCCGCCGTCGTGCCGCGCCACCAGAACGCAATCGAGCCACGCGAGTGCCTCGTCGAGCACCGGTGCGCCGGTCGCCTCGGTCCGGCGCGCGACGCCGGGGAGCGCGTGGCCCGACGGGCCGCGCCGGCCGGCCGCCATGTCGGAGATCGCCTCCTGCCCCGCGTGCAGGACGTTGACCGCGAAGCGGCCCTCGCGGACGATGGCGTCGTGGCTGCGCGACGGCGTCTCGATGCAGATCAGCACGAGGGGCGGCTCGAGCGACACCGAGGTGAACGAGCTGACCGTGATGGCCTGGAGGTTGCCGCCGTCCCCGGTCGTGACCACCGAGACGCCGCTCGCCCACAGCCTGAGGATGTCCTTGAATCGCCGCTCGCCGACCGGCACCGCGCCCTCCCGCGCGGCCTCGCCGCGTGGCGGCGAGAGTACACCAGCCGCCCGGACCGCCGCCACCTTGTAAGATGCGACCGCGGATGACAGCGACCCGGATCGAGACCTTCTTCCTGCCCGGCCCCGCCGGCCGGCTGGAGTGCTTCCTCAAGCAGCCGGCCGACGCGGCGCGGCGCGCCGCCGCGGTCGTGTGCCACCCGCACCCTCTGTTCGGCGGCACGATGCAGAACAAGGTCGTGCACGCCACGGCCGAGGCGCTGGTCGGGGCGGGGCTGGCGGCGCTGCGGTTCAACTTCCGGGGCGCGGGCGGCAGCGCCGGCGTCCACGACGGCGGCCGCGGCGAGAGCGACGACCTGCGCGTGGTGCTCGACGAGGCGGCCCGCCGCTTCCCGGACCTGCCGCTCGTCGTCGCCGGTTACTCGTTCGGCGCCTTCGTCGGCCTCGGCGTCGGCTGTTACGACCGGCGGGTCGCGGCGCTCATCGGCATCGCCGCCCCGGTGGGGCTGTTCAACTTCTCGTTCCTGCGCGACTGCGACAAGCCGCTGACCCTGATCCAGGGGGAGTCCGACCCGCTCGCGCCCCTGGGGCTCGTCCTGACGCTCGCCGCGGCCCTGCCGCGCGGCGCCCGGGTGGTGCCGATCGATGGAGCCGAACACGGTTTCGCCGGCCGCCTCGAGATCCTGGCGGCGCGCGTGGTCGAAGCGCTGCCCGCGACCCTCGCGTGAGGCGGCGCGCGGCCAGACCGACCGCGGTGCGCGGGCGTGTTCAACGGTGGTATCGTTACGGCTTCCGCGGGACCGCCGGCGCGCCCGGCCCACGCCCGCCCTGTGAGGAGGCGACGATGAGGCATGTCATGGTCGTGCTGGCGATCGCGGCGTTGGCGGCGGTCCACGCCGCTCCCGCCGTCGCGCAGGATGACGCCGTCATCACCAAAGGGAAGTCGGTCTTCGCGGCCCAGAAGTGCGCCATGTGCCACGCGGTCGAAGGCAAGGGGAACAAGAACATGCCTCTCGACGGCATCGGCGGCAGGATGTCGGCGGACGACATCCGCAAGTGGATCGTGTCGCCCAGGGACATGAAGGCGGACACGAAGATGAAGGCGTACCCGAGCCTCACCGCCGGCGATCTCGACAACCTGGTCGCCTACCTCGCGAGCCTGAAGAAGTAGCGGGGCGCCGATCCCTTGACCCCGAAGACCTCGGCGGTTCTCGCGGGGGCCCTGGCCCTGCTCGCGCTGGCGGCCGGGCGGACGACCCCCGCGGTCGTCGCGGCGGACGCGCGCCCGGAGGTGCCGGCGGCCATCTATGTGCGCGCCGGCGTGCTCATCGACGGCACCGGCGCGCCGCCGCGCCGCGACATCGGCCTGGTCCTCCGGGGCGACCGGATCGCCGAGGTCGCCCCCTGGTCGCGGCTCGCCCCGCCGACGGGCGCCCGCATCGTCGATCTGTCCGACAGGACCGTCCTGCCCGGGCTCATCGACGCGCACGTGCACCTGTCGATGAGCCTCGGTCCCGGGTGGGAGATGGCGCCGGTCAAGACCGGGGCCGCGGACGCCGCCATCCTGGCGACGGTGAACGCCGCGCGCACGCTGCGCGCCGGGTTCACGACGGTGCGCATCCTCGCCGACCGCGCCGGCGAGACCGTGGCGCTGCGCCACGCCATCGACGCCGGGATCGTCGCGGGCCCCCACGTCCTGACGGCGCGCGCCATGCTGTCGATGACCGGCGGGCACGGCGACTGGACCAACGCCTTCCAGCCCGGCGTCGTCATCGAGGACCCCGGCGCCGGGGCCTCCGGGGTCTGCGACTCTCCGGACTCCTGCCGCGCCATGGTGCGCACCCAGGTCAAGTACGGCGCCGACGTCATCAAGCTCTCCGCCACCGGCGGCGTGCTGTCGGCCGGCGACGCCATCGGCGCGCGCCAGTTCTCGAACGACGAGCTCGCCGCCATCGTGGCCGAGGCCCACGCCCTCGAGCGCCGGGTCGCCGCGCACGCCCACGGTACCGACGGGATCAAGGCGGCGGTGCGCGCCGGCGTCGACTCGATCGAGCACGGCTCGATCCTCGACGACGAGGCGGTCCGGCTCATGAAGGAGCACGGCACGTTTTTGGTGCCGACGCTCCTGGCCGGCGAGACCATAGAGGCCCTGGCGAAGCGCGGCGGCCTGCCGGCCTGGGCGGTCGAAAAGGCCCTCGCCGTGCGCCCGCTCATGGAGGGCTCCTTCCGCCGCGCCGTGAAGGCCGGCGTCAAGATCGCCTTCGGCACCGACTCCGGGGTCTCCGAGCACGGCAGGAACGCGCGCGAGTTCGAGCTGATGGTCGGGGCCGGGATGGCGCCGATGGACGCCATCGTCGCCGCCACCCGCAACGCCGCTACGCTGCTCGGCGTCGCCGCCGACCGCGGCACGGTCGAAGCCGGCAAGCGGGCCGACCTCGTCGCCGTGGCGGGCGATCCGCTTTCCGATATCGCGGCACTTGCGCACCCCGTGGCGGTTTTCAAGGACGGCCGCCCGATCGAGCCGGCGGGCGCGGCGGCGCCGTGAGCGGCGGCGCGCCGCGCGTCGGCGTCAGCAGCTGCCTCCTGGGGCGTCCGGTCCGCTGGGACGCCGGCCACAAGCGCGACCCCTGCATCGCCGACACCCTCGGCCGCTGGTTCGAATGGGTCCCGGTCTGCCCCGAGGAGGAGCTGGGGCTCGGCGTGCCGCGCGAGGCGCTGCGCCTCGAGGGCGATCCCGGGGCGCCGCGCCTGGTGTTGCGCGACACCCGCGCCGACATCACCGGGCGCATGACGGACTGGGCCGAGGCCCGCGTCGCCGGCCTCGCCGGCCTCGACTTGTGCGGCTTCATTCTGAAGCGCGACTCGCCGAGCTGCGGCATGAATCGCGTCGAGGTGTTCGGCCCGGCCGGGAGCGCCGGCCGGAAGGGGGTCGGCATCTTCGCCCGCGTGCTCATGGCAAGACACCCGCTCCTGCCGGTCGAGGCGGAAGACCGCCTGCACGACCCGCGCCTCAGGGAGCGCTTCATCGAGAACGTGCTCGACTACCGCGGGCATCTGACGGCGCGGCACCATGCCTGACGCCGGCCGGGCGCAGCGGCGGCTGGGGTTCGGTTGCTACCGGGTCGACGACCGCACGCCCGCGCACCGCCGGGCGCTCGAGCGGGCGCTCGACGCCGGCTGCGACCTCATCGACACCTCGACGAACTACACCGACGGCGGCAGCGAGCGGCTCGTCGGCGCCGTCCTCGCCGATCGCGCCCGGCGCGACCCCGCGGCGCGCGCCCGCGTCGCCCTGGTCACCAAGATCGGCTACGTCCAGGGGACCAACCTCGAGGTCGCCCTCGAGCGCGAGCGCGCCGGCCGTCCCTTTCCGGAGATGGTCCGCTACATGGACGGCTGCTGGCACTGCGTCCATCCCGAGTTTCTGCGCGACCAGATGGACCGCTCGCGCCGGCGCCTGCAGACCGGGCGCATCGACACCGTCCTGCTGCACAACCCCGAGTACTTCCTGTCGGACGCGCGGCACCGCGGCGGCGCCGATGTCGAGGCCGCCCGCGCCGAGTTCTATCGCCGCCTGCGCGAGGCGTTCGCGTTCCTCGAGGAACGCGTCGCCGCCGGCGACATCGGCGCCTACGGCGTCTCGTCGAACACCGTGGTCGCGCCGGCGGACGATTTCGAGGCGACGTCGCTCACGCGGATTCTCGACGCCGCCGTGGCGGCCGGCGGAGCGGGACACCATTTCCGCGTGCTCCAGCTGCCGATGAACCTGTTCGAGACCGGTGCGCCGCTCCAGCGCAACACCGGCCCCGGCGGCGGCCGCACGCCGCTCGAGGAGGCGGCCGCGGCCGGCATCGAGGTGCTGGTGAACCGGCCGCTCAACGCGTTCGCCGGCAGGCATCTGCTGCGCCTCGCCGACGGCCAGCCGGCCTCGGCGGCGATCACCGCCGAGCTCGACCCGCTGCTCCCCGCCGGGCGCCGCTCCGAGAGCCTGTCGCGCAAGGCGATCTGGGTGGTCGCCGGCACCCCCGGCGTGAGCACCGTCCTGGTCGGGATGCGCCGGGACGAATACGTCGACGACGTCATGCCGGTCGCCGGCTGGGCGCCGCACCCCGACCCGATGGCCGTCCATCGCCGCTTCCGCGATCTCGGCCCGGCGTGAGTCCGGCCCGCCGATGACCCCCGGCACCCTCGTCCGCGCCGCCGTCATGCCGGCGCCGCGCGCCCCGATCGAGGTGCGCGCCCTGCCTGCGCCGGCGCTCGAGCCCGGGGCGGCGCTTCTCGAGACGATCGCCAGCGAGGTCTGCGGCACCGACGTGCATATTTGGAATGGCGGGCTCGAGGGCGTCCCCTACCCCATCATCCCCGGGCACGTCGCGGTCGGCCGACTCGCCGAGGTGGCTCCACCGCTCGCCGACGAGGAGGGGCGGCCGTTCGAGGTCGGCGACGTGGTCACCTACCTCGACGTGCACGGCACGTGCGGCGCCTGCTGGTACTGTCTCGTGGCGAAGGAGACCACCCGCTGCCCGCGACGCCGCGTCTACGGCATCACGTACGGCGTCGCCGACGGCCTGCTCGGCGGCTGGTCCGAGCGCATCTGGATCCGCCCCGGCGTCCGGTTGCTGCGTCTCCCCGAAGGGCTCGAGCCGCGCACCTTCATCGCCGGCGGCTGCGGCGCGGTGACCGCCTGGCACGCGGTGCGGCGCGCCGGCGTCCGGCTCGGCGATTCTGTGGTCGTGCTGGGGACGGGACCGGTCGGGCAGTCGGCGATCGCCTTCGCCGCGCTGTCGGGCGGCGGGCCGGTCATCGCCACGGGCGCCCCCGACGATCGCCTGGCGATGGCGCGCCGCATGGGCGCCGACGCGACCCTGTCGATCGAGACCCTCGACGCCGCCGGGCGCCGCGCGGCGATCCTGGCTCGTACGGGAGGACGGGGCGCCGACATCGTCATCGAGGCGACCGGCGACCCGGACGCCGTTCCCGAGGGCGCCGCCCTGTGCCGCGACGGCGGCGTGCTGGTCGTCGCCGGGCAGTACGCCGACACCGGCGACACCCGCATCAACCCGCACGCCCTCATCAACCGCAAGCATCTCGAGGTGCGCGGCTGCTGGGGCAGCGATTTCGCGCATTTCCACGGCGCCATTCGGGCCATGGCCCGTTATCAGCAACGCGTCCCGTGGAGCGATCTCGTGCGGCGGTGGTACGCGATCGACGAGGCGGGCGAGGCGCTCGCGGCGGTGGCCGCCCGCGCCATCCTCAAGGCTGGCATCGCGCCCCGGCCCTGAAACGTGGATGGTAGGGCTACGGGGATTCGAACCCCGGTTTGATGGCTGAGAACCATCCGTCCTAACCCCTAGACGATAGCCCCACGAATCTTGGTTCCGGGACAGGGATTCGAACCCCGATTCCTTGGTCCAGAGCCAAGTGTCCTGCCGTTAGACGATCCCGGAGCGCGGGGGCGAATCTTAATAAAGGGGCCCGTGGGTGTCAATCCGATCCGGGGGGCCTGGCCCGAGAGGGACGGTGGCTTGTCCACGGCGGGCGGGTGCGCGGGGCGTGCCTGCCGGGGATGGGTCCGGGGCGCTCGCGCGCCCCTCCCCTCGACCTCGCCTCGCGCCGCCCACCGCGCCGGAAAACGGCGCGGCGGGGCCCCGGACGCACGGTCTCGGACGCCCCGGCAGTCACGCCCCGCGCCCCCGCCCGCTGAGAATGCCCCCCCACCGCGTCACCCCGGGCCGCCACACGGAGAAACGATCGCCCCTGGCTTCATTGAGATTGCCTTGAGCGTGGAAGTGGGCCCGTTTGGCGATGCATCCGATTTCGGCGGCGGTGGGGAGGCCCGGGGCGACGCACGCCGCCCCGGGCCGCGGCACCCTCAGCGCGGCTGACTCTCGAGAAAATCCACCAGGCGGTCCAGCCGAGCCAGGGCGCGCTCCCGTCCGATGAGAACGAGCACCGCGAAGACGCCGGGGCTGACGGCGGTCCCGACCAGGGCGACGCGCAGGGGGTGGATGTACAGCGCCGCCGCCTCGCCGCGCCCCTCGGCGAGCGCGCGCAGCGCCGCCTCGGTCGCCGCCTCGTCGAAGGGATCGACGGCGGCGAGTGCGGCGCGCAGGGCGCGCATCCGCGCGGCCGCCGCCTCCATCCCCCCCCTGGCGCCGGCGAGGTGCTTGTCGACCGCGTCGGGCCGGTAGTCGAAATCGTCGGCGAGGAACGGTCGCGCGTCGCGGGCGAAATCGGTCAGCAGGCGCGAGCGCGCCTTGAGCAGGTCGAGCACGCGCAGGAACCAGTCCCGGCGCGCACCGCCTTCGTTGAGATCCGGCGCCATGAGCCCCGCCCGCTCGAGATCGGCGCGCGCCAGGGCGGCCAGGCGCTGCGGCGGCAGGTCGTTGATGTACCGGCTATTGAGCCACTCGAGCTTCGGCTCGTCGAAGACCGCGCCCTTGCGGTTGATGGAGCCGACCGAGAAGGCCTCGACCATCTCGTCGCGGGTCATCTGCTCGCGCCCGTCGCCCGGCGACCAGCCGAGGAGCGCCAGGA
>Ga0247727_10012802_pt1 | contig 14306 bp, 12 predicted proteins | sample WisWelCaveWW1625_FD_202498 | JGI IMG/M metagenome (GOLD analysis project Ga0247727, IMG submission 202498) | Biofilm microbial communities from Wishing Well Cave, Virginia, United States - WW16-25 | ecosystem: Environmental > Aquatic > Deep subsurface > Groundwater > Cave microbial mat | place... | reverse complement strand
CTCGGCGCGGGATGCGCCGCGTCCTCCGGGGCGCCCCTGGCCGGGTCGCCTCCGGCGCAGGAGGAGGGGACGGTCCGGGCGCTGCGCTACCGGCAGCTCCTCGTGGAGGGCGCGCTGGACTTCAGCCGCGGGGGCGGCCGCTGGCACGACGTGCTGTTCCTGCCCGAGGCGGGGGTGGTGTGCAACGTCGTGTGGGAATCGGAGACGGTCTGGGGGAAGGACGGGTCGGTGGACTTCCGGGAGATCCCCCGGATGCACGCCTTCCACGGGGAGCTCCAGGAGAGCCTGGAGGCGAGGCCGCAGGACGAGGAGCAGGGGAGGCGGGCCCCGGAGGAGATCCGGATCCCGGCCGCGCTGGCCCGGGAGATCGTGGCGCTGGCCGAGCGCACGCGCCGGGAGCGGGAGGCCTCGGAGAGGCTCGGGGGGGAGGCCGTCGAGGCGGGGGTCGTCGGGGGGAAGGAGACGGTCCGGGCCAGGGATCCCTTCCGCTGAGACCCCGCCGCGGGCCTCGGTGGTGGCGGCCGACGGACGGGAGTAGCATGGCCGCATGCGCATCCCGGCCGCCGCGGTCCTGATCCTCCCCGCGCTCCTCCCGGACCCCTCGGCGGCGCAGGACGCCTCCCCGCTGGAGAACGGGGTCCGGCTCCTCGGGAGCGCGGACTGGAAGGACCGGCTCCAGGGGCTCGGACTGCTGGAGGGGTGCCCCGGGGACGGACGCGCCGTGAAGGCGGCGGTGAAGGCGCTCGGGGACGCCGACTGGGGGGTGATCATCCGGGCGGCGCAGGCGCTCGCGAAGATCGGGAACGACGAGAGCCGCGATCCCCTCCTGCGCCTTGCCGTGGAGGGGGAGATCCGCTGGATCCGCGACGCGGCCGCCTCCGCGCTCCAGGGGAGGGACGCGAAGGCCTCCGCCGCCCGCCTCCTCGCCGCGGTGCGCGCCGTGAAGGAGGCCGGGACGCAGGTCCACGCGCTCGAGGCGGTGGGCCTGCTCGGGGCGGCCGAGACCGTGGAGGCGCTCTCGGGGTTCGCGCTGAGCCGCGAACCCGCGGTCTCGGCCGCCGCGCTCCGCGCGCTGGGCCGCATCGCCGGCCGGGAGCCCAACGCCCGGAAGGCCGTGACGGACATCCTCGCCCAGGTCCTCCCGCTGCGGGGGGACCGGAAGCACTTCCAGGCCTGCGCCGCGGCCGTGGAGGCGCTGGGCTCCATCCCCTCCCGCGAGGCCTCGGCGCTGCTCCTCGAGGAGGTCTCGCTGGCGGCGGACGAGGATCCCTACCTCCCCGAGCGCATCGCCCGGGGGCTGGCGCTGGAGGGGCGGCCCCCGGTCGGCCCCGCCCTGGACGGGAACCTCGGATCCGAGAAGGCCCCCGCGGCGCTGCGGCGCCTCGCGAGGCTTGCGGCGCGCCTGCGCAGCGCGGAGGCCCGCCCCGGCCTCGAGAAGGCGCTGGCGAACCCCGAGGACCGCGTGCGCTCCGAGGCCTGCCGGGCGCTGGGGATCCTCGAGGACCCCGCCTCGCTCCCGGCCGTCCGGCCGCTTCTGAGGGACCCGAGCCCCTTCGTCCGCATCGAGGCCGTGACGGCGCTCCAGCGCCTGCTCCCGCGCGCGGAGTTCCGTGCGCTGGGAGCCGAGGTGGCGAAGGACCGCGAGGAGGTCGTGCGCCTGCAGTGGGTGGTGGAGGTGGACGACCGCCGCGATCCCTTCGACCTCGACGCCCTCCAGAGGTACTTCGAGGACCGCTCCTGGCGCGTCGCCTCGGCGGCGCTGGCGGCGGCGGGGACGCTCGGCGCCGGGCCGGACCTCCCCCGGGTGCTGCCTGCGGCCTCCCACAAGGACTGGCGCATCCGGGCCGCGGCCCTCGAGGCCATGGGGAGGCTCCGGGCGAAGGAGGCGGTGCCGCACCTCGCGGCGGGGCTCCGGGACCGGGACCCCGTGGTGAAGGGGGTCTGCCACGCCAACCTGAAGATCCTCACCAAGCAGGACCTCCCCCCCGACCCCGCCGCCTGGGCCGCCTGGTGGGGGAGGAACGGCGAGGCGCTCGACCTCGTCAAGCGCAGCCGCCGCGACGCTGCGACGATCCAGAAGGAGCTGCAGGAGCGGGGCCGCTACGGGGACACCTTCTACGGGAAGCGCGGCGTGGAGGTCCTCCAGAAGGCGCGGATCCTCGTCGTGAAGGGGGCCTGGGACAAGGTCGAGGTCGTGCTGAGCCACCTGAAGATCCCCTGCGAGGTGCTCCGCGCCCAGCAGCTCAAGGAGGCGGGGCTCAACCCCAACCAGGTGGTGCTCGTGAACTGCGAGGGGAACGTGGACGCGGACAGCGCCGAGCGGCTCCAGTGGTTCGTCAACGTCGGCGGCTACTGCATGGCCACGGACTGGGCGCTCACCAAGGCCGTGCGGTCCTGCTTCCCGGGCTACGCCGACCAGTCCCCGGGGGCCAACACGGGCAACGACGTGGTGGTCGTCGAGGACGCGAGCCCGGGCCACCGGTACACCGCCGGGGTCTTCGAGGGCGTGCCGGCCATGAAGTGGTGGCTCGAGATCCAGGCCTTCCCCATCCGGGTGCTCTGGCCCGAGCGGGTCGAGGTCCTCGTGGACAGCGCCGAGATGAAGCGCAAGTACGGCTCCTCGACCATGGGGCTCGCCTTCCGCTGGGGGCTGGGCCGCGTGCAGCACTCGGTCAGCCACTTCTTCCTGCAGGAGGAGGGGATGACGCAGGCCCGGGGGGAGCGGGCGCGGATGGTCTTCGCCGCGGACCACCTCGGGCTCGCGCTCGACGAGATCCGGGTCCTGGCGGCCAAGGGGGCCTTCGCGGGGTCGCTCAACGAGGAGACCATGCGGCAGATCGCGCCGGACTACTCGATGTTCCGCCTCATCGTGAACTTCGTGGCGGAGAAGTCCCGCTGGGTTGAGGACCTGTAGGGGCGGGTGGGACCCGCCCGGCCCCGCTACCGGGGCGGCGGGGCGGGCGTCGCGAGCGCCTCGACGGCGGCGTCGCGGGTGGGGTAGACCGGGAAGTCCTTCTCGAGGCCGAGCGTCTTGATCACCTTGCGGATCATCGCCGGCGGATTGACCATCGCCACGACCCCGGCCTTCGCGACCGCGGCCCGTCGGGCCTGGACGAGGCAGCCGACGCCCGAGGATCCCATGTAGGTGACGCCGGCGAAGTCGAAGACGAGCCTCGTCTCGCCCGCGGCGATGAGTTCCTTGACGGCCTTCCCGACCTCGGCCTTCTGGGGGGCGTCCAGCTCACCCTCCACGACGACGGTGGCCACCCCACGCTGCTTGAGGATCTCGATCTTCATGCTCCCTTCCGGGTCCCGTGGAATCGCCCGGGACTCCATCATTGTAGACCGGCACGCCCCCCGGGACTTGCCAGCGAATCCCGGAATCCCGCCGCGGCGCGCAGCGCCCTTACCTCCTCCCGGCCGAGGACGCGGAGGTCGCCGGGGGCGAGATCGCCGAGGAGCACCGGGCCGTAGGAGACGCGCACGAGGTGCTCCACCTCGAGGCCCGCGGCCCCGCAGAGGCGGCGCACCTCGCGGTTGCGGCCCTCGGCGAGCGCGATGCGGAGCCAGGAGGATCTGAGCCTCTGGGATTCGACCTCCACCCGAAGCGGACGGGACCTCTTCCCGTCGAGGACGGCGCCGCGGCGGAGCTCCGCCAGCGCCTCCGCGCCCGCCGCGGGCTTCACCTTCACCCTGTAGGCGCGCGGCACGGCGTGCGCGGGGTCCTCCAGCGCCGCGGCGAGCGCCGTGTCGGTCGTGGCGAGCAGCAGGCCCGCGCTGGAGCCATCGAGCCGGCCGACGCAGCGCAGCAGCCCCAAGTCCGCGGGGAGGAGGGAGAAGACCGTCGGTCTTCCCTCCGGATCCGAACGCGTGACGAGCATGCCGCGCGGCTTGTTCAGCGCCACCACCACGGCGGCGTCTGGAGCGGGTGGGGGATCAAGGCGAAGGCCGTCCACCTCGATGCGGTCCCGGCGGGGGTCCACCCTGCGGGAGGGGCTCCGCACCACCTTCCCGTCCACCCGGACGCGTCCCTCCGCGATGAGCCGCTCCGCCTCCGTCCGGGTCGCCGCCCCGGCCCGGGAGAGGGCCCGGGGGAGGGATACGGCGCCGCTGCGGGGGAGACGGCCCATGGGGGCATTCTGCCGGAGGGCTTCAGCGGACGCAGACGACCTTCACGCCGACCTTGAGCGCGGCCCACGCGCGGTCGGCGGTCAGGGCCGGAAGTCCGAGGTCCCGGGCCAGCGAGAGGCACGCCCGATCGCCGAGGGACAGTCCGGCCCCCCGCGTGGAGGGGCGGAGGCCGGAGGAGGCCCGCGCGGCAGCTTCGTCCAGCGGTGCGATGGCGAGGGAGCCCGGGAGTATCCCGGCGGCGGCGAAAGCCTCCGCCGTCGATTCGGGGCTCTGGCCGCCGTCGGAGAGCTTCGTGAGGACCTCCTCGAGGTTCACGGCGCTCATCGCCGCGCCGAGGCGAATCGCTTCCTCGACGGCGTCCGCTCCCCGTTCGTCGCGCAGCAGGGCGAGGAGCGCCGAGGAATCGAGGACGGACGAAGGCTCGAGAGTCATTCGCCCTTCTCTCGCAGGGCTTCCGCCCGCCGCTCGGCGATCAGTTCTTCCGAGAGGATCCTCCCCGGCGCGATGTGCTTGAAGATCCCGCGCGCCCTGTGGGCCACGAGGGCGAAGGGTGTCAGGGTCAACCGGCCGTCCTTCCCCAGATCGAGGAGGATCCGGTCCCCTTCCACCAGGGCGAGCCTCCGGCGGACGACGGCGGGGAGCACGAGCCTCCCTCGCGCTCCGACGGTGAGGGTGCAGCGGCGTCCGGTCAGTTTGTGGGCCATCTCAAGATTGTACCACATCGCAGTTCCTCCCACGTCTTGGGCACAGCTTCCGTCCCCGTGTCCCATCGTAGACGCCGGGGGGTGTACGACCCGGGGAAGGGGCCTGCGAACCCTGGTCCTGACCGCAAGGGTCGAGGGGAGTAGGATTTCTGTTGTCATGGAGTGGCGAATGTCAGGCCAGAGAATGATCGTGTCCGTCTGGAGGCTGGACGAGGAGGGGTGATGGCCGGGAACGGGAAGCCCGCAGGGGGGTACTTCAAGGTGAACTTCAGTCTCCGGGGGCCCTCCCGGCCGCTGGGAGTCGACTTCGACGAGGAGGGGGGCTGCCTCTACGTCCGCATCCGGGAGGGGAAGGCAGCGCGCACCCTGGAGGTCAAGGAGGAGATCCTCGCCGACTACGACAGGCGGGGCGGCTCGTGGGGATCGAGGTCGTCGGCCTCGAGGGAAGGCGGCGGGCGTCGGTCCCGGGATCCATCGGGGGGAAGGACTCCCCGCGGTTCGAGCTGGCGTTGGCGTGATCCGGACCCGGGGGGCCCTGGCTGCGGGACTAGGATTCGAACCTAGATAACCAGATCCAGAGTCTACGGACGGACCGCCGCAACCCCTTGCAGGAAAGCCGGATGCCGTGGTGGGGGTCCCGCGTTGCCTTTGGAATTGCCTTTCGCGGCCCCGTCGGGTCGGGGTCCTCCTCGTAGACCACGCGGGCGGGGAGCGGAACCGGCGGAGGAGCAGGGGGTAGGCGCCGGGCCCCCCTCGGAAGGGACCCGGCAGGGTCGCGACCTAACTGGCCAGTGTGGAGGCCGGGACCGGGACCGGGGTCGCAGCGGGTACGGCGAGGACGGGGGCCGGGGCCTCGAGGGCGGCAATCGCGGCGGCGGCGGCGCCCCCGGGCAGGTGGGCCGAGTAGCGCGTCGTCACCTGGAGGGAGCTGTGCCCGGCCAACATCATCACGGCCGAGAGGGGGACACCACGCTGAACGAGCCGGGAACAGAATGAATGCCGAAGGTCGTGGAGGCGGGAGTCCTCGATCTGGGCCTTCTTCGCTGCGCCTCGGAAGGCGAGGGTCACCCTGAGCTCCGCGAGGGCAGGCCTCTTGTACCGGGCGATCCAGGAGAACACCGGGGACGGCCCCTCCATCGGGACGGGGCCCCGGTCCTCGAGGAGACCGAGGAGGGCATCCTTGACCCGGGACGTGAGCGGGATCTCTCTCGTCCTCCGGTTCTTCGAAACCCGGACGACCAGCACCCCGCGGCGGAGGTCCACGTCGTTCCACATGAGGCGGAGGCCCTCCGACCGGCGGAGCCCGGTGTCGGCCAAGAGGGTGTAGTAGGGGCGGAACCGCGCAGGGGCGCGGGCGATGATCCGCTCCACGTCACGGTCGGTGAGGAACGGGACGGCGCGGGCCTGCTCCCTGAGGGCCTTCGTCCCCTTCGCCACGTTCTCCCGGGCGAACCCGCCGACGACGGCGACCTTCCACCACGCCGACAGGGACGCGCGGTAGCGGTTCCTTGTGGCGAGGGAGCAATTGCGGACCGTGACGACGTGATCGAGGAACCCCTCGATCTCGGGGACTCCAATCTCGCGGACGAGGACGGCCTCCCCGAAGTAGGCGCGGACCACGCCGAACTGGAGGCGCTGGATCGCCACGTTGGCAGGGGTAAGGCGGGCCTCAAGGGCCGGGCGAACGTGATCCCAGAGGTCGGCGAACTTCATCCGGGCTGGCCCCACGATGCCCTGGAGTTTCTCCTTCTCCGCGCCCGCGCGGGCGGCGCGGACCGCGGCGAGGGCATCATCTGCCTGCTTCCGCGTCGTCCCGACCTTCTGGCGGACGCACTTCCCTCCGATCTGTATCTTGATCCAGAAGAAGGTCCCCTGCCTCGTCTTCCTCGTGAACACGCTGCCGAAGTTCCGCCTTGCCATGTCTATGCCCTCCCCTTGAGCCATGCCCGGATCGCCGCGAGGTAGAGCCCCCGCGGTTCGGTCCCGGTCTCCCATCCGGCGAGGGTGTTCCGGGCGATCCCCAGCTCCGCGGCGGCGGCCTCTTGCGACAGGCCGCGCCGGAGGCGCTCCCGGACGATCTGCGCAGCGAGGCCCTCTGGGGGTCCGCCGCGCCGATCCGCGTGGGGGCCGAGAGGCCCCCCGCGCTTCCTCTTCCGTCGGTTGTTCTTGCTCATTGGGTAGCAAGGTAGTCTCCACGGTTCGGCTTGTCAAGGGCCCCTCCGGCCATTCCGAAGGACTACATCGAGGGCGTCCCGAACGGCCTCGCGCTTCTGCTGCGGTGCCAGCCGGAACCGCTTCTCCTGCTCCGCCACGAAGGTCCAGAACGCCTCCGGCCGGATGAACCAGCTCTTCCCGACCTTGAAGGCAGGGATGCGCCCCGTCTCGCAGGCGAGGCGTGCGGCCCGCTCCGTCCAGCCGAATGCGTGGGCAACATCGAACGTCGTGAAGAACCGGGGTAGTGCCGGTTCGCGGGCAGGACGGCCCCCGCGGGGGAGATCTATCCGGACGGAGGCCCCCGTTCCCACGGCCTACTCGCCGGTCTCCCGTGCAGGAACCTTCACCTTCCTGCTCCGTCCTCGCCGGACCCGCCGGTGCATGCAGGAACCCCGTTCACAAACCTCTCTGCCGCGCCACCCGGGGCGCAGAGGGCGGAGGGGTTGCCACCGGTCCCAGGTGGAACCGCGGCCGCCTGGGCCTTCCTGCGCGCCCTGACGGGCGAGTTGCCGGAGGCTCCAGCTTCCAGGAGCCGGCGCAACTCCCGCGACACCAGAGAAGGACTGGGGTGGCGGAGGGTCTTCCCGTCGTCGGCCGACATGCCGGTGGCGATCTCTCGGACCGAGAGACCGGCCTCGTGGAGCCGGAGGAGCTCCTCATCGTCGACCACGAGCCTGGGGCGGCCGACCGCCTTCCCGTGGGCCTTGGCGTGGGCCATGCCCGCCCTCACCCGTTCCGCGATGACGGAGCGCTCCATCTCGGCCACGGCGGCGAGGACGTGGAAGACGAGCTTCCCGGCCGGGGTGGCCAGGTCGAAGGCCTCCGTCACGGAGGCGAAGCCGATGCCGAGGGACTCGAACTCCCGGAGCATCCGGGTCAGGTGCTCGACGCTTCGCGCCGCCCGGTCGAACTTCCAGACCGCGACGACCTGGAACCGCCGGCGGCGGGCGTCCTCCATGAGGCGGGAGAGCTCCGGGCGAGAGTCCATGGCACCGGAGTAGCCCCGGTCGATGTACTCGATGGGAACGAGGCCTCTCCGGGCGGCGTACTCGCGGAGCGCGGCGACCTGAAGGCCCTCTTCCTGGGCGGTCGTGGAGACCCGAGCGTAGATGGCGATGGCGCCGTTGCCGGTCATGCGGACCCTCCCAGCTTCGTGGGGTCGCTGGCCTCTGCGGCCTTGAACCCCTTTGACCACTCCTTGCTCAGGAGCTCATTGCCCTTGTACGGTTGGCCTTCGGCGCCCCCAGACCCTTGCCAGTGCCAACCCGCGAGCTGCACCATCAGGAGTCGGTCCTTGAACCCGTACTCGGCGGCCACGCGCAGGGCCTCGGTTGTCGCGCAGTGCCTGTCCTGCTCCGTCTCCCGGATCTTTTGCAGGCGGAGGGTGTTCCTCTCCTCTGCCTCCCGCAGTGCCGCCTGAGCCACCATGCGGCTCAGCACGGCCTCTAGGCGCTCCTGCTCCGCGCGTTCGCGTGCGGCCTCCCGCAGACGGCGGCGAACCTGGGGATCCTTGGCGAACTCCCCGACTCCACCGTGGTCGTCGGAGGGGCCCGCGTCCACCGTGTCCGTCCTTCCCTGTCCGTCCTCAGTGTCCGTCCGGGAACCCGCTGCTGTCACCCCCCCCACTTCCTCCACAGACGCACGGCCACTGGAGGCTGACGCGCCACCCGGGCGTCTGTCCTCCCGCCACCGGCGGATCGTCCGGTCGGTCTTATTGAACCGGCGGGCGACCGCGGTCACTGGCACGCCCTGCCGCAGCATCCGCATTGCCCGGTCGATCTGATTCTCGAGCGCGATCTCCGGGGCGCCCTCCTCAGGCGCGTTCTTGAGGGGCTTGCCATTGCGAGCCATCGAGAGACCTCCTTTGGAGCCAGTTGCTGAAGCAGCTCAAGTTAGTCCGCTCGCTGACCAGTCATGGAGGATGAGGCGAGGGCGCAGTTGGCGTTTACACGGTAAACGGGCGCGCCCCGTGCCTTCCTGATGGTGGCCCCTAGCGAACGGCCGCCACCTTCCCCGCGGATCTCGACGGCCCCGCGCAGGAAGGACCACGCGACCGCCTTGGAGATCAACTCGTCGCCCGCACCGCGTCTTGCGAGATGCCTGGTTGCCTTGAAGACGACCCCGTTCAGGTCCTTGGAGCCCGGGGCGGGGAGTTCCGGGTTCGTGAGGGTGTCGATGGCCCGCGCCGGCGTGACGGGCGGAGAGACGATCCTCTCCGCTCGCGGTGGAATGACGGGAATGGGGTGGGCCTGTGGCATTCCTTCTGGAACAGGGAGCCCTGGCGGACTTCGGCAATGCATGCCCATCGGGTTGAGTACGGTTGCCCACGGGTAGTAGCCTGGCCATCGAGTGTCCCGGCCTTCCTCCCCGCTTTCTGCCGCAGAGTCACGAAGGAGACGGACCACGCAGGGACCCGAAGCCCCGCAGGAGACCGATGGGCACGGGTTGGCAGACAGGGGGGCGGCGGACAGGGCTTCTCCCGGTTCGGCACCCGCCCCCTGTTGTCATTGGGGGAATAGAGGCGGAGGAGCCCCCGGGAGACACCCCCGGGAGACACCCCCGGGAGACACCCCCGGGAGACACCCCCGGGTGACACCCCCCGGTGACACCCCCTCGGGGATCTGATCTTCCGCGAGATCGCGATCCTCCTCCGGCACCACGGGCCCCGGATGGTGAGCATCAAGTTCGGGAAGGCGGCGAAGCGGGAGGGGTTCCCGGGGCTTCGGTTCCACGACCTCCGCCAAGCCTTCTGCTCCCGCCTCGCCCAGCTCGGGGTCCCCCTGAGCACCGTGGCAATCCTCGCCGTGCACTCGAGCATGACCGTGCCCAGCGGTACGCCCGCCACGTCCCCTGCGACGCCACCCGGGAGGACATCGCCATCCTGGGGAAGGTCACTCCAGCCCCGACCGCCCCTGTGGCGGTCGTAGGCGCAGATTCCGCCTCTTCGAGGGACGCCCGGGGGGACGCAGCGCCCCCGGCGGTCCCGCCCATCGCTGCATCCGCGTAGCCCGCGCGAGATTCCGCCCCTTCTCCCCAAACGCCCAACAGGAGCGCCAATCCGGTAGCAGGGAATCTCCCCGCCCCGGGCGCCTGTGTGCCCCTGGGGCGCACACCGGGGAGAGGGTGGCGCATCGGGACCACCAGGGGGGCCCGGGCGCCACAGGGCGCGCCTGGGCGCGTCGTGCGGCAAGGACGGGCGACCTCGAGGACGCAGTCCCGGTCGGTGAACGGATACCCTGAACCCGTTTCGCCACGGCCGTTGTCTCTTCTGGGAGAGGATGGAACAACCCGCCGCCTCCGACCGGTTCGATGAGCTCCTGGCGCACCGTGCGTGGGTGCGGCGGGTCGCCCGAGCGTTGGTCCTGGACGAGAGCCGGGCCGAGGATCTCGAGCAGGAGACCTGGATCCGCGCCCTCGGGGCGTCGCCCCCGCGGTTCCCACGCGCCTGGCTTGCGACGGTGCTCCGCAACGCAGCAGTCAACCTGCGGCTCGCGGAAAGTCGACGGAGCGCCTACGAGGCTGCTGTACTGCCTCCTCCCGGAGAAGCCACCCCCGCGGAGCTCCTCGAGCGGGCGGAAATCGTCGAGCGCGTGGCTCGCGCCGTGCGGACCCTCGAGGAGCCCTACCGGACGGCGATACTGCTCCGGTACTTCGAGGATCTGTCCGTGGCGGCCGTTGCCGGGCGGCTCGGAGTGCCCTTGGAGACCGTCCGCACGCGGCTCCGCCGGGCGCTGGTCCTACTGCGGGAGCGGCTCGACAGGGAGCACCGCGGGGACCGCCGGAAGTGGGTGCTCCTGCTCCTCCCTCTCGCCCGGCGCCCCGCTCCCGCGGGCACCGGCGCCGGGCTCACCGCGGGAATCCTGGGAGGGCTCGCCATGACGCTCAAGGCCAAGGCCGTGATCGCCGCCGCCGTCGTGCTGGTCCTCCTCGGCGGGGGGGTTTGGTGGAGCCGGTCGGGGGACGGGGCCCGGCATGAGGGGAAGGCGCCGCCGGCCGCGCCTTTCTCTGGAGCCGCCCCCGTGGTCGCAGCCGCTCCCAAGGCGCCGGCTCCCGCCCCTCTCCCCGTGCTGCCGCCGCCCGCCGTCCACCGTCCGATCCTCGTCCTGGACCCGGACGGACGCCCCGCGGCCGGGGCCGCGGTGGAGTCCCTGCGCGTCGTGGCCGGGGGGGTGGACGAGGCCCGCCCCGTCCCGGGGACCCTCGGGCAGACCGACGCCGAGGGCCGGATCCCGTGGCCGGAGGGGGAGACCGCGTTCCCCTGCGTCGTCCGCGCGATCTGGAAGGACCTCGCGCCCGGCGAAGCCGTGGCCGTCTCTCGCGATGCGGAGGTCGTGGTGCGCCTCCGTCGCGGCTGTTTCCTCGAAGGGCAGGTCGAGGCCCCGGACGGGGCCCCCGTGGAGGGGGCTTCCGTCCGGGCGACGGTGCTCCCCCTGGGCCACGTCCTCGGGAACCAGCTCGGCGTCACGGGCTCCTGGGTCCGGGAGGTGAAGTCGGGAACCGACGGACGGTTCCGCATCGAGGGACTGCCGCCCTCCGCGACCGGCCTCGTCTCCGCCCGGGCCGAGGGCTTCATGGAGGCGCGCGTCGCGTGGCGGCCGATGGAGCCCGGTCCCCTGCGCATCGTCCTCGAGCGGCCCTTTAGCGCCATCGTGCGCGTCCGCGACCGGGCGGGGAAGGGGGTCGAGGGGGCCTCCGTCTGGGTCTTCCAAGGGCCGCGGCTGAAGTTGGGTCGGTGGATGCAGGTGGAGCCCGAGGTCCTCCCGCTTCCCCCGTCCGGCCCCGGGGATTACTCGCGCGACGATCTCCCCGCGGGCTGGTACTGGCTGCTCGTCGCCGCCAAGGGGTATCGGCTGGTGGTGGACGAAGGCGCGGCCCTCGGCCGTACCCAGGGGCCCGTGGAGGTGGTGCTGGAGGAGACGCCGGGGCTCCGCGGCCGGGTCGTCTGGTACGAGACGAAGGAGCCCGTCGCCGGCGTCCGCATCCGTGCGACGCCGCTGCGCAAGGTCCCGCCCACCGCGGGGGGCGAACAGGCTCAGGCCTACTTCTGGCCGGTCTCCGAAATGGACGGCCCCTTCGTGACCACCACGGGGCCGGACGGGACATACGAACTCCCCGTCTTCGGCCCCTCGGACAGGTTCAGGGTCGAGGCCCGCGGGGAGGACGGGAGCAGGGGCTTCGTGGGCCATCCCCCGTACCCGAAGACGGAGTCCCCGGAACTGGGAGACATCTGGCTCCACCGGGTCCTGAAGGCAGTGGACTACACCGGGAGGGTCGTGTCCGACACGGGCGAGCCGATCCAGGGAGCCATCGTGGTGGGGATCTCGGCCGTCGTCACGACGGGTCCGGACGGGAAGTTCCGCCTCATCGGGCGCCAGTACGGGACCCATCTCCAGTTCCTCGCGCCCGGGTTCATGCCCCGGACCCGGTTCGCTCCGGGGACGACCCCGACCGGGGGCGGGGACGGCCCCCAGGACTTCGGCGACGTCGCACTGGCGCGCCTCCAGGAGATCCGCGGTTCCGTGGTCGATGCCGCGGGGAAGCCCGTCCCCGGCCTCTGCGTCTCGGCGGAGCCGGCGGACCGCAACGACCTGAAGGTCCTCTTCAAGGAGTACGAGTTCACCTCTGCTTCGAGCATGACCGATGCCGAGGGTGGAGTCGCCCTCCGGGTCGTTCCGGGGTACCGCTACAGGGTCCATCCCTGGGACTTCGACGGGATCTCCCGGGGCTCCGTCGAGGTGGCGGGAGACGGCGGCGAGGAGTTCCGGCTCGTCGTGGGACCCGACCCCCGGAGCGGGAAGGGGGCCATCCGCGGGCGGCTCCGGCTCGAGGACGGAACGTGGAGGCCGTGCCGGGTCACGGTGGGCCTGCGACCCGAGTTGGGCGGATCCTCGGGGGGGCTCTCGGGGGCGGTCGACCCTGAGGGCGCCTTCGCGATCCCGGGTGTCCCGGCTGGGCCCTGGGCGCTCCGGGTGTCGGGTTCGGAGGACGTCGCGGGCGAGCTCGCAGGCGTGGCGATTCCCGCCGGGGGGACGGCGGAGGTGGAGATCCCCTGCCGGTGGCTGCGGAAGGAGACCGATGCACTCGTGGAGGTCGCGATCCGACTGGATCCGCTCCCGGAAAGGCCGGAGACCCTCAAGGCCTGGGCGACGCGCCAGCCCTCCGGAGAGAGCGAGCCCCTCGCACTCCAGCCCGACGGGGCCTGGAAGGGCCGCGCGCGGACGGGCGCCCCGTACTGCTTCCTAGCCTGCGACGCGAAGGGGATGAGGGCGGGCGTCCTCACCGGCCCGCCCGCCGGCGAGGGAAAGCCCGTCACCGTGAAGATGGACCTCGCGGGCCTCCTCTTCCCGCCCGGCTGGGAGCACGGCACGCCGGAGCCCTGGGTCGAGGTCCGGGACGGATCGGGCGCCGTCCTCTACTCGGGAGGCCAGTCGGGGCTCCCCGTCGTCCCCGACCACGGCTATGGCCTGGTCCTTCCCCCGGGCGAGTACCGGATCGAGGTCTCCGTTGGCGCCGAGAGGAAGGGCCCCAAGTCCTTCACCGCCACCGCCGTCGCCGGCACCGCGAAGCGCATCGAGTAGTCGGGAGATCTGGCAGGCGGCGAGGTCCTCCAGCGGGCCCGAATCGGAGCCGTTCGGGGGACGCCGCGGGGGACGCGGTCAGACCGGTTGACCCCTCGGGCGCCCTATCCTGCAAGCTGGCGCGAACTTCCAGGTGCCACTTCCTCCGTCGCTACCGGAGTACAGGTCCGGAAGCGCCATTCGGCGGTACCTTGCGACGACGGCGGTCGGTTGCACTGAGGTCGGTGGAACTGCACCCTCCTCCCGGCGTCCACGAATCGCGAGGACTGGGTCGTGATGAGGTCCCGAATGCACACATTCGGGACACACTTTCCCGTCGAGCCACTCGGGGACGCTATCGCTTCCGCACGAGGTTCACGATCACCTCGGTCGTTTCTCCCCCGAGGGTCTGGATCTCCCGGTCGGGGACGGGCTCGAATCGCCCCCCGGGATCGCGGATCTGGAGCGTGTACTTCCCGGGGAGGAGTCCGTCCTCGGTGAAGGCCCCGCCCGAGCCGTTCATGCGCCAGGAGGTCGTGCCGTCCCTTCCTCCCGCCTTCCACCCCCGGAGGATCCATGGCTCGGTTTCATCCTTCGCGTCGAGGAGAGCGCCGCCGCAGCGGAGGGTCAGACCCACCATCCCGGCGCGCGGGAGCCGGATCGTCCGCTCCGCCTTCTCTCCAGGGGAGAAGACCTGGGG
>Ga0247727_10012801_pt1 | contig 14309 bp, 15 predicted proteins | sample WisWelCaveWW1625_FD_202498 | JGI IMG/M metagenome (GOLD analysis project Ga0247727, IMG submission 202498) | Biofilm microbial communities from Wishing Well Cave, Virginia, United States - WW16-25 | ecosystem: Environmental > Aquatic > Deep subsurface > Groundwater > Cave microbial mat | place... | reverse complement strand
TTTACCGGCAGGAACGCGTCGGCAAAGACGGGCGGAAATTTTCCATCGTAAAATTTCGCACGATGGTGCAAAACGCCGAGCAATTGACCGGCCCGAAATGGGCGGAAAAAGACGATCCGCGCATCACGCGTGTCGGCCGCTTTATGCGCAAATGGCGTCTCGATGAGTTTCCGCAATTCATCAACGTGCTGGCCGGTGAAATGAGTCTGGTGGGGCCGCGCCCGGAGCGGCCGTTTTTTATCGAGAAGCTGAAAAAAGAAGTCCCGTTTTATATGCGCCGCTTGAAAGTCCAACCCGGCATCACCGGCTGGGCGCAGGTGAAAGGCAGTTACGACAACACCATCGACGACGTCAAACAAAAATTGCAGTTCGATTTTTTTTACGTCGAAAACATGTCGCTGACGCTGGATTGCAAAATTTTATTGCACACGATTTACGTCATGCTGGCCGGCAAAGGGCAGTGAAGGGCGAAGGGAGAAAGGCGATGGGCGAAGAAGTGCCACACTTTACGTCCTTCGTCTCATCTCACCAGCAACATCTTCTTCGCCTCACTAAAACGCCCGGCGGTGAGTTTGTAAAAGTACACGTCGCCGGCAAACCGGCTCGCGTCAAAATTTATACTGTGCTCGCCGGCAATCTGTCGTGCATTGACGAGCGTGGCGATTTCTTTGCCGTGCAGATCATAAACTTTCAGTGTTACTTCCTGTGTGCCTGGCAAAGAATAACGAATCGTGGGAGCCCATGTTGTAAGGCGCCCGGTTACGGCATCTGTCCGGTATTGGGACTTAAAAAACTAAAATTGCCTCCCAAATAAAGGGTGAATTGCATTGTCTGTCCCCAAAAGTTTTTAAAATTATAGCCCGGAGGTTATTCAGCCGGCGTCCAGTGCTTCGCGTCCTGTAGCAGGCTGCGTTTCTCCATCATTTCCCGATAAATATTTTCTAACGATTTTACAATCGCATCCCAATTATACCGCCGGCGAACAATGGCCATCCCTTCTTTGCCGAGGCTGTCACGATAGGCCGGCTCTTTCATGACGCGAACGACATGCCGCGCAAACGCGTGCGGACGGTCGGCGACAAGAATATCTTTGCCAATCGTCAAATCCAAACCTTCGATACCCATCGAAGTTGCCACCACCGGCACGCCGAGGGCCAGCGGCTCGAGAATTTTGTTGAGCGTGCCCGCGCCGAAACGAATCGGTGAGACCGCGACGGCGCTGTTCAAATAATATTGTTTGATGTCTTCGACGAAGCCCGTGACGATCACGTCGGCGCCGGACAGCGCGCGTATTTTCGCGGAGGGCGATTGGCCGACGATATAAAATTTTGCCGCGGGAATTTCTTTTTTGATCAACGGCAAGATTTCGTTGACGAAATAAAAGATGCCGTCGATATTCGGGTGATACGTGAGATTGCCGGTAAACACAATGCGGTTCGGCTCATAGGCCACAGGCTCGTTGCCGGAGAAATACGCCAAATCCACGCCATTGGGAATGAGCCGGATATCCGCCTCCGGCGCGGCTTTACGGAGTTGCTCGCGATCCGGCTCCGAGCAAACAAAGCACGCGTTAAATTGCTCGACCACGCTTTCGTAGCGGCTGACGCGGCGCAATTCGAGTTTCAACAAAAATTTCATCACCGGATTTTTTTCACGCGCCAGATAGCGTTGCAAGTAAAGCGAAACGGCGTCCGTTAGATCCAGCACTTTGGCGGTGTGCCGCAAGGCCGCGGTGTACGGCGCCATGCGGATCAAATGCGTGTGAATGACGTCGAAATGGCGCTGCTGGCAAATCTCCGCGAGCAACCGTCGCATGCGCCGCGATTTGAAGTAATGCACTTGCAGCGGCAAGCGCGAGAACAGGCCGATCAGGCATTTCCAATAAGATTGCCAGCGCCGGAGCGGCACCACGTCGATCGCCGCGCAATAAGGCGTGAGATGGGGCAAATAATCCAATTCACTTTTTTTCTCTATAAAAGAGACTAAATGAATGGAATGCTCCCGCGACAGCCGCTTCAGCAAATTAAAAATTTTTAATTTGTCTCCCCGATACGGCGGATAGGGCAGACGGGGAGTCAGCAAAAGTATTCTCATTATCGTTATTTGTTTTTAAGTCGAAGCCGGTTCAAAACCTGATTAAATAAAACAAATTTTTCTCACAAGTCCAATAGCAAAATGGCATCAAAGTTTTTTACCGACAACTGTAATACTAACACAAAAGTTTAACAAAAGCGGATTGCGTTGAAAGCGGCGCCGTAGAAAGCGCATGATTTTATTCTCCGGTTTGTCCGCCCGGCCAAATTTCTTGCGCAATTTTCGCCAAATTTTTAAAATTAAAAAATCCCATCCGACGCAGTCGACAATTTGAAAGCCGTTTTGTTTTAACAACGATTTTAACTCCGACGGTGAGTATTGAGTTTCCCAGCCGGGCAACCAGCGATCCATTATCATGAGAATCTTTTTATAAATCGTGTACAACGTCCACTTGTTCGGCACTTCGATAACGATGATTGAGCCTTGCCGCAAGACGCGCCGTTGTTCCTGCAAAACTTCCGCCGGCCGCGCAAAATGTTCCAATACGCCTTGTGAAAAGGCAAGGTCAAAAGCGCTCTCGGGAAAGGGCAAAAAACGTGCATCGCCACGCACGAGTGGAATGCGCAAGCTTTCTCGCGCCAAGCGTTTTTGCATTAAACCCATGGCAGACGCAGAAAAATCCAAGCCAATACAGTTGGCGTTTTTTCGGGCAAGTTGAACGAGTTCGTTGCCTTTGCCACAGCCAATTTCAAGAATTCTTTTGCCGGCTAAAGCAGAAAATTGAGCGTCGATAATCTCCACCAGTTGTTCCTGGTACAAATATAAATCACGATACCGGGAAAGATCAGCGTAGACGTTTTCCCAGTTTTTTGGTGTTGATGACTTCATCGTAAACCTTTTCAAAGGCAGCGCCGACTTGAGGCCAGGCATATTTATTTTCCACCAATTTTCGGGCATTGTTCCCGAGAAATTGGCGCAGTTTCCGGTCTCGAAAAGCGCACAAAAGTTTTTGCGCAAATTCTACAGGATCATCGGCAATGAGCAACTCACACTCATCCTGAACATCGATTCCTTCGGAACCGATCGAGGTTGAAACCACGCATTTGCGATGGGCGAACATTTCCAGAATTTTGATCCGCATGCCCCCGCCGGCGAACAACGGCACGATACAAATTTTTGCCGATTTAATATAGGGAACCACATCTTCAACAAAGCCGATAAAGTGAATGTTGGGATGGACGAGTTGCTTGAGGCGAGGCGAATCACCTTTTCCTAAAATCGAAAGATGAATTTCCGGCTCTGCGCGTAATATATGGGGAAACACGTTTTCGTAAAACCAAAAAAAACCATCGACATTTGGCGGCCAATCGAGCGAAGCGAGGAAAAGAATACTTCCGGGTTTTTCCCTGGAATCTGTATCGTCAGGCAAATCGACGCCTGCCGGTATGACGACAGTCTGCAACTGATTGGATAAAGCGCGTATGCGTTGTTCATCGTCGCGCGTAATCATGACACAGCGGTCAAACTGGGCGCCAATTCTCGGCTCATAGCTTCGTAGCTTTCTGTATTGGTTACCGGCATACCAGCGCAGCGCCGGATTCGTTTGATTTCGCAGAAAGCGCTCCATTAGCGTCGATTCAAAGTTATGTTCACGAAGAATGATCGGGAGATTATAATTCTTTTTTAGAAAAATGCCATATGTTGCCATGTGTAAAAGGTCAACGTGTACGACCTCGATCGCTGCCTGTTTCACTATTTCACTCAGCACTCGATACATGGCTTCGAGATGATACTTGGAAATCGTATACGGAATTTTGGAGAACAAATTAGCCGCGGCGTCGATTCGCCGTGTACTCGTATCATGCTTTACCAGCGTTGGCTCACAATGTTCTCGCAATCCTTCCAACGAGGTCGAATCTTCTTTGCCAAAAGCGGCCATGTGTATTTGATGGCCCCGCAAGGCGAGATGCTTGGTGATATTAAACATGCCGATGGCGCCGCCGTCATGAAGCGGATAAGGAACGCGCGGGCAAATTTGAAGGATTCTCATCGAAGAACTTTGGTTATCCTCAAGTCTTTGGAAAATACAGTCACATAAATTTTGACTGGTCATCGGTATTATCGAACAGCAGGACTTGCCGGAACACAACTTACACAATCTGCCAGATAAAGATTAGATCATGGACTAATAGCGCCGAACGTCTTCCAAGTTCCGGGTGTACCGGCAGTTATACATACCCAACCGATGTATCCACCCGCAGTTGGGGTGGTGTTATAAATGATATCCCCTTGCGCCCAGGTGCCGGAAGTTGGTGCAGCAGTCCCGAATAATCTTCTCACACCATTGGTGATAACACCCGCACGTTCAGTATCAATACGCGTCTTGCAGGTGACTCCATTTCCATCCAAGTGGATAACCAAGCTGTTGTTCAAATATGAGATAAATGTACTTCCTCCAGAAGGGAGTTTGGACTGATTTACAGTTACGATAGCGCCATTTTGAACTATCAAATTATGACTGTCCCTTGGAGTAGTAAAATCGTCAAATCGACAACTATTCAGCGCTACCTTTGAGACTTCAAACCAAAGATAAGCATGAGTTCCTCCCGTCACACCATTAATTGCATATGTACGAAATCCATTTACAGCCATCTCTGAAGATATAAATTCTAAAACTTCGCCGGTTATGTCTTCAGCGCCACAACTGTTTAAAGTGATTCCATGAGATAAATCAAACTTATAAGCCTTTGAAGAAGCAGTATCACAAGCACAACTATTAAATGTAGAATAGGAAAGCCCATAGATATCAAAACCAATTTGGCAATTGCTTGCATAAACACGAGTAGCTGTTAAGCTTGTACCTGTTCCGATTCCAGAACCATCATTTGCAAATTTTATCACACTAATACAATTTTCAGATCCAAAAGCTTCGATGATTGACACCCATGAATCGTAGGTGAAGAAACCATAATTACAGTTTTTTGTAATTATATTCCTCAGAATAATGCGCGAAGTTCTTGGAGCATAGATAGCATAAGCATTATTAGTCGTATTGCCTTGAAGAGTAAGATTCTCGATTTGAACATAATCTCCATAACCATTATCTGGATGATCAATGCTTATAATGCTATCTACAACAAAAGAATCCGTTATAGTGCCTCCGCGCGCCAATCTATTTGGAGTAGAGCCATTGGTATTTGTAGTTTTTTTAATAGTTGTACCGGCACTGGCATTACCAATCAGACTTATGTTGCCATTGACAGGCAAACGAAGAGGCGAGGTAATTTTATACGTTCCATCAGGGAAGTAGACAACACCTTTCGTGCTAGCGGCTGCATTGATTGCATTTTGAATTTTGGTGGTATCGTCAGCAATCCCATCGCCAACGGCAGCATAATCAGTTTTTACGTTATACACACTGAACGTTCCCATTTTCGATCTCCTTAAATTAAGTGATTGAATTATGTTAATTGTAAACGTTACATACAATGCTAAATAGAGTCAAAAAATTTTCTCAGCAAATACATAATCAGCAAAGCCCAAGATATCCCAAAACACACCTCCAGCAATATAGCCAAGTTTAATCTTTGAACTAATTATCCAAAGGGGCATCAAAAGAATCCTGACCCAATCTCGACGAATACCAGATTTAAGAATTGTACACCGATTTTTGACAAGAATATTCGCGACTTCTTGTATAGAGTACAAACGGCAATGGGTGTCATCGTCATAGAAATTCAAAGTTCCTTTTTTACTGGGGAATTTCGTGCTTCGGACTGAAGGGAACTCGATGTAGATGACTCCGCCTTTTTTTAATTTTGAAAGCAGCCGTTCGATTACCTGGTCACCATTTGGCAAATGCTCAATGACATGAGACATCATGAGGACGTCAAAATAATCATCGGGAATGACGCTAAATTCAAGCCTGGTCAGATCCATCTCATAGAACCCGGCCATCGCCTTGAAGTCGTTTTCGTCATTCTCATACGTTCGCGTCCGGTCAATGCCGTAATAATTGCAAAGCGGGAACCATTGCTTGGTCAAAGATGCCGAATGGCTGCCGGCGCCGGCATCCAGAAAATTGAACGCAACAGTCCGGAATCTTTTGCGGAAAGGCCGAAATCTTGTCGGAATCAGAATCGACACAGAAATACCTTCGTCGTTAAAATAGTATTCGCAAATAGTATCGCGATTTTCGAATTTGCTGGAAATTGAACATCATCACTCCGGCCAAGAAATAGATTGCCACCCGCAAAGCCACTCCGAGCTTTTTCAGGCCAACTGCCGCCCCAAGCCTGATGCCTGTGAAGTGTTTGTGAAGAAAGAGTAGCAACGCCGAATGAAGCTGTTCAAACTGCTTCTGGTTATCAAAAGTGGAGCCGCCGCCGAGATGAATGATAAACGCTCCCGGAAAAAAGAACGTCTTGTAATCAGCTTGTCGCGCGCGGTAGCAAAAATCAGTTTCTTCGGCATACATAAAATAGTTCTCGTCAAGCAGGCCGATTGCCGTAAACACTTCTCTGCGAATCAACATAAATGCTCCCATCACCACATCTACCTGCCGGATTGATTCATGGTCGAAATGGGTCATATAATATTGGCCAAAGAGCCGTATTTTTTTGAAAACACTGTATAGGAAAAATGACTCGGTAAAAAGATTCCAGACTGATGGAAAACTCCGGCACGAAGGCTGCAGCGTTCCATCTTTGTTGAGAAGCTTGCAGCCCGCAATACTTGCTTCCGGGTGCTGCTTCATAAACGCAAGGGTTTTTGATATCGCGTCATTCAGAATTTCCGTATCAGAATTCAGCAGCAAGATATACTCACCGGCAGCTTTTTTGATTCCTTGATTATTTGCCGCAGCAAAACCTTTGTTTACAGAATTGGCGATGAGCTGCACTTCACCAAACTCATGTGCCAAGACTTCGAGACTGCCGTCAGTGGAGCCATTATCCACCACGAAGACTTCCAGCGCAATTCTCCAAGTCTGCTCAAATATGGAAGCCAAACAAGAACGCAACAGGCCTTTGGTATTGTAATTCACTACGATGATGGACAGTTCCACGTTGCCTAGCCTTCAGATTTTAAGGATCATCGAACTCTTATCGCCCAACAACGAAGCTGGTCATGAACAAGCTATACGGCAATATGCTAACGATAGGCATAAATTACTATATCCTGGTATTGGCTCCTTTTGAATGGAGGGCGAAAAGAAGCATGAATCTGATAATGAAACCCCTCCTCTTCTAGAACCTCTAGAAACGAAGCCAGACGGTCATCATCACCTGAAATATGGTGATGGTACTCTATGATTGTCTGCTGTATATATCTCCATTTGTCCCGCACCCGCAGATCCTCTACAACAGCATGTTCGTTGCCTTCAATGTCCATCTTTAACAATTCAATGGGCCGGTCCACGAAGCTTGACAACATGGCGGTCTCAACGCTCTCCACGACCGCATGCTTAGCGTTACGGTTCCGCCAAGTACTCGCCATCAAAGAGGCATCGGCTGCCGAAAAGAGCTCAATTTCATCCCCTGATCTGGAATCGAGAGCATAACGGTACGCAGTAACGTTGTCCAGATGACAACTTCGTATGTTGTGCTGCAAGTATCGAAAGCTACTCGCGCTTGGCTCAAAGCATACAACATTTGCTTCTGGGTAGAGCAATTTGAAAAATAGAGTCGCCACACCAATATTGCTACCAGCGTCATAGATTAGAGGGGTGACAACTGAAGCATGAAAATAATACTCTAGTCCCATGAAGATTTCTTCATACAAATGGACAAAGCTTTGATAATCACCCACAGCAAGTTGCTTGCCAAATAATCGTTCTCCCGAGGGACGAAAACCCGTCCATCCACAAATGGCCTGTTTGGCACGAAGCCGGCAATACGTCAAAATGCGCCTAGTCTTAGATACGGGCAGCGTCTCGTCTGAGAGTAGGACCTTGACAATCATCCAGATGAATTTCATGTCTTACTGGCGTGCTCTTTTGTTTCACGTGTCAACTTTCTACGATTGCAGAAAGTTTTTCAAAGTCTATTTTCTGCGTTTGTTGAAAAATCGAGCCCAGGCATGCGCGCCGCAGGTCGCGAGTATTGTAATTAACGATGATGACGCTAACTAATGGCAGATCCATCGAACACTTTAATTTAAATAGAAAGGCCTGGTCCGGGTCATTACGAGAGTAACCCGCAAAGTCAATTTCTAAACAAGGACTTGGGAATTAGCGATCTAAAAATCGCACGCTCTTCTTTATTAAAGACTCTAAACAGTAGTACAAACAAGGGCAAAATCCAAATTGCAACGATGAGAGAAGTGCCGAATTGAGCGCGGCTCAACAGCGCCACCCCACACGCAAAAGCGACACCAAGCGCAGCCAGGCGAGGAAGAAGCTGGGGAAGCTCAATAACAAAAACTTTGCCGGTGGCTCTGAATAGCACGGCAAATCCGCAAATTGAAGAAAAAAGCTTTGCCCATGCCGTGCCTCGAATTCCAAGCGCTGGGATCAAGATCAAATTTGCAACTATATTGGCCAGGAGCATGGTTGCCGCTGCATGGAAAGTCGTTCGTTGTTGATTCGCCGAAGTAAGCACACTCGCAAAAAAGAAATTCAGAAATAGAAAGGCTTGGCTCCACATGAGAATGATCAAAGGGGCTGTTGAAGCTTTGTACGTATCGGAGTAGAGGAGGTGAACCACTGCCGGACCATAGAAGGTCGTGGCAATGGCCAGAGCCAGAGCAACAAGCAGAATCACCTTCATCCCAAAGTGAAAAGCCATCGCCAGTTTTTTGTCCGATTGTTCGTAATAACGCGAAAGCAGGGGAAAAAGCGAAACCACGACGGCGTTTGGAATGAACATCAAAGGCGAGGCAAGGCGCGTGGCAGCCGAATACAATCCCACAGCACCCTCCCCGCTTAATTCTTTCAGCAACAAAACATCGGCGCCTCCGAACAGAGTGGTCAAAATAGTGTAGAGCCAGAGCGGCAAAGACTCCTTGAACAAAAATCGAACAATGCGTTTATTGATGACAAATTGAAATTGAAATCGCCGCAGCGCTACAAACACAAAAAGCACCAAACCTGGAAGGTTGGACAGCACGTAGCCAAGCACCAACCACTCCAAGCTAGCGTCTAAATGAATAAGCCCGAAGGTGACGCCGATGAGAAGAAAACTGTCGAGCATTTGAAAAAGCATGGGCAATTGCATCTGCAGCGAGGCATGGAAAGGCGCTTCAAAAGCATTTCTGAAAGCGAGGAGCTTGGCCGTAATTGGAATATTCAAGGATAGAACTGCGATGACAATAAAAAGTGTCTCGGAGTATCCAGTCAGCCGAGCAACCAGGATGGCCAGAATGATTGCCGCAAGAGATAAAGCAGCTTTAATCAGAACGGCGTTTCCCAAAAGCTCAACGGAACTCCATTCGCGACGGTTCAGTTCCCTGACAATGATTGTCTGCATGCCGAAATCGGCGACAAGAGCGAAAAGACTCACATAGACGATGGCGTATGAGAATAGCCCGAAATCTACTTGTCCCAGATGGCGGGCCAGGAGGGCAGTCGCGCCTAAATTGGCCGCCAAGGAGAATACCTGCCCCCCGAGTACGGCGAAACTATTCTTCGCAACCCGCTGAGATAGTGGAGGCGCTTTTTCTATATCGTTTATTCTCAAAGTTCCAATCATCTTAAAATCAACAGGTAATTTTGGGAAACACAGGCCAACACCGTCTTCGCAGTTTTGCTACACAAGGTTTCCGTTTGCATCACGCCAATTGGAACCATCTGAAATATTGCTTTTGTTTGTTGATGTATTGAAAATGCCAGTCCCTAGCAAAAGTTTCACGGCTTTTTGCGACATTGCACAATGAGAAAAACCGGTTCATGGCACGCTTTTATCCGACGGACTTGACTGCGCTTCCAATAATTTGCCTCTGGTAGATGCAATAACTTACGCAGCCGTTTGCTCATGAAAACCGATTCGATAGTACGGGCTCTCGTTCCTTTGTAATAGTGAGGGTGTTGCCCGTAGACTTCTTCGACAACAAAATATTGCGCCAACAATTCCACAAATTCAGCGGTTGTCCATTCCTGACAATGAAAGGGGTTTCGTGGCTTATCAAAGCGCGCAGCTCTGGGATTCGAGACATTTCGATTCGGAGTAGACACAAAAAAAGAACCTCCCGGTTTTAGTGCTTGCTGCATGCCCTGCAAGTATTTTTCCGTATCGGCAATGTGCTCAATCGTTTCAAAACTCACGATGATATCATATTGACTGGTTGCCGCAAGCGAGAGAATATCGCAAACCTCGAAGTGGATTTTGGGATGCGCGTAGTAACGTTGCGCCATATTAATAGCTTCCGAAGAAATATCAATGGCGTCCACGTGTTGGGCGTTAGCCTGTGCGAGTATATATGACCCGAATCCAGTGCCACATGCGCCATCAAGGACAATCTTTCCAGAAACCAATGGTTGACAGAATTGATAACGATTGCCATGATCAGCTACTAATAGTTGATTTTTAGGATCGGCTATAACCTCGATTGTAAGCCGTTCCAGCGGAACAGTTTGATCAATCTTGAGATTCATTTCAAATATCCAAATATCCCCTATCGACATGGTCCTGGTATAGCTAAATTGTCATCTGCCTTATCTGTCGATCAACAAGAGCAAGCCAATCAATTGATGGAGATAAACAGGCCTTTTCCATGTGTGTGGCAATAGCCGGAATCGGAACCCATAAATGCCGTTTTTTGCCAAATAGATTATGTTTCCAGCCATAAAGCCAGCTTTTGACAATTATTTTGAATAAAAGCCAATCTTTTACAAGATATTTAAAGATGAGGAAAGGATTGAATAGTTTGTGTTTCGTCAAACTCAACCACAGACTGGCGTCGGCATTGCGTTTGGTATAAGTTTTAAAAATACTCTTGGTTTTCTTGAGTGTTGCTTTGGTGGTCAGAAACGTCAAGCATGTCGAGTTTGCTGTCCGCCAATGTCTATCGCCAAAAACTCTAATCATATTTTGATGTCGGTGTAAATCTGACGTATAGTAATCCGGATGATCGTAAGGAGAAACAAAAGCTACATCGTCATTTGCCTGCAAAAATTTGACCATGTGCTCAAATTGATTGGGAAGATAAAAATAATCATCTTCACTGAAATAAACGACCTCCGAGATATCCTGCTCTGATAATATATCGACTTGCATATTAAATGTTGCCAAATTGCCTGTCCCATCCAACTTAACCAATTCCAAATCTTCACGGGCAAAATATTTTTCGAATAATCCCTCATATTCTTGCGGGCAGTTGTCCAATAAAACCCACAATTTTGATTTAAGTGTGCCAAGAGAGTCTTTGAATGACTTAAGACAAAGCTCGGATAACTTGTATTTATTATCATTAAAAATCAAAGGATTTTTTGAAATCCTTGGGTAGATTCGATAGGCTACCGCTATATCATATTGTATCGGCACTTTGCATCCTTTTAAAAATTGGAACGGCATGAGTTTGGATTTGGAGGCAAACGAAACTTTGATACTATTTCAACAAGATAAGTTTTTCCGTTTCTACAAAATCGCCGGTTTGCAGGCGATAGAAATAAACTCCATTGGCGATGCCATTGGCATTCCACACGGCTTGGTGTCTTCCGGCAGAGAGCTTTGCTGCCACGGGCATCGCCACTTCTTCTCCCAGCGATATACTTGGAATCGGGAGAAAGCGATATCGGAATCAGATTCGATGGATACGAAACCAAATTCGGCAGAAACTCGTTATCGTACGTGTAAACATTTCTCCCGGTCGCCGCTTCCCAGATTCTTATTTTCTGATCCCGAACGGTGCAAACAATATAACGCCCATCACTTGAAAAGGAAATGCGAAGGGGATACTGAGACCCCGGTTGTCCTGCAAAATCTCTCACAAAGTTTCCGGTTGCAGTTTCATAGAGCTTGAGTCCGAACGACCCTCCCAAAGCCACGTGTCTCGCATCCGGTGAGAAGGCGGCTATGTTTACCTCGCCTATTTGCGCCTCCACACTCTTCACCAGAGTGCCACTCGCTATTTCCCAAAGTTTGATTTTTTTATCCGCTCCTATGGAAACGAGGCGGGTTTCATCGACAGAAAATGACAAATCCAAAGTGCTTCCGAGATGCCCCGCAAAGGTTTGCACGACCTGGCCGCCATGAATCGCCCAAAGCTTGATCGCGCCACTGACCACGCCGGCGAGATATTGTTCATCAGAGGAAAAGAGCAATTTTCCGCTGACGGTGCCAGTTTGTGGTTTCAAGAGATTTAAATAGCCTGCGCTTGCCACATCCCAAAGGCGTATGCCGTCAAAAGCGGGGGCGGCGATAAATCTTCCTTTCGGCGAGAAACTGAAGGTGCTATACCAATTCGGCTCGACGGAAAAAGCTCTGACGAAATTTCCTGTCGCTACGTCCCAAAGTTTAATAGGGTCACCATAGCCTGCTGACGAGGCAACATATCGACCATCGACAGAAAAAGCGACGGCGCTGACGGCAGAAGTGTGTGCCGTCAAAGTTTTTGCCGGTGCCCCAGTTGCCGCATCCCAGAGCTTGACCGTTTGATCATCATTGACGGAAACGATATACTTCCCATCGGGCGAAAGCGAAGCCGAAAATGCCCGCTCGCCGTAGTTCTGCCCCCCAAAAATTCGCAGCAAATTGCCGGTAGCGACCTCCCACAAGCCGATGGTTCCGCCGGAGCGACTGACATTGTTGTAGCCGTTCACAGTGAAAAGATATTTTCCATCCTGTGAGAAAGAAGGAGTGCCCAAAGCGCTGGGGGCATCAACAAAAGTTCTGATCAAATTCCCGGTTGCAACCTCCAAAAGTTTGATTCTTCCGCTACTGACAAAGGCGAGGTATTTTCCATCCGGAGAAAAGGCAGGATAAAAAGCATTGAAGCCGGCAAAAGTTCTTGCCAAATTCCCGGTTGCCGTCTCCCAAAGCTTTAAAGTATTGTCGCCGTTTCGCGAAAGGAAGTACCGCGCATCCGGTGAAAAGGCAGCGAGACTGACAGAATTTGTGCGCGCATTAACAGTTCTCAACAGATTTCCCGAGGCAATTTCCCATAACGCGATCGTGCTATCAGGATAACCGGTGTTGGTGATAGCAAATTTCAAATCCGGCGAAAGAACCAGTTGGTAAGCATTGCCCGGCAAGGGAAAAGTGGCAACGAGGTCCCATGTCGAGGCGTCTAAAATCCTGATCGTATAATCACCAGGACCTCCAGCGAGGTATTTGCCATCCGTTGAGAATTGTATGATCGACACACCTAAATTAACCACTCTCGAAAGATTTCCTGTGGCAATGTCCAAAAATCGGGTTACTTTTCCATTCGCGATAATATACTTTCCATCCGGCGAAAATAGCACAGAGTGAGCCCCGGCGGCGTTTCCTCCTTTAATCCAGACGACATCCTTAAATTGAGCGAACGCAGCTTGGTGAAAAAGGCAAAGCATCAAGATGGCGGCGGTCAAACATGTTTTGACTCGCATGGTGAATTCCTAAAAAAATGGCTCTTCTTAATATTCAGTTTTTAACTGCCAACGCATACAGCTCGATTCCGGTAATATCTTCATATATCCTTCCCAGTTTTTTCCTTAATGCCACCCGTTCTCCCCAGTATTCCTTGAAAGTTTTGGAAACCAAATTGTATGCTTTATCAGTCAATCGATCATTCGGGCGTTGCGATTGAATTTGCATCACTTCAAAACCGGCTCTATTCAAAAGCGCGCGCAACGCCTTGTCGGTATAATGAAAGCAATGGTTCTGCGGCTGAAACCATATCCACTTTTCTCCAAACAATTTGCGCCAAAAACAGCCGTAATCAGGGACGCGTATTGCAATCATTCCCTTCGGATTGAGGCGATGGCTCAAATGACTTAGAAACCCGACAGGCTCAGGATATGCTCGAGTGTGTGCCACATCGTCACCATATCGTAAGTCCCGTTGATTTCATCGATACTCTTTTTAACGTCAAGACCGATTTGGGCGCAATATTTTCGTGCCGCATCAGATAGCTCCACACTGGTGACAGAGTATCCATAACGACGAATCTCATCGAGAAAGTAACCCTTATCACAGCCGATATCCAATACGGCGGCCGGCGGCGGCTTTAATTGTGCGAGTTTTGCTATCAGCTTGATTTGCTCGGGCAGCCTAAAAATTCTCCGTTCCTCTGTGGCAATGTAATCCTGGGTTGTTATCCGATAGTTGCTTTCGTAATAGCTTGCCAATTCATCATGC
>Ga0247727_10012800_pt1 | contig 14311 bp, 12 predicted proteins | sample WisWelCaveWW1625_FD_202498 | JGI IMG/M metagenome (GOLD analysis project Ga0247727, IMG submission 202498) | Biofilm microbial communities from Wishing Well Cave, Virginia, United States - WW16-25 | ecosystem: Environmental > Aquatic > Deep subsurface > Groundwater > Cave microbial mat | place... | reverse complement strand
GAAGACACTGTCGCCAACGTGGCGTGATTCCCGAGAAATACGACACAGGACTTCCGGGGCAGCGTACTAAGTGAACGGCATTGGCCCTAGCCCGGATCATGCATGATCCGGGTTGGAAAAGTCTCGTTCTCGGCGAGCACCCCTTCGAGCAGTCCGCGCAACCGGTGCATTGCGTAATGCAGCCTCGACTTTACGGTTCCCTCAGGGATCCCCAGGAGGTCCGCCACTTCGGCGACCGACCGGTCTTCAAGTTGGCGCAGCACGATGATCGCCCGATCTCCCGGAGACAGACGCTGCAGGGCCTGGTGCAGGAGCCTTGATCGCTCGTGGGTGACCGCGGCGTCGACCGTCTCCTCCGGATTCTTGTTCGAGCGCAGGTCCCAATTCTCGATCTGGACCTCGGTGCTCGATCGCAGGGCGAGCCGGTTGAACGCGAGGTTGGCGGCGGTGCGAAACAGCCACGCGGAAAACGTGCCGCGCTCCGGCTGGAACGATCCTGCCTTTCGCCAGAGGCGGACGAAGGCCTCCTGGCACACGTCCTCGGCGAGGGAGGCATCCGAAAGGATCCTCTCCAGGAACCGCAGGACGTTGGGAGCATGCCGGTCAAACAGGATCCGGAACGCGACTTGATCCCCCATCGCGGAGCGCTCGACCAGGCACTTGTCGTCTTCGGGCGACATTCCCTCTCCGAATTGGCGTTCCACGTTCACCGTCCCCGGGGCCGGATCCCGCGCGCGCCTTCCTGCTACGGATTCGCGGCTCAAATCATTTCATCGCCGAGGCGCAGGGTCCCGTCATGGTCGGAGGGTGATCCTCCGGTCGCCGGGGCGCACTTGCGGGCGGCTACCATAGTCCTCCCATGAGCGAGGAGATCTCAGAGTGAAGCCGATCGCGGTCCTGCCGACCCTGTGCACGCTGGGCAACGCCGTCTGCGGCCTGCTGGCCATCGCCAAGGGCGTCGACGCGGTGACGGTGCTGTTCCACGGTGCCGAGGGCACCCTGGACGTCGCCGGCTTTCATTCCCGGATGGCCACCGCCTGCTTCCTGGTTTTCCTGGCGATGATCTTCGACGCGCTCGACGGACGCATCGCCCGCATCACCCGCGTCACCAGCGACTTCGGGGCCCAGCTCGACTCCTTGATCGACATGCTGACGTTCGGCGTCGCGCCGGCGCTGCTCGCCAAGTTCCTGTTCGAGTGCACGCGCATCATCCAGGACCAGCCCACGTTCCGGCCCAAGGTCGTGTTCGTGATGTGCGCGCTGTACGTCTGCGCTGCGGCGCTGCGCCTTGCCCGCTTCACGGTGGAGACCGACGACGACGCGGAATCGCACGATTTCTTCCGCGGCCTGCCGACTCCGGCGGCGGCCGCCTGCCTCAGCTCGCTCATCCTCTTCTACGTTCATCTGGGAGACCCCGACACTCCCGCCCTCCTCCGGTGGATCCAGCCCAAGCTCCTGTGGGCGGTGCTGTTCGCCACTCCCATCCTCGGGCTGTTCATGATCTCCCGCATCCAGTACGTGCACCTCGCCAACCGCTACATGCGCGGCAAGCGTCCCTACACGTACGTCGCCCAGATCGTGTTCGTGCTGATCCTGCTCGCGGTGGTGACGGAATGGGCCTTGTTCCTGGGGGCGATGACCTACGTCCTCGCCGGGCCGCTGGTGACTGCGATCGAGCACATGAGCGGCCGCAAGATCATCCGCCGGACTCCGTCCCGCGAGCTCGGGGATCCGACCACCCTGCCGGCGACGGTGCCCGCGGTGATCGCCCTCGGCTCCAACCTCGGCGACCGCCAGCGGAACATCGAGCAGGCGATCGAGACCCTGGATTCGCACCCGTCGATCACGCTTCTCAAGCGCTCCTCGATCTTCGACACCGAGCCCGAGGGCGGCCTGCCGCAGCCGCGCTTTCTCAACGGCGTGGTCCTGATCGAGACCCAGCTCTCCCCCTGGCAGCTCCTGGACGTGCTTCACGAGATCGAGAAGGCCGGCGGGCGCACGCGGACCGGGAGCAACGAGCCGCGCACGATCGATCTCGACCTCTTGTTCTACTCCGACAAAGTGATCCATCAGGAAGGGCTGGTCGTGCCGCATCCCCGGGCCCACGAACGCCGGTTCGTCCTCGAGCCGCTCGCGCAGATCGCCCCGGACTGGGTGCACCCCGAGAAGAGCCTCACGATCTCCGAGCTGCTCAGCGCGCTGAGGTTGAAGAGCCCGAAGAGCTCATGAAAGCCGTCGCAGGAAGGAGCTTCATGAGTCCTTCGGGCGAGAGATCTCGATGAAAACCGTCACGTCCGCGGAAGATTTGCGCGCACAGATCCGGGCGTTGCGCGGCTCGGGCACGAAAATCGGCTTCGTGCCGACGATGGGCTCGCTGCACGAGGGACATCGATCCCTGGTGCAACGCTCAGTCGAGGTATGCGGCCTCACCGTCGTGTCGGTGTTCGTCAATCCGACGCAATTCGATCGGGCAGAGGACCTTGAGAAGTATCCGCGACGTCTCGAGGAGGATCGGCGCCTGCTCGACGCCGCGGGAGTCGACCTCCTGTTCACCCCCGGCGCGCAGGAGATGTATCCCGCGGAATTCCAGACCTGGGTGAGTCCGGGATCCCTTGCCGAGCCTCTTTGCGGGCGCTCGCGGCCGGGTCATTTCCGGGGAGTGACCACGGTCGTGACCAAGCTGTTCCATCTGGTCGAGCCCGATCAGGCCTACTTCGGCCAGAAGGATTTCCAGCAGGCGCGGATCCTGCAGCGCATGGCCCTCGATCTCGATTTTGCGGTCAAGGTCCGCATCCTGCCGACGGTGCGCGAGAAGGACGGGCTCGCCTGCTCGAGCCGCAACCTGCGATTGACCGCGCAGCAGAGACGGGTCGCCCCCGCCTTGCATCGGGCGCTGCTCGAGGCGGGTGCGCGCTTCGACGCCGGAGAACGAGATCCGCGAAGGCTCATCCAGGCCGGCCGCCTGGCGCTCGCGCAGCAGCCGCTTCTTCGGGAGGATTACTTCGAGTTGCGCGACGACGAGACGCTGGAGGAGCCTGCGCGCGTCGGGCGTTCGGGCGTGCTCGCGGCCGCGGTGTTTCTGGGCGACGTCCGGCTGATCGATAATCTCCTCCTGGGAGAGGCCCTGAAGCGGCTGAGCTGACAAGAATGATCCTGAGAACCATGCTGCAAGCCAAGATCCACGGCGCGATCGTCACCGACAAGAACCTGCACTACACCGGCAGCCTTTCCGTCGACGCGAGCCTGCTCGAAGCGACCGGCATGCTGCACAACGAGCAGGTGCAGGTGATCAACCTCAGCAACTCCGAGCGCATGTGGACCTATCTCATCCGCGACGAGCCCGGGAGCGGGCGGATCAGCCTGAACGGCGGCATGGCCTACAAGGGCGAGATCGGCGATCGGCTGCTTCTCATCACCTACGCGCAGGTCGACGAGGAGGGCGCGCTCAAGCTCCGGGCGAGGGTGCTGGTGATCGACCGCGACAACCGCCAGTTCCGGGTCGTGGACGCCTGACCAAGGGCGCATCGGATGTGGTGGAGGATGATCTACCACCCTTCGCTCGACGCGGTCGAGTCACAGGACAGCCTGATCCCCAGGTATTCGAGGCGCTCGGAAAGCCCCGGACAGGATTCGCACAGCTCAAGCAGGATGCGACGCGCCGACTCTTCATCCACCTCCAGAGCCTTGCAGAGGAACGGCATGGACTGATCATCGTCGCCCTGCAACCATCGATGGATTCCCGTGGCCACGAGAGAAGGAACGTGCGCCGGGTCGTCCTTCAGGGCGGTCTCGAGAACGGAACCCAGCCAGCGGTCGGGCTCGAGATGGTGCCTGATCAGGTGAGGGAGATCGTTCAGGCACTGCTCGGCAAGCGCTCGATGGAGCTCGATCGGGTCGATCGAGAGGGCGCGACTCTCGTCCTCGAAATCGAGATCGCGCGCGAAGTTCCACCGGTGAGTACGCTCGATCAGACCGTGGTCCGCCATCGCCTTGAGGACCGCGCTCACCACGAGACTCTGGCCGCGACAGTCGAGGTGGACGTGATCGAGGAACCGTTCCGAGCAAAAGACTCCGCCGCGGGCCTTCGTGAACAGCAGGGGCTCCGGATCCGCCAGGATCGCGCCGCAGTCCCGCGCGAACGATCGGATGTGGTCGAGGATCGTCGACCCGGCGCGTGCCGGGCGCTGATCGAGATCACGGGCGAGAACGAACAGTTCAAGCGCCTTCTGGTGCTCGCCCAGCTCCTCAAGAATTCGCGCGCGTTCGTAGGCGATCAACGCCGTCGACGGCGACAGCAACGCAAGCGAGTCGAGGACCGCCAGCGCCTCGGAGGGATGCCCTTCGGACTTGAGGAGCCTCGATGTCGCGAGATCCTGGACGATTTGGGCTCGCTGCCGCCCGGAGGTCGAGGCATCGAAGACCGAGAGAAACGGTTCCTGATCCAGCAGATCGCCCACCGGCAGGCAGAACATCACGGGACATCCTCGGAGCGCCGCCCCCGCCACGATGCGCTGCAGCGAGCGGCGCAGCCTGGAGAGGTCGTCGAATCTCCGGGGCGCCTGATCGGTGAACCCTTCAGGCTCTGGTCCGGCGCCGCCAAGAGCCTTCACGGGTCGCGATCCGGCCGACACGGCACCGAGCAGCCACCGTCCCGTACGGCAGCCGCGGATGGTCGCAAAGACCTTGCTCCCAAAGGAGCCCTCGTCTTCCAGGAACTCGTCGTGGCCGAGGCTGACGATCAACAAGTCCGCGCCGTCCTGCGCCAGCTCTCCGCAGAGATCGGCGATCTGCGCGGAATGGTGCAATGGGGCCACGCAGGCAATGACTTCCACGCGGTCGACGCCGAACATGGCACGCAGGCGCGCTTCCAGCCTTCGGGGACTGCTGGACACTTCCCCGTAGGGTCGCGGATCGAGCGCGGAGTCTCCGACCCAGAAGATCCGGAAGCAGTTCTCCGCGCGCCGCCGCGGAAAGTGGTCAGGGAACAGGGAGACACCACTCTCCCTTGACCGCAGCTCGATGCAGCGCTCGATGGTCCCCGTCGCCGACAGCAGATCCACCGCCGTGAAGAAGCGCGGGATCTCCGCGATCCGCAGCAGCGCCAGCGTCTGCTCGACGCAGAACAGCACCAGCAGAGGAAGCAGAACGAAAAGGAACTTCCTCAGGTCTCCCCTCCCGCCAGTGCCATCCTGCGGCGACTCCGTTGCGCTCGCAGGACCCGCCCTCGGAGACGAACAGCGACCTACGGATCGATGGTGATCGAGAGCGCGTTCGACGCGTAGTTGATCGGCTGAAACAGGAGATACGCGAAGTGAACGTCGAGGCCGACGATCCGGTCGAGCAGGCCGGCGGGTGCCACGAGCTGACAGCTCCCCGACCCGTCCGTCGACAGGAAGCCCTCGGTGTCGACCAGGACCGGCCCGTTGCGGTCGACATAGGTGCACATCATCGCGACATCCGGATTGAGCGGCAGGACGATCCCCCCGCCCAGGTCGATTCCCGGCTCGGTTCCCGAGAGGGAGCCCAGCAGCAGGTAGTGGCGCCCGTTCTCCGCGGCCGGCCCGATCAAGGAGAAGGTCACGGTGCCGCCGGCGGAGGCCGAGAGGTGGTCCTGATCGGCGAGCAGCGTCGGGCCGTTCTCGAGCTCCGGGTAGGGAAACAGGAGCACCGGACCTTGGCCGTCATCGACCCGCACCTCGAACCGGTCGATCCCCTGGCCCACGCCGGAAGTGAGCGCGACCGAGTACGTGCCGTCGCCGTGATCGACGACGTCGCCGATGCTGGAGAGGCCCGCGCTGTCTTGCGCATGAGCGATCACCACCTGATGACCACCGCTCACGATCGGGTTCTTCGCCCAGTCGAACAGCTTGATCTCCATCGTGGTCGTTGCCGTGCCATTTCCCGGAAGGACGTTCGAGGTGAGTTGTTTCTCCGAGAGGAGATGATCGGGACGGCCCAGCAGCTCCTGGCGCCAGGCGTCGAACAAGCCGCGCAACTGGATCACCGGATCCTCGTCGGCCGCGGTCTGATCTGCGACGTTGAGATTCATGTAGTAGACGCCGTTGACGCAGCCGATCCCGCCGTCGCAGTCGCCGTCGACGTCGCCGAAACGCGACAGCAGCATGAACCCGACGTGCGCGGACTTGTCGAAGTCCGGAGGGGGCGATCCGCAACCTTCTGGATCCGAGCCGCAGGAGCAGCGGCCGTCGCCGCCAATCGCCCGCGCCGCCTCCATCGCCGCCATCAGCTTTTCCGAGAGATCCCCGGGAGTGTTGAGCGCCGCATCCCTGGCCGCCAGGATCACGGGCTCCCCCGTCAGCACGTTGCCCTGGATCGCGTAGGAGATGTTGCCCTGCCGGCCCTTGACGTGTCCCGACCAGCCGCCGGTGTTGGTGCCGGTGTGAGCTGCGCGCCTGCCCAGCATGTCGACGATGCCGATCTGGCGGCTGCTGAAATTCGGGTCCGCGTCGTTGATCAGCTTGAGAATGTCGCCCGGTGGAGTGCCCTTGGGCAGCTCATCCCAGATGATGCGCCGGTTGCGACCACTGCCGTCGATCCGGGCCTGACAGCACCCGCCTCCCGTCCCGACTACGATCACCGGCACGTACAGCTCAAGGTCGAGGCCGGTGAGACAGGTGGCGCAGCCAACGGCGATCTCTCCGGTCGAGGTGTCGACCAGGATGATCGACCATGTCGCCGGGAGCACGGGGGACAACAACACAAGCACGACCAGCGCTGCGATGACTCTGACCTGAGCGCGGCGAGGTCTGATCGAAGCACGCATGGGAGAATGTCCTGTTGAAATCGGTTCAACCCCCGGGTTGGTTCGCGAGCTTGAATGCCGGACCTGGCGGAACGAACGGATCCAAAGTAGCTCGACTTCCTCGTTTTCCCATACCTTCTCTCGACCTCAGGCACTGGTCATGAAGCACCCTGCCTTCCCCGCTGATGCACGCTTCATCGAGGCCCGCGAGGGCTTCGTACGGGGTCTTTCCACCAGCAAGCTGAACCTCTTCCTGGAGGTACTCGGCAAACGCCCCGACGGCTATCACGAGATCGTCTCGGTGTTCCACGAGATCGACCTTGCCGACGAGATCACCATCGCGCTCGACCCCTCGCGGAAGGCGGATTCTCTGAAGGCGCACGGAAGGCCGATCGGGGCATCCAGCGAGCACAATCTCGCCCTTCAGGCGGTCCGAGCCTTTCGCACCGCCTTCCCCCCCCTTCCCCGGGTGCGGATCGACCTCAAGAAGCGCATTCCGGTCGGAGGAGGGTTGGGCGGAGGCTCGTCGAACGCGGCCTTCGTCCTCGATGCCCTGCGACTCCTGACTGGAACGCCGGCGACCATGGAACCAATGGTGGATCTCGCCCGGTCCATCGGCTCGGACGTACCATTCTTTTTGACCGGGGGAAGCGCCGTCTGCCGCGGTCGAGGCGAGATCGTTCAGCCTCTCCCTTTCCACCCTTCCATGCAGTTCGTGCTCGCGATTCCGTCATTCTCCCTCTCCACCGAGAAGGTGTACCGAAGTGTCGTGCCCGACCCCGCCTCCCGGGACGTGACTCCATTCCTGCAAAGCCTGGAGAAATACGCCGACGATCCTGAAGCCTCGTTTCCACCATGTTTCAACCGACTCGGAGCTGCCGCATCCCGAGTGTCTCCGGATCTGGAAACTCTTCGGCGACAGCTCGAGACCTCAACCCTAAGCTCTTGGAGTGTCACCGGTTCGGGAGCCGTGATGTACAGCATCGCGAGAAAGACCGAAGATCTTCGGGAGAGAATTGCCGATATAGAGAAATGGGGTGTACTGGACATTGCCCTGGCCGGGACATTTTTCAGGAGGCGTGATTTTTTTCGGGAAGGCTGACGGCCAACGATCCGGTTCGAGGGGAAAGGGGCGGCCGTGGAGATCACCAACATCACTGTCAAGCTGGTCAGGGACTCGGACGACAAGCTCCAGGGTTTCTGCACGATTACGTTTGATGAAGAATTCGTCATTCGCGATTTGAAGATCATTGCGAGTCCCAAGGGCGAATTCGTCGCAATGCCCTCACGCAAGCTGACCGATCATTGCGTGCAATGTCGGGCCAAGAATCATCTCCGCGCGCGATTCTGCAACGAATGCGGCCAAAAGCTGGACCCGACGCGTGCCGGAATAGACAAGCGCGGGCGTGCCAAGCTGCACACCGACATTGCCCATCCGATCAACGCCCGCGCCCGGCAGCACATGGAGCACCGCATCCTCGAGGCTTTCCAGGAGGAGGTGCGCAAGTCCAAGCTCCCCGGCTATGTGTCGCCGCTGCTGGGCGCGGACTACGACGAGGAGGAATGCCACCATGGTTTGGACGCCACCGCGGCGCGCGACCACGGCCGCAGGGAACGGCAGGAAGAAGCCCGGGAGCACGAGCTGGGAAGTTGAGAGCCCGTTCCGATCACTCCTCGGTCGCCTGGAAGCCTGGGACACGGGAGGGTTCGTATCGAGGCGGCAGAGCGAAAGGCAGATGCGAGGCGCTTGAGTGTTGGCCCCCGAAGGCGACTCAAAAAAGTCGCTCCGGAGGACAACCGAATGCAACGAAGCAGATTTGAACACTGTTCAGGAATGAACACACTGGTCATAACCACGACCGCTCCGCGGCTGGACTCGCCAGCCCGCATTATTCATGAACATCACGGAAAGTCTGCCGCAAGAGGTTGCCTCCACGGCGTTTGCAACTCTATCGGTCGGGTGCACTAACCGACTGGGATAACCTTTCCTCCCATGACTCCGACTTGCAGCGATTTCAAGAAGCTTCATGTCGTGGGAGCCGGTCGCGCCGCCGCGGGGATCGCGCATCTGTTGCACCAGAATGGCGTCTCCATCGGCACGGTCGTGTGCCGGTCCAATTCCTCCGCGCTGCGTGCGGCAGCCTTGATCGGCGGCGGCGTCGCCGGTGCACTGCTCGACGTCGTCGAGGACGACAGCCTGCTGATCCTGGGAGCTCCGGACGAGAGTCTCGAGCCGCTGGCAGTTGAGCTTGCCCGGCGGATGGAGGATCGCGATCGTCGAGTCGCGAACAGCAGCGTGTTGCACCTCTCCGGAACGATGAGCAGCGACGTTCTCGATCCGCTGCGGAACAGGGGCTATTCGGTCGGCAGCATGCATCCCTTGTTCTCGTTCGCGGACCGCGAGAGCCCGCCCAGGAGCCTGGCCGGCGTGGTGTTTGCGCTCGAGGGGCAGCCGCCGGCGCTGCGGCACGCCCGGCAGCTCGCGGACACCCTGAAGGCGCGAGCGGTGACGATCCGTACCGAGAGCAAGGCCTTGTACCACGCGGCCGCGTCGCTGCTCTCCAACGGCCTGGTCGCCCTCTGCGACCGAGCCACGTTTCTGATGAGCGTCGCCGGCGTCGACCGCATCGAGGCCCGGGAGATCCTCACACCGCTGATCAGCGCCACCGTCGACAATCTGCGCGCAGCGGGCACTCCGGCGGCCCTCACCGGACCGATCGAGCGCGGGCAGACTGCGGTCGTTGAGATGCATCTTAAGGCCGTGCGACGATTCGCCCCTCGATGGCTCGAGCTGATCATCGAGGTCAACCGGGCGATCGTGGAGGTGGCGCGCGCCAAAGGCTCGATCGACGATTTCAAGGCCGCGCAGCTCTGCGCGATCCTCGATGAAGCGGGAGGCGGTCCGTGACGGATGCGCCGCAGGAAACTCTGGTCATCGAGAGCCACGCGATCGAATCGCCTCGCGACCTTCGGTGCGCGTTCCAGGACCTGGACCTTCGAGTCGATGCCGTCGAAGTGCGCGCGGATCACTGGAAAGAGAGCTTCGCCACTCTCGCGGAGCTGTTGATCGGCTGCCAAAGGCCGGTGATCGCCACCGTGCGGGCCCGAGCCGAAGGCGGCGAGTTCGCCGGAACGGAGGAGGAGCGCAAGAAGGCGATCGAGACCTTGTCGAGAGCAGCTCGCTGGGTCGACCTCGAGCATTCGGCGGCCATCCAGCCCGCCCTCGATGCGCGCTGCCGCAGGATCGTCTCTTACCACGATCGGTCCGGGACGGAGCGCGACCTCTCTGGTGTTCTCGAGGCGATGCACGAAAGTCATCCGGACGCTTTTTTCTACAAGATCGCCACGACTCCGCGAAGCGCAGACGACCTGCTCGCGCTCCTCGACTTGCGCCGGAGGAGGAGTCTGCGGGCGGCCTTCATGGGGATGGGCCAGCGCGGCATCGTGACCCGCGCGCTCGCAAAGAAGCTCGGCTCGGCTGCGGTCTACTGCAGGTCGCCGTCTCGAAAGCCGACGGCGCCCGGACAGATCAGCAGCCGCGACATCCTGGACCAGTTTCGCCTGCACCGGCAGACTCCGGCAACTTCGGTGTACGCCGTGGTCGGCCGCCCGATCGGACATTCGCTGAGCCCTCTGCTGCACAATGCGGGGTTCGCTCGCCTGGGGCTCGACGCCGTGTACGTGCCGATCGAGCTCGACACGTTCGATGAAGTCATGCGACTCGCGGATCGACTCGAGATCGCCGGACTTTCCGTGACCTTGCCCTTCAAGGAGGAGGCCGCGCTCCGATGCCTCCAAGGCAGCGGCACTCTCGACGTTCATGCGAGCAGGACCAAGGCGGTCAACACGCTTCTCTGCCAGGATCGCCGCTGGTCCGGCTGGAACACCGACGGCATCGGATTCCTGGAGGCGCTGCGCCGCGGGGCACCCAATCTGTCCCTTCGAGGAGCGCGCGCACTGATCGTGGGAGCCGGCGGCGCGGCGCGGGCGGCGGCATTCACCTTGACCCAGGAAGGCGCCGAGGTGCACGTAAAGTCCCGGACCCAGGAGCGAGCAGGGGCGCTCGCCGCCGAGCTCAAGATCCACGCATGTGAATCGGTCGCGACCACGGACGCCTGTGCCGTTCCTTCCTTCGACCTGATCGTCAACGCCACGCCGTGCGGCATGGCGCCCGACCTCGAGCGCTCTGTGGTCCCCTCCAGCTCATTGAGTCCCGGGCAATTCGTGCTGGACATGGTCTACCGGCCGCGGCGCACCCGCCTGCTCCGGGAGGCACGGGAGCGGGGCGCGGTGGCCATCGAGGGTCTGGAGATGTTTCTCGAGCAGGCGATGGCGCAGTTCAAGCTGTTCACCGGGATGGAGGCGCCGCGGGACGAGTGGCGCAGGCTCCTCGAGTCGGCTCTCATCGATTGAACCCCTGGCTTGCAGATCAAAAAGAAAACCCATGAAGATCATCACCTGGAACGTGAACTCCATCCGGGCGCGAATGGAGCGGTTCCTGGCCTATCTCGAGGAGTCGCGGCCGGACGTGATGTGTCTGCAGGAGACCAAGGTCGTCGACGATCACTTTCCCGGAGAGGAGATCGAAGCCAGGGGATACCGCATCGAGCGCTTCGGCCAGCGCACCTACAACGGAGTCGCGATCCTGTCCAAGGCCGCCTTGAAAGACGTCGAGCGCGGGATGCCGGGCGATCCCGACCCCTCCCAGGCGCGGGTGATCTCGGCGTCCGTCGCGGGAATCCGGCTGATCAATGTGTACGTTCCCAACGGCTCCGAAGTGGGATCGGAAAAGTTCGCCTACAAGCTCGCCTGGCTCGAATGCCTGCGTGGCTATGTGGACAAGGCTGTTTCCCGGGATTCGTCGCTGCTGATCCTGGGAGATTTCAACATCGCCCCCGAGGACCGGGACGTGTACGACCCGGATGCCTGGCGAGGACAGGTGTTGTTTCATCCCGACGAGCACCGCGCGCTCCGCGAGATCCAGAAGCTCGGCCTGGTCGACGCCTTCCGTCTCCACCACGAGGAAGGAGGTCTCTATTCGTGGTGGGATTTCCGGGGCGGCATGTTCTGGAAGAATCAAGGCCTGCGCATCGACCTCGTCCTCCTGTCGAAGTCGCTGGTCGATCGGTGCCGATCGGCAGAAATCGACCGGTCGATGCGCAAGGGCAAGCAGCCCTCGGACCACGCGCCCGTCGTGGTGGACATCGCCGAGGACTGAGAGCTCGTCCCAGGCACGGAGAGGAGCCTGCGACTCCCGGCCTTCACGCATGATTCGGGCTGGCTCTGGCCGTCGGAGCTGTTTGAAGCTATGACTCTCGCGCCTTCGCGACCGCCCTCCCCCTGGCTCGCACCCGTCTCTCCCACACCAAGTCGATGCCCCATCGAAACCGAGATCTTCCGCGGGTCCAGTGCTGTCTGTTTGCCTCTGGAATCCTGTTCCTCTGTACGCAAGGCTCCCTCCCTGCACAGGAGCCGCTCTACACCTTTGACGGCGAGCTCGAAGGGGACCTGTTCGGCCGCGCGGTCGCCAGCGTCGATCTCGACCAGGACGGCAAGCCGGAGATGGTGATGAGCTCGAGAGCCGACTCGAGCGGATCCCAGCCTGGACACGTGTACGTCTACTCCGGCATCGACGGAAATCTGTTGCTGAGCCTGGAAGGTGAGACCCCGAGCGACCGCTTCGGAGTCGCGATCGCCGATGCGGGCGACGTCGACGACGACGGCACCAACGACTTGCTGGTCGGAGCCTGGAAATTCAGCTCGGACGGAGTGACGCCCGACAACGCCGGCAAGGCCTACGTGTATTCCGGTGCGACCGGCCTGCTGCTTCGTTCCTGGATCGGCATGCCCGGTGACAACCTCGGCCATGCGCTCTCCGCCGCCGGCGACATCGACCATGACGGCTTCTCCGACGTGATCGTCGGTGCCTGGGGTCACGCGGCTCCGTTGCCGTACACGGGAGCCTGCTACGTCTATTCGGGTTTCGACGGGTCGCTGCTGATCGACCTCTACGGAGAAGCCGAGAACGACCACTTCGGAAAGGCCGTGGCCTCCGCCGGTGACGTCGACCAGGACGGGACGGACGATGTACTGGTCGGTGCCTGGTTCCACGACTCCGGCCTGGTCGACTCGGGCCGGGCTTACGTGTACTCCGGAGATGACGAGGCGTTGCTGTACACGTTGGACGGCATCACGCTGTACGAGTCCTTCGGCGCGATCGTCGCAGGATCGGGCGACCTCGACCTCGATGGCTACAGCGACTTCATGATCAGCGGCGTCCTGGGCGGCGCGACGGGCGCGGGCCGGGTTTGCGTCTACAGCGGCCAGCAGGGAAGTCTTCTGTACGAGTGGTTCGGCGATGCGCCGGTCGATTATTTCGGCAGCTCGATCGCGTTCGGCGAGGACGTCAACCGCGACGGCGTGGAGGACCTGCTGATTGGCGCCACCGGATTCCTGAAGCCCGACACTTCGCCTGGATGGGCCTACATCTACTCGGGGAGAGACGGCGCGTTTCTGTCGCGATTCGAGGGAGAGGCGTTCGCCGATCGCCTGGGAGTCTCGGCCTCGGGGGCGGGAGACCTCAACGACGACGGCTGTGCGGACGCGATGTTCGGCGCCTACCTGCATGACAGCGTCGCGAACAATGCCGGCCGGGCCTACGTGTTCGCGGGCAACGACTTGTTCTTCGGCGGCTCCGAGTCGGTGATGCCAGGCGACGTACTACGGCTCGAGGTGACTGGAGGCATCCAGGGACTTCCGGTTTTCATGTTCGTCTGGAGCGTCAACGGGTCGCCAGTGACGTTGTTCATCGGCAGCGGTTTCTTCGACGCGCAGGGCAGCTTTCTCAAGACGGCGAACGTCCCGCCGACGGTGACCGGCATCACCATCGGCTTCAAGAGCTTCGCCCGCGTCTACGCCGGAACCGCCGACAGCAACGAGTGGCTCGTCACGTTTCTTTAGGGTCCCTGTTTCCGCCAGGATCATTCGCCCGGCGCCTGCTGAGTCTCGCCCAACAGAGTGACAACCTTGCATCCCATCTTCAGGCCACTTTCGTCCTCTCCTCGGTCGCGAGATCCTCAACGTATCCACGAATACACCGCTCGCTGCCGGAATCTCGCTCGGTCGTCGAGAACGCATCTGGCCCAAATCTGGGCGCAATCTTGCCACTCTATTGTGCGAGACTCAGTCGTTGAACGCGCAGCGGAACACGACGACGCGCTCCTTGAATCCTCGGCATGAGAGCTCGGCATACCGCGGTTCCTGCGAAGATCCGGAAAGCTCCACCAGCAACGTGAACTCGAGAGAAGAGCGCTCCTCGCGGACCAGGGCCTGTTCGTAGCTGATCTCCCGCCAGACGTCGGTCCTCGCCCGGCCGAGCGAGTGGACGCGATTGCCGAGCGCATGCAGACGAGACAGGGTCTGGAGGGAACCCGGAGGCGCCACGCTGAGGAGGAAGGGCAGGAGGAGCGAATCATCGCTGCGCGCCTCGATCGACCTCGCGCCCGACTCCTGACAGGTCCGGCGGAAGGCTTCCGCGAGCAGCTCGGT
>Ga0247727_10012799_pt1 | contig 14312 bp, 16 predicted proteins | sample WisWelCaveWW1625_FD_202498 | JGI IMG/M metagenome (GOLD analysis project Ga0247727, IMG submission 202498) | Biofilm microbial communities from Wishing Well Cave, Virginia, United States - WW16-25 | ecosystem: Environmental > Aquatic > Deep subsurface > Groundwater > Cave microbial mat | place... | reverse complement strand
AGCCTCCGACGAGTTCTGTTGAGTGCGTTGCAAGGGGCGGCTATTGTATCCGTGAAGATCGAGGGCGTTTTGCACGAATTCTCGGCTTTGCCGGACGTGGTTGAAGACGTCACCGACGTGATTCTAAACCTGAAGGGGGTTCTTCTTCGGCTCCACAGCATTGAGCCACAGACGATCCGCATTGACAAATCTGGGGCCGGAACGGTCACTGCTGCGGACATTCAGTTGACGGACAAAGTCGAAATTCTCAATTCCGATCACCATATTGCGACGCTGGGTCGTAGTGGGAAACTCAAGATCGAAATGGTAGTCAAGTTGGGGAAAGGGTATCTGCCAGCCGAGGACCTCGACAGTGAGGATCGTCCAGTAGGGATCATTCCGGTCGATGCCATCTTCTCGCCCGTCAAAAAAGTCACCTACAGTGTAGAGAACGCCCGAGTGGGTCAGCGGACCGACTATGACCGACTATGTTTCGAAGTATGGACAGACGGTACCGTATCACCTGCGGATGCGATTGCGTACGCCGCTAAAATTCTAAAAGAGCAGCTAAATGTTTTCTTGAATTTCGATGATACGATTGAAGAAGAGATGGCCAGTGATATCAAAAGTTCGGATATTTTTAACGAGAACCTGTTGCGAAGTGTCGACGAACTGGAACTCTCCGTGCGATCGCAAAACTGTTTACAGAATGCATCGATCAAATATATCGGAGACCTCGTTCAAAAATCCGAAATGGAAATGTTGCGGACGAAAAATTTTGGTCGAAAATCGTTGAACGAGATCAAAGAGATTCTGGCAGAGATGGGTTTATCCTTTGGGATGAAGATTCCAAATTGGCCGCCCAAGGAACTTTTTGTTAAGGAAGCCGAGCCCACGACCTAAGCGGTTGGCCGGTGAAAGGGAAGAGCCATGGGGTACATGGGAATTCAAAAGCGGTTATCTCGATCCGCAGCCTATCGACGGGCGTTATGGCGCAATATGGTCACATCGCTGTTTGAACATGAGCGGATTCGAACGACGGTCCCGAAAGCGAAGCAGTTGCGTCGTTTGGCTGAGCGGCTTATTAGTTATGGCAAGCGGGGTGATTTGCATGCTCGTCGGCGGGCGTTGACTGTTTTGCGGAGTGACGCTGTCGCAGGAAAACTATTTGGTGAAATCGCCGAACGATTTAGGAGCCGCAATGGTGGATACACGCGTATCTACCGATTAGATCCTCGGCCCGGTGATGCCGCACCGATGGCAATCATTGAATTACTTAAGGCAGAGGCGTCGCCAGACGCCGATCGGCCAAAGGGTAAACGACGTCGTCGCAGCCGACGGAAGGCTAAAGAGGGTGAATCAGAGAAGGGTAGTGCCGCGAGTGGTAACCAGTCGGAAGAGCATGCGTGAATTCCTAGAGATCGTGTAGGTGCACCGCTGCGTGATGCTGGTCGCGGACACGAAACGATCTGATGCGAGACCTTTCGCTCAAACAGGCCCTTGAAAGCAAACGGCATCTTCGCCTCAACTAAAATCTTGACGTCGGTGATAGTCGTGGGTCCGACTTGATCGTGACCGACCAGATATTCTAAAAGAGTCACAGCGGTGATGATTCAGCGAGGAATTGGGGTCGGCGCGTAGCACGAGAAAACTGGAGTAGCCGCGGAGTCATCGAGGTGATCGTCGATCGTGTTATTTTGGAAGGAACTTCTAATGGGTAAGACGCCGTTGGCTAACGTCCGTTTACTGGTCATACTGCTTTCGATCGCCGGCGTTTTCTTGATGGTGCGTCACGTGCTGACCTCTCGACACGATGATTTAGCGTATGCTGCCGACTTCCCAAGCGTCGGTCAACCCGCTCCCGACTTCACGTTGCCCGATCTAGACAACAACGCTGTCACGTTGTCAGCGTATAAGGGAAAAGTTGTATTGCTTAATTTTTGGGCTACTTGGTGTGCGCCATGTGTAACGGAATTACCTGCGATGGAGAAACTATACCGTGAGCTGAAAGGGGAGGGGCTTGTTCTTCTCGCGGTGTCGGTTGACGACTCGAGTGCGCAGCTGAAAATCCAGCAGTTCCGCGAGCGGTTTTTGTTGTCGTTTCGAATTCTGCGCGATACATCAGCCGCCATCTCGGAGAAGAAATTTGGTACATTTCGGTTACCGGAAACCTATCTGATCGATCGTACCGGCGTCATTCAAAATAAAATTATCGGAGCGCAGAGTTGGGATAACCCAAGAACGGTTGAATTGCTACGGCGGTTTATTAAGACTGGGAAACTCGATTGACCTTTGAGCGGTCAGTCTTTTGCTGACGATTAAGCGTCCGGCGTGGCGTGAAACGCAGAGAACCTGGTTATGGTAGAGAACGCTTCACTGTCGCCTCAACTCCTATCATTGATTCGGGATCTGTCTCGCGCGGAACTTTTGAATCCGCAGAGAATCGCGGAATATGTCGCAAGCAAACGAGTCGTCGTCACGGATGACGAGCGGTTAATGATTAACCTAATCGTCGATTTGGCTGGTTACCTGTCGGAGCGTTTGAAAGTCGCAACGTGAGTAATCTCGTTATCCAGTTGCTTCGCTTTGGCGACGTGTTATTGATGTTGCCTTTTCTTAGATCGCTTAAAAATCAGTATCCCGATGCGCCGATCGATTGTATGGTCGACGAGCGGTACGTCGAATGGGTGCAACGTTCGGGGGTCGTAAGAGATGTCATCGGTATTCCGTTGCGGCAATGGATTCGAGACGTTCGAGATCCCACCTGTCCGGTACAGGACGTCGTAACAACATTGATGGGGGTTGTCTCATGCCTCCGTCATACGAAATACCGTCGGGTCTTTCAGTTCGATTACCATGATTTTCCGTCGCGCTTAGCTGGTAGTGTCAATGCTGATGAGGTAACGGGGTGGTATATTAATGGGAGCGGGAACCGACACGTCAGTGGGGAATCGATCTGCTACCTCGCGGCGATGTCGGGTTTATATCAGGAAAATCGGTGCCACCTCGTCGACCTCCAGCTCCTGCTGGTTCCCAAACGATACCGTCTGAGAGACAGTCGACTGCAACTTCCTACCGGCGATATCCAGTGGGCGAAGGATCGGTTGTTTACGCTGGGTCAGGGGAAAAAGATTATTATTTGTCATCTGACCGCGAGTGAGAGAACTAAGACTCTCGGGCCAAAGGTAATGCGGAACGTTGTCCAGCGACTTCAAGTCTCGACGCGGTTGACGTGGGTCGTGACGGGGTCGAAGCAAGACCAAAGCTATGCGCGTGAACTCACTGCGGGCTTTTCAGATGAGATTGTTAATCTGGTCGGCAAAACGACACTAACTCAGCTTGGCGCCCTGTTTCTGGAGGCAGATCATCTCGTCACATCGGACTCAGGGCCGATGCATTTGGCGACGGCATTGGGGAAAAGAGTAACCACGATTTCAGTCGGACGTTCTGCGTTCGGGTTGTTTGGGCCGTTTGGTGAGGGTCAGAGCGTGATCCGAGCAAAGGCACCGATCGAGAAAATTGACGAAAACGGGTATCTCGATGTTGTCAATGCTGAGATGGTCGAAGAACTCGCTGAGATCGTACGCCGCGAGCTTTGGGATGAATCGAGTAACGGGGGTAAATTTTGGCAAACCTACCGTACGGGATTCGACCGGAAAGGGTATTGGATGCTCTCTCCATCGGCCGGTGTCGAGCTCGATCCGCTGGAAGTTGAACGATCTGCGATTCGAGACGCGTTACTTGAGCAGTTTGAATCTGGCCAGGTTCCGGTCACCTCGGAGCCACTAGTGCCAGGAGTGGAGCATCCGCTCGCGGATCTGGCGGGTGTGTTCCACCGATTGTCGGGTGCTTGCGCCGATCTGTTGGTTAGCCCGTCAGTGATCGTGATGAAAGAGGTACAGCAGCTCATGGATCGGCTGCAGCACTGGGCCTTAACCCCGTCACAGCTTCTTGCAGCGTTGTTCCTCCTCAAAATAGATCTTGTGACAGCGATTGGACCCACGAAAAATCTTCAGCACGCCGAAAAGCTTGCTAGCAGCTATGCGCAATTATGTCGATTTGCCTTGGATCGCTATAACAATGCCTTGAGCCAGCTAACGATTTCGAGCGCCGTTGATGGGTCGCGATGAGTCAACTGAACGCCCCGACCGATGGCGTCGACGGACCGTGTCGCACAATGGTGACAGGTCGCCTCAAGTGTCGCAACGGTGCGCAACCCGGGCTGGTCTTGCGAGGAGGTAACGAGGAGAAGATCTGTAGCTGTGAGGTTTGAAAGCGGCTTAAGCAGAGGTTGGCCGTCGATCGTTGCGAGGGGGGAAAGTCCAACCATGGCCCGAACGTTGCCGACCGGCCCTCGACCGGCCATGATCGCAGAAGAGAAGCTTTCTTGAGAGCCGAGGTAGGCAATGCGATAAGGGCTAACTTGAGCCTCCAGGGGGAGCCGATGTCGAATCTCAAGGAGCAGTGGTTGAAGATCGGAACTGCTAAATGATCGCTCATAGGTTCGGCACAAAATCGCGGTTAAGCCATAGCTTTGGAAAAGTTTTGCGAGCTCAACCCAGTCGCTCTGTTGCTCTCCTTCTGCCGGTATTAAAATAACCGCCGGTCGGTTGATACCCGGAGTTGGAAAAGAATCGACGGTGATTATTTGATTTGGCTCAACCGCGACCATAAAGGTGTTGTGAACAATAGGTCGTTTTACGCGAAGCGGTTCTGATTGGGGGGAATCAGCGATCAACAATAACAATATGAGCATTAAACGCGAGGGCAATAAAAACGATAAAGAGAATGATAACATTAAGTTTGGCTTGAGGAGCTTCGGCTTAAGGTCGTATCTCTTGACCATACTTACGACCAACGGCTTTCAAGCAGACCCGAAGGTATAGACAAAGTCTAACCCTCAAACGATTACTCGCAATTTTGCTACGACAGCATGCGATCTAAAATCGGATTACTTTGGTGGCATGTAACCCTTTTTCTCCCTCTCGAAACTCAAATTCAACCTCTTCAGACTCGTTGAGGGTCTTAAACCCCTCCCCCTCGATGACGGAATAATGAACGAAAACATCCTTCCCGTCGCCCAGCTCGATAAATCCATACCCCTTACTGTCATTAAACCACTTCACCTTCCCCTTCTTCTTGTCCGACATCCCACGTCTCCTTCCTGGCAGAACACACTCAGGGAAACGCTAATCAGCAGAAAAACAAAAGTCAAGGTTTTACATTCTCTGACAATTCCGTCACCGGTCGGTCAGAGTGCGGGGCTCCGCCTCCAAATCGAACGACCCGATCTCGGCCCGACCGTTTCGCATCGTATAGCGCCTGGTCAGCGGCTACGATGAGCTCACTAGGATCGTTTGCGTCAAATGGATAGCCGGCGATCCCAACGCTGAGCGTGATCTGGAACGAACCCCCGTCGACATGAAAAAGGTGTTCCTTTGTTTTCTGACGAATCCGTTCCGCGATCTGTAGAATGCCGGTCGCCTCACCACTGTCGATAATCAGTGCGAACTCCTCGCCGCCATAACGCGCAGGAAGATCGATTTTGCGCGCAGTCTCAAGCAGCAGGCGGGCAACAGCTTTTAGCACCTCGTCGCCAACGGGATGACCGTAGGCATCATTGATCGATTTGAAATGGTCGATATCAATCAGGAGTAGCGCGAGTCCTCGTTGATATCGATCCGCCCGATTCGTCATTTCTAACAGTTTGGCCTGGAATTGGCGGTGGTTAACCAGCCCGGTTAGACCATCGGTGATAGCCTCTTTTTCAAGCTGTTGAAATTTTTGCAGGTTATCGACCGCACTCGCGGCCTGATTGGCCAACATATGGAAAACGCGCTCCTGGTCCGGACTAAACGCCGATTCGCGTCCGACGAGCCAGGCACCGATCGCCTGATTCCCAGCAATCATCGGCAAGATGAGGAGTCCATCGGCTTCGATTGGAGCTGTTGATGCGGTTAATATCGGTCGTTGGATACGGCGCTTGGAAAACCCCCGGTAATTCAAAGCTCGTTGGTTTTGCATGACCCAGGTAGCCAGTGACTCAGGATCAACAGGATCCCCGATTGAAATGCCGCCGATCTGCCCATCCCAACAGACGACGGCTGTCGAGCCGTTGGCACATAAGGCGACCACGGATAGATCAAAACCAAAACAACGGCGGGTTGTCATCAGGAGGTCGCGCAAAAGATCTTGACTGGTGAGCTGTCGAGAAATTTTGTCACTCGCTTCGAGCATAACACCCAGTTCTCGGTGAATGGAAACGTGGTGGATTCGTTCATCAATGTGATGTCGAATAGACGACACAAGCGTTGCCACAATGTTGAGTGAATCCAGAGTATCGTCGCCGAATCGGTTGGGTTGGTCCGAGTCCGCGAAAAGAGCACCATTTAGATAGCCATTATTGAATAGCGGAACACCGGCAAGTTCTCCTTGCGGCGGGGGTTGATCATAAAGCATCATTGTCGCCGTCCGGGAGGGCAGATTGGTCAACCGAATGCCACCTTGTGCCCGGGCCATGGCGCCAAAGATTCCTCGATTGACCAACGCAGCCTTACGCCATGCGCGGGTCTTTCCGACCTGTTGATGCAATCGAAGTCTTCGCCCATCCGCTTCTACTAGGTAGAGGGCGATCGCGTCTGCAGACAATGACCTCACCGCCAGCTGCAACGCATTCTCAATCATTTCGCTTGCACTCTCTTCGAGGTTTACAACGGTACGCAGAACCTCGCTCTCCGCCGGCGCGACGAGATCTGTGTCGGTAACGACTCCCTTAAGAGGCTCGGACTTGAGGACGGGGTCTGTTTCCGTCGACTCCCGTAGAAGGGGAAGACCAAAAATCGATACCAGTGCGACGACCCCAAACCCAAGCAGGCTGTCCTTCTGCCGAAACAGTTCGCCCGCTTGCCACGAGATCAGAATCAACCCGCTGACCAGAAACAATCCGAGGGCGAGGCCCCGCTGTACACCATGAAGGATGCTGAATGCGCAGAGCAATGGCAGACCCAATAACACCCAGTGGGAGTCGATACCACCGAGCGGTTGCAGTGCGGCGAGATACGATCCGATCAGCCAAAGACTGAGCATGAGCAACGCCGCCGGACGACGCTCTTGGAGCACGACGGGTATCAGGCAGGCGACCCCACTTGTAAGTAGCCAGCCGAGTCCAAGCCACCAGAGTCCATGCGTCGAAAACGTCCGTATGCCGACCAGAAGCGTTGGAACAGCGACAAGGGCAGAAGCCTTGAGGACTACCGAAAGTTTGGATGCAGGGCCATTGAGACATGCTGGAAGGCGACCCAACGGTCGCAAGACGCTGCTAGCTCTCATGCAGCTTCCTCATTCATGCATTCGATCCTTCCTGCTATGGACACGCAACACGCCCTAATTGCCCCGCGGTTGGCCAACGAACCGGCTTCGATCCAGCGCGACCTGTGTCGATTCTGAAAATTTGTAGATCAGTTCATCGGGAGCGATGTAGTCCATTCGCTCTTTAATTGTGCGTTCAAGCACGGATGGATCACCTCGAAGTTGGGAGATCTCCATGCGTAGTCGAGCGTTTTCAGTTTCGATTCGTGCGATGTCCTCTGCGACGCCATTAGCCTCTCGGCTTAGGCGCAAAACATAGACGAGTCCCCGGTCCGCAAAAACAGCGTGGAGGAGAAACACCAGCAACGAGGCAGTAAGCAGATAACTGAGTATCCGCCTTCCCCGACTTCCGAGGTCAACTCCCGACCCTCGTCGACGCATTGGTCAGTCTCCTAAGTTGCGACGGGTTGCCAGTTGAATCGATAATAGTCCCTTTTCCCGCGCCAGATCCATGATTCTGATGACATCTTCGGTGGGGACTGAACGATCAACACGAATCACGACCTTTTGCTCCTCTCCATTTTTCTCCCGTTTCGCGTAACCCTCCAGCTCTGCGGCCAGCGCTTCGAGCGTGATCGGTTTCTCTTGGAAGAAAAGGTCGCGCTGTGCATTGATGCTGATCGTGAGCTGTTTAACCTGTTGCGTCGCCGCCGCAGTCTTTGCCTTCGATAGTTCGAGCTTGATGGCCGCCAACGGATCGAACTGTAACGTGAGTGCAAAGAAAAGTAGCAACGTAAAGATCAAGTCGATGAGCGGGGTAATATCGACGTGGGGGGCCAGTCGCTTACGCCGATAGGCCATCGGTCGTTTCCAATTGTGACTCAAGGGGTGTGGCCTGCCCACCCAACATATCGATCACCGAGGTTCCGACATGTTCGATCTCGGCAAGAGAAGAATCGATGCGACTACTCACATACTTGTAGGCGATTAGCGACGGGATTGCGACTGTCAACCCGAGTACCGTCGTGATCATTGCAACGTAGATTCCACCGGAAAGGCGGGCAATTTCGGGGTGTCCGCTAGCCTCAATTTCGCGAAAAACCTCGAGTAGCCCGACGACCGTACCCAGCAGCCCTAAAAGCGGCGATACACTGGTGATCGTACTTAAAACGTCGACGTAACGCTCAAATAACAGAGCCTGCCTAGCCACGGCATCCTGAAGCAATTCCTTTAAGGTTGAGCGCCGTCGATCCTTAGCACGCAAAAGCGGAAGAACGATTTCGGAGCAGGCCGCGCGATGCTTCTTGCACAGAATAATAGCGTCGGACTCCTTTTTTTGGCGAAGGAGTTCAATCAATTCGATCATCAAGGATCGCGGGTTGACGTTTGACAGACGCAGGAACCAGAGGCGTTCCAAAAAAACGGCTAATGCAATGACCGAGCAACCGAGGATGGGCCACACCAATGGCCCACCTTTTTGCAGAAACTCCAACATCTTAAAGGATCTCCTTTAATCCGCAAACGATAGCCGGAGTCAATAGGAATTACGCCAGTTTTTTCCCGATCGCCCAGGCGATAGTCCGAATTTCATCCATGAGTTGCGAAAATTGTTGTGGATATAGGGATTGTGCGCCATCAGACATCGCATGATCGGGATCGTGGTGCACTTCGATAATCAACCCATCAACTCCGGCGGCAACAGCCGCACGCGCCATCGGCGCGACTTTATCTCGAATGCCGATTCCATGGCTAGGATCCGCAACGATCGGGATGTGACTGCGGCCTTGCACAACGGGGATCGCCGACACGTCGAATGTGTTACGCGTATATTTTTCAAATGTTCGTATCCCACGTTCGCAAAGAATCAGCTGGGTGTTTCCGCCTGCGAGAATATATTCCGCTGACATTAGCAACTCTTCAATAGTCGCGGCTAATCCGCGCTTGAGCATGACCGGTTTATGGGTCTCGCCAAGTCGTCGCAGCAGGTTAAAGTTCTGCATGTTACGTGCGCCAACCTGAAAAATATCGACATCATCCATCATCATGTCGATCTGGCTCAACTCCATCACTTCGGAAATCGTTGCCAACTCAAACGCATCCGCCGCGGCACGCAGGAGTTTAAGCCCTTCAAGCCCCAACCCCTGAAAAGAGTATGGAGAGGTTCGTGGCTTGAACGCACCCCCGCGCAAGACTTTTGCGCCCGCGCTGGAGACCTGTTTGGCGATCGTCATCATTTGTTGCTCGTCTTCAACGCTACATGGGCCGGCCATCACCGATAACGTGCCCCCACCAAAACAGGCTTGGCGGACTTTGATCACCGTATCGTCCGGATGAAAGGCTCGCGAGGCAAGCTTGTAAGGTTCGCTAACGCGCAGCACCTCGGCAACACCCGGCATCAGCTCAAATTGGCGGGCATCTAGGTTAACCTTGTCGCCAATCGCACCGACGATCGTACGACTGACTCCGACCGATCGATTGGTTCGATATCCAGACGTCTGTAATTTTTCTTCCACCATGCGGACCATTTCATCCGTCGCGTCGTTACGCATCACCACAATCACGGAACGCCTCCTTCAACTTCAACACAGAATAATCCGGCAGATTCCCATCAAGACGAAAATGCCACAAACTAGCGCTTTTTATTCCGTACGTAAATGAGCCTACGAATTTGACAGCGCTCTTTCTGTGGCACATACGGGCAGATTGACAGGCTCATTTTGTGGATGCTAAAGTCCCGCCTTTCTTGCTCCAGGGAAGATAACCCAAGGCACTGAATGCCGAGAGGCTCTAGGAGACAACAGCTGAACGGCCTTTTCCGCTTGATAGAGACATTGCTGAATATGTGGGGGTTGGTGGTGGTTGGCCAACTGTTGTATGTCTGGTTAGGTTGCCCCTTCTTGTTTTAGCTGATAACAGCTTAGGAGACGATACAGATGGAGGTCACCGAGGTTCGAGTTTTCCTTGTGAACGAGGACAAATTAAAGGCTTACGTCACAATTACGTTTGATGACTGTTTTGTGGTGCGGGATTTAAAGGTTATTCAGGGAAAGGCGGGCCTTTTTGTCGCCATGCCAAGCAAGAAGCGTAGTGATGGCTCGTTTAAGGATACGGCCCACCCTCTTAATAATGAAACGCGGGGAATGATTGAGCGTGCTGTTTTAGCGGAATACCGCCGTGTTATGGCCGAGGAAGGGGATACCCAGCAGCCACCCGGCTCCTACGCTGACGAAGGTGGAGAACGTTACCGGGACGAAGAGGACGATGGGGATGAAATGGAGTCGTCGGAGGAGGGTGACGAGAGTCCATCAAGAATGCCCTCGGAGCCGGTACCCCAATCGTACTCGCCGAGTGGCGAGGAGCGAGTAAGCGACGACCGTCCACAGAATCGCGGTGATTTTGAGATCGATTGAGTCGATCGGTGGTTGCCGATCGACTTTTATCTGATGAGGATATGGATATGCATACATCGGAGTTGGTAGTTGCGGTGAGGTCGGTGCGGGGGAAGGGTGCAGCCCGTTGCTTGCGGCGCCAGGGGCGAATCCCAGGAATCATTTACGGTCGAACGGTGGCAGCCACGTCGATTGATCTGGATCCAAACGCATTATTGGAAGCGCTTTCAACCACGTCCGGAGAGAATACCCTGATCCGTCTTAGGCCGCTTACGGCGGGGTCGTCGCTCGACGAGAAAATCGTGTTACTGAAAGATTATCAGGTCCATCCGATTCGCCATAACCTTATCCACGCAGACTTCATTGAGGTCGATCTTAATCGGCCGATGCGCATTGAGCTGCCGGTGACGGTTGTTGGGAAGGCGGCCGGTGAAAAGGAAGGCGGAATCTTACATCATGAACGTCGCGCCGTTGAAGTCGAGTGTCTTCCCAAAGATATTCCACTGGCGATTGAGGTAAAGGTTAATGACTTGAATTTGGGGCAGTCGATCCATGTGTCTGACCTTCTGCCACCCCCGGGGGTAACCATTAAAACCGATGGGAGTGCAGTTGTGGTCCGCGTGACCTTGCCCGATATGACAGCTGAAGCGACCGTGGCCGCACCCACTGCTACGGAAGATGCCGCCGCGACAGTCGCTGCGACAGCAGCGACTCCGGACAAAGGGGATAAGAAGGAAGCCAAAGACTTAAAAGATTCGAAATGATCTCAGGGTCGGGTATCTCGTGTGGGCCGCCATGGGTTGCGTCGGTAACGCAGGTTGAAGATGAGGTGGATCGTGGGGCTGGGTAACCCGGGGTCAGAATATCTGGCCTCCCGCCATAACATTGGATTTATGGTGGTCGATGCGGCTGCGGCGCGATGGAACGTCAGGGTTGCTTCGCAAGAAGCGGGTTCTTTGGTCGGCGACGGACGGTTCAATGGAATCGATCTTCGCCTTGTAAAACCGGTTCGTTATATGAATCGCACGGGTCCGGTGCTAAAGAATTTTACCGCCGGGTGGTCGGAAAATGAGTTTGAAGCGATGATCGTGATTGCAGATGATTTAGCCCTCCCGGTTGGCGCGATAAGGCTTCGTAAGAAAGGTGGACATGGTGGGCATAACGGACTTCGTTCGATCATCGATCTTCTCGGGCATGAGCGATTTCCGCGATTGCGTGTTGGAATTGGTGCTATTCCGGTTGCACAGCGGGGAACCGATTATGTCTTAGAGCCGTTCGCGGTAGCTGAAAGAGGTCTAATGATGGAGACCGTGAGTCGGGCTGTCGATGCACTTGAGTGTTGGTTGGAAAACGGGATTGAACAGGCGATGTCACGATATAATCGATCGTAGCTGGCTAATGACTGCCGTTTAAGTTGTGGTGGTTGGGAATGTTGACGTTCAACGAAGGAGAAAGTGTCGGATGAGAGAATACGAAACCTTTTTTGCGGTTCGCGCTGATCAAGGGGACGCTTTGATCAAGAAAGTGGTAGAAACCGTCGAAACATCGATCAAGAATTTTGGCGGCGATATCATCAAGGTGGACGATTTAGGGAAGAAACGATTTTCCTTCCATGTCAAAAAACAGTCAAAAGGGAGATATTTTGTTATTGATTATGCGGGCACTGCAGCGATTCCGGCGGAAGTTGAGCGGTTATTGCGTTACCAGGAAGACATCCTGCTTTATCAGACCCATCGGCTAAAGGACGTTGCCGATCTGGAGGCTAGAAAAGTCGAGGCGCGTAAGACTGTTCGAACACCAAGGTTTGATACAGAAGGAACTGTAGATGCTATCGAGCCTGAGCCTGAAAACGCCGCCAAAGATGAGTCGGCCGACGCAGAGGAACAGGCCGCAATCGAAAATTAAATGAATAGGTAACAAACGATGAAAATCATTTTACAAGAGGATCTATCCCATCTGGGGAAAGCCGGCGATGTTGTTGACGTCCGTAGAGGCTATGCGAGAAATTTTCTGATTCCGCGTGGGCTTGCGGATGAGGCGAATCCAAAAAATATAAAAATGGTCGCTCATCAAAAGGCGATTTTGACGGCGAAAATCGAGAAAGAACGGAAACGTCTCGAGGACCAGTTAACTCGACTTTCATCGGTTTCCGTAACTTTTCGCAAACAGGCGGGAGAGCATGGAAAACTATTTGGGTCCGTGACCGTCGCCGAAATCGCTAAGGCGCTCCAGGACCAAGGGCATCGGATTGACCGTCGGTCAGTCCGTTTGGAGCGTCCGATTAAGAGCGTCGGGACCCACCTTACTTCCGTGCGGTTAGGCACGGGCGTTTATGCGACGGTTTCCGTTCTGGTTGAGGGGCAAGGACCGCCGGTGCAAGAAGTTTTTGAACCTACGGATACTGTAAAGTCAGAATCGAACCCTGGGTAGGCACATTACCCACTCGATGTTCCTTTGAATAGCGCCTCACATAACCTCACCACGTTGCAGCCTGTCGTGATCAATCGGTGATCGGGAGAGCCGGGATTATTTCCTTTTTCAGACGCAGGCATTTTGAGATAGACTAAATTTGTGTGTGATCCGTTCTGATTCTTAGTCCTGCCAAATGATTGATAGGTAATTCGCAACCGATGAAATCCCCAGACGATTTTGGCAACTTGTTTGCCGATCCCCTGTTAAAAAAATTCGGATTCGACTTCAACCTATTTAGCGCGCTTCGAGCACGGTTGATTGCTGGTGAACTGGCGCCGGACTCTTATCGACTTCGAGGGGAATGGGACTACCCAGACGAGGCGAAGATTCCTCGCTTGGACAGAATCTCGACCGCGACGTATGAGGCAGGGTTGCGGGCGATTTGTACCGGTCAGGTTGCCGTGATCATCCTGAATGGCGGGATGGCGACACGGTTTGATGGGGCGGTTAAAGGCGTTGTCCCGGTCACAGAGGGTAGAAGTTTTCTTGAATTGAAGCTTGATGCGATTGCCCGTGTGTCGCGGAAATGGAATGCTGAATTGCCGGTCTTATTGATGAATTCATTCGCGACAGAGGCTGTAACCCAAGCGCATCTTGAGGCTGGCCGTTACTTTCGTCTCGGCTCAGCGAATCTTTACTGTTTTAATCAGACGATTTCAGTACGGTTAACGCCGGAGGGGAGCTTATTCCGAGCGCGGGATGGGAACCTTTCATTTTTTGCACCAGGGCACGGGGATCTCGTCGATTGTCTGGTTGACAGCGGCATGGTGGAGAACCTGCAAAGAAGAGGAGTGCGTTTGGTATTGGTTTCCAACGTTGACAACCTCTTGGCAACGGTTGATCCAGCTGTCGTCGGGTATCATCTTTTAGGCCAATACGAGTTGACCGTAGAGGTTGCACCTAAGACGCCAGGGGACGCGGGTGGAGCACCATTATGGGTCGATCAGCGAATGACGCTGATCGAGGGGTTTCGCTTCCCAACGGGGCTGGACGAGGAGCGATTGCGGGTATTCAATACCAATAATTTCGTAATTTCGCTTAACGCCTTGAAAGCCCGTCCGGCCTTGCGTTGGAATCCGGTCAGAAAAACGGTCGAGGATCTGCCGGTCATCCAGTTTGAACGATTACTCGGTGATTTATCTGCTAGCCTACAAACCGGCTTCT
>Ga0247727_10012798_pt1 | contig 14312 bp, 11 predicted proteins | sample WisWelCaveWW1625_FD_202498 | JGI IMG/M metagenome (GOLD analysis project Ga0247727, IMG submission 202498) | Biofilm microbial communities from Wishing Well Cave, Virginia, United States - WW16-25 | ecosystem: Environmental > Aquatic > Deep subsurface > Groundwater > Cave microbial mat | place... | reverse complement strand
AAATAATCGGGATGATTGACCACGTACTGATCGACCGGCGCGCTGGAGGCGACCATGACGGCGACGGCAGAATCCGCGCGGCGTCCGGCGCGTCCGGCTTGTTGCCACGCGCTCGCCATGCTGCCGGGATAACCGGCCATCACACAGGCCGTAAGCTGGCCGATGTCGATGCCCAGCTCCAGCGCGTTGGTGGAGACGACGCCGAGCGTTTCGCCGCTGCGCAAATCGCGCTCGATCTCGCGGCGCTCGGTCGGCAAATAGCCGCCGCGATAACCGCGAATGAGAGACGGCGATTTATTGTTGGCGGCCATCATCTCCTTTAAATAGGTGACAAGAATCTCGACACGCAAACGGCTGCGCGCGAAAACGATGGTTTGAATATTATTGAGCAGAAATTTGCTGGCAATGTTGCGTGCTTCTTTCACTGACGATTTGCGAATGCCGAGCTCGCGATTCACCACCGGCGGATTGTAGAGAATGAAATGCTTCTCACCGCGCGGCGCGCCGTTATTGTCGACCAGCTCGACATCGCTTTCGGTAATTTGCTCGGCGAGTTCTTTGGGATTGGCAATAGTCGCCGAGCAACAGATGAATTGCGGATTGGCGCCATAAAAAGAAGCGATGCGGCGCAAGCGCCGCACCACATTCGCGAGATGGCTGCCGAATACGCCGCGATAGTTGTGCAGCTCGTCGATGACGACATAGCGCAAATTTTCAAACAGCTTTACCCATTTCGTGTGATGCGGGAGAATGCCCTGATGCAGCATGTCCGGATTGGTGACGACGATATGCCCCGAACTGCGAATCGCCTGTCGCGCCGCTTGCGGCGTGTCGCCGTCAAAGGTGTATGTTTTGATATCGAAGTTAGTCTGCGGGCTGAGCAGCTTGACGATTTCATACAACTCCGCCACTTGATCTTGCGAGAGCGCTTTGGTCGGGAATAAATACAGCGCGCGCGCCTCGGGATTTTCCAAAACCGCGTTGAGCGTCGGTAAATTATAACACAACGTTTTTCCCGAAGCCGTCGGGGTGACGACGACGATATTTTTTTTCGCGCCAATTTGGGCAATCGCTTCGGCTTGATGCAAGTACAATCGCTTGATCCCGTGTTGGCGCATCGCTTCGCGCAGCTCGGGCCGCAGCCACACCGGAAACTCAGCCCATTGCGCGGGCTTGGCGGGCAGCGTGTTCCAGCAGGTCACGTTATACATAAATTCCGGATCGCTGCGGAGAACGTCGAGAAGTTGGAGGAGATTCATGGCAATTTCTTTGTAAAAAAAGAAAAAACTTTCAAAAGCTTTTACCTAAATTATTCACCAATTCTACCACTAAGACACCAAGGCACGAAGAATTAAAAAGAGGCGGAATAACGGGTGCGAGACTGAGTTGGTAGCGGAACAGTTTCACCATCGCATAAATTTTAAAAATTTTGTGCCTTCGTGTCTTCGTGATTTATGAATTTTCCAGTTTGCAAAATGCGATTAAACCACTCCCCGCGCTTTGAGTTCGAGATATTTATTAATCGTCTGCACCGTCAAATTTTGTGGCGCGGTGAGAATCGCTTGAATGCCGTAGCGTTGCAGTTCTTTGACGATCTGGCGTTTCTCAAAGGCGAATTTTTCCGCGATAGTTTTCAAATAAATCTCTTCCGTCGTTTCGGCGCTTTTATCGAGCAGCGCGGCCAGCTCCGTATTCTCGAAGAAAATCGTCACCAATAAATGCCGGCGCGCGATTTGGCGCAGAAAAGGCAATTGCCGCTGCAACGCCGCCAATGTCTCAAAATTGGTGAATAGCAAAATCAAACTCCGCTGGCGGATTTTGTGTTGGAGCGCCGTCAGCAGCGCTTCATAGTTTGACTCTAAATATCGCGTCTCTTGCTTATAGAGCACTTCCAAAATTTTCTGCATCTGCGTAGCCTTCCGATCCGCCGGCAAAATCGCGCCCGGCCTCTCGGCAAACGTCACGAGGCCGGCTTTGTCCTGTTTGTGAATGGCGATATTCGAGATGACCAGGCTGGCGTTGATCGCGTAATCCAGCAGGCTCATCCCCGCAAACGGCATTTTCATCACCCGCCCCATGTCGATGAGGGAATACACTTGCTGAGATTTTTCATCTTCATATTGATTCACCATCAGCTCGCTTTTCCGCGCTGCGGCTTTCCAATTGATCGTGCGGTAATCGTCGCCGCTCACATACGCGCGAATCTGCTCGAACTCTAGCGTGTGCCCGAGGCGCCGCACTTTCTTGACGCCGATTTCGGACAAACGATTCGAGATCGCATACAATTCATAGCGGCGCATTTGCAGATACGACGGATACACCGGCGTCATCCGCGCTTGCTCATGAATAAACCGGCGCCGCACCAAACCGATAGGGTTGGCCGCATAAACATTGATCGCGCCAAAATGATATTCGCCTCGTTCCACGGGCCGCAGTGAGTAAATTAATGTCTTGACGCCACCGGCAGCAAGCTCCGTTCGGTAAGACCAATCGCGGAGCTGAAATTGAAACGGCAGCTCGTCGATAATTTCGAGCGCGACCTCGAACCGATAAAAATTTTCCAAATGAATTTTTATTTCGTTCTCGTCGCCATTCGACAATCGCTCCGCCATCTCGCGCCGCGCCGTAACGCCGGTTTTGGCGCGATAGAGCAAAAGCGTATCAATCATTAATAAGACGATGATGACAAAAAAGCCGGCTTTAGCGGCCGCTATCAGCAGCGGCCAGAAATAGCCGCCGACAAATAAAAGCGCGATGGCGGTCAACGCGATGAATAATCGCGCGTTTAAATAGGGAATTTTTTGCATCACCAATCAATTTTCCAAATCACGTCGAAACCCGTTTTGCGGCCTTCTTCACCGCCGTGTGAGGCCTGCAGAAAAAAATTTTTTAGCCGCTGAATAATACTCGGCTCCCATTCGAGCGTCACCACGTTGCTCTTCGGCTCCTGGCTGAAACTCACAAAAAGCGAATTGGTGATATACTTGCCGACCATGAACGAAAGATCGTCGCCGCCTTGAAATTCGATGAGATCGAGATTCAAGCTGCGGCCAATGGTTTTGGTTAATTGTTGCGATACCAGGCCGGAGACCAATCCTTTCGCCGCCGTGGTGTAGAGCTCGCCCTCGCTGCCGGTTTGTTGCTGCAAATCATCGCGTTGATTATATAGCAACTCGTCAAAATTGACGCCAAAAACCAGATTCGCCAAAGCGTCTTTTTCATCGAGAACTTCGTCGCCCTGTTGAAATTCGATTTTGGGATTGCGCAGCTCGCCACCGATTCTGATTTCAAGATTTTTCTTTTCGCCGCCTGAACCGGCGGTGCGGAAAACGTGCTTCGCATTCAAGGCGATCAGCGGATTTTGCAAATCGCCTTGAAACGTGATCTGGCCTTCGTCAATGTCAAACCTTTTGCCAAAAAGCTCATACGTGCCGCGAATCAAATTCAACGCGCCAAACGGCAAAAATTTATCAAGGCCTTCTTGCACAAAATCCAACGCGCCTTCGATCTCCGCGTTCAGCTCCGGCCCGCGAATCCACGTGTTGCGTGGGATGCTGATTTTCAAATCGCCGCGCAGGTTTTGCAACCAGCGCGCCAGCGGCGTGCCGTTCGTCGTTTTGGCGCTCCTCAAGCTTGCGCTATCGGCGCGCGAGGTTGGCGCTTCGTTTAATTGAATCACCTCGCGTTGTTGCAAGGCTTGCAGGAAGAAGCGCGATTTTTCGACGGTGATATCGCCGCGATAGCGCGCGCCGAGCGTGTCGCCGGAGCCGGTAATGTTGGCATGGAGGCGCAGTTCGAGTTTTTTATTTTTCGCCACCAAAAAATCTTTGGCGCTCAACGAGGCTGCCGCATTGCTAATCGTGCGACCGGCGAAATTAACGTTCCCCTTCGTTTTTAAAATGCCTTTAGCGCTGCGAACGTCAAGCTGATCGATCTTCACAAATGAAGTGTCGATCGTCATCACCAATTGCAAGTCGTCGTAATCAACCCCAAACTCCGGCGCGGAAAACCTTCCGTCGTAAATGCGCAAATTCCCTTTCGCTTTGGGCTTTTTTAGGGTGTTTTCAAATTTGATATCGAAAACCAACAGGCCTCGCACGTTCTTCACGCGATTCGTCAGCGTTTGTAAAAACGCCAAATCGACGCCGGTGGTCGCGGCCTGAATGCGAATCGGTTGATCATCGCGCAGAACTTCGCCGGTATTGGTCAGCGACAAATTGATCGGCAAATAACCGTCGCCGGTAAGTTGGCGATCTTGATTTTGATGCAAACGAAATTGCCACGAGAAGCGCTCGTTTTCATAACCGAAATCCGTTTCCCATTTGTCAAAAACAAAATCCGCGACGCGGCCCTTATCCCAGTTGAGACTGCCGCGCCAAACCGGGGCTTGCGCCGTGCCGGTTAAATGGCCGTTGCCGCTCAAAATCCCCGTGACCATATTTTTGTTCGAGGGCGAATTAGCGTTCATCATTGCGGCCAACGAGGCGATGTCGATGCCGCTGATTTTGAAACGCAAATCTTCGGCGTCGATGTAGCTCAAACGACCGTCCAACTGAATGCGTTGCTCGCCGTAAGCTAACTCGCAATGATGAAAATCATAATCTTCTTCATAGACGTCGATCCACATAATGCTATCGGGCGGCGTTTGCCATTTCTGCCCGAGCACATTGAACCCGGCGCGAGATAGATCAAAGCGCCCAACCTCGCCATAGGTATACAACCCTTCCAACTCACCATAATTTATTAAACCTTGCCAAAAATTGACGGTGAGGTGAGCGCGGAGCAAATCATACGGCACCCACGCTTTCGCCGAATCGATCGGCAAAAATCCCGTCAACATCTTATCCGCGCGCAATTGGATAAACCCGCCGCCGGCGGTGTCGCGCCGCATAAACGTGAGATGTCCGGTGAGCTTCTGAATAAAATTGCGGTCATATTTCACCCGCTGCAATTCAAATCGGCTGGTAACGTCGAGCGAATCCAACGGGCCTTGCGCCGTGCCGGCAAACATACCCCGCGCCTGCAGCGTGTCCGCCTTCATCGCACGTTTTACCCAGGTCAAATCGCCAAGCTCGGCGCGGAAGCGAAAATCATTTTGGTAATTCAAGCTCAAGCGCCCGCCGGCGTGAACATTTCCCAAGGTGCTGGCAAGGCGCAACGTATCGAGCCGCAAATCCGCGTTGCTAAAATGAAAATCGCAATAAGCCGAATCAATCAGCACGGCGGCCACGCGGGAGGGCGCGAGGCGGGTCCAACCGTCAAATTGCAATCGCTTGATATCGAAATTGCGGCCGGCGCCGGCGAGATGCAATGAAACATCGGAATCAAGCGAATTATGCTGCAATAATTTTGTCAGATTGAGATGGCGCAGATCAGCGGCCACTTCAAAAATTTGCCGTTGTTGCGGATCGATAATTTTGCCGGACAATTCGATTTCGCCAAACGCCGCGTTGCCGGCAAGCTGGAATTGCATCGCGCTCTCGTGCGCCTCCACCGTGAGCTGTAATTGGGAAATCTCCCGTCCCAACACGAGCGAGGAATCAAGTTTCATTTTGAGATTGGCGGCGAGATCGTTAAGCGTCGTGCCGGAGCCGTCCAATGTAATATTGCCATTTAATCGTGTCGCGCCGGCATTTTTTTTCAAGTACGGATTGAGATGAAGCGCGCGCACCGCAGTTTCCAGATGATAATGCGTGGCGGCCGAATCGCCAAAAACAAAAAAGTTGCCGTTGGCGAAACCGTCGGCATGCGCCAAATTAAATCTCGCGCGCAAATTTTGCTTGTCGCCGAGCAAATGCACAGCGCCACGCAGCGGTCCACTAATTGGAAAATTGGGCAGGAGGGCACGCAGTTCATCCAAATGCAACGGTGCCGCGGCCAACTCCACTTCGTAAATCATGCGCGCCAGATTCGGCAAAACGATTTTTCCGCTCAACCGCGAGCTGTCGCTGCGTACAACAAAGTTTTCGATTGCCACCGAATCGCCGCCCCAAAACACCTCGGCCGCGAGGCTGTCAAGCTCCAACGGCGGGTTTAAAGATTTCAGCCGCAAGTTGTGCAAAACAACGTTCATTTGCGCGTCGGCATAATCGAGCTGCATGGCCGTCGAAATATGCTCGAGGCGGCGCGGCAGGAAATGTCGGGAGGTGTCCAGCGGCGCCAACGCCAGCTCACCGTCTTGCACTTCCAAATTTTGTAAAGCGACGCGCCACAATTCGAGCGAACTCTCTTGCTCGTTCGGTTTCATGAGATGCGCGACATTCCACGTGCTATCCGGGCGTTGCCGCAAGAAAAGTTGCGGCGCATGAAAGATGAGCTTCGAGACCAGGACCTGCTGTTTGAGCAATTCGCGAGGACTCAGTCCCACTTCGAGGTTCGCGACATATAAAAGCGTATCGCCTTCCAGTATGAGGCAAATATCGTTAAAACCGAAACGCGAAACCAAATTACCCTCGATGCGGCCAAGATGCAGCACGCCATTGAGGCTCGCCGCCGATTGTTTGACGATCTCCTCGCGCAGCCAATCTTTAAACCGGTGCGTTTGCGTTAAGCCGCCGAGCAAAATCAAAAGAAGAAGGAACCCAACGATGGTATAGAGAAAAATTTTTAGACTACGTTTGAGCATTTTTAAGTATTTTGTCCTAAATAATTGTGCTTTAAATGTTCTTAAAAAGCCTGACCGACACTAAGATAAAATTCCCAGCGGCGATCTTCAATAGATTCGTCGAGGCGATTCGTTTTGCGCGCGGCGTCAAAACGAATCGGGCCGATCGGCGTGTCATAGCGCAAGCCCAGGCCGGTGGCGTAACGAATCTCATTGAGTTTATAAGTTAACGCGCGCGGCCAAACATTGCCGAAATCAACAAAGGCGACGGCGCCGAGCAAACCGACGATTTTCAGACGCGCTTCGACGCTTCCCTCTAAAAGGCTTTGCCCGCCAACCGGATCGCCGGCGATATGCGGTCCCAATTGCGAGCGCCGCCAACCGCGCACCGAGGCGCTGCCCCCCGTGTAAAAACGCTCTTCCAACGGCGCCCCTCTTTCTTTTTCATGCAATAAATTCAGCGTGGCCATCTTCAAACGATACGCCAGCACTAAACCGTCAGCGGCTTTTTGATAATAACGACTTTCGATGATGGTTTTAAGATAATCAAACCCGGTTTTTATTTTTAACGGACGAAATTCGCTCCACGGGCCGCTGTAATTGATTTCAAGAGAAGTGAACCAGCCTCGCGCCGGTGAAAATATCGGCAGGCTATTATTGTAAAACAGGCCGACGCTCCACGTCGCTTTCTGATAGCTTTGCGGAATTTTGACGGTAGAGTCCGCGGGTTGCGCCCTGCCGGCCTGCACAAAAACATCTTCCAAACGATAACGCAGAAAAGCATTCGCCCGCAACGCCAGCTCATGTTGCGCGATGAGCTCGCCGCCGAAGCTGCGCAAACGGTAAATGACATCGCGGGTGGTGAGAACTTTTTCATGATGGCGCAAATAAAACGGACTGAGAATCAACGCGGTTTTCGCATCGAAAAAATGCGGCTGAAAAATGCGCGCCTGCAAGCGGCCGGGCTCGATGTCGGAATATTTGATTTCCGTTTCCAAACGCCGCGCCCCGCCGAGAAAATTACGCCGGCGAAAATTGAGCGTGGCGCGAAAACGTTCTTCGGTGCCGTAGCCGCCGCCGATTTTCAATGTCTGCATCGGCGCTTCGCGAATGCGAACTTCGATGGGGATATGATGATCGCGAGGCTCCGGCGCCAAGCCGCGCACGCTGACGGATTGAAAAAGCTCGAGGCGATAAATGCGTTGCTGGCCTTCGAGAAGTTTACGCTGATTAAAAGCCTCCTCAGGTTGAAAGGGCAGCTCTTCAAGAATGATACGCTGCGAAATTTTTTTGTTGCCGGTAATCTGCACCTGCCCAAAAACACATTCCGGTCCGGCATTCACCCGAAAGGTCACGCTCGCGGTTGAGGTTTTGTCGTCACGATGCACTTCTGCCGTGGCGCCCGCAAAAGGATAACCGTGCTGCGTCAGATAGGAAGCGAGGGCGATTTGACTGTGGCGCAAATCCGCTTGCCGCAAGCGCGCGCCGGGATGCAAAGTCAAGGCGGCAAAGAGTGCCTCGAGTTGCGGCGGAATTTCCTCCGGCTTGGCGCCGGCCAACTTGATATCGCTTACCGTTGCCGGCAGTTCTTCGGCAATTTTGACCAAGAGCCGAACGTGTTCTTTTTTATCGTCGGCGAGGATTTTGTAGTCTTCGACGCGCGCCTGATAAAAACCTTCGCGTTGATAAAACTCGATCATGCGGCGCAAATCACGCTGAAATTCCTCGGCGCTGAAACGCGGCCCGGCGCGCCAGAAAAGAATACGATTAAATGAAGAGCCAACTTGAGTTGCCAGGACTTCACGCAAAGCGTCGGAGGAGATTTGCCGCACGCCTTCAATTTTGAACGCTTTGATTTCGTAATTGTCTTGCGCCCCCGCTTCATAAGTCCGCAACCAAAAGATCGCCAAGAGAAAATGTCGCAAAGCGGCATGAAGCTTATTTAAAAATCGCATCAAAAGTTATGGCAAAATGATTTGACTAATATTTGACGCCGAAATAGTAGTGTAGTTCTCGGTTCGCTTCCCACGCGTGATAAACATAAAAAAACATTTCAAAGGCGCGGCGTTGGCGGTAAGCCGCGACGCTGCTCAAGCCCAAGCCGGTGGAAGCATGATACGTGGAAAAATCGCGTAATTTTTTATCGAAACCAATTTGGCCGGCTTCCAGGTGCAAAACCAAATTGGTCTCATACAAACTGAAGCCTTTGCTCAATCCCAACGGCTTTCTTTTATTGAGATGCAGCCGGTTCGTTTCAGATAAATAAAAAAGGTTGATGCCGGAAAATTCGTTGGTATTATATGCCGACAGTTTATTGCGGCCGCCCAGAAATGTTTGCGGCACACCGCCGCCCTCGATCAATGAGGTCAATTTTATTTCGCCGTTGACGGTCAACCACTCGTTTTCCGAAGCGCCGCGCATCGACACCTGCAATTGCCAAAAATCGCTCTCGCGTTTCTCAAAAGGGAAGGCGCGGATGATGGTCGCCTCAAAAACGCCGGAATGATACAGGCCGAGAAAACGCGCCGAATCCGCCTGCACGCCGAGCGACTGGCTCACCGAGCGAATCTGCTGCGACTCCAAATTCTGTTGATTGACGTTCGAGGGAAAAGAGTAGCGTTGATAGTTGAAACTCGTCAAAGCGTTAATCGGCTTCAAGAAAAAAACGCGCAGGCCCAATTGAATACCCTGCTCGCGCCGCCAAACGCGATCGGTGCGCGCCGGCGCCAGGAGCGGGACGAAATGCAGCCGATCATACACTTGTGTTTGCGGCACGAGGCGATATTTGGTATAAATGTTTTGCAGCGAAAACCCCATTTCGCCGCGCACGAAATTATACTTGGCGCGGGTTTGCGTCGCAAAATGTCCGATCTTTTTTTCCAACGCCGCGTCAAACTCCCCTTCCGGCAGCAAAAATGAAACTTCGGTTTCATATTTAAAAATGACGCGGCGGATTTTGACGTCAACCGACAGCTTCGGCTCGTCTTGCGGCTTCGTCTCAGTTTCGGCGGGTTGGTCTTCCGGATTTTGTTGGGCCGCGCCGAACGAGGGCATAAGCACGATGAGCAAAAAAAGGGCGAACAAAAAACGCTTTAAATGGCTGCACATGTACTCATAAACGACATTGACAAGTTTAAAGGCGCATTGGTGACGGTGATGTTGCATTCACGGCAAGTTTTCAGATCAAGGTAATCGAAGCCGGTCGAGCGCGTGGCGATTAATTTAAGCTGCGGCCTTTGCGCCAGTTCTGCCGCGCCGAGGCGAGAATAAATGAACACCGACAACGCTTCGGCATTTTCCGCGAGATTTATATTTTCTCGTTTCAACGGCTCGGAATGAAAAAACAATTCATGCGCGGCCAGAGCCGACTGGCGCAAATAGTTTTCTTCGTTGGGCGGAATTTCAAAGATGGCGATGCGAAGGCGCGTTGCAGGGATGTTTATCATAGATGATCAGCCGCCTGACGTCTGAAGTAAGGGTCCGCTTTTACAAGCCAGCTTGTCAACGTGTCAAGAGTGTTCATATCGAGAAGAGCCAAAGCCAATCTATCGATATTTGGGCCGTTCAGGTTTAGTATTTCGTGTTCCAATTCCGGGATCAAATCGCCAAATTTTTTCGTAAGTTGGGATAATAAAAGTATCCTTTGGGCTTTCAAGCTAATTATGTAATCATGAGCTAAAAGCCATATTTCCTGATCCGGACGCAGCATATCGATCTCCAAACTTCGGAAATTTTGCCCGACCTTTAATTAGCGCTCGGCGTTGTGTTTCCGTTCGCAAGCCAGGCGTGCAATTCATTGACATCTCTCAGGTCAAAAATCGCCAGGCTTAAATTGTCAAGTTTGGGGCCGCTCAATTGGTTGGTCTGATCCTGCAATTCCGAGCTCAAAGCTCCAAATTTTTTTGTGAGCAGGGCGAGCAAAAGCGCTCTTTTGCCTTTTTGCTCGCCTTTTTGCTCGCCTTTTTGCTCGCCTTTTTGCTCGCTCTCTTCGAGCCACTCGCGGACAAAAGAAATTTCTTTGACCATAGGAAGTTGCTCCTTAAATATTTGGCGTACAAATTCGTCCTCAAATTTTCGGCATGCCACCAGAATGGCGATCCCCATCAATTCCCGCATTTCCTCGTCAGGAAATTGCGCGATGAGCTCTTTTTCTTTTTCAAGAATGCTTGCATCGGGATTGTCTTCCAACAAAGACAGCAGCGGCGCAAACTCCTTGAACTCGCCGCTTAGAATACGGTCTCGATACTCCCACAGCAAAACGCACGCAAAGGTGTACACGTTTTTGAAGAGACCAACGCTACGCTCATAGGCGCAGGGAAAGGTTTGGTATCTTCCCTTCTCCAAATAAACGAGCACGGTAACGACCGGACGTTTTAAAGCCGCTTCGAGTAGCGCGTTTTTAACGTAAAAATTGGGAAGCTCGCTCTTTTTCGGCTCCAGTATGGCTTCAATGTGAAGCGCGCCATCGCGTCCTTGCTCTGAAACCAGCCAAACTTTGTCGGCGCGCCGTTCGGGAATGTTGATCTGGGGATCTTCAACGCCTTGAAAAACTACTTGCCGATCTTTCCCAAAAAACATATCGAGACATTTTTCGGGATAAAGTCGCAACACCACTTTAATGGCGCGATCGATCCCGAACAGCGTTTTATCTTCTTTTTCCATGGCGACTCAACTCTCAAACTCTCCCGTAAGAATCGCCGGTAAATTCTCCACGAACTTCGATCGCGGCAAAACCGTGCAATCCGTTTCGCGCGCGGCATTCGTCGTCGCCACATCGACATGCGAAACAAAGCCGAGCAGTCGGTGGCCGGCTTGCGCCAGCCCCGGCAGAAATTCCAGCGCTCGCAACGAACGATCATTTAAATCAACAATAATCTGCGCGCGTGTTGAAGAAGCGGCGAGCAAAATTTGCAGCTCGTCGAAACTGCGCACGAATTGCGGCGCCACGCCGGCGGCCTCAGCCACCGCGCGAATTTTACTGCGAAAGAAAAGATCGGCGACTAAAACGTAAGTCGTAATTTCTGCTTTCTCGCTCATTCCGTTTTTAATCCAATTTCGTGAATCGTCGCAACGATTTGCTCATGCAGCCGTCCGTGGCTCGCCAGCAAACCTTGACGATGGCCGACGTCGACGGCGGTGTAATTCAACGCGGCGCCGTTTAAATCCGTCATCACGCCCCCGGCCGCGGTAAGAATCGCTGCCGGCGCGCAACTGTCCCACAAGCTCACTTTGCTGCTGGGATGAATATACAACTCGCACGCCCCGGTCGCAATCACGCCGCATTTGAGGCCGACGGAGCCGGAGCGCAGAATTTCATGAATGCCCAAACGTTTCCGAATTTGATCGACGCGCTCATCAAAATGCGAACGGCTCGCAATCATGCGCATCTGTGCTGCCTGTTCGATGGCCGACACATGAATCGGTCGCTCACTGCCACCTAGCGCCAACCACGCGCCAAGTCCGACCGCGCCGGTATAAAGCGCGCCGGGCTTGATTCCGCTTGGCGGCGCCGGCTGCAAAACCACGCCAAGCACCGGTTTGTTATTTTCCACCAAACCGATCATCACGGAAAACTCGCCATTGCGTTTGATAAATTCTTTGGTGCCGTCGAGCGGGTCAACAACCCAGACGACCTCACGGCCGAGACGGCTCATATCGTCATCGGTTTCTTCCGCGAGCACCGCTTCGCCCGGAAAATGCCGATGCAGATGCTCAAGAATCAACGCATTCGCCGCGTGATCCGCGGCGGTAACCGGATTGCCCGGCGCTTTCCATTCTACTTCGACCTGCTCGCCATAAACCTGCAAAACGGCGTCGCCGGCTGCCCATGCGATATCGCGCACGATTTGTAGCCGGCGGTCAAGCTCGGATGACTGCATTTTACGACTCCCTGAAGTTAGTGCATGTTGTCGGATCAACGGGAAATTAAAAAAGAATTAACGAGAAACTAAAGTTCGCCAAAATGTCGCGATGCCGCGCACGACGCCGCCGACGAGCGCCGTCAAATCGAGCAACGGGTGCTTTAAGCGTTCAAGAATCATGCGCTCGAAATCATGCACCTCGCGCGCCGTCGACCGTACCGCTTCCATCGCGTCGCCAAGTTTGGGCGTTTGGCGCTCGAGCATATGCACGATGCTGCGAACGTCACTCGTGATTTTGGTGACGTCATGAATCAGCGGCGGCATGTTCATCCGCACCGTCTCGACAAGCTTTTCGGCCTCGAGGGCCAGTTTACGCAGGCGCAGCAGCACGGCCACTGCCGCCATCATAATCATCACCATGCAAAAAGCGATGACCATCAGGCTCCACGCCATCATCATTTCCATGCGTTGTCTACCTCGCGGGGTAAAGAGACTTCGACACGTCAACAACCGCGTGAAGCTTCTGCTTCAATTCCATGTCGCACACAATTATTTATGAACAAGAATTTATGCCTTGCTTTTGCCGCTATCGGCTTCATCGCGATAGGCTTTCACGCCGGCATCAAACGCCGATTTGATGCGGCCTTTTTCGCGCTCTACCGTTTTGACGCCTTCATCGACCAGATCACGGGCTTTGGCGCGACCCTCGCTAATAAGCTGCTCCGCTTTGGCGCGCGTCTCAGCAATTTTAGCTTCGGCTTGCGTCCGTAGCGCTTCGGCTTGGCGCTTGCCTTGTTCGACGACTTCATCGGCTTTCTCTTTCCATTCGCCGAGTTTTTCTTCCGTCTCGTCATAAAGCTCACGCGACTTGCGGCGAATATCGGCGCGCAGCTCCGGCCCCGATTTGGGCGCCAAAAGCAGCGCGATCACCGCGCCAATGGAGCCGCCGATCAAAAAACCTTTAAAAAAATCCGCGCCTCGATTTTCCTGGGGCATAACATCCTCCGAAGTTGGAATAACGTTAATGTAACCCAGACTACCAGTCTGGACTTATAATTTATTTCTGCACAGAATATCTCTGCGCCTCATCAGCGATCATTTCTCGCAGTAACTCGGTAAAACTTTCTCCGGCCTTCTCGTAATTCACCAAGTGCATCACCCCTTTTCCCACTCGCCCTTTCTCCCTTTCACGGTCTTCCCACCATCTTCAAAAATTCATCTTCCGAAATTACCGCGACACCGAGTTCCCGCGCTTTATCCAATTTCGATCCCGCGCCCGGGCCGGCGACGACATAATCGGTTTTCTTGCTCACCGAACCCGAGGCGCGCCCGCCGCGTTCATCCACCAATCGCTCCGCTTCGTCGCGCGCAAATTTTTCGAGCGCGCCGGTAAACACAAACGATTTGCCGGCGAATTTTTGTTCGGCAGCTTTCGGCTTCGCAACTTCGCGAATTTTCACGCCGCCTTTTTTCAAGCGCCCGATCGCCGCGAGGTTTTTCTTCTCTTTTAAAAAGCGGGTGACGCTTTCCGCGACTTGCGGACCGACTTCATGAATTTGTTGTAATCGTTCTTCATCGGCTTTAATCAAATTTTGCAAAGAGCCAAATTGTTTCGCCAGCACTCGCGCCATGTGCTCGCCGACGTGGCGCATGCCGAGCGCGTAAATAAAACGGTCGAAGGCAACGCCGCGGCTTTTTGCAATCGCGTCGATAATATTCTGCGCTGATTTCTCGGCCATCCGCTCCAACTCGGCGAGTTGAGCCGTCTTTAGAAAATACAAATCCGCAAAGCTTTTTACAAGTCCTTTATCAACTAATTGCTCGATCAGCTTCTCGCCGAGGCCGTC
>Ga0247727_10012797_pt1 | contig 14312 bp, 14 predicted proteins | sample WisWelCaveWW1625_FD_202498 | JGI IMG/M metagenome (GOLD analysis project Ga0247727, IMG submission 202498) | Biofilm microbial communities from Wishing Well Cave, Virginia, United States - WW16-25 | ecosystem: Environmental > Aquatic > Deep subsurface > Groundwater > Cave microbial mat | place... | reverse complement strand
GGACAAAAAGAGAGAGCCAAAAACTTTCTGACCGGCTTTGTGCCGTTCTTCCTTCTCATCGCGGTCATTTCAATTTTGCTTTTCCGACAACCGGCTACCACAACCGTGGTGGTCATTCTCGCGGCGGCGCTGGTGGTCTATTTTGTCAGCGGGGCGAAGCTTTTTTATATTCTGGGGACCGGAGCGGCGGCAGCGGCGGCGCTGGTTGCCCTCGTCTACCTGACACCCTATCGGCTTGAGCGCGTGACCAACTTTTTCAAACCGGCCGACCCGCTCGCCGGCGGTTATCATTTGAACCAGGCGCTCATTGCCATCGGGTCCGGAGGCATCGAGGGGGTCGGTTACGGCGACTCCACGACCAAAATCCGCTATTTGCCGGAGCCGATCGGAGATTCTATTTTTGCCGTGGTTGCCGAGGAGCTTGGCTTCATCGGTTCCTCGGTGCTGATCGCGGTCTTCGGAGCGCTGGTGCTGAAAATTTTTCTCCTCGCCAAGAAAACTAAGGAGAAATTCGCCCGGCTGGTGCTGGCGGGGTTCGGCGCCCTCATCGGCATCCAGACTTTCATCAATATCGGCGCTATCTCCGGCCTTCTGCCGCTCACCGGCGTCCCTTTGCCGTTCATCAGCTACGGCGGCACCGCGCTCGCGGTCTTTATGACTATGGGCGGCATTGTTGCTAACATTTCCCGCCACGTTTGATATAATTAGCTGCGGCAGTTTGAAAGGAGAACAGCTGTGGCGACACATCCCTTGATCATCGACATCCAGGACGGCCGATTTGGGCAACTGCTCTTGGAAGTGCGCGGCGAGTATCTCGCCAAATTTGACCCGCGTTCGGCCAATACCGACCGTCAATTTCTCAACGTCATCATGACCTCGGCGGTGTTAATGGGTACGGCCATTCTCACTGCGCAATTGACGCCGGCGGAGCGTCTGGAGCTCAAGAAGCTCTACCTCGACCGGATGTTCGAGGTCTGTGAACTGGTCCAGAAGCGGAAAAGGGAGCTAAAAACGCCGCGCCCGCATTAAGCGGGCGCTTTTTATTTTGTGGTATAATCTACTAATAAAGATGAAAAAGCTCCGAATTCTACTCACCGGCGGGGGAACGGGCGGGCACATCTACCCGATTATCGCGGTTGCGCAAAAGATCCAGGAATGGGCGCTCCGCAACGGCTTTCAGCCCGATTTGCGCTATTTCGGCGAGCCGGGGGAATACAAAGAAGCGCTCAAATCCAACGGTATCAGGACCGTCGGCGTCGCTGCCAGCAAAATGCGGCGCTATTTTTCCCTTTTGAATATCGTGGACTTTTTCAAATTCTTCTTCGGGTTTTTTCAAAGTTTATGGAAGCTTTACTTTTTTATGCCGGAAGTGGCGTTTTCCAAAGGTGGGCCGGGCGCTCTATCGGTGCTCGCCGCCTGCCGTTTTTATTTCATCCCGATCGCCATTCACGAATCGGACACGGTTCCCGGCATGACCAACCGCGTCTCCGGGCGCTGGGCTAAAGTAATTGACCTCGCTTTTGCCCGCGCCGGCGAGCGTTTCGGCAAGACCAAGGCCAGGATGAACATTGTCGGCAATCCGGTAAGGCAGGAGGTTTTGGTGCCAACGCCCCAGGAACAAGCCAAAGAGTCTTTCGGGTTCGATCCTAACAAGCCGGTAGTGCTCGTTTTTGGCGGCTCACAGGGCTCGAACCGAATGAACGAATTCGTGCTTGCGAATTTGGAACCGCTGCTTTTGAAGTTCCAAGTATTGCACGCTGTCGGCCGGGACAAGTACGCAAGCTTCAAAAACCAATACGATTTTGCTACCAAAAACTTCTCACCGCTGATCACCGCCGGCTATAAGCCCGTTCCGTACCTGGAAGATTCGCAGATAGCCAAGGCGCTGGATGCTGCCGATCTGGTGGTGGCGCGGGGAGGGGCGGGAGCCATCTTTGAAATCGCCGCCAAGGGTAAGCCGTCAATTATAGTGCCGTTCCCGGAAGCGGCCGGCGATCACCAGAAAGAGAATGCCTACGCCTATGCCGAGACCGGCGCGGCGGTGGTGATCGAACAGGAGAATATGCTGCCGAGTATTTTCCTCGGCCAGGCGGAAAAAATCCTCGGCGACCCCGAGCTGAAAAAGCGGATGAGCGGCGCCGCCAGTGATTTTTACCAGCCGGAAGCGGCCGATAAAATATCCGCCGACGTTTTGGCGCTATGGCAGTAAAAAAACAACCACAGGATATCAGAGTGCGCATCGCACCGTCGCCGACGGGCTATTTGCACATCGGCACCGCGCGCACCGCGCTTTTTAACTGGTTGTTCGCCCGCCACCACGGCGGCAAGTTCGTTTTGAGGATAGAAGACACCGATCTCGAGCGTTCCGATAAGAAATACGAAAAGGACATTATCGAGGGGTTGGAGTGGCTGGGCATCAGCTGGGACGAGGGTCCCTACCGGCAAAGCGAGCGGCTGGATACCTATGAAAAATATATCAATAAACTGCTGGCCGACGGCCTCGCCTACTACTGCTTCTGCACTAAAGAAGAATTGGATGAGCAGCGGCAGATGATGCTGGCGCAGGGCCTTGCCCCTAAATACAACCGCAAGTGCGCCGCGCTTTCCGAGAGCGAGGTGAAAGAGCGCCTGCAATCCGGGACTTCCAGCATAATCCGGTTCCGGATACCGGAGACCACCGTCAGCTTTAAAGACCTGATCCGCGGCTCTATCACTTTTGACGGCACGCTGATCGGGGATGTTGCCATTGCTAAAGACCCGCGGACGCCGCTCTACAACTTTGCCGTCGCTGTGGACGACGAGGAAATGAGAATTACCCACGTCATCCGCGGCGAGGACCACATTGCCAACACCCCCAAGCAGATCTTTCTTCAAAAAGCGCTCGGTTTCCGCCAGCCGGAGTACGCGCACTTGCCGCTGATCTTGGATCCGGACCGCGCGAAGATGTCCAAGCGTTATTCCGCCACTGCCATCAGCGAGTACCGGCGGGAGGGCTATCTTCCTGAAGCGCTGGTCAACTTCATCGCGCTTCTGGGCTGGCATTCCAAGGAGGATAAGGAGATCATGGCGGCGGAGGAATTGGTCAAGGAATTTGATTTGAGCCGGGTCCAGAAAGCCGGCGCGGTTTTTAATATTGAAAAACTGGGTTGGCTGAACGCGCAATACATAAAAAAACTTGACGCCGAAGAGCTGGCCAAGCACCTGGAACTGGCGCCGACCGAGGACAACCTGAAAATCATCGAACTAACGCGCGAGCGGATGAGGAAACTTACCGATTTTAAAACTCTGGCCTGGTTTTTCTTCGAGCTGCCGGAATACGACGCGGGTCTTTTGATCTGGAAAGAAACTTCCCAAAAGACGATATTAGAAAATCTCCAAAAGGCCAAGACGGCGCTGGCGGCCCTCGCGGGAACCGAATTTGCCAAATCGGATCTGGAAAAAACGCTGATGCCGATCGCCCAAGATCGGGGGAGGGGCGAAGTGCTCTGGCCGCTCCGCGTAGCTTTGTCCGGTCAAGAGGCCTCGCCGGGTCCGTTTGAAATAGCGGAAGCACTCGGCCAGAAAGAGACGCTCCGGCGCGTAGAGCTCGCGATCAAAAAACTTGGCTGATCATGAAATGCAAAATTTTGGCGGCCGTAACAACTGTTTCGCTGCTGGCCGGCCCTCTTTTTGCCCTTGCCGCGATTCCCGAGGAGCTTCGTAAGGCGCTGGAAGAAAAAGCGAAAGCGTCGCTGGAGATCAGCAGCCAGATCCAATCCACCCAGAAACAGCTGAACGTCACGCAGACGCAAAAAAAGACGCTTCAAAACGAACTAAAAAAGATCGATTACAGCATCAATCAGCTCAACTTGGGCATCCGTTCCAGCCAGATCAATATTGAAAAGCTGACGCTCGAGCTACAGGGGCTTCAGTACGAAATAAACGATATGAACGCGGAGATCAGTCTCAAGAAACTCGCGGTCATCAAGCTGCTCCGCGAGCTCTATGAAAAAGACCGTGAAGGGCTGCTCGCCGTTCTTTTGAAGAACCGCAGCTTGGCCGACGGTTTGCTGGAAGGGCAGAGCATCGTGGACCTCAATAACGGATTGGCGGTGGAGCTCCAGAATCTCAAAGCGCTGAACGTCCAATTGGAAGGGAAGTTCAAAGTCACCAACACTAAAAAAGGCGGAATTGAGGCGGAAAACAAGAACCTGCGGGCACGACGGACAATTGTAGGGGATCAGAAGTCCGAGCGGCAGAGTTTACTGGCCCAGACCAGGAATCAGGAAAAGAACTTCGCTTCGTTGATCGACATTTTAGCTAAAAAACAGGCGGAAATTTCAGAAGAGATCGAATCCATCGAAAAGGAGTTGCGCGCAAGCATCGATCCGTCGCTTTTGCCGGTGCCTCGTCCCGGGGTGCTGGCGATGCCGGTGGACGGGGTGCTAACGCAGGATTACGGCCACACGGCTTTCGCACAGTACGGCTACCGCGGAAAATTCCACAACGGCGTGGATTTCGGAGCGCCGCCGGGCGCCGAGATCAGAGCGGCGGAAAACGGCACGGTGATCGCGGTCGGCAACACCGACCAATATTGCCCGAAGGGCGCTTACGGCAGGTTCGTCGTCATTGCCCACGATAATAATCTGACAACTCTCTACGCCCATCTTTCGGGGCAAATCGTTCAGAAAGGTGATAAAGTTAATAGGGGACAGGTTATTGGTTATGTCGGCCGCACGGGTTACGCTACCGGCGCCCACCTCCACCTGACGGTTTATGCCGGGCCCACCTTCTATATCGGGGCGAGCCGGAGCTGCGGCCCGATGCCGTTCGGCGGCGACCTGGATCCCAGCAAATATCTCTAACATGAGAGTTTTCATAATCTCGCTGGTGGTAGTGTGCGCGGCCATTTCGGCGTTCCCGGCCTTTGCCGCTTTGCCGACGCTGGGGGATTTGCAGAAGCTGATCCCCGACCCGGTGGAAAATTTTTTCAAACAGGCAAGCAATTTTGATTTCAAATTCGAGGCCCAAGACGATGGCACGAGTCCGGTAGTGCAATTTCTCAAAGCGATTTGGTACGCCTTTCTCGGGCTGCTCCGGGGCGTGGGCAGTGTCTTTGTCTGGATTTTTCAGGGCATTGCCAACGGTTTGGAGAGTTTGATTTTAAGCCGCTAGCTTGACAAGAATTTCGGGGTTTGCTATATTTTCTATGCAGAGGAACCAGTACCCCCTACGCCTTCGGGCTGGGGGGTCTTTTTATTTTCAAATGCTATAATAATATAAATGGCCAAGCCCTACCTGTCGGTCATAATTCCCGCTTATAACGAAGCCAAGCGGCTGCCTTTGACGCTGATTGACGTGGACCGCCACCTTTCGGAACAAGAGTATTCTTACGAAATAATCGTGGTCAATGACGGCTCAACCGACGTCACGGCGGAGGTTGTGGAGCGTTTCAAGCCGCTGATCGAGAATCTAAAAATCATCAATAACAAAGAAAACCGCGGCAAAGGTGCGGTGGTGAAGCAAGGGATGCTCGCTGCCAGAGGCAACTGGCGGGTGTTTATGGATGCGGATAATTCCACCTCGGTAGTTGAATTCAACAAAATGATGCCCTATCTCGACGAGGGCCTTGAGGTGATCATCGGTTCGAGGGCGGTCAAAGGCGCAAAAATGGACCCGCCCCAGCCGATCCACAAGCGCTTTGCCGGCCGGCTCGGCAACTGGTTCATCCGGCTTATGGTGCTAAAAGGCGTCAAAGACAGCCAGTGCGGCTTTAAATGTTTTTCCGAAGAAGCGGCAGAACGCATTTTTCCTCTATTGAGGATTGACCGCTGGGGCTTTGATGTTGAGGCCCTCGCCATCGCGCGAGCGCTTGGCTACAAAGTGAAAGAGATGCCGGTTCACTGGGTGAACGACCCGCGCACTCACGTATCATTCAAATCATATTTTCAAGTCCTGTGGGAAACGGTTAAGGTGCGCTGGTGGTTGTGGCGAAATGCTTACAAAATTTCTAAAGACGTAGTACAATAAGTGGTCTATGGACTATCATTTAACCCCAGAACGTTTGGAAGAGCTCAAGAAAGAACTTGAGGAATTAAAAACTACCCGCCGCGCTGAGGTAGCGGAGCGACTCAAAAGAGCGAAAGAGCTCGGTGATCTTTCCGAGAACGCCGAATATATGGAAGCGCGGGAGGAACAGACCCAAGTGGAGACGCGTATCGTTGAGCTGGAAGATATGATCAAGAATGCCGTGGTCATCAAGCACACGAATGGCGGCAGTAAGGTACAGATCGGCGCCACTATTGAGGTTGAGCGCGGAGAACAAAAAATGACCTTCACCATCGTCGGTCCGAACGAAGCTGATCCGGGAGCTGGGAAAATCTCCAACGAATCGCCCCTTGGCAAAGCGTTTCTGGAGCATAAAACCGGAGATACCGTAAAAGTTAAAACTCCAGCCGGGGAAACCGCTTACAAAATACTGAGCGTTAAATAATGTTGGAGGACATTCTCAAAGAACGTCTCAAAAAGAAAGCCGAACTGGAAAAGCTCGGCTACGATGTTTATCCCGCTCGTGTGAAGCGAACCCATCTCATCGCGGACGCGGTCAGATCATTTGGCGCGCTCGCCAAAACTAAGAGAAATATTTTTATCGTGGGCCGGGTAATGGGGATGCGGATGCAGGGCGCTATCGGTTTTGCCGACCTGGCCGATGCGAGCGGCAAAATCCAGATCTTTTTCAAAAAAGACAATCTCAAAGATTTTTCCGGCCTTAAAGGCAACTTGGACATCGGGGATTTTCTGGAAGTCGGCGGGCCGCTCTTTAGGACCAAGGCCGGCGAGAAAACGGTGGAGGCAAAAAGCGCCCGAGTCATCGTCAAAGGGCTCCGGCCTCTGCCCTCGGTCTGGCACGGTCTCCACGACGTTGAAGAGCGCTTCCGGAAGCGCTACCTGGATCTGGCCCTGAACCCGGAGGTTAAGGATAAGCTGGTCAGCCGGTCCAAAATAATAGAGCAGCTGCGCTCCGCGCTCGCTAAGAACGGTTTTTTGGAGGTAGAAACGCCGATCCTCCAGGCAATTCCCGGCGGCGCCAAAGCCCGGCCATTTAAAACGCACCACAATGCTCTGGATGTGGATTTTTATCTCCGCGTCGCGCCGGAGCTCTACTTGAAGCGCCTGCTGGTCGGCGGTTTTGAGAAAATATTTGAAATTGGCCGCAACTTCCGGAACGAAGGGATCGACCGCGACCACAATCCGGAGTTCACTATGCTAGAGCTTTACTGGGCGTATCAGGACTACGCAGGCCTGATGAAGTTCGCGGAGAAGTTGCTTAAAAAATTCATTCCCGGCAAGTGGGAGAAAATAACCTTCGCCGATTCTTTCAAGAAATACGCCGGCAAAAACTACGATTCCGTTGACCCGAAGATTTTGGATGAGGTTTTCAAAAAGGAAGTCCGGTCAAAGATCATCAAACCGACGCTGGTCATTGATTATCCGGAAAGCGTAATGGCGCTTGCCAAGTTCAAAGCGGGCAGCCCCAAGCTTACCGAAAGCTTTCAGCTGATAGTTAACGGCGCGGAGATCGCGAAGGGTTTTTCCGAACTCAACAACCCGGTTTTGCAGCGTAAGCAAATGGAGCAGCAGGAAAAAGCGTTCCGGGCGGGGGACGAAGAGTCGTCGCGGCTGGACGCGGACTTTTTGGAGGCGTTGGAATATGGCATGCCCCCGGCGGCCGGTATGGGTATTGGTATTGATCGCTTGGTCCAGGCAGCCACCAAAGCCCACGCAGTAAAAGAAATAATCACCTTCCCAACTTTGCGGCCGAAGTGATAATCCGCCATAATAGATAACATGTTGGACGCCGAGCTGGTTAGGCGGGAGCCGGAAAAAGTTAAGAATGGGATTGCGAAAAAGAACGCCGACCCGAAGCTGGTGGACGATTTTTTAGCGTTGGATAAACAGTGGCGGGACTCCGTCACAAAAGTTGACGAAAAACGGGCGGAATTGAACCGGCTTAGCAAGGAGCGGAAAATTGAGGAAGCCAAAAAAGTAAAAGAGGAGATAAAGGCGCTGGAGGCGAAATTGCCGGAACTGGAAAAGGAACGCGAGTTGGTTTGGGTAAAATTGCCCAATTTGCCGGCGGAAGATACGCCAGTGGGCAAGGACGCCAGCGGCAACAAAGTGATCCGCAAATGGGGCGAGCCGAGAAAATTTGATTTTAAACCCAAAGATCACGTCGAACTCGGCGAGACGCTAGGAATTATCGACACGGAAACGGCCGGCAGGGTTTCCGGCAGCCGCTTTTCCTATCTGAAAGGCGAGGCGGTTTTATTGGAATTCGCGATCGTCAAATATGTCTTCGATACCTTGACCGATCAAAAGATATTAAAAAAGCTTGCCGATAAAGTAGAAAAAGGATACCCGGCTAAGCCATTCTTGCCGGTTTTGCCGCCGGTGATGATCAAGCCGGAGGTTTTTAAAAAAATGGCCCGCCTGGATCCCGGCCAGGAAGAAGAGCGTTATCATTTGCCCAAAGACGGTCTTTATCTGGTTGGCAGCGCCGAGCATACTCTCGGCCCGATCCATATGGACGAATCGATTTCCGAAGATCGGCTCCCGATTCGCTATATCGGGTTTTCGCCGGCTTTCCGGCGAGAAGCCGGCTCCCATGGCCAGGACGTTAAAGGAATCCTGCGCCAGCATCAATTCGATAAGCTGGAGATCGAGTCGTTCACGGCGCCGGAAAATTCCCGCAAAGAACAGGACTTTATCGTCGCGATCCAGGAATATTTGATGCAGGGATTGGAATTGCCATATCAAGTCGTCGCGGTTTGCGCCGGTGATATGGGCGGTCCGGACGCCAGGCAGGTGGACATAGAGACCTGGATGCCCGGTCAAAATCAATATCGGGAAACCCATACGTCGGATATGATGACCGATTATCAGGCGCGGCGGCTGGGCACCAGGATCAAAAGAAAAGACGGTAAAACCGAGCTCGCGCACATGAATGACGCCACCGCTTTCGCGATCGGCCGGATACTGATAGCGATCATGGAAAATTACCAGACGAAAGAAGGCGGGATAAAAGTGCCCAAGGTTTTACAAAAATATTCCGGCATCAAAGAAATAAAACCTCGTGAATAATCACGAGGTTCTTACCCTCTGAAGCCCGCAAGCGCCATGATGCCGATGACAGCGATGGCGTTGCTGCCGGCATGGAAAAGGATCGGATAGATGATGGAGCGCGTGGCGATAAGGACGTAGCCCCAGACCAGGCCGTAGCAGAAAACCGTGATCGGAAAGCGATGTCCGAGCGCCCAAAATAGCGTGAGACCTACCAATGTGGCTGTTGCCAGGATAAAGCCGGCAGTTTCAATAAGCTGTTTCTTGGAGAATCTGGCAGCCAGCGCCGAGGTCAAAAGCATGATCAGCCACACTGGGCCGCGGTATTTGATCTCTTCGATGAACGGGGCGACGATAACCATCCCGGTCACGCCTTCGGGCGAGTCGAGGCCGTGAAGATAATAGGTGAACCGCGCCTCTTGGCTAAAACTCCTTATACCGTGGCCGGAAAAGAGATAGAAGAGAACCGTCAAACTGGCCAGGCCCATCAAGAGGATACCTTTCAGAGCCGGATGCAGCTCACGAAATTGCGATTTTAGCTTTTGGAAAAACATACAAACTCCTTCTCAAAGGCGGCTTTTTGTGCAAGAATGTAAAGGAACTCGACCTAATTATGCCTCAAAACAAAGTATTTGTAAACGTTAGTTCGGCCGCGGTCAAAGCGAATCTGGAAACTTTCCGGAAGCTTTTGGGCCAGAAGACAAAAATATTCGCGGTGGTCAAATCCAACGCCTACGGTCACGGACTCGTTGCTTTTTCCAAACTCGCCGACCGGTACGGCGCCGCCGGTTTTTGCGTTGACAGCGTCGTTGAGGGAGAAAAGTTGCGCAAGGAAGGCATTAAAAAGCCGATCCTTGTTTTGGGACCGACTTTCAAGCATCAGCTGGAGGCGGCGGCTAAAAATAAACTGACGATCACATTGTCTGGCTTTGAAGCGCTTGAGGAACTTGCAAAATCGCGCCACAAGCCGGATTTTCACCTCAAAATTGATACCGGCATGCATCGGCAGGGTTTTTATCTCGGTGATTTACCGAAAACAATCCGGCAGCTCAAACAGGGATTGCCGGTCACCGGAGCGTATACGCACTTTGCCTCGGCAAAAGAGCTGAATTATCCGACTATCACCGAGATTCAGTTCAAGGAATTTCAAAAAGCTGTGAAAATGCTGGAAGCAGCCGGCTTCAAGAATTTGCTCAAGCACGCCGCCGCCACCGGTGGAACTCTGCTCAATCCCAAGTATCATCTAGACGCCGTCCGCATCGGGATCGGCCTCTACGGACTCTGGCCCTCGGGCGAACTGATGGTCCAGCTGCCGAAGATCCGGCTGAAGCCGGTTTTGTCCTGGCGCGCGATCGTGAGCGAAGTCAAAAAGCTTAACCCCGGCGATTATGTCGGCTACGACCTGACGGAGCGGATGGAAAGGCCCTCCAAAATGGCTGTCATTCCGATCGGCTACTGGCATGGTTACCCCCGGGCGCTTTCGTCCATCGGCGAAGTTGTTATCGACGGCAAAAAGGCGCGCGTGCTTGGCCGCGTCTCTATGGATATGATCACCGTGGATGTCACCGGAATAAAATGCGAGCGGGGCAGCAAGGCTACGCTTATCGGCCGGCAGAGCGGTGCCGAGGTGAACGTTTACGATCTTTCCCGCAAACTTGGAGCGAGCCACTACGAACTGATCACCCGGATCAATCCGCTGATCGAGCGTGTGGTAGTTTAATGAAACTGCTTTTATCCAAAGCAGAAAAAAAGCGCTACTACCGGCGTCTCCGGATAAAGATCTATTGTTCCGCCGGGCTGGCTATCTTGGCGGCGGTTTTATTTTTCTACACGCTGCTTAACTGGCAAGTTTTTAAAATTAAAGAAATTCACGCCGAAGGGGCGGTAAAGCTTGAAGACGCGCGGCCGCTGGTTTTGCAAAAACCACTGGCCCGATTTTTGGGCTTAAATAACTTTTTCTCCTGGCCCGGCAAGATAGGCGATTGGCAGATCGAAAAAGATTATTCTTCCGGCATCCTCAAGATATTAGGACCAAAATTGGAGCGTTTCGCTATCTGGTGCTCGCGGGAGTGCTACTGGGTAACTGCTGATGGCGTTGCTGTTGAAGAAGCTCCCGATACCGAGGGCACTAGCATTGCCAAAGTTATGGACGCGAGAAATTCCCCGATTTTAACGGGCAGAGGAGTAACCGAACAAGGAATATTTAACCGCATCGCCTCGGTGATCGCGGCGATGGGGGACCTGCCGCTTCGGATCAAAAACTACGAATTTAACGATAAGCGGCAGGAACTGGCGGCGGAGGGGGCGCGGGGAGAACGGATGATTTTTAGTGTTCGCTTCGCACCGTCGGGAAAGCTGTTCGATTCTTTGCTGGCGCTCATCAAGAACGGCGAGCTGCGCCGCTCCGAATACGCTGACTTCACGGTTGAGAACCGGATCTATCTTAAACCTCGCTAAAAGAGGGGTTATTCCAATTTATAAATAAAGATAGAGGGGCCGCCGCGGGCGAAGGGTTTATAGGGCTCCTTGAGCCACTGGTACTCGTCTTCCGGGTTACGGACATGACCCGGGTGGAGACGTCCCCTCGCGCCCTGGATGGTATTGACGGACACGGCCAGCCACTTGATGCCCTCGGCTGCGGGCGTGCCGCGGGAGGACCACCAGTGCTCGGCGCGTTCGCCGAGGTAATATTTCGCGCTTCCGGCGCCGAAGTAATCAACGGCAATTCTCTCGCCGGGCGGCAGATTTTCATCAACCCACGCTTTCAAGCGCTTCAGATCCTGACCCCAGTCATAGTTGGAGTCGGTCACGTGCCGCCACCCATTGGTCAGCCCGCCGGCCGCGATATTGAAATAGGAGAGAAAATGAGGCGCGGCAAGAAGCGTTGAGATGAAATACCAAAGCAGAAGCGCGCCGAGAATAGCCGATTTGATGGAAACGCTGACCAGCTCCTGATAGAGGACGAAGATCTTGATGGCGAAATTCCGGACCGCTTCCAGATTTTTGAAGCTGAACCAGTTTTTGATGGCGCCGGCCGACAAAATGTAAATAAAGGGCAGGGTCGGCAAAATATGGCGGACGCCAATATTTAAATTACTGGTGACGCTGGACAGCCAATAAATAACGATAAAAAGCAGCATGGCGAACTCGGTGAAATTAGTGGCAAGGTAGTCAAGAAGATTTCTGCCGCGCCGGAAAAGCATAGAGAAAGATCCCTTGAGCGCTTCCCAAATGGAAAAGCCGAAAGCAAAAAGGATCATCAGGAGTGACGGGATCGGTTCCTTCATCAAAAAAACCAGCGGGAAGTAGAGGCGAGAGCCGGCGGCTGTCACTTCGCCAAGGAAATAAACCGTATTGCCGCCGGAGGAACGCTGGAGCACCATCAGGAGGCCCAAAAGGTATTCGGCAGCTGGACGGGTAATGTGGTTTTGGGCGAGCAGTGTTGTAAACTCGGGCAAAAATCTCGGGCTAAAGGAGGTGAGAATAAATTCCGTGTCAGACACCTGCTTTTCGATCGGATAGTTGAGCGTAAGGAAGAAATAAATCACATAGATCAGCGCGAGGCCGATAAGGAAAATATAGAGAAGCGATTTTATATGCCACCAGAAACTGCCGGGTTGCCAGCCGCGCATTTTCCCGACGAGATAAAAGACAACGGCGAGGATGACGAAATACGGCGCCAAAAGGAAAGCGGAAAATTTGGTGATCTGGGCAAAACCGAAAGCGAGCCCGGCCAAGACCAGGTTCTTGCGGGTGGAAGAGTTCAAGAAATTCAAAAACGCCCAGGTGGCGACTACGGTGCCCAGCGTCGCGGCCACATCCGTTGTCACATAATGTCCATGCGCCAGCAAAGTAGGGGAGAATGCCACTAAAAACGTAGGCAGAAGCGCCCACCAGCGACCGATCAGGTCTTTGGCCAGCAAATAGATCACTAAAATTAAGATGAGCGTTAGGATTATCGGGCCAAAGCGCGCCGCGAAGATTATGTTGTCGGCGTCGTTATCGGATTCGTAAAGAAACTGCGCGCCCGCCGCCCACTGGCCGTTGATGTCTTTTGCCCAGGGGTCGCGGTCGGTCGGGAAATTAAGGTCCTGAAACAGCAAAGGTAGGCCGGCCAGTGCCTTAACCAGTGGCGGGTGTTCCGGGTTTAGCCGGTAATCAAGATAGCGAACGTAGCTATAGCCGGCCGGGATGTGGGCGAGTTCGTCTATGATGCCGGAATCGCCGCGGGAAGCGTTCAGCATCAACAAAGCCGCCGCTAAGATCATGGCGGCCACAAGCGCCCAGCGAAAACCGGCGGAAAAGCGTGCCAGCATTTGTATTCATTATACCAAAAATCTATAGTAATGACGTGCTTAGATTTCCTAAAAACGATAAAAATTTTAGTTGGACCCAGCACGTCAAGGATAAGATGCTTTTTTACCGCATTTCCGAGCAAAAAATAAAAACGATCTTGAAATCACCCAGCCGCAAGGAGGAGGGGATAGCGCCGAGTACGCTTGCTGTAATGAAGCGGAACGATACTGCCAAACGCAAAGAGGAGTTGTGGGTGATGTACGCCGAGCAGGCCCCGAAAAAAGTGATGATCTCCGCTTGGCGTTATCCCGGCAAGAGCAAACCCGGCAAAGAAATCCCGATACCGGACGATATACTAGAACAAATAAAAAAGGACTGGTTTTAGCCAGCCCTTTGTTCTATCAGTGCCTTACCTGTGGATGGTTGCAATCGGTGTCCACTTCTTTCGGAATGCCATCCAGATTGAGTATGGATGTAGTCGGGATCGTGCCTTCTCTCAGCCAATCGTCGTAGCGGCCCTCAAGGAGCTTCTTGGAGATAACACGCGCACGCGCGTCGCTGTTGGTCTTTAACGATCGGAATTCCTGGCGAATCCGCTCCTTTGCTTGCTCACAATAGTATTTAGCAAGGAAGACATTGTGCGCGGCAAATTCTGGATTGTCGCGAGTCATTACGAGCCAGCCTGTATAACTACAAACGGTCGCCATCGCGTAAAGCTCGGCGGCGATATTGAAGAAGCGCTTGAATGTGAGCTGCTTATGGATGAGCTTGTTCCGGTATTTTCCGGATGCGAGAATGATTGCCCTTGCGAGACGGCGTCCGTTCTTTTCCACAAAACGGAGCTGTCTACGCAAGTCAGGCAGGACATTTTCTAATTGCCCTTTCGAGGACTTGGGAATGGTTAGAGCTGCGAGATC
>Ga0247727_10012796_pt1 | contig 14312 bp, 14 predicted proteins | sample WisWelCaveWW1625_FD_202498 | JGI IMG/M metagenome (GOLD analysis project Ga0247727, IMG submission 202498) | Biofilm microbial communities from Wishing Well Cave, Virginia, United States - WW16-25 | ecosystem: Environmental > Aquatic > Deep subsurface > Groundwater > Cave microbial mat | place... | reverse complement strand
ATATTTCATCAAACAAAAGTCTCAAGGAGACTCGTTTATGGAAAAACAAGTAACTTTAGATGACATCATTGAAGACCTGGCCGCCGTCGAGCCGCTGCTTCTGAATTATGAGAAAAAATACAAAGTGCGCACCTCGCATTTCTATAAACTTTACAAACAGGACAAGCTCGAAGAACGGTGGGACTTCATTGACTGGGCGGGTCTGTACGAAATTAAGCTTGACCGCGAAGATGCTTATGAGCAACTGGCGAATGAAGCGTTACGTCAGCTTCCTCTAAAAGAGGAATTTGCTTTGCACGGGGCCTAATGGAAAATCCATTAGCTGGCGCGTCGAGCTACGAACTGTTTGTCTACTCCATCCAGCAACTTTATCCGCAAATCAAGGTCTCGACTCTTGTCTTGAAGCGTTCTGGAAAGATGTTTGGCGAACTTTCCGGACAAATCTTTTTCGAAAACGATATCCGCATCTTTATCAAAGAGCGGCTCGACTTTAAAAATGCCGTCATCAAAGGCTATAGCTATGAAGCTTGGCAAGGACGAGAGAAGATTTACTGGTATGATTCTCAGGAACACCCAAACGATGCAACGCTTGCCAGTAGCCATCCACACCACAAGCACATTAATCCAGACATTAAACATCATCGGATACCCGCTCCTGGCTTGCGCTTCGATACGCCCAATCTACCTTTTGTAATTCAGGAAATTATCGATACTCTTTTACAGAAGTGAAGAAAGGAACGATGGCATGAAATCACTCCTCTTGCTGGCAATGATGTTGTTGGTAGCATGTGCTTGCGCATCAAAGAAAGCTTCGAGCGAAAAAAAAGATGGTCTGGCAATATCGAATTGCCTTCCGGATGGAATAGCCATCAACAGCATTATCTCTTATGGGCAAACCGATGGCAAAAATCTGACTGTTGAGGAAAAGCTTGATGTAATCGGGGCGCATTGCGAAAATGGGAAGTTGGTCGACGTTGATAAAAAAGAAATTCGCTTTTTCAAGCCGCAGTGCTGGGGCAATCGGCCGTTCAACTACAAAGAAATTCGCCAGCAAGAGAGCGATGAGTTGGAGAACCTCAGAAAGCAGTACACGGTCATCGTTTTGGAATGCAATCCGGCCATCCAATGAGCCGATAGTTCACCGTTCTTATGTCCGTTGCTTTTCTATTCATTGACGGTCTTGGCATAGGCGAGCGCGATCCGGAAAAAAATCCGTTCGCAAAATTTCCCTCGCGCTTTTTTAATTTTTTTCTGAACGAGCCGTTGCTGGAATTGCCACTCGGCGGTCGCGTCCTTCCTACGGCGGCGGACATGGAGGTTCCGGGATTGCCGCAAAGCGCCACCGGCCAAACGGCGATCTTTTGCGGATTGCCTGCCGCACAGATCACCGGCCATCATATCTCCGGCTTCCCCACCCCGACGCTGCGCCGCCTCCTGAACGAACACAGCCTGTTTCGCAAGCTGCGCGATACCGGCAGAACCGCCACGTTTGCCAACGCGCTTTCACATGAATATTTCCAACGCCGCGGTGAGCGCATCTCTGCCACCACCCGTGCGCTGTTAGCCGGCAATTTTCCGTGGCGCGGACTTGATGATCTGCGCGCCGGTCGCGCCGTCTCCCACGATCTGACCAATGAATTTCTCCGTCAAATGGGCGTGGACACGCCCGTGCGCACGGTTGAAGAAAGCGCGGGCTTTCTTGCGGACATTATCGCCGAGCATGACTTCACGCTTTTTGAATTTATCCTCACCGACATGGTTGGCCACAGTCAAGACCTGGCCATGGCGAAACAGGTCATCGACAAATTGGACACCATGCTCGCCGTCATTTTAAACCGGCTGGATTTGCGGAGCACCACGATCATTCTGAGCAGCGACCATGGAAATTTCGAAGACTTGTCGACAAAGACGCACACCATGAATCAGGTGCCAACAATGGTATGGGGTCGTGGCCAATCTGTCGTGCTGGCCAACGTGAAAAGAATTGAAGACCTTGCCGGCGCCATCTTGAAAATTTGCGTTGATCCTATCACGACCTAAAGCCATAACCCTACAATCAGAGTGCAGGTTAATCCGGTTATCTGTCATCAGAAGGAATCTTTTCGAAATTCAAAATCTTTTTCCTGCTTTTATCGGCAAAAAATTAAATTTTCGCCGTGTTACTTTTCGCCTTGCGCTTTCGTATATTAGTGCCGAAATTCCAGTTGATATTCTCACATACTCAAATATTTATACCTGTTGTGTTTTATCGAGGGATGGAAGGGATATGAAAACCAGGACCAAAGTCTTTATCGGCATCGGCATTGCTCTGCTAGCCGGAATTTTAATCATTGCCAACATTCGTCAGCGGCAAAAAAGCGCCGCGAAGGTGGAGACGCAAAAGGTGGAAGAGCGCGAGCTACGCGCCGTGGTCTCGGCCTCGGGAAAAATTCGCGCCAAAACCTCCGTGGACATCAGCGCCAGCACCACCGGCAAGGTCGTGAAGCTCGCCGTGGACGAGGGTGACAGGGTGGAGCGCGGGCAGCTCCTGCTGCAAATCGATCCCACATTGGCAGAAACCAGCGTACGCCAAATCGAAGCCAGCTTGGGCTCGGCGCGCGCCACGTTGGATCTGCAGCGCGCCAACTTGCAGCAGGCGCAGCAGGAGTATGATCGGCAGCGCGCCTTGGCCGAGAAAAACCTGACGTCGCAGGAATTGTTGCAAAAAGCCAAAACCGCGCTCGACGTGCAACAACTGCAAGTCGCGGCGGCCGAGCAGGAGATCACCCGGTTCACCGCCATGCTCAAGAGCGCGCGCCATGAGCTGAGCAAAGTGAACGTGCTCTCCGACATCTCCGGTTTCGTGGTCAAACGCAACATCGAAGAAGGCGAAAATGTTTTTGTCGGCGCCTTCAACAACCCGGCCACGGTGCTGCTCACCATCGCCGACCTCTCTATCATCGAGGCCTTGGTGGAGGTGGACGAAACCGACATCGTCAACATCCGCGTCGGCCAAGAGAGCGAGGTCAAAGTGGACGCTTACCCGGACAGCAGCTTCAAGGGTGAAGTTACCAAAGTCGGCAGCAGCCCGATTTTAGGCGCCGTGGGCGGCTCGCAACAGCAAGCCACCAGCTTTGAAGTGATCGTGCAACTCAACGAGGAGATTCCGCGGGTTCGGCCGGGGCTGTCGTGCAAGGCCGAGATCACTACCGGCTATCGCGAAAAAGCGATTGCGGTGCCAATTCAAGCGCTGACTTTGCGCAAACCCTCAGAGCTCAAGCCGCTCGATCCCAAAAAGAAAAGAGGCGCAGCCCGCGCGACCGACGGCGAGAGCGACACCACAAAAGTGAAAGAAAAGGAAATCCAAGGCGCCTTCGTCGTCGCTGAGGAAAAGGTCGGCTATCGCGAGGTGAAAATCGGCATTGCCGGCGATCGTTTCTTCGAGGTGCTCTCCGGCCTGCAGGCGGGTGATCAAGTAGTCATCGGCCCGTTCAGCGCCCTGCGCCGCCTGCGAGAGGGCGATCGGGTGTCGATCACCAAGTCGGAGAAAAAAACCGACGACAAGGAGTAATCGCCTATGCAGCAATTCTTAGAGAGCGTCATCATTGCCCTGCAGGCGCTGCGGGCCAACAAGCTGCGCTCGGCGCTGACTATCTTGTGCGTGATCATCTCCATCATGTCGATCATCGCCGTGGTGTCGGTTCTCGACGGCATGGATTTTTATGTCAAGGAGAAAATCGCCGATCAGGGCAGCAATGTCTTCGTCCTGAAGCGTGTCAATGAATGGGAAATTCTCACCGATTTTGATAAATTCCTGAAATCGCTGAAGAATCCCGAGCTGACGCTGGAAGACCTGGAGGCGATTCGCGCCGAAGTCACCGCAGCGGAGTTTGTCGACGCCACGCTCGACCGCGGCGAGATCCTGAACACCGGCCGGCGATTCGTCGAGCAGGTGAATATCCGCGGCCGGACGACGCAATATCCGGCCATCAGCGAATATATTTTGGCCGAGGGCCGGCATCTGACCGACATCGATTTGCAGCAGCGGCGCATGGTGTGTGTTATCGGCTGGGACGTGGCCAACAGCCTGTTTCCCGACACGGATCCGATAGGGCAAGTGGTCAGGCTGGCCGGGCGGCACTACACGGTGGTCGGCGTCGTAGAAAAAAAACCGGCCGGCCTGGGCGGCAATCCGAACATTTACGCCATCATTCCGCTCACCACCTATCTCAAGCATTTTGGCACGCATTGGCAAACCATCGACATTCCGGTGCGAACGGCGAGCATGGCGACGTTTGAAACGGCGCAAGAACAGGCGCGTGTCGCCATGCGTATTCGTCACAAGCTGAAGCCGACACAAGAGGACGATTTTTACATCACCACCTCGGAAGAATTGTTGTCGCTTTGGGAGAACATCAGCCGCGCCTTGTTCGGAACGCTCATCGGCATCGTCAGCATCACGCTGGTGGTCGGCGGCATTATCATCATGAACGTCATGCTGGTGGCGGTCAACGAGCGCACACGGGAGATTGGCACTCGCAAAGCCATCGGCGCCAAGCGCCGGCACATTGCCTGGCAATTCATCGTCGAAGCGCTGACGCTGACGTTGGTCGGCGGCGTCATCGGCATCGCGCTGGGTTTTTTTGTGGCGTTTTTAGTTGCCTCGTTTTCGCCGCTGCCGTATCGTATTGCGCCGTGGTCGATCATCGTGGCGCTGTTCATTACGTTTCTCGTTGGATTGTTTTTCGGCGTCTACCCGGCGTCGCGCGCGGCGAAGCTCGATCCGGTGGAGGCGCTCAGGCACGAATAAAAATGAGTGGGAGAGAGGGTGAGAGGGAGAAAGGGACAAGGTTTTGCTCCCACCCACCCTCTCTCCCACTCATGCTTCTAAGATAATCTTGCCGGAGATAAAGAAATGTTCGTTGACAAAACCGCCGCCCGCGGCGTGATGGTGGACAAGATCAAAGAGTCGATGCTCGAGGCGTTTGACATCGTGCGTGAACACAAATTACGCTCCGGCCTGGTCATCCTCGGCGTGATGATCGGCGTCGCCAGTCTCATGGGCATGGTGGCGACACTCGCCGGCCTGCAAAAATTCATCGCCCAATCCATCAGCGCCAACGACACACCTTATCTGTCCTTATCGAAGATTGATTTTTTTGCCGGCGAAGGGCGTAAAGAATGGGAGAAGCGCAAGGAATTTACCATCGATGACGCGTTCGCGCTCGGAGAGCTGCCGCACGTCAGCGGCGTTTACGTGGAGTACTCGCGCGGCGCGGCGATGAAATACAAAGAACGCAAATCGCAACTGATTGGACTGGTAGGCTCCAACTTGGTGATGCTGCATGTGCAGAGCATGACTATCGCGGAAGGCGGGTATTTCACCCAATTCGAACTCGAACATCGCCGCAACGTCGTCGTGCTTAGTTATCAAGCGGCCACGGGATTATTCCCGGATGAAGACCCCATCGGCAAGCGCATCCGAATCAACCAGCATGAATACGTGGTCGTAGGCGTGTTCGGCAAACGCAAAAGCCTGTTTGGCAGCCTTGGCGAGACGTTTGCTGTCATTCCTTACACATCCTTTGAGCGAGATTACAAGTCACGCCGTCAGGAAATGGAAATCAGCGTGATCGTCGAAGGCTCCACGTATCTCGACGAGGTCAAGGAGAGCATGCGATCCTTGATGCGCGCGCGGCGCAAAGTGCCGCTCGGCCAGCCGGATGACTTTGCCATTATTACCGCCGAAGCCACGCTCGACTTTACCAAAAAGCTCACGGATGCGGTGGCGCTGGTGCTTGTCGTGTTGTCCTCTATCGGATTGATGGTCGGCGGCATCGGTGTGATGGTGATCATGCTGGTGTCGGTCACCGAGCGCACGAAAGAGATCGGCATTCGCAAAGCCATCGGCGCGACGCGCGGCGAGATCACCTGGCAGTTTTTGGTGGAGGCCGCCACCCTTTCCGGCATTGGCGGCGCGATGGGAATTTTTGTCGGCATCGGCTTGGCGCTTCTGGCCTCGTCGGTGTTGGGCTTCCCGTTTGTGTTGCCTATCGGCTTGGTGATCGCCGCGGTCACGCTCTCGGTGAGCGTCGGACTTTTCTTTGGCATCTTTCCGGCGCGCAAAGCGGCGCGGCTCGATCCGATTGTAGCATTACGGTATGAATGACGGCGGTTGAATGTTAATTTTCCAAATGAGAACGCAAGGGTAGTGCATGATATGCGATCTCGTTAGAAGACTTTGTGACAAAGCAAAACGAAATACGAATCACGGCGCTGCTTGCGCCGTTAATCTTTTTGTTGCATGTTGCGGAAGAGGCGCCGGGCTTCGTTGACTGGTTCAACAGCCTGGTGCGCCCCGAAATCACGCCATCGATCTTCTACTCAGTCACCGCCGCTGGGTTCGTCATCACGCTCATCGTGTCCGGGGTGCTGGCAGCTACGCAAGAGCGCGGCGCCGCCACTCTCATGCTGGCGTGGCTTGGATTTTTGATGCTTGCAAATGCCATTTTCCATCTGGTGGCGACCGTCGTTCACGCCAGGTATTGTCCGGGAGTGGTGACGGCGGCGTTTTTTTATTTGCCGTATTTCGCCTGGTTCTTTTCACTATCCGTCCGGCGCCTGAGCGTGTCTCCACTCATTGCCGTTGGGGCCGTTCTGGTGGGGGCGGCGCCTATGGCCGTGCATGGTTATTTGATCGTGTTTCGCGGGGCAAGATTGTTTTGATAGCAGGTCCTATAAAAGGGAATCGAAGCGGATTTTCTAACAATGGAGGAAATGATATTTGAGGCAAAAGAATCTCTTGTTGTGTTTGGGAGGGCTATCGCTGTTCTTTTTTGCCGCAAGCGACAATAACCCGCCACGCGAGGCGTTGCAAGCCATCCGCGCCGAAGACATTCGCCGGCATATCGACTTTCTCGCTGCCGATGCCATGAAGGGCCGCAACACCCCCAGCCCGGAGTTGGATCGCGCCGCCGAGTATATTGCGAGCGAGTTTAATCGCTGCGGCCTCAAACCGGCGAACAACAGCTTCTTCGCTGATTTTCAGGTGGGCACCGTGCGGCTGGGAAACGAAAACTCTCTGGCCATCACCATCAAAGGGCAGGCCCTTCATTACGCAATAAAAAAAGATTTCATGCCATTCGAGGTGACGGCCAGCAAGTCGGTCGATGCGCCGCTGGTGTTTGCCGGTTACGGCATCACCGCACCGGAGTACGGCTATGACGATTACGCCGGCATCGAGGTGAAGGATAAGATTGTTCTGGTCATGCGCCACGAGCCCGGAGAAAAAGACGCGGCCAGTCCTTTTGACGGCGCGAAGGACACCGAGTATTCGCAAGTATCTTGGAAGGCGCAAAACGCTATCGATCACGGCGCCGCCGGGCTGTTGGTGATCACCGATCCCCTGCATCATCGCAGTCTGGCGCCGCGCGGCTTTCCCTGGCCGTCGCTCTTCGAAGGCATTCCCGACGATGCGCTGCCGTTGACCCTGGCGCTGACGGAGAAGCAAAAGATTCCCGTGGTGCACGTTGGCGAAACGATCATCCGCGATCTCGTGGGCAGCGTCGATACGCTACGAACCTGGCAGAGTCAAATCGATCAGGCGTTCAAGCCGAAATCGGTTGAGCTGGCGCATGCGAGGGTGCAGCTCAAGACGACGACTGAAACAAACCTGCAATCGACCCGCAACGTCGTCGGCTTGATCGAAGGCAGTGATCCGAAGCTGAAAAACGAGTTCGTCGTCATCGGCGCGCATTATGATCACGTCGGCGTCCTCAAACAACATCAGCCCGGGGCCGATTCCATTTACAACGGCGCCGATGACAATGCCTCCGGAACTACTGCGGTCTTGGCGATTGCCCGAGCCTTTGGCGCCACCGCCCAAAGGCCGAAGCGCAGCGTTTTGCTGATGGCTTTTGCCGGCGAAGAACAGGGGCTTCTCGGCTCGCGCGCCTACGTGGAACAGCCGCTTTTCCCGCTGCACAATACCGTTGCCATGCTCAATCTCGACATGGTGGGCCGCAACGCCGCCGACTCGGTTTCCGTTGGTGGGATCACGCGCAGCCCGGATCTGAGCAAAATGAACGAGGAAGAAAATCGTGAAGTGGGGTTGAAGCTCGATTACTCCGTCGAGAGCTTTCACAACCGCAGCGATCACTACAGCTTTGCGCGCAAGAAGATCCCGTTTCTGTTTTATTACACCGGTCATCATCAGGATTATCACCGGCTCAGCGACCATGCCGACAAGATCAACGAGGGAAAAATTGCGCGGATAGCGACTCTGGCGTTTCGCGTGGCGTGGCGCGCGGCCAATGCCGAACAACGGCTTCGTTACGTGGAGCCTAAGTAATCTACGAATAAACTGACCGGTCACTGGTTATCGCCGCGCCAAGACGTTGCGATTACTCTGAAAGTGGCCGGCAAGTTTCTTAGATCAGCTATTCCGGAGCCGTCATTCAACTTCTAAGGAGGAAGTATGCGTTTGAAAAAACTATCGAAGTTCACGTTGCTTGCCGCCAGCGCGATGGTTGCTTTGGCCATGGCCGCCGGTAGCTACAAACTCGCCTACCACATGCAAAAAGGCCAGCGGCTTAATTACGTTACCTCGTTTACGGTTGATGAAACCACGGAAATGATGGGACAAGAGCAAAACACCAGGGTGAATTCGAAAGCGCTTCTGCACGTAGACGTGGAAGACGTGGACAAAGCCGGCAACATCACATTTGTCCATGCTCTGGATTCGTTGTACCTCGAGGTAAAAAGCCCGCAGCTCGACTCCACCTTGCGAAATCCGGAGGGAATGATTGGCAAGCGCACCCGGCAAGTCATCGATGCGCACGGCAAGAGACTGAAAAGCGCGATGGTGGATAGCATGAAGCTTGGCGCCATGATGGGACAGTTGACGCGGCTGACCGCGTTGCGTATGCTCGACCTGCCGGAAAAAGAGGTGAAAATCGGCGACTCGTGGGCGAAAAGCATGCCCGACACCTCCGAACGACCGGGAGGTAGAATGGTGGTGAAATTGGATCTCACCTACACCGCCTCGGCGGAGGTGGACACCCTCGGCTACAAGTGCCTGCGGATTGCCTACAAAGGCACGATGGCGATTAAAGGCGACTGGAAACAAATGGGCATGAATTTCTTCCTCGAAGGCGAGGGTCCAAACTCCGGAACGGCTTACTTTGCGATCAAGGAAGGCGTGCTGGTTGCCCAGCTCGCGGATTTGCAGCTCGAGAACACTATAGCTCTCACCGGCCAAATGAACATGACGTTGCCAAACTCATCTTCTTCGAAAACGGCCATGGTGTTAACCAAGTAAGAACACCCAGCGGATAGATGAACCCAACGGATTTACCTTTTTGCTTTTATCCGTTGGTCTTCATTTATCCGTTAGAGATATTTTTAGAGAGCGTAATGAAAAAGAAACAGGATAGATTTGTCTTCATCGCAATCGCGTTCTGGCTGTTAGCCTTGTGCCGCCCCAGTTTCGCTCAATTTGATCCAGAGCGGCTGAACGAGGAAACCCTGAATTACGGCATGATGGCCGCCGGCAAGCAAATCGGCGTGGCCAACGTGGTCATCCGGCGTGAAACGCAAAATGATATTTCGCTGATCCGCATCGTGCAGGCGATCAGCGGCGCATTCAATCAAACCAGTGAGATCGTGCTGCGCGCCGACAGCACGCTGCGACCGATTTCCAGCACCACCACCATCACCCGAGGCGATCAAGTCCATGCCATTCGCTTGAACTACACCGCGCATCGCGTCAGTGGGCGTATGGAAATTCCTCCGGCGCTCGGCGGCGACCGTCGAATCAACGAAATCGTCAAACCCAATACCGTGGACTTCAACGCGGCCGAATTTGCGCTGCGCGCCAGCGATCTGCAAATCGGGCGAGCCGTAGCCTTTCCGGTATATAATCCTCAGCAAGGTGGACAGCTCGTGTGCCGGGCTACTTTTTCCCGCCTCGAAGAAGTCACAGTACCCGCCGGCACTTTCCGCTGCCGCCGCGTCGAGGCGGTAACCGGGCAAACTCGGCAGATTTATTTCTTCGATGACAAATTCCCGCATCGCCTAGTTCTGCAAAAACTGCAAGGTTTGAACGTCGACATCGAGCTCCTGCCAATCGAACCAAGCTCTGTCCGTTGAACTTTTCCCACTTCTAAACAAGAAACGATTTGATTCCCTCGTGTTGGGTTTTTATATTTCATTCAACAATCCTTCGAGATGGAGATGCGCATTGGAATCCGAAACAAGTTCATTATTATTCGTCTATGGCTCGCTGATGTCCGGCGGTGAGCGCGGCAACTTTCTCAACCGAGATCATAAAGTGTGTTTTCTTGGCCCCGCCACGGCGCAAGGCACCCTCTATGATTTTGGAGGGTTTGTCGGATTGACGGAGGAGACCACGGGCGCGCCGGTGCATGGCGAGCTTTATGAAGTGATCGACGAGGAAACCTTTTTTGCGACGCTCGACATCATCGAGGGATTCTCTCCTGCACATCCGCAGCGCAGCCTGTACGTGCGCAAACATATTACTGTGCAGACGGCGACCGAGATCGTGCAGGCTTGGGCTTATCTGTACAATCAGCCGGTCAATGGTTTTCCGATCATCGCTTCTGGAGATTATCTGCAACACCTCAGCAACCAGTCACCCGTTAAGCCGTGATCAGTAATCAGTTTACTGGCATCACACTGATCACTGATAACTGATGACTGGTTACCAATCACTTCAAGAAGATGCAATCTATCGTCTATTGGATCGGATTCGTCGCGTTCTGCATCATGGTGATAGCCGTTGGCTATCGCGCGTTTCGCCGGGATGTGAAAACCCAGCCCGGGATCGATACTCACGATTTCTGGTCTGCCAGCCGGTCGCTCTCCGCTACCTCGGTGGGATTGTCGATCTCCGCCAGCATGATGTCGATCAGTTGGTCATGCGTCTACGCCGTGCAACTGGCTTACTGGTACGGACTCGGCGCGCTGTGGCTGCTGACGATTCCCTGGCTGATGGCGATGGCGGGATTCTACGTTCTCGCCCCGCGCTTCAGGCGATTGAAAGCGTTTTCGCAACCGGAGATGATTGGCCAGTGCTTCGGCCGGCGCGCGCGCCAACTGTTGGCGATGCCGCTGGCCTTCGTGTTTTTGATCTGGTGCGGCGCGGAAATTTACGCCGCCGCCAACACCCTGGCGCCGCTGATGAATACCTCGCCGCAGCTCCTACTGTTTTTGATCGCGGTGGTCGTTGCAACCTATTCAGGCCTCGGCGGCTTCTCGGCGGTTGTCGCGACCGATAAAGCGCAATACGCGTTCGTTGCGACGTTTATTTTCACCATCGCGTTTCTCGGCTGGCAGGAGGTCACGCGGCATGAGACGCTGGCCTCTTTTTTTGCCAACCTTCCGGCGCCACCCAAATCGAGCTTAAAAAGCACGGCCCCTCCCGCGCTCGACATTTTTTCTGCCGGCGCCGGGCTCGTCGTTCTAACGCTCATCGCTTATTTGCCGGGCTGGCTGATCGAGACCGACGTTTGGCTGCGCTTGCAAGCCGCGCGCTCGCTGTCATCGGCGCGGCGCGGAGTTTTAATTGCCGCGACCAATTCGGTTCTCTTTATCGGCATTTGCCCGCTGATCATCGGCCTCTGTGCCCTGTATCTCTATCCGCCGGTGAACGGCGTCATTCCGCCGGCGCTCAAAGACGGCGCGGCGATTTTTTCCGTGCTTATGCAAGCGCATCTGCCGGTGTGGATGGGAGTCCTCCTCAGCGTTGGTCTCGCGGCCACGGCGATGTCCACCATCGACACCACCGGCAACGTGGTGGCCCTGTCACTGTCGTACGATTTGATTGAGCCGAGCTTGAAAAACCCCTCGCCGGCAATGAAAGAAAAATTGGTCCGTATCATGTCCGCCGCCTCGATTGGCTTGGCCTACCTGTATTCCCTGTTCATCGATTCGCTGTGGGATATTTTCTATCTCTCCTCCGGCGTGTTGACGACGACCGTGGCTTTGCCAATGCTTGCGCTCTTTTTAACCTCGGTGCGGCGCGAGCAAGTGCACGCCGCGATTGTTGGCGGCTTCGTCACAACACTGATCTGTTATTTTGCAGAATCGCGAGGATTATTGGCGTCCATCGAACCTGCATGGTTGAGCGCGACGGGATTAGGTTATATTTTGTGGGGGTTGGCGGGAAGTATTGTTTCGTTTCTCCTTGCAAAAAAGATCTCTCTCAAAAATTACTAAACCCTGCAAGACTTGACATTTACTGAAATCGTTCTATATTGATCGCGCCTTCAAAAGCAGCATCCTTTTGAAATGGAGAGAATATGCGCAAGCCGGCCGTCTTAATCAGCGGCGCCAATGGAGAAATCGGACATGGTCTGATTCCCAAACTTCATCAACTTGGCCAGATGGGAATTCTCGCCATGGATCTCAAACCCATCGACGAATCGGTGCGCGGCTATTGCCAGGCCAACATTGCCGGCGACGTGCTGGATCGACGTCTGCTCGAGCGGCTGGTCAGTGAATATGAAATTCATGCTATCTTTCATCTTGCGGCGCTGCTTTCGACACGCTCGGAATTTTCGCCGGAAACCGCGCATCTCGTCAACGTGCAGGGCACGTTGAATCTCTTGCAACTGGCGGTGGAGCAGGCGCGATGGCACGGCCAGACTGTGAAATTTCTCTTCCCCAGCTCGATTGCCGCTTACGGACTTCCTGATCTTGCCACCAAGGCGCGCGTCGGCCGCGTCAAAGAGCATCAATGGAATGAACCGACGACGATGTACGGCTGCAACAAGCTTTATTGCGAACATCTTGGCCGTTATTTTACTCGTCACTATCGACAGTTGGCATCGGATAACGGCAAGCGTGGCGTCGATTTTCGTTGCCTCCGTTTTCCGGGATTGATCAGCGCGCTTACCGTTCCCAGCGGCGGCACCAGTGATTACGCTCCGGAGATGTTGCACCACGCCGCGCAGAATCAGCCTTACCAATGTTTCGTCCGCGAAGATGCGCAGATTCCTTTCATGGCCATGCCGGATGCGATCAAAGCGTTGATGCTGCTCATGGAAGCGCCCACTCATCGACTCACGAGAATGGTTTACAATATTTCCAGCTTCAGCCCGACCGCCGGAGAGATTCGCGATTTGGTCATCAAGGCGTTTCCCATGGCCAAAATTGCCTTCGAGCCGGATGTCAAACGTCAGGTCATTGTCGATAGCTGGCCGGCAGACGTCGACGACACGCCGGCGCACAATGATTGGGGCTGGACGCCGGATTATGACCTGCGCCGCGCGTTTGATGAGTATTTGATTCCGACGATTGCGCAACGATACCGGCACTGAATTTTTATCGAGTTGTTGAACTTCGGATAATCATTAAAAAGCATATCCCAGCGGACAAATGAAGGCCAACCGACAAAGCAAAGGGCGGGAAGCAACAGGCAAACAACTAAAATACGTCCGTTGGAGTTTAGCTATCCGTTGGAAGTTTTTTCAATAAGGTGAAACTATACGAGGCACCCCATGTCCAAGCTTGCTTTTCTTGATGACGAACTCAAAGCGCTGAAAGAACAAGGGCTGTTCATCAACATCCGCACCATCGAGAGCGCGATGGGGTCGTGGATCATGGTTGACGGCAAGAAGGTGCTCAACCTCTGTGCCAATAACTACCTTGGCTTTGCCAACCATTCGCAACTTCGTGAGGCGGCAAAGGAGGCCATTGAAAAGTACGGCGTCGGGCCGGCGGCGGTGCGCAGCATCGCCGGCACGCAGACCCTCCACCTCGAGCTGGAAGCCAAGCTCGCCGCCTTCAAACATGTCGAAGACGTGATTACCTTTCAATCCGGCTTTATCGCCAACCAAGCCGTCATACCCACCCTCACCGGCGCGGAAGACGTGATTTTTTCGGATGAATTGAACCATGCCAGCATCATCGACGGCACGCGGCTATCGAAAGCCAAAGTCGTGCGCTATGCGCACAATGATGCGAAAGATCTTGATGCTAAATTGCGGACAGAAAGTGAAGCACGGCGGAAGCTGATCATTACGGACGGTGTTTTCAGCATGGACGGCGATATCGCGCCGCTCGATGAAATCGTCAAGGTGGCGGAGAAACACGACGCGCTGACCATGGTGGACGATGCGCATGGCGAGGGCGTGCTCGGCGAAAGCGGCCGTGGCGCGGCGGACCATTTTAAGTTACACAATAAGGTGGACATCGAAATCGGCACGATGTCCAAAGCTTTTGGAGTGGTGGGCGGTTACGTGGCTGGGAAAAAGAAAATCATCGACTACTTGCGCCAGCGAGCGCGACCATTTCTGTTTTCCAGCGCCGTC
>Ga0247727_10012795_pt1 | contig 14312 bp, 11 predicted proteins | sample WisWelCaveWW1625_FD_202498 | JGI IMG/M metagenome (GOLD analysis project Ga0247727, IMG submission 202498) | Biofilm microbial communities from Wishing Well Cave, Virginia, United States - WW16-25 | ecosystem: Environmental > Aquatic > Deep subsurface > Groundwater > Cave microbial mat | place... | reverse complement strand
GATCGACCGCCATAGCCTTGCGCGGGCGCCGGCGCGCACCTCCTTCACGCGCGGCGCGTTCTGCAGCTCGAACCGTGAGGCCCTCCTTCATGATCCGCCGAGCGAGTCGTCGCCGCGCATCGTCGTCGGGGAGCGACAGCACTGCTCGAGCGTGCCCCTCGCTCAGATCCCCGCGAGCGAGCATCCACAGCACCTCTTCCGGGAGCTCGAGGAGCCGCAAGCGGTTCGAGACCGAAGACTTGGACCTCCCGACCCGCTCGGCGACATCGCCGAGTGACAGCTCGAACTCGTCCACTAGTGACGCGTACGCGCGCGCCTCCTCGAATGGCGAGAGTTGCTCACGGGCAACGTTCTCCACGAGTCCCAGGAGGAGGGAGTCGCGGTCCTCGACGTCGCGGACGACTGCAGGCAGCGTCGCCGCTCCGGCTGCTCGCGCAGCGCGCCAGCGTCGCTCGCCGGCAATGAGCTCGAACCCTCCTTCAGGCCGCCGTCGCACGACGATCGGCTGGAGCACGCCTTGCAGGCGGATGGAGCTCGCGAGACCGGCTGCCGCCTCCGGCTCGAAGCGGCGCCGCGGCTGCCGCGGGTTGGGGTGGATCGTCTCGACCGGGAGATGGAGCAGCTCGGGCTGTCCCGCTTCGCCCAGTAGGACCTCGAGACCGCGCCCGAGGCCTCGCCGCTCCTTAGGAACGCTCGACAAGCTCCATCGCCACCTTCCAGTAAGCCTCGGCTCCGGCGGAGCGCCGGTCGTAGGCGATTGCAGGAACCCCGTGACTCGGGGCCTCGGCGAGGCGGATCGAGCGGGGGATCGTCGTCGTGAACACCAACGAGCCGAAGTGCCTCCGTAGCTCCGACTCGACCTCGGCCGCCAGGCGAGTGCGGCCGTCGGCCATGGTGAGGAGGATTCCCGCGACGGCGAGATCGGGATTCAGGCTCGCCTTCACGAGGTTGATGGTTCCGAGCAACTGCGAGAGCCCCTCGAGTGCGTAGTACTCGGCCTGAACCGGAACAATCGCCCAGCTGGCGGCGGCGAGCGCGTTGACCGTCAGCGGGCCGAACGAGGGCGGGCAGTCCAGGAGGACGTACGAGTACGGCTCGAGCGTGCCTGCCAGAGCGTCCGCGAGGTACCGCTCGCCTCCGGAGCGCGCCGAGAGCTCTACGGCGGCGGCGGCAAGATCGCTCTTGGCCATGACGACGTCGAGGTTCGCAACTCCCGAGGGCTTTGTGAGCGCGCTCAGCGGCACACCGTCGAGGAGGTCGTGCGTCGAGGCGCCGTTAGCGCGCAGGCCGAGCCCGGACGTTGCGTTCGCCTGCGGGTCGAGGTCGAGGAGAAGCACGCGCTCGCCCGCCTCGGCGAGGCACGCGCTGACGTTGACGGCGGTCGTCGTCTTGCCGACGCCGCCCTTCTGGTTCGCGATTGCGTAGACCCGGGCGGGCACGGGGCAAGACTAGAGAGGGCGGCGGCTAGAGTCGGTTCCGTGCGCGATGCCGCCCCACCGTACGAGGGCGAGGGCCTGCCCGCCCTGTGGCACGTCAGCGAGGACGCCACAATCGACCGCTTCGAGCCACACGTGAGCGTGACGGCTTCGAGCAGCGAGCCGCGGGTCTGGGCGGTCGATACTCGGCATCTGCCCTTCTTCTGGTTCCCCCGCGAGTGCCCGCGCGGCACGTTCTGGGCAGCTCCGAGCACCACACCGGCGGACGCCGAGCTGCTCCTCGGAGCCAGCCGCGTGCACGCGATCGAAACAACGTGGCTGACTCGCGTCCGCGAGGCGCAGGTCATTGCCTACCGCCTGCCCGACGCCAGCTTCGAGCGCGACCCCGAGGTCGGTGGCTACTGGCTGAGCCAGGAGCCAGTGGAGCCGCTCGAGGTCGTCGAGCTTGGCGACCTTCTCGACCTCCACGCCGGGTCGGGTATAGAGCTCCGCCTCGTCGCCAACCTCTGGCCTCTGTGGGATCGCGTCGTAGCCTCGACGCTCGAATTCAGCGGAATTCGCCTCCACAACGCACAGACGCGGGCTCTCTAGGCAAGCGGCCGTTTCTTGGCCATCCCCGGCCGCCGCGGGAACCCGGGCGGCGTCGGGGCGAGCTTCCGGAGCACGAGCAGGCCGTCGCTGTCGTCCTCGAGCGCCGAAGCCAGTTTCTCGGCTACTCGCGCAACGGAGTCTGCGTCAGCACTCTCCCCAACCCAGAGGATCGCGATTCCACCCGGCCGCACGAGCGGTAGGCAGAGCTCGGCTGCGACTGGCGGCTTCGCAAGTGCCTTCGCGAGCGCAACGCCGAACGCGTCGGTCCCCTGCTCCTCCGCTCGTCCCCAGGCGACAGCGACATTCGGGAGATCAGCGGAGACGCGGGCGAGAAAGTCGCACTTGCGGCGGTCGGATTCGAGCAACGTGAACAACCGCTTTGGAAGCGCCGTCGCCAGCGGGATCCCCGGCGTGCCGCCACCCGAGCCCACATCGACGACCGGCCCGGGGACGAGCTCGACGACTGGGGCTGCCCGCAGTGCATCGTCGAGAAGGATGCGGCGAGCCTCGGCGAGATCCTGGATGCCCGTTGCACCTGGCGTTGCGATCATCTCCTCGAGCCAGTACTCGAGGAACGTGCGCGACACGTCAGTCTGAGGCCAGCCTGGGGAGGACGACGACGTACCGGTTCGGCTCGGAACCCTCGCTCACCGTCTCGACCTCCGGATCGTCCTTCAGCGCCTCGTGAACGATCTTTCGTTCGACCGGCGTCATCGGGTCGAGCTCGACCCGCCGCCCCGTCGCGGAAGCGCGCTGGGCTGTGCGTTTTGCAACGGTCTCGAGTGTCGCGGTTCGCCGTGCTCGATATCCGGCGGCGTCGACCACGACTGGGTGCTCGGCACCTCGGGTTCTCACCATGGCGTTCGCGAGATACTGGATCGCGTCGATGGTCTGGCCGTGCTTGCCGATGAACAGACCGAGGTCGGCGCCAGTGCACGTCACCGTCACCACGCCGTCACGCTCGCTCGAAGCCGCCGTGACGCTTGCCCCGATCGCCGCGGCGACACGCTGGACGAACTCCCTCGCCTCGTGTGCTTCTGTCGTCGGATCGGAGCTCGCCGGCTGTCCTTGCACAGAGGCGCTCGCGATGACCTGCGCCGGCGTGAAGCCGACTCCGAGGAGGCCGCGTTCGCCCTCCGAGACCACCTGGAACTGCACGCTGTCACGATCGAGCCCTGGGACGAGCAACTCGAGCTCGCGGAGCGCAGCCCACTTGGCTTCGCCGACCGTCTCACCGGTCGATTCGACGGTAACGGTGCTCGCATCGCTCATCTCCGTGCCCTCCCGCTGCGCTTCCGTTTCACCCTGCGCGGTGGGCCGGAGCGCGTTGGCCCTCCACCGTCCCGCGGCTCACTCGGCGAGGCCGCGGATTGCGACTCTCCGGTGTCCTTCGGCGGCGTGCGGCTCGTGCGCTTTGGCGGCAGCGCGGGCTTCGGCATGAGCCGTCGCGTGATGATGCCCTGCCCGGTCGTCCAGAGGTTCGTCGTGAGCCAATAGATCATGAGCCCCGACGGGAATCCGAGAATGAACGGGAGGAAGACGATCGGGAGCACCATGATCATGATTCGCTGCGCCTGGCTCTGCATGGCCGTCGACATGAGCCACGTCGACGTGAGCTGGCTGATGACGTAGATGACGATGAGCACCGGCCCCCACGCGTCCTTGGTCGGCTCTGTGATGTTCACGAGGCTCAGCCACTCGAGAAGGGACTGGAACTGCGGAAGCACCTTGAGCGTGCCGTCCACGACCTCGCAGAAGTCGCCGCGCGTGCAGAAGATCTCCTTCTTGAAGTCGCGGAGCACGAAGAAGAGCCCGATGAAGATGGGGATCTGGAAGACGATCGGCAGGCACGAGGCGTATGGGTTGATCTTGTTCTCCTTGTAGAACTTCATCAGCTCTTCGGACTGCTTCTGCCGGTCGTGCTTGTAGCGCTGCTGGAGGGCCTTCATCTCGGGCGCGTGAATCTGGAGGCTCTGCATCGAGTGGATCTGGCGCACCGCGACCGGGACGAGCAGGATGCGGACGATGACCGTGAGCGCAACGATCGACCACGCCCAAGTGAGGCCGGCCGAGTCGTGGAGCCATATCAAGACCTCAGTGAGGACGGTCTCGAGCGGGGAGAGGACTCCGGCGAGGATCACGTTCGCGCCTTCCTGAACCGAACCAACGGAAACACCGACTGGGCGCGGGCGTAGTCGACGCCGCCGTGGCTCCAGGGGTTGCAGCGAAGCAGGCGCCAGCCGGCGAGCACAGTGCCTCGGGCGAGCCCGTGCTCACGAAGCGCGTCGATCGCGTACTGCGAGCAGCTCGGGTGGTACTTGCACGTCCCGCCGGGTGTGAGCAGCCCGAAGCTCCAGCGCCACGCATGAACAAGAGCGATACCGAGGTATCTCACGAGCGAACTCTTCCCAGCACGTCCGAGATCTCTGTCAGGAGCCACTCGCGGCCTCGCGTCTCTGCAGGCTCGGCAAGACCGGCGCGCGCGGCCAGCACGTAATCGTGACCGGCCGGCACCGTCTCGAGGAGCTCACGCCACGCCTCGCGTAGAAGTCGCTTGACGCGGTTCCGCACGACTGCCGAGCCGACCGAGCGGGGAACGGCGAGACCGAGACGCGGCGTTCCGTCGAGATCCTCGTCGCGCGGGAACCAATGCAAGACGAGGTATCGCGTCGAGGCCGACTGGCCGCGTCGGTAGACGGTGTCGAAGTCCCGTGAGCGGGAGAGTCGGTTGCGGCGCTGCACGTGCGGGCGCCTCAGGCGGAGAGGCGCTTGCGCCCTCTCGCACGACGCCGCTTGAGAATCGCGCGGCCTCCGCGCGAAGCCATTCGCGCCCTGAATCCGTGTCGCCGCTTGCGGCGACGTACGTTCGGTTGGTAGGTCCGTTTCACGTCGTGTTCGCTTCCGAGAGGGTATCGAGGCCGGGAGAGCGCGCAAGTATAGACGACCTGCCGGAGCCAACGTTTTCCACAGTCGTGAAAGCTGGTGCGAATCTCGAAATCGCTGCTCCACGCCCATCGCCGTTGTCGCGGCTGGGAACGGTACAAGTATCTTCCACAGGTGTGGAAAGACATGTGGAACCCAGGAAAACCCTGGAAAACGCCCACTTTTTCATCCACAGGCGGGCTTCTAGCCGCCGTTCAGCCGCGTCCTGAGTGGTGCTATGCTCCGCCCCTTCCTACGACCCGAGCAAGCGTGAGGACGGGTGGAGCACGCCACCAAGACCACAGCCGAGAACCTCTGGGAGTCGATTGCGGGCCGACTGAGAGAGGCCCTAACCGAGACGACCTACGAGACGTGGTTCGGCCACGCGGGCCCTGTTTCGCTGCATGACGACACCCTCGTGGTCGAGGTTCCCAACGATTTCACGCGGGATTGGATCCAAGGTCACTTCTTCGACTTCGTCTCCGGAGCGGCTCGCGAGTGCCTCGGACGAGCCGTGGACGTCTCGTTTTCCGTCAGCGACCGTCACGCCGCGCCGCCAGCAACACCGAACCGCGTTGCGAGCGAAGCTCGCAGTCGCGAGCCCGAGCTCCCTTACCGCGATACGCCGGAGGTCGAGCTCAACCCGAAGTACACCTTCGATCTCTTCGTGATCGGCTCGTCCAACCGCTTTGCCCATGCCGCGGCACTCGCGGTCGCCGAGGCGCCGGCCCAGGCCTACAACCCTCTCTTCATCTATGGCAGCACGGGCCTCGGCAAGACCCATCTCTTGCAGGCCATAGGCCACTACGTGCGCCAGCACTCACGGCGCTTGACCATGCGTTACGTCACGAGCGAGACGTTCATGAACGACTTCATCGACTCGCTCCGGGATAAGCGGATCGAGGGGTTCAAGCGGCGCTACCGCAACTACGACGTCCTCCTCGTCGACGACATCCAGTTCTTCGAAGGGAAGGAGCGGATTCAGGAGGAGTTCTTCCACACGTTCAACTCGCTCTACGAAGGGGGCGCGCAGATCATCATCTCGTCCGATCGGCCTCCCCGCGAGATCGCGACCCTGGAGGAGCGGCTCCGCTCGCGGTTCGAGTGGGGCCTCCTGACCGACATCCAAGCGCCCGATCTCGAGACGCGCATCGCGATCCTCCGCAAGAAGGTCAACACCGAGCGCATCGCGGTCACGGATCCTGAAGTCCTGACGTTCATCGCAAGCCGTGTGTCATCGAACATCCGCGAGCTCGAGGGTGCGCTCACCCGGGTCGTGGCTTTCTCCTCCCTGACTGATCGCTCGATGACGGTCGACCTCGCCGAGCACGTGCTCAAGGACGTCTACCCGCAAGGGGACGCGGCGCCGGAAGTCACGATCTCGCGGATCCAGGAAGCGGTGTCGCAGCGGTTCGGGGTCACTCTCGACGAGCTCGTGAGCCCGCGGCGATCCCAGGCGGTCGCATACCCGCGGCAAGTCGCGATGTATCTCTCCCGAGAGCTCACCGACTCGTCCCTGCCTAAGATCGGGAGGGAGTTCGGCGGGCGTGACCATACGACCGTGATCCACGCGAAGGACAAGATCACACGTCTCATCCGTGAGGACCGCTCCGTGTACAACCTTGTGCAAGAACTCACTGCACGCATCAAGCAGGCGCGCTGATGTTGGGGGTCCGGAGCACCCAGTTCGGCGAGCTTGTGGAAACCTCGCTATTCGTCCACACGTGTCACCACAGCCGTTTTCCCCGCTCTTGCGGCACAATCACCCCGTCATCCACGTGATCCACACTTCTACTACTTCTACGAGTTCTTTTCTTCAGTAATGAACACAGACATAGCCTCGGAAACCGTTCTACGCGCGACGTGCTCGCGTGGCGATCTCGCGTCGGCTCTCGCAGTTGTTGCTCGTGCGGTGTCGAGTCGTGGAGCTGTGCAGGTCTTGAGCGGGATCCTCCTCCAAGCCGAGGAAGGGCGATTGACGCTGGCTGCCACGGACATGGAGATCTCCATGCGTACATCGATCTCGGGTGAGATCTCCGGAGACGCAGCCGTCGTCGTACCGGGGAGGCTCCTCACTGACCTTGTCAGGCTCCTGCCAGACGATTCCGTGACACTTACGCACGAGGAAGGAGACGGAGTCCTCGCGATTGTCTCCGGGAGCCACTCGTCACGCTTGAACGTCTTCAGTGCCGAGGACTTCCCGCGCCTACCCCCGCTCGACGTCGCGTTGCAGCGGATCGACGCGCCGGCGCTGCTCGAGACAATCGACAAGGTCAGCCGCGCAGCATCTCGGGACGAGTCGAGACCCGTGCTCACGGGGGTTCTCGTGCGCTTCGAGGGCGACCAGCTGATCATGGCCGCGACGGACTCGTACCGGCTGGCGGTAAAGGAGACGAAGCTCACGACCCGAGCGCCAGAGCTCGACGCGATCATTCCCGCGCGAGCGCTCCAGGAACTCGCTCGCCTCGCGGCCGGGGCAGAGAACATCGAGCTCGGCGTGCACGAGAACTACGTGATCTTCTCGTCCGGCGCCGCGTGGCTCACCAGCAGGCGTATCGACGGACAGTTCCCGAACTACAAGCAGCTCCTTCCCGAGGCGTTCGAGGCCGAGATCGCGATCCACAGAGAGACTCTGCTCGAGGTCGTGCGACGCGCGGGCGTCATGGCTCAACGCAACGCGCCACTGCGGCTGCGCTTCGCGGAGGGCGAGCTCACGATCTCGGCGCAGACCCAGGATGTCGGCGAGGCGACAGAGTCGCTCCCGATCGATTTCGCCGGCGAGGAGATCGAAATCGGCTTCAATCCCGACTTTCTCCGGGACGGCCTCGAAGCGGTTGCAAGCGACACCATTACGCTCAAGCTCATCAACCGCTTGCGCCCCGGACTCATCACTTCGCCCGACGAGAGCTTCTGGTACCTGATCATGCCGATCCGGCTCGCGGGCTGATCGTCCGCGAGGTCACGCTCCGGGACTTCCGCTCGTACTCCGGTCTCGAGCTCGAGCTCCAGCCGGGCGTCGTGCTTCTCCACGGCTCCAACGGAGCGGGCAAGACGAACTTTCTCGAGGCTCTGCATCTGGGAACGCAGGGGTTCTCGCCTCGTGCGCGGAACGACGCACAGATGGTGCGGTTCGGCGCCAGCGCCGGCCGAGTCACACTCCGCGGGACGAATGCGGACACGGCGTTCGAGGCCGATGTCGTTCTCGCGGCCGGAGATTCGCGCCAAGCGCATCTCAACCGCGAACGACTCGCTTCTGCTGAACGGCTGCGACACGAGCTGCGCACACTCGTCTTCACCCCAGACAGGCTGGCGGTCGTCAAGGGGCCGCCCGCGACGCGCAGGGCGTATCTCGACCGCAGCCTTGGCAGGCTGTTTCCTGCCCGCGCCGCACTTCCGGTTGAGTACGCAGCGGTTGTCGGCCAGCGTAACGCGTGCCTGCGGCGGCTTCGTGCCGGCAGCTCAGCCCGCGATGCGTTGCAGCCGTGGACCGAGAGTGTCGTTTCTTTGGGCACCGCTCTGGTAGTTGCGCGCGCCGAAGCCGCGGCGACGCTCGCGCCCTCGTTCGCAGAGCTCGCAGGCCTGCTTGGGCTCGACTCTGCGACCTTCGGCTACGACGGAGCTGCACCGACTCTTGCCGAGCTCGACGCTCGACTCGACCGCGATCTCGACCGTGGGCTCACAGGTGCCGGTCCGCATCTCCACGATGTGCGGCTCGAGGCCAAGGGACGTGAGCTACGTCCGTTCGGGTCGCAGGGGGAGCAGCGGATCGCAGTTCTGGCACTCGTCCTCGCTGAAGCGGATGTCCTGCGCTCACGGACCGGTTGTGCCCCACTCGTACTGCTCGACGACGTCCTCTCCGAGCTTGACGGGGACCGCCGGCAGGCACTCGCGGCGATCGTCTCCCGAGGCGGCCAGACGGTCATCACGGCCACGGCTTTAGCGGCGCTGCCGGCCGAGCCGGATCAAGCCCTTGCGGTGACGCCTGGGGTGGTGCGCTGATGGACCGGATCGGGAACGAGGTCGAGCGAGAGCTCGCTCGAGGAGGAAGCCGAGACGCGCTGCCGCTGGCAGCAGTCACCTCGGTATGGCCCCGCGCAGTCGGCGAAACCGTGGCGCGGCAGGCCTGGCCGCTTCGCATCGGTCGTGACGGAACCCTCCATGTGGCGACCTCGTCCGCGACCTGGGCGTTCGAGCTCGATCGACTCGCGGCTGAGATTCTCGGACGTCTCGCGACCCACCTGGAGGCGGGTCAGTCTCCCGTGCGGCTGCGATTCGCTGTGGGCCCCGTCCCGGAGCCGGCGACACCTACCGGAGACGCTCCAGCGACGCCGTCGAACATCCCGACACCGACGCCTGAGGAGGCCGCAGCGGCAGAGGCGGCGGCGGCAGCGATCGACGATCCGGACCTCCGTGAGCTCGTCGCGCGAGCAGCACGTGCGAGCCTCGCTAAGGGCCGCTCCGGCCGCCATTTCTGATAGACTTGTCCGGCCCCGCAATATGGCGATTTGCAGGGTTTTTTTAATGGCCGAAGCAGCCTACACCGCAAAAGACATCACTGTCCTCGAAGGCCTCGAGCCGGTTCGTCTCCGCCCCGGGATGTACATCGGGTCGACGGGCCCCCGAGGTCTCCATCACCTCGTGTACGAGGTCGTCGACAACGCTGTCGACGAGGCACTCGCGGGACGCAACGACCTCGTCGACATCACGATCCACCCGGACAACTCGGTGACCGTCGTCGACGCGGGAGCGGGTATTCCGGTCGACGTGATCCCGGAGCAGGGTCTTCCCGCGCTTACCGTGGTCTTGACCAAGCTCCATGCGGGCGGGAAGTTCGGCGGCGACGGCTACAAGGTGTCTGGCGGGCTGCACGGCGTCGGCGTATCCGTCGTCAACGCGCTCTCGGAGTGGCTCGTCGCCGAGGTTCGCCGGGACGGGAAGGTCTATCGCCAGGAGTTCGCACGTGGGGAGCCGACGGCCGATATGCAGACGGTTGGAGTTGCAGCCAAGGAGGAGTCTGGCACGACGATCTCGTTCCTCCCCGATCCGGATGTGTTCGACGAGACCGAGTTCACCGCATCGACCCTGTCCCAGCGTCTACGCGAAACCGCGTTTCTGACCCGCGGGCTACGGATCGTCCTTCGGGACGAGCGTGCCGGAGGCAAGACCGAGGAGTTCCACTACGAAGGCGGCATCCGGGACTTCGTCGCTCACGTCAACGATTCGAAGGACCCGGTGCACAAGCACATCGTCTACTTCGAGGGGGAGACGGGCGATGGTCAGGTCGAGATCGCGATGCAGTGGAACAGCTCCTACGTGGAGTCCGTCTTCTCATTCGCGAACAACATCAATACGACGGAAGGTGGCGCCCATCTCTCGGGCTTCAGAGCAGCGCTGACGGGCACCCTGAACAGGTACGCGCGGGACAAGGGCCTGCTCAAGGAGAAGGAGGAGAACCTCGAAGGCGACGACGTTCGCGAAGGGCTGGCAGCAGTCATCTCGGTCAAGCTCCGCAACCCTCAGTTCGAAGGCCAGACAAAGACGAAGCTCGGTAATCCGCCCATCGAGGGGCTCGTCAAGACCACGGTCAACCAGCGGCTGGCGCAGTTCCTCGAGGAGAACCCCACCGAGGCGCGGCAGATCATCAACAAGGCGATCTCGGCCTCTCGCGCTCGCCAGGCCGCACGGAAGGCGCGGGAGCTCACGCGGCGGAAGAGCGCGCTCGAGTCGAACTCGCTTCCGGGGAGGCTCGCCGATTGCCAGATATCCGACCCGGCGTCGACTGAGCTCTTCCTCGTGGAGGGCGTCTCGGCTGGCGGGTCGGCCGTCGACGCGCGCGAGCGCAGCTTCCAGGCGATCCTTCCGCTCCGCGGGAAGGTCATCAATGCCGAGAAGAACCGGATAAACAAGGTCCTCTCGAACGAGGAGATCCAGGCGATCATCACCGCGGTCGGCACCGGAATCGGCGATGAGTTCGATGTCGAGAAGCTGCGTTACCACAAGATCGTCGTCATGACCGACGCCGATGTTGACGGCGCACACATCCGGACGCTTATCCTCACCTTCCTCTACCGCCAGATGCAGGAGCTCGTGGAGGCCGGGTACGTCTACATGGCGGTGCCGCCGCTCTACCGCGTGAAGATCGGGTCGCAGCTTCGGTACATCGAGAAGGAGTCGCAGTTCGAGGAGCTACTCGCACGTGAGCGGATCAAGGACATGGACGTCACGGATCGCCGTGGGGAGACACAGAAGCTCACCGAGACGCGTTACGGGAAGCTGAGCCGTGTGCTCCATGAGTTCGACGGCTGGGTTTCGCGTCTACGCGAGGACTTCGGGGTCGGTCCTGCCAACTTCGTTGTTGATCACAGGCTCGTCGAGGCCGACGCACTGACGGTCGAGGATGCGATTGCAGCACGTGATGCGAACGGCTACGAACTCGCGGTGCTCGAGACCTCTGAAGAAGGGACGCACGTCAAGGTCGTCGAGCGTGAGACGGGTGCAGCATCGAGCGTTGTCGTCCCGAGCGCGCTCCTCAGCTCGGCGATCTATGCGAAGGTCCGGAAGACCTACGCGCGTCTCGCCGAGGTCGTCGGCTATCCCCCGTTCGACATCTCGTTCGGCAAGAAGGTGCGACATGCCGATACGTTTGCCCAGCTTCGTGAAGTGGCCCTCGAGCTCGCGAAGGAAGGGATCCAGGTAAGCCGGTTCAAGGGGCTCGGCGAGATGGATGCTGAGGAGCTCGCGGATACCACGATGAACCCGGCAAACCGCACACTCATCCGCGTCGAGGTCGAGGATGCGGCTGCCGCAGATCGGACCTTCTCGACGCTCATGGGCGACCAGGTCGAGCCGCGCAGAGCGTTCATCGAGCAAAACGCGCGGGATGTGAGGTTCCTCGATGTCTGACCTCGTCGAGCCCCTCGGCTCCGGCAGGATCGAGGGTCGCGAGCTCGAGCAGGAAATGCGCTCGAGCTTCCTCGACTATTCGATGAGCGTCATTGTGTCGCGAGCGCTGCCAGACGTCCGCGACGGGTTCAAGCCGGTTCACAGGCGCGTCCTCTTCGCCATGCACGAGGAAGGTCTTCAGCCGAATCGACCGCGCGTCAAGTGCGCCGCCGTCGTTGGCGAAGTGATGAAGAGCTTTCATCCGCATGGCGACCAGGCGATCTACGACACCCTCGTACGTATGGCGCAACCGTTTTCGTTGCGGTACCCGCTCGTCGACGGCCAGGGCAACTTCGGGAACATCGACGACTACCCGGCAGCGGCGATGCGCTACACCGAATGCAGACTCACTCGGCTGGCGACGGAGATGCTGCGGGATATCGACATGGACACGGTCGACTTCGTCCCGAACTACGACGAGTCCCGCACGATGCCCGAAGTCCTCCCTTCGCGTTTCCCGAACCTTCTGATCAACGGCTCGGCGGGAATCGCCGTCGGCATGGCGACCAACATGCCGCCCCATAGGCTCGGCGAGGTCGTCGATGCGGTGGTGCAATTGATCGACAAGCCCCAGGCGAACGCGGACGATCTCATGGCGCACGTCAAGGGGCCCGATTTCCCGACAGGCGCCATCATCGTGGGGCGATCCGGTGTTCGCGACGCATATCGCACGGGTCGTGGGCGCATCATCATGCGCGCTCGCGCTCACGTGGAAGAACTCCGCGGTGGCAAGAATGCCGTCATCGTCACCGAGTTGCCCTACGGCGTGAAGAAGGGCGGCGACTCCGGGGTCATCAAGAAGATCGCCGACCTCGTCAACGACAAGATCCTGAGTGAGATCTCGGACGTCAAGGACCACTCTGACCGGTCGGGGATGCGGATCCAGATTGATCTCAAGCGCGAGGCGATTCCTCAGGTCATCCTGAACAAGCTCTTCAAGCACACGCAGCTCCAGGCGACGTTCGGCTACAACGCGGTCGCGCTCGTCGACGGCGTCCCACGCACGCTGTCGCTCCTCGAGCTCGTCCAGCACTACCTCGATTACCAGCGCCAGATCGTCACCCGACGCTCGAAGTACGAGCTCCGTAAGGCCCTCGAGCGAGCGCATGTTCTCGAGGGCTATCTCATCGCGCTCGACAATCTCGACGAAGTCATCGCGCTCATCCGGGCCGCCGACGACACCGAATCGGCTCGCGCGGCGCTCATGGTGCGCTTCGAGTTCTCCGAACTCCAGGCGCACGCAATTCTTGACCTACGCCTACGCGCGCTCACGGGTCTCGAACGTAAACGCATTGAAGAGGAACACGCAGACCTTCTCGAGCGCATCGCAGAGCTCCGCGCGCTTCTGGGTGACCCAGCGCTTGTCGACGCGACGGTACGCGAGGAGCTGCTCGAGCTACGAAACATCTACGGGAAAACGGACGACCGCCGTACCGAGATCGTGGCCGGTGAGACGGAGCTCGAGCTCGAGGACATGATCGCGGAGGAGGACATGGTGATCGCGATCACCAACTCCGGCTACATCAAGCGCTTGCCCGTGACCACGTACCGCGAGCAGCGCCGCGGGGGAATCGGCGTGATGGGAATGGACATGAAAGACGACGACTACATCGAGCATCTCTTCGTCGCCTCGACGCACGACTACATCCTCTTCTTCACGACCGTCGGCAAGGTGTACCGGCTCAAGGTGCACGAGCTCCCGCTCGGCTCACGCCAGTCGAAGGGGCGGGCGATCGTGAACCTGCTTCCGTTTCGTCAGGACGAGTACGTACGCGCCGTTATCGCTACACGCGACTTCACCGAGGCGAAGTACCTCGTCTGCGCGACGCGCAAGGGAATCGTGAAGAAGACCGAATTCGGCGCCTACAACACGACGCTCAAGGCGGACGGGATCATCGCCATCAAGCTGCGCGAGGACGACGAGCTCATCGGTGTACGTCTCGCCGGAGACACGGACGACGTGCTCATGGTCTCACGGATGGGTCAGACAGTTCGGTTTCATGCCAAGCAGGCACGGGCGATGGGCCGCGATACAACCGGCGTCGCGGGCATGAAGCTCCGTGCCGGAGACGAGGTCATCGAGGTCGACATCGCCGACGACGACGCGGATCTCCTGGTCGTCACCGAGAACGGCTATGGGAAGCGCACGCGGGTCGGCGACTACCCGGTCAAGGGACGGGGGACGATGGGCGTGAAGACGGTGCAGCTGGTCGAGAGCAAGGGCCGTCTAGCAGGCGCGCGGATCGTGCGCGACGGCTATCAAGTGATGCTGATCTCCGACGGCGGCACGGTGATCAAGATCCCCGTCGACGGGATTCGCCGCGCCGGACGCTCGACGCAGGGCGTGATCGTGATGCGGCTGCGCGAGAGCGAGCAGGTCGCGACGCTCGCCCCGGTCGTCGGCTCGGACGACGAGGATCC
>Ga0247727_10012794_pt1 | contig 14313 bp, 13 predicted proteins | sample WisWelCaveWW1625_FD_202498 | JGI IMG/M metagenome (GOLD analysis project Ga0247727, IMG submission 202498) | Biofilm microbial communities from Wishing Well Cave, Virginia, United States - WW16-25 | ecosystem: Environmental > Aquatic > Deep subsurface > Groundwater > Cave microbial mat | place... | reverse complement strand
TGGCCTCGGTGAAAAGTGGATGTTGATACCGTTAAGATAGGGGGAGAAAGTTTGCAAAGCAAGAAAATTCTTAATCGCTATGCACTTAACCCAAAATCAAGCTAAAAACTTTTGACACTACGCGTTCTCTCAGAAGGAGATTTCAATGCTCGGTGCTCAGCTTGATGAAGACGTCTTTGATGGCTTGAAAATCGCCATTCGCCCGACCGTTATCGATCCCGACGTGTCGGGAGGAAACGAGGCCTGGCTTTTCCGGCAGTGCCAGAACTTGAAAGACGCCTTCATGATACGCGAGCAGCGACCGTTCACAGAGACGATTGCGCGCGGCGACATACTCGTCGACGTTCATGTTGAGGAATTGACAAATACGCGCGTAATCATAAAAACTCACGCCATTGCGATCAGCGACGGTGATGAGAAAATAGTACAACAGCAACTCTTCTTGCGACAGGCGGCCCAGAAAGCCGCGATGCAAGAAGTCATGATCCACCCAGCCAAAGGTGCAGTGGCGGATGTTTCTGATGCGGTCCGCAACTAGGGGTTGAGCTTTGCGCATGGCTTTTTCTCCGAATGTGCTCTGCGAACAGGATAAGGCCAAACGGTGAAAAAAGCCATCTACTCTTTTTTTGCATGGCGCGCTAATTCATATTGAAACAAGAGGCTAATTGCTCTTTTTTTGCACCATCGAGAGGCCAAAACACCAGACCTCTGGCTTTAAGCAAATAAAAATGGTCGGTTAACTGCTCTTTTTTTGCTACCGTGTTTGCGCTTGTGTTCTCTGATTTTGTTGCGGTTAATTGCTCTTTTTTTGCACGCTGATAAACCTGAAGCAGTGCATCCAAAAGCAGTTGCGAACCTAACGATTTAGCCATGAGGCGTTGCTTCGTCTGCTTTTTTCGGCGATAATGCTGCCAGTAGTCGGGATGGTGTTGTCGCCACTCTTGGCCATAATCGTGGTCCCAGGTTTTGTAATCCACTGGATTTCGCTTCAGCCAATCCCGGTGATCGAGCTTTTGGCGAAGTCGCTGACAATCGTCACGTTGACAAATCAGTTGTCGATCTTTGACTTTCGGATGTGGCTGGAACCAATTCTGGCACAACACACATCGCTTTTGCGACAAAGTGTTATTGGCTTCCATAGCGTGCTTCTCTCGGGGCTTAATGAAATTCCAAATGTGACCGTAAGAAGCCAATAACAAGAATAACATACAAGCTGTAAAAATCGCTTTGAATAACCTTTGATCAACAAGATAACATATAGGACAAGCCGGAACCAAAAAAGCAAACATGCACGCAAAGACGCAAAGTTACCGCAAGGTTTTTCTTGTAACTATTCAGGCTTTTGAAAAGGCAAAACGATTAAAGCTTATAGAACAACTGATAACTTCGTGTCTTTGTGCCTTCGTAGTTATCTTTGGTTGCAGTTCCTCCGGTTGAGAATTTCCAGTTAATTTGCGGGAGAAAACTCATGCGCCAATTTACTCGTCGTTTTCGCGTGCGCCATTACGAGTTGGATTCATTCAATCACCTCAACAACGCCGTTTACGCCAACTACATGCAAGAGGCGGCTATCGAGGCGTCCACCGCTGCCGGTTACAGTCCGGCGTGGTATCGCGAGCATGGAACGAGCTGGTTTATTCGTCAATTGTCGATTCGCTACCATTTACAGGCGACTTATGGTGACGAACTCGAAGTCACGACTTGGGTTTCGGATATGCGGCGCGTGACTTCCAATCGTGAATACAATATAACTCGCGCTAGCGACGGCGCGCAAGTAGCACGCGCGCGAGTGAATTGGGTTTATATCGATTTAAACACCGGCCAACCGCTTCGCATCCCAAAAGAGTTTGAGAAAAATTTCGACCCGACCGGAGAATTGGAAGAGCTTGGCATTCGAATGCAGAAGCCGCGCCTCATGGAGAACGCGTTTCGGTATCGCCATCAGCGCCGCGTGCAAACTCACGAGCTTGATACGGCGCAACACGTCAACAATGCGATCTATTTGCACTGGGCGACGCAATCCTATTTCAACGCCATTCGCACGGCAGGGCATCCCATTGAAAGCCTTCGCAACAACTGGTTCGTCGTGCAGGGCGGCCACGAAATAGAATACTTTGATCCGGCCTTCGACAACGATCCCATCGAAGTGGTGAGTTGGATTGGTGAAATGGGCAAGGTGCGCGGCGCGTGGATTCATGAAATCTACAACGCCGCAACGGGCAAATTGTTGGCGCGGGATTATTCGCTCGGTATCTTTGTCGATCTGAACGGCAAGCTCTTCGTCCCGCCGCAGAATATTGTCGAAGCCGTGATCCGCGGGCCGGCGCAATAACAATGATGATCTTCGCTCATTTTTTATAGCTTATTCGAGCTTGACTTTACAGAGAAAGTTGTGTAACTTTTTTCCACTTTTGTAGTTTAATTATTGTCGCCGAAAAATTGCTCGCACGGAAATAAAACCAAAATCGCAATGAAAAAAAATCCCTTCTTCCTTCCTGCCGCTGTTTTTATCATTTTAGTTTTCAATTTGTTTTTTCTACTCGGCTGTTCACACGATATCATCGATTACACGACAGTCGAACAAATCGTTTACTCGCAACACGTGCAGCCGATCTTCAAAAACAATTGTCTCTCCTCCGGCTGTCACAATTCACAAGACCGCGCCAATGGTTTGGCTCTCACCTCGTGGGAGAGTTTGATTCGCGGCTCGGATTACGGCGCGGTGATCATTTCCGGACACGCGGAGCACAGCCATCTCGTCGAGCATCTCGAGGGTGAAGCGGAACCGAGAATGCCGCTGAACCGCAGGCCTTTGCCGGAGGAGCAAATCGAGTTCATCGCGCGCTGGGTTGAAGAAGGCGCGCGCAACGACGCCGGCCAACGGCCTTACGAGAACATCACCAAAAAAGTTTATATCTCCAATCAAGGAGACGATCTCATTTCGGTGATTTCGACCGAGCATAATATTGTGACGCGCTTGCTTCCGGTTGGTGATTCTCCGTCTCTCGATGTGCCGCACAATCTCTTCTTCGATCCGCAAAAGCGTTTCCTCTATACTTCATTAATTGGCAGCGGCGAGATTTGGAAATTTGACACGATTACCGACAGTTTCGTCGGCAAAGCGCCAGCAGGGAATGCTTCGGCGAATGTTGTCGTCAGCCCCGACGGCAGCAAGGCATACGTTACGAATTGGGATATTACCAATCCGGATGGCCGCGCGGTGCAAGTGATCGACACGGCCACGTTGACGAGGATTCAGCAAATCAATGTCGGCCTCGCACCGCATGGCATCAGTTTCAGTCATGATGGAAAACTTATTTATGTGACGAATTATCTCTCCGACAGCGTCTCAATTCTAAATGCCGCCGACAATACGGAAATTGCGCGGGTTTTGTTGGCGCCGGATGTGAATCCGGTGCGCTCGTCGAAATATCAGCCGCTGCAAGTGGTGCTGACGCCTGATGACCGCCTGGCGTATGTGAGTTGTTTTGAATCGAACGAGGTGCGCGTCATTGACACCGCCGCCAAAACCGTCATCGCCGCGGTTCCGGTGGGTAAGCGCCCCTTCCTGCTCGAAGTCACACCGGACGGCCAATTTGTTTACGTCGCCAATCAACAATCCGATGACATGAGCGTCATCCGCGTCGCGACCAATCAAGTCATCACCACGATAGAAAGTCCGGCGTTTGCCAATCCGCACGGCATCGCCTTCACGCCGGATGGGCGTTATGCTTATGTGACGAACGAAAATCTCGACGGCAGTTTTGAAGCGCACCATCCAACGCATCACGGCGGCAATACCGGCAATGTTTTGGTTATCGATACGGCAACTTATCAAGTCATCAAAACGATTGAGGTGGAAGTCGATCCGACGGGTGTGGCGGTGGTGGAACGTTGAAGCCAGCACAGTGATGAAATCCCGATTCAAGAAATTTTTCGTTGCGGTTCTCTTTTAGTTGCAAACTTTTTCTGAGGAGGAAGGATAAATGCGAATCGCTTTTGCGACCAGCGAATGTGTGCCTTTTGCCAAAACCGGCGGTTTAGCGGATGTGAGCGGCGCGTTGCCGGCGGCGCTGGCGGCGGAAGGTTGCGAGGTCAAAATTTTTATGCCGCTGTATGGCTCGATCAACACCATCAATCACGGCCTGGCGTTTGCGCGCGAGCTGTATGATATTCCGGTAGAGATTGGCGGCGAGACCGTCTACTATCATGTTTGGTACAAAAAGAATGCGGCCGGCGTCGAGCATTATTTCATCGACTGTCCGCGCTACTATCATCGCGGCTCGATTTATACCAGCGATGCCGACGAGGATCGGCGCTACATTCTCTTGCAAAATGCGGTGCTGCAAATTTTGCAGCGCTACAATTGGCCGCCGGATATTTTGCACGGCAATGATTGGCAAACGGCGCTGCTGCCGGTCTATTTGCGGGAGAAATATAATTGGGACAGTTTGTTTTGGAAAACGGCGTCGGTGTTGTCGATTCACAATTTGGCGTATCAAGGTTTGTTCTCCAAGCAGTCGATCTATCACGCCGGATTGTTTTATGACAAATTTTATGCGGGCGGGCCGTACGAATTTCACAACGCGTTTTCGTTTTTGAAGGCGGGATTGTTGTATGCGGAGGCGATCACGACGGTGAGCGAAACCTATGCGAACGAGATTCAAACGCCGGATTACGGCGCGCGACTGGACGGCGTGCTGCGAATGCGCCACGATGATTTATACGGCATTTTGAACGGCATCGATCCGAATGAATGGAGTCCGCGCGCTGATAAATTCATTCCGCAGCATTATGATTTTGAAAATTTCGCCGACAAAGCGAAAAACAAAAAGGCGCTGCTCGATTATGTCGGGTTGCCGTTGCGCGAGAATGTGCCGACGATTGGGATGATCTCACGGTTGACGGTGCAGAAGGGTTTGGAGGTTATTTCGCAGGCTTTTCCGGAGTTGATGCAAATGCCGCTGCAATTCGTTTTCCTGGGAACCGGCGAGTCGAAGTACGAAGAATTTTTGCGCTGGGCGGCGAGCACGTATCCCGATAAGGTTTCGGTGTATCTCGGTTTCAACAACGAGCTGGCGCATTTGATCACCGCCGGCTGCGATATGTATTTGATGCCGTCACGCTACGAGCCGTGCGGGTTGAATCAAATGTACAGTTTGAATTACGGCACGGTGCCGATCGTGCGCAAAACCGGCGGCTTGGCGGATACGGTAAAAGATTATCACGAGCTTAATCAACAGGGCAACGGTTTTTCGTTTGGGGATTTCACGCCGTATGCGCTGTTTACGAGCATCCAACGCGCGGTGGCGCTTTTTTATCAAAAAGAGGCGTGGCTGGAAGTGGTCGACCGCGGCATGGCCGAAGATTTTTCGTGGCAAAAATCGGCGCGGAAGTATATTGAAATTTATAAGAGGGCGAAAAGCAAACGAGGTTAATGCTTTGAACGCGGATGACACGAATTGATTGGATTGGTCTTTAACTTTTCGCCACAATCGATTTGCGCTGAAAATGAATTTTTTCTTTTTGCTTAACTACAAAGACGCGAGGAAAGCAAAAGACTATATCATACCGTTTTTCATAAACCTCCCTTGGTGTTTTGGTGTCTTCGTGATTAATAATTCTAAAATGATGAAAAATTGCTCTCTCTATTTTGCCGCTCTTCTCATTTCATTTCTCGCAGCTTGCCAAAACAATGATAAACTGCCCACGCCGCCGGATGAGCAATCGCCGAAACTTAAAATCACCGACTTCACCGCGCCGGAGCAATGCGCCGGCTGCCATCCGAATCATTACAACGAATGGCGCAGCTCGATGCACGCGTATGCGTTTGTCGATCCGGTTTTCTTTGCGATGCACGAGCGCGGGCAAAAAGAGACGAACGGCAAGCTCGATCAATTCTGCACGAAGTGCCACAGCCCGATTGCAAGCCTGACCGGCGAAACGCCGCCCTTTTTCAATCGCGTCGCGCTTTCGCCGATTTCAAAACATGGGGTGCAATGCGATGTCTGTCACACCATCACCAAAATCAATAAAACTGTTAATGCCGATTTCGAATTGACGCCGGGCAACACGAAATATGGCTCGCTCGCAAATCCGGCGGCGAACAGTTTTCATCAATCGGCGTTCAACGCGGCGTTTGATCGCTCGGAAATTTGCGGCGTTTGTCACGAGGTGAAAAACGATCTCGGCGCGCCGTTGGAAGAAACTTTTAGTGAATGGAGTCGTGCTTCTCTCGCGGGCATGTCATTCGATTGCCAGGATTGTCACATGTCGACTTATGCCGGGCAAGCGGCGACGGAAGGGCCGCAGCGCGACAAAGTGCATCGTCATTATTTCACCGGCGTCGATGTGCCGCTGGTTGATTTTCCCGAGGCGGCGCTGCAACGGCAAATGGCGGAAGACTTATTGAAAAAATCGGCCGATTTGAGCGTCGCGCATCCGGAGACGGTTGCGGCGGGCGCGACGTTCAAACTCACGGTCATGGTCGCGAACAAATATAATGGCGTCTTCAGCGCCGGCCACAATCTTCCTTCCGGCGTAACGGCTGAAAGGCAAATGTGGATTGCTGTTGTCGCGCGCGATCAAATTGGGCGCGCGTTCTATCAAAGCGGCCAGCTTGATGCGAACGGCGATTTGATGGATCGCCACAGCGCGCTCAATCCCAACGCGGATGCCAATCTGACGATTTTTCGCCAAACCATGCGCGACGAAAGCGGCAAGGAGGTTTTGTTTTTTTGGCAGGCGAAAACGGTGGAAAACAATTTGATTCCGCCTTTGGCAGAGAGAGCGGCAAATTATGCAATCACGCTGCCGCCAAATATTTCGAGTGAGATCACGCTGGAAGTCACGCTGCGTTTCCGAGCCTTGCCGCCGTACTTTTTGCGGGAGCTCGGACTGGGCGATCTTGCGGGTAAAGTTCCCCTTGTCGATATGGCGCAGGTGACAAAACAGATAAAAATCTATTGATATAAATGAAGGCCTTGCTGATTCGGTGTCATTCAGAAGGAATCTTTTTGAAATTCAAGACCGTCGTTGGGAACAAAAAGGATTCTTACAGAATGACATTTGCCCTGTTTAATTGCTTGCTGTGGATCTTTTCTCAACACCCAGCCGGCGCTCAAACTTTCACGCGCAGCGCCGGCGGCATTGCCGTCGAACGCAATGGCGAGCGTTTTGATTTGCCGTTCTTCGGCGGGCTGGATCGCTTCATTCCGCAGTTTGTCGATCTCGACCGCGACGGCGATGTTGATCTTTTTATTTCGACGGCAGATGGGCAGTTGAGTTTTTTGGAAAATACCGGCACGGCGCGCGCGCACAAATTTCGCCTGCTTCCGGACGTTCTTAAAAATCTCAACGTGCAATCATGGTTTTATCTGGCCGATATCGACGCGGACGGCGATTTTGATTTATATCATGCCACTGGCGATGGCGGCCTCACCTTCCAGCGGAATACCGGCTCAAGTTTGCGGCCTAATTTCGTCCTTGAAATGCCAACCGTCGTCACTGCCGATAACCAGAAAATGTCCAGCCAAATCACGAGCCTTCCGGTTTTTGCCGATATCGACGCCGACGGCGACTTTGATTTTTTCACCGGCATCATCACCGGCGAGATTGAGTTCGATCAAAATATCGGCAGTCCGGCTGTACCGTCGTTTGAATTAATCACCAGCACGTGGCAGGATCTGCTCATTTTCTCGTTCGGCGCCGCGCTCGGAAAATCTTTTAGCAACCAGCAGCACGGCGCCAACGCCATTGAGTTTGCCGACATCGACGGCGACAATGATTTGGATTTTTTTTACGGCGACTTTTTTCATCGCGGCGTTTATTTTCTGCGCAACGACGGCCGGCCGAACGATCCGAAGGTGGCGATTGCCGACACGCTTTTCCCGCGCCTCCAGCCGGTGCAAACTTCCGGTTACAACGTTCCGCGCTTTGCGGATATTGACGGCGACGGCGACGAGGATTTTTTCATCGCCTGTTTGCGGCAGAACCGGAATAATTTTATTCTCTATAAAAATTCCGGCAGCGCGACAACGCCGAATTTCCAACTCACGACGGAAAATTTTCTCACGATGATCGACGCCGCCAGCAATAGCGCTCCGGCATTCGTTGATATTGATGCCGACGGCGACTACGATTTGTTCATCGGCAATTCGGACGGACAACTCAGTTTTTACGAGAATATCGGAACGACGACTGCCCCGGCTTTTCGTTGGATTGCAGACACTTTGGCTTATATTCAACCGAATCTGCATTTTTCGGCCGCGCCAGCTTTTACCGATATCGAAGCCGATGGCGATCTCGATCTCTTTGTTGGCTCAAATTCTGGCCGTCTCATTTTTTATGAGAATCAAGGCTCGCTACGAAGTCCAAACTTTGTATTGACCACCTCGGCGTACGAGAACATTAGCGTTGGCGGTTACAGCGCGCCGCATTTCGCCGATTACGATAAAGATGGCGACGCCGATCTTTTTATCGGCTCGGTATTCGGCGGCGCCATTCATTTCTATGAAAATGCCGGCACAACGAGTAAGCCGCGCTTTCAATTCAAAAAACAAATCCGGCACGCGTTCAACGTTGAATATGCCATTCCATTTTTGCACGATTGGACGAGTGACGGCATTTTGGATCTCATGGTCGGCGAGCGCAGCGGTGCGTTGTTGTATTATCGCGGTGTAACCGCCGATTCATTCACGTTTGTGCAAAGGGATTTTGCCGGCATTGACGTGGGCTTTTATGCCGCGCCCTCATTCGTGGATATCAACGGGGATCGCCGTGTCGATCTGTTTGTGGGAGAAGGCGATGGCGGAGTCAATTTCTTTCAAGGGACGGGAGGCTCTGCTGTAGCGGATTCTAAAACTCCGCCGAACTCGTTTGAGCTGAGCGCCTATCCCAACCCATTTCACGAGCGGTTGAATATCTTGCTGCAATTAGATGGCGCAAAGATGATCGAGGCTCCTCGTGGGGTCATTTATAACCTCGTCGGCGCTCGCGTTGCCGCGTTTGATATGAGATTTGTTCAGCGTGGTTTGTGGCGGATGGAATGGTCGCCCGCAAGATTAAATCTAAAATCCGGCGTCTATTTTTTGCAAGTCAATTTTGGCAGCGCGCAATTAACCAAAAAAATTTTATTCATCAATTGAAAGAATCGGCATGGCTAAAAGTCTCCGTTACGTCACGTTTTCGCTTTTACTTCTCCAAAGCCATTCGTTGTTGGCGCAATCACAGCAAACCTCATCATCCGGCAATTTCTTTACGGATGCGTCGGGCGTCATCGGCGGCACGGGGCATGTTCTGACTTCGCCATGGCGTTGGCGCGGCAAAGACTGGGCGATTTTTGGCTCGGTGCTGGCAGGCGCTTTCGCGCTTTCGTATTTGGACGAACCGGTAGATGATTTGTTGTTGCGCAATCGCAACCGCTTCGCCGGCAATCTGACGGAATTTGGCGTCGAGTACGGCGAGCCGCAAACGGCCGTCGCTCTCACCGGCGGCCTTTACGTCATCGGCTGGATTAGCGGCAGCGCGTGGCTGCGCGAGTCTTGCGTGATCTTGTCGGCTTCGTTGCTGCCGAGCGGCATCATTCAATCGACGACCAAATATGTTACCGGTCGCGCGCGGCCGCATGTTGGGCTTGGCCACGATGTTTTTGATCCGTTTCGCGGCGAAGAGAATTATTATTCTTTTTTTTTCCGGACATACGATGGTGGCAATGATAGTGTCGCATGCATTTGCCAGGCGCATTGATAATCCAGCGCCCAAAGTTTTGCTTTATAGTCTCGGCGCCATCGGTGGGTTGTCACGGCTGTATAATCGAGATCATTGGCTAACTGATGTCGTTCTCGGCAATGCGCTGGCGATTACCAGCGTCAATTCCGTGGCGAATTGGTTGGAGGCAAAAAAGAGTGGAAAGAAATTGGGAGGATTGCAATGGCGTGTTTTTCCGGCCAATCGCGGGGCGCGCTTGAGTGTGATTTGGTAATTGATCCAATTCCCCGTAACGCAGCCAAGCCGCAATCCCAAAGCCGAAAAACCTTCGACGAAACTCGGTGATCTCGGCGTGCTTCAGCGGGAAAACTTATTCCGTCAAAATTCGCCGAGTGTCGCCCAAAGTGATAAAAACTTTCAGATTTTTTATCGCCATAAAAAAACCAAGGCCCATGCCGTACAACTTGCGCAGCATGGGCCTCGGAGCGAGAGGTTTGAGTTTTTCAAACTTGGTCGAACTTATTTAATCAGTCGTCTCAATTCGCCGAGCGCCAAGTCCGCGGCGAATTTGAGGCCGCGAATGTTGATGTTGGCGTCGCCGTTGCCAAGCTCGATGCTGAACTCGCGATTGATATTTTTCTCGCTATATGACTCGCCGCGTTGGAACGTCGCGGTGGCGGTATACGTGCCGCTGATCGTGCCGCTGATTCTGCGAGCCAAATCGCCACGATGACCGCGGGCCGGACCCTGCACATCGGTAAACGTCAAGCTCAACGTGTGATCGAGCGTGCGCACCGCGTTGTGCGTGGTGATCGTGTCGACCGCCGAGCGTTGATAGTTGCCGTTGACCGTGATGAGGCGTGTGTTGACGCCGGTGGCCGTTAACGCGCCGCTCAGGCCGGTGAGCTTTTGCGACAGATTTCGCGTGCGATGCGTGCCCGTGCCTTCAACGATGTTGAATTTGATCGTGTAAGCCGTGTCGGCGCCGACTTTCCAATATTTTTGCGGCTGGCCATTCTTGTTCAAAAACTGATACGTGTACGTGCGGCTGATTTCGGCATACGGTACGCCGTTGGGATTGCCGCGTTCGCGCTGCAACTTCAGCGTCCAAGTGCCGGTGGCGGGATCGTAACTCGTGTCGATTTTCGCCGCGGCATTTTCCGCGCTGTATTTGCCGAGTAGATAATCCGATTGCGCCTGAATGCCGGACACGCTGGCAAGCTCGATGACATCACCCAGTTGATCGGCCACGCCGCCATTTTCCGAGCCAATGGCGCTGGCGATGGATTCCGCCGCATCTTCGGTGGCGTTCATTTCATTTTGCGGCTCAAGCGGGCTGTTCTTGTCACAGGCGCTCATGACGAACGCGGCAAAAGCGGGAAGCAAAAGACTGGCGAATTTGAGGGGCTTCATTGTTTCTCCTTAAATAGGTTTCGTGGATCTGCGTTGCAAAAAAGGGTTCATTTAATTCGTTACGCGTGTGTATTCATCCTTGAAACACACGCGCTGATTGTCAACTTATACATACTCCGGAGCTTTCTTGCTGCGTTAAAATTGACTTCGCGTCTAATTTAAGCAACGGTTATGCCATTTTTGTCCATTGATTAAAATTAAAAACTTAGCAATTGAATTTTAGTGCTCGAGCGATTGGTATGTCCGCAAAGGTACAGGAGAAAAGCACAACTGAGTACAGTTAGAATTTTTCCGCAAAATTTATTTTCTGCCGCTAATTGCCAGTCATAAGGAACAGAAAACTTTTGGCGATTCCACCCTCCGGTCTGTTCAGTTTTTGGAGGAAATTGGCTTTTATCCACTTCCAATTTCAATTGAAAATTATTCGGGCTGTCAGCGGATGGACGCGCGGCATATTTGATTAAACAATTTGATTGTCGCTTTTTTCTGAACGCCTCCGGGGGAGAACGGGCTTATCGCAACGTAGACCTCGGGTTAAATAAAAACAACAGCTGTCTCTTGATTCTTATCATGGCTTTTATTAAATTGAAACTTTGTTAAACTTGAAAACAAAGTGGGCGCCTATGAACATCCTTGGCCTATCAGCATTCTATCACGACAGCGCCGCTTGCCTCGTGCGCGACGGCGAAATCGTCGCCGCGGCGCAGGAAGAGCGCTTCACGCGTAAAAAGCACGATTTCAATTTCCCTGCCAACGCCATCAATTATTGCCTGCAAGAAGGCAATGTTGCCGCGTCCAAGTTGGATTACGTCGCTTTTTATGACAAGCCGTTCATCAAGTTTGAGCGGCTGTTGGTGACCTATCTCGCGTATGCCCCGCGTGGGCTGAAATCTTTCATCATGGCCATGCCGTTGTGGCTCAAGAGCAAGCTGTGGATGAAAGAGTATATTAAAAACGAGCTGGGCTTCGAAGGCAAAATTATTTTTCCAGAGCATCACGAGTCGCACGCGGCCTCGGCATTTTATCCTTCGCCTTATCAGGAAGCCGCCATTCTCACCATTGACGGCGTCGGCGAATGGTGCACCTCGAGCTACGGCGTCGGTCGCGACCACCAAATCGAATTGCAGGCCGAACTGAAATTTCCGCACTCGCTCGGTTTGCTCTATTCCGCGTTCACCTATTTCACCGGCTTCAAAGTCAACTCTGGCGAATACAAAGTCATGGGCCTCGCGCCATATGGCGAGCCGAAGTACGTCGATGTCATCATGAATGAGCTGCTCGATCTCAAAGCCGATGGCTCGTTTAAAATGAACATGAAGTATTTCGATTACTGCGCCGGCCTGAGGATGACGAATGATCGTTTTGCGAAACTTTTTGGCGGCCCCCCTCGGAAGGCGGAATCGAAGTTGACGCAACGCGAGATGGATCTGGCGCGCTCCGTGCAGGAAGTCGCGGAAGAAATTATGCTGCGCATGGCTCGGCACATTCATCAAGAAACGAAGATGAAATATCTCGTGCTCGCCGGCGGCGTCGCGCTCAACTGCGTTGGCAACGGTCGCGTGCTGCGCGAAGGCCCGTTTGAGGATATTTGGATTCAACCCGCGGCTGGCGATGCCGGCGGCGCGCTCGGCGCGGCGCTTTACACGTGGTATCGCTATCTCGGCAACGAGCGGCAAGTTCGTAAAAACAAGCGAGATTTCCAGCGCGGCTCGTATCTCGGGCCGGAATTTAAAAACGCGGAAATCGAAAAGTTTTTGCAGAGCAAAAATATTCCGTACAAAAAACTGTCCGACGTCGAGATTCCCACCACGATTGCGGAATTGATCGCGCAGGAAAACGTCATCGGCTGGTTCGAAGGCCGCATGGAATTTGGCCCGCGCGCCCTCGGCGGCCGCAGCATCATCGGCGACGCCCGCTCGGAAAAAATGCAGTCGATCATGAATTTGAAAATCAAATTCCGCGAAAGCTTCCGGCCTTTTGCCCCCTCTGTGCTCGCGGAAAACGTTTCAGATTATTTTCAGCTCGACCGCGAAAGCCCCTACATGCTGCTCGTCGCGCCGGTATTGGAAAAATGGCGAACCGGCGAAAAAGAAAATGGCGAGTGGGGCATTGAAAAATTGAAGCTCGTGCGCTCCACCATTCCGGCCATCACCCACGTTGATTATTCCGCGCGCATTCAAACCGTGCATCCCGAAGATCATCCGCGCTATTACGAAATGATCAAAGCCTTTCGCGAAAAAACCGGCTGTCCCGTGATCATCAACACCTCGTTCAACGTTCGCGGCGAGCCGATCGTCTGCGCGCCGGAGCATGCGTTCACGTGCTTCATGCGCACCAACATGGATTATCTGATCATGGGAAATTATTTGCTCGACAAAAAAGAGCAGAAAGCGCTGGAGGGCGATGTGGATTGGAAGAAGGAGTTTGAGTTGGATTGAGGTTCGCCTGTTAACCGGTTGGCCAGTTTGCCGGTTAACATTTTAACGGGCCAACTGGCAAACAGGCCAACAGGCAAACAATTTTTATGTTACTTGACGAAATCAAATCTATAAGAGGCACGAAACCCGAACTCCGTAAGTTTGGCTTGACCATCGGCATTTTTCTGCTGCTGATCGCCGGATTTCTTTTCTGGAAACAGCGGCCGAGCTTCTCGTATTTTGCCTACATCGGCGGTGGTTTGGCGCTGCTCGGTTTGATCGCGCCGATTCTGCTCAAGCCGATTTATAAAGTGTGGATGTCGTTTGCCGTCGTCATGGGCTTCATCATGACGCGCGTCATTCTCACCGTGCTTTACTTCGGCATGTTCACGCCGATTTCGTTGCTCACGAAACTTCTAGGCAAAGATTTGCTCGATGAACGCCTGGATAAAAATGCCGCCTCGTATTGGGTGAAGCGCCCGGCGTCAACATTTGACCCGAAATCGGCAGAGAATATGTTTTGAAAATGTGAGTCGGAGTGCAATGCTTTAGCATGGCGCGAAACTAAAGTTTCGCACTCCAAATTGTCGTATTTATAAAATTAAGGAAGATCCCATGAGCAAACTTTCCATCATCAGCGAATTCTGGAACTTCATGCGCGTGCGCAAGAAATGGTGGCTGGCCCCCATCGTTTTCGTGATGCTGCTGCTCAGTCTGCTGATCGTATTGACGCAAGGCTCCGCGCTCGCGCCATTTATTTATACGTTGTTTTGAT
>Ga0247727_10012793_pt1 | contig 14313 bp, 4 predicted proteins | sample WisWelCaveWW1625_FD_202498 | JGI IMG/M metagenome (GOLD analysis project Ga0247727, IMG submission 202498) | Biofilm microbial communities from Wishing Well Cave, Virginia, United States - WW16-25 | ecosystem: Environmental > Aquatic > Deep subsurface > Groundwater > Cave microbial mat | place... | reverse complement strand
CGGGGAATCCTACAACTACACGCCGTTCCCCAATGACGCCAATCTGCCGCGGCGTCTCCTGGAGCGCGTCTCGGAGGCCTTCGAGAGTATCGGCTCGCTCGAGGTCGGTGAGTTCGATCGTTTCCTCCAATCGACCGGCGACACCATTTGCGGCCGCGACCCCATCCGCCTGCTGATGGCCACGCTGGCGGCGCTGAAGTCGGAAGTGTACATGACGATCTCCGACTACCTCGCCTCCGGCGACTTGACCCGCGATTACTCGCTCAGCGTCGGCTATGGAGCGCTGGCGTTCTACCCGGCGGCCGCTTTCGAGGTCGGCACCGGGGACCAACGGAAGCTGCTGGCCAGCGCTCGCCAGACGCTCGACCGCTACCTGGCCACCGACGGCCAGCAGCGCGTATCGGTGCCGTCGGCCGACCGCACGCCGGACATTGAGCAGCGCACCGGCGTCTTCGTCACCGTGCGCAAGAAGGGCGAGCTGCGCGGCTGCATCGGCGCGCTGTCTCCGTCCACCCCGCTGTGGGACACGGTCGCCGATCGCACGCTCGCTTCGACCACCGCCGACCCTCGCTTCCCTGCCTTGACCCGCGACGAGGGCCCGGTCACGCTGGAGGTCTCGCTGCTGACGCCGCTCAAGAAGGTGACCGACTGGCGTCGCTTCCGCCTCGGGCAGGGCGCCGCGCTGATCTACGGGAAACATTCCGGGATCCTGCTTCCGCAAGTGGCCGCCGAAATGAATTGGTCGCGGCAACAATTCCTCGAGGGACTGGCCCGCAAGGCCGGCCTGCCGCCGGGGATGTACAAGGACTCTCGCGTGAAGCTCTACGTGTACGACGCGCAGGTGTTCGGCGAGTAAGCGCTGTCCTCAGGAGCTCTTCACCTGGACTCCCGTTATTCCTTCCAGCACCTTGATCGTGGAGCAGATGTCCTCTTCGCCGAGACCTTGAGCAATGGCCGCCCGAAATAGTTGCTGCGTGAGGCTGGTCAGGGGCAGCGGGACCTGGTGGTCGTTGCCGGACTCCAGCACCAGCGTGATGTCCTTATGCATCCACTTGACCGAGAAGTTGGTTTGGAAGTCGCGGGCGAATACGTAAGGCGCCTTGAAGGCAATCAAGCCGCTGCGAGCGGCGCTGTTGTTGAGGATCTCGAGCATGAGCTTGGGGTCGATACCGGCCTTGGTGCTCAGAACAAGGCCTTCATTAAATGCCTGTAAGATGTTGGATAGAATAAGGTTTTGAGTCAGCTTGGCGTGCAGTCCCGCGCCCGTCCCTCCGCAAAAGTAAAGCTGTTTTCCCATCGGCTCGAGCCACGGCCGGATGCGCTCGAACACTTCGCGGTCGCCACCGATCATGAACGTCAGCGTGCCCGCTTCGGCGCCCGGCCTCGAGCCGGTACAGGGCGCGTCGAGGAACTGGATTCCTTTCCCGGCCAGCTCTCGGCCGATGCGAAGGCTCGCCGATGGAGCGATCGTGCTGGCATCGACGATGACCGATCCCGCCTTGGCCCCCTGGGCGACCCCGTCCCCTCCGAGGATCACTTCCTCGGACATCCGCGTGTCTCCGACGCAGAGGAACGTGCATTCGGAGCGTTCACCGACCTGACGCGGTGAAGCACAGGCGAACGCGTTCTCGTCGCGGGCCAATTGCTGGACCTTCGAGGCGGTGTGGGACCAGACGGAGACCTGGTGGCCGGCACGCGCGAGGTTGCGCGCCATGGGATAGCCCATAATGCCGAGTCCGATGAATCCTAGGTTGGCCATGCAATGAATCTCCTGGTGAAGTGATGGCTGCCGGCAACGAACCTCGATTGTACGACGCGCCTCCGCTGTGCGACAATTGCCCACCGTGAAGCCTCCAGTTCTGGTGACCAAACGTGTTTATGCGGAAGCCATCGAGTATCTGCGCCAGCGGTGCGAAGTGGAGTACGTCGATTCCGACGACGGACTGACGGCCGAACAACTGCGCGATCGTGTGCGGGGCAAGCAAGCCATTGTGAGCCAGTTGACGGACCGGTTCGACCGCGCGGTAATGGGCGGGCTGGAGGGAGTGCGGGTTCTGGCCAACGTCGCGGTCGGTTTTGACAACATCGATGTTCAGGCGGCGACCGAGCGCGGCATCCTGGTCACGAACACGCCGGATGTACTGACGGAAACGACGGCGGATTTCGCGTTCGCGCTGCTGTTGGCGGCGGCGCGGCGGGTGGTGGAAGGTCATCAGTTTCTACGGGCGGGACTATGGAAACGGTGGGCGATCGATCTGCTGGTGGGCCAGGATGTGCACCATCGCACGCTGGGGATTTTCGGAATGGGCCGGATCGGCCAGGCGATGGCGCGGCGCGGGAACGGCTTTTCGATGCGCCTGCTCTACCATGACCAGGTGCGGGCGCCGGAGGCGCTGGAGCGGGACCTGGGCCTGGAGTTTGTCTCGAAGCAACAATTGCTCGGCGAATCGGATTTCGTCAGCCTGCACGTGCCGCTGCTCGACGCGACGCGGAAGCTGATCGGCGCCGCCGAGCTTCGCCGGATGAAGCGGACGGCGATTCTGGTGAACACCTCGAGGGGACCGGTGGTCGATGAAGCGGCGCTGGCCGAGGCGCTGCGAGACGCGGTGATCGCCGGCGCGGGCCTGGACGTGTTCGAGAACGAGCCCGGCGTTCACCCGCTGCTGGTCGAGCTGCCGAACGTGGTGCTGGCTCCGCACATCGCCAGCGCTTCGGTGGACACCCGCCGGCGTATGTCGATGATGGCGGCCGAGAATGCGGTGGCGGTGCTGGAAGGGCGGCGGCCGCCGAACCTGGTCAATGCGGATTTGTGGGAGAGTATGTTTTCCCGGCCAGGAGTGTGAGAACTACCAGGTCCGCCGGTGAGAAAGTCGCCTTGGGGCAATTCTGCATTTCCTCTTCGCTCAGGACGATTTGGCGCCGGATCAGACTGCGCAGCTCCTCGATGGTCATCCCCATGAACCGTGCGGCCACAGTCTCGTTGAAGTAAGGTTTGGGGCCTCTGGTCGGCATAGGAAATGTAGGCTCTACTGCATTCTATGACATCGCGGCCTAGTACCCAATCAGCAAGAGCGCTTAGACGGATGAACGGTTTGTGCTGACGGACCACCGTACTAGTCCGGTACTTGCCGGCGTGGCGAGCAGGCCCTCGAAAAGATCGGATAGGCGCTGGACAGCCCGTCGAAAAACCATCAGAATGGAGGGCATGCGACTTCGAGGGGTTCTCTATCCGGTGCTTCTGTTCGTCTTCACGGCGGCGGCGCAGAACGTCAAGATCACCTGGATCGGCCAGGCGTGCTTTCTCGTCGAAACCGAGGGAGGCCCGGTGGTGATCACCGATCCGCCGGCGGCCAACATGGGCTACCCGCTGCCCCAGACGGCTGCCGACGTGGTCACGATTACTCACAACCACACGGATCACAACAACTCCGCCGGCGTGCGCGGGAGTTTCACGCTGGTCGACGGGCGTCCGACGACCGAACGCACCGAGATGAACGCCGCCGGACTGCCGTTTGTCCTGATTCCAGGCTTCCACGACGCGACCAACGGCTCCGCGCGCGGCCGTAACACGATCATCCGCTGGACGCAGGCGGGGCTGAGATTCGCCCACTTCGGCGACTACGGGCAGGCCGCTCTGACGGATGCGCAACTGGCCGATCTACGCGACCTGGATGTACTGCTGGCGCCGGCCGGCGGTTTCTTCACCGTCGATGCCGGGCAGACGGCGGCGCTGGCTGCTCAGCTCCGGCCCCGGGTCACGATCCTGATGCACTTTCGCACGGCTCTGGGTGGACCGGGGCAGTTGGCCGGGGTGCCGGCGGTAGGCGAACCGTTCAATCAGATCCGCTACAAGCCGGCGTCGGTGGTGCTGAGCCGGTCGAGGCTGCCCGCCGAGCCGGAAGCCTGGCTGATGGAAGTCACCTCCGACCTCGGCGTGGTGAACGCGGCCAGCTTCGCCGAAGGTGTCCCGGTGGCGCAGGGCGCGCTGGCGTCGGTGTTCGGCGATTTCGCGGGCTCGGCGACGCTGGCGGCCGGCGACGTGCCGTTGCCGCGCAAGCTGGGAGAAACGGAAGTCCTCGTGGGTTCCGAGGCGGTTCCGTTGATCTATGCGTCGCCGCGGCAAATCAATTTTCAGGTGCCGGGACAGGCAACCGCCGGGCAGCGGGCGATCGAGGTGCGCGTCGGCGGCCAGCGTGTGGGACGAGGCTCGATCACCACTTTGCGGCGCGCACCCGGTCTGTTTGCGGTATTGAATCAGGACGGGCGTGTCAACTCGGCCTCCAACCCCGCCCGGCGCGGCCAGGTGATCCAGATCTATGCGACCGGCTCGGGCGCGGTGACTCCGCAACCCGCCGATGGCGCGGCGGCTGCATCGGACCCGCTTTCGAAGACGCCCGAGGATCCCGCGGTGTTTGTCGGCGGCCGGCTGGCGGCCATTCAGTTCACCGGGCTGGCGCCGGGCTTCGTGGGAGTTTGGCAGATCAACGCGGTGATTCCCGCGGACGGTCCAACCGGCCGCGACGTTTCGCTGGTGGTATTGCAGGATGTGCTGAGCAACGTGCTCACGGTGACGATTGAGTAAGCCGTCCCGGGGTCCGTCTACAAGCCGGCGGTCGCCGCCAGGGAGTTGCCCGCCGTATTGACAAGGGTTACCGAGACCGAGGCGATCGCCGAGATCTCTCCTTGCACGGTGAACGGCTGGACGTAAGTAAACTGGCTGCCAAACGGCTGAGACGGCTGCGACTGGTACCAGCGGCCGGCCACATCCGAGAGCGGAATGTTGATCTCGGTGGTTTGCAGGTTGCCGCCGGATGCGGCCGTGAGCCGGACAATGGCCGAGCCCAGCTCGCGGGTGTTGGAGTAGCCGATCAGCCGGAGCTCGAAGCCGTTCGCGTTGCGGATCAACTGAAGACTTCGAATGACCGGCACGGCGCGGAGAATACGGATCGTGCGGACGACCGGCGGCGGGGGCGGGCTCGCACTGCCTGCCACTTGTATGGTGGTGGTAAGCGTGATGGTGCCGGCTACGGTTCCGGTCTGGAGACCCACGATGGGCGCGCCGAATACCGCGACGGTTGTGTTGGCCGGGATCCGGAATGACGTGGTGCGCCCGCCAGTCGAGAACTGGATCGACGGATCGTCGGCGGGGTTAGCGGCATCGGGTTGGAACGTTAACGTGATCTGGCCGTTGATGTCCAGCGGATAGGCGCGGTCGCTGGAAAGCTCGATGCTCGGCTGTTGCGCCGGTTGCACGATATCCGGCGGATTGTTCAGACTCACCGCGGGAACCGCCGGCGGAACCACGGTGAGAGTCAGCGTTCGAGAGTCGATGAGTCCGGCGCCGTCGGTCACGCGAATGGTGAATGTCGACAGACCGACGGCGGCCGGCGTCCCGCTAATCCTGCCGGTCGCTTCATCCAGGGTCAGGCCCGCCGGCAGCGCTCCGCCGGTGACGCTCCAGCGATAAGGGGCCGTTCCACCGCTGACCTGGAGTGTCTGCGCGTAGGGGTCGCCGAACATTCCGCCGGGGAGAGAATCGCCGCTGGCGATGGCGAGTCCCGGCGGGGTCACCACCAGGGTGAACGCCTTGCTGGTGCGGGCGCCGGTCGTATCGCGCACTTCGATGGTGAAGCTGAAGCTGCCGGTGGCCGCCGGCCTGCCCGCCAGCAGACCCGAAGAGAGGTTCAGCGAGAGACCGCCCGGCAGCACGCCCGCGGTCAGTTGCCAGTTCCCGTACGGTGCCGTGCCTCCGGCCACCGCCAGCGTTTGCGAGTACGGCTCGTTGATCGTGGCCGGCGGCAATTGCGCTTCGGTGGTGATGGTGAGGCCGGCGACAACGACAATCGAGAGCGCCTGGGTGGCGATCGCGCCGGCGCTGTCGGTCACCTGTACAGTGAAGCTGAACGTGCCGGATTCGGTGGGCCGTCCGCTGATGGTGCCCGTGCTGCGGTCAATCGAGAGGCCTCTCGCCAAAGCGCCGCCGGAGACGGACCATGAGTAAGGCGCCGTTCCTCCCTGGACACCGAGGGGCTGCGAGTAGTCGGCGCCGACCGAGCCCGCGGTCAACTGGCCGGCGCTCACGATGGTCAGGCCGGCGCTGATGGTAACGCTGAACGCTTTCGTCGATGTGGCCCCGGCGCTGTCGGTCACCAGCATGACGAACTCGAAGGCGCCGGCCGCCGTCGGCCGCCCCGACATCACGCCGGCCGCGCTGAGGGACAGGCCGGGCGGCAGAGCGCCCAGCGAGAGAACCCAACGATAGGGAGGCGTGCCGCCGGTGGCGGCAAACGTCATCGAGTATTCCTGCCCGCGGGCGGCAGCCGGCAACGCGGCCGGCGAACTGATAATGGGCGCGGCCACCACCGTGAGCGTGAACTGCTTGCTCGTTTGCGCGGACTGGCTGTCACTCAGCGTGACGCCGAAGTTATAGACGCCGCCGGCCGTTGGAATCCCGCTCAGCAGGCCGTCGGCGGAGAGAGTCAGGCCGGGCGGGTACGTGCCGCCGCCGGTAATCCAGTTGTACGGGGCGGCGCCGCCGGTTGCCGTCATCTGCGAGGTAAAGCGCACGCCGACGGTGGCCTGTCCGAGATTGTTGGCGTTGTTGATGCTGAGCCCGCTGGCGACGCCGATGGTGTAATTCTGGGTGGCCGACGCGCCCGCCGCATCGGTGACGCGCACGGTGAACACGAAGCTGCCGGAGGAGGTCGGAGTGCCCGAAATCATTCCCGTCGAAGCGCCCAAGTTGAGCCCGTTCGGCAAGCTCCCGGAGATGACGGCCCACGTGTATCCCGATGTTCCGCCGGTGACGGCGAGCGTCTGTGAGTACGACGAGCTAAGGCCGCCTCCGGGGAGGTCCGAAGAAGTGATCCGCGGCGCCGGATTCACCGTCAGCGAGAACACCCTGTCGAGGAAAGCGCCGCCGCTGTCGGTGGCGCGCGCGACAAAGCTGAACGTGCCGGCGGCGGTGGGTGTGCCGCTCAACGCGCCGCCCGAGCTCAGGGTTAGACCCGCCGGCAAAGCCCCCGAGCCCGGCGCCAGCGCGTAGGTGAAAGCACCGCTGCCGCCGGTGGCCACGATGGACCTCGAGTAGGAGACTCCGACCGTCGAGCCGGGCAGCGGACTCGAGGTGGTGAACGACACGGGCGGATTCACGGCCAGCGAAAAGACTTTATCGGTGAACACGCCGGCGCTGTCGGTGACGCGCACGGTGAAACTCGATGTTCCGGCGGCCGTCGGAGAGCCGGTGATCGCGCCGCCGCCGCCGAGTGCCAGACCGGCGGGCAGAGCCGCCGAACCCGGCGCCGGCGCGAATCCATAGCCGGCTCCGGAACCGCCGGTGGCGGCCAGCGTCTGTGAATACGACGCTCCGACGGTGCCTGCCGGCAGCGGGCTGGTGGTCGTGATGAGGAGGGCCGGATTGATGGTCAGCGTGAATGGCTTGTCGGTAAACACGCCCGCGCTGTCGGTCACACGCACCGTGAAACTCGAAGTGCCGGCCGCCGCCGGAGTTCCCGAGATCGCGCCGCCGGTGGTTAAGGCCAGACCCGTCGGGAGCGGTCCGGAGCCTGGCGCCAGCGACCAGACGTAACCCGCCCCCGTGCCGCCGGTTGCCGCCAGCGTCCGCGAATAGGGGAAGCCGGCGCCGCCGGAGGGAAGCGGGCTGGCGGTGGTGATCACCAGCGCCGGATTGATCGTGAGGGTGAAAGCTTTCTCCGTAAACGCGCTCGCGCTGTCTGTTAAGCGAATGCGGAATGCGGAAGCCCCCGCTGTGGACGGCGTTCCCGAGATCAGCCCGCTGGCAGCCGTCAGCGAGAGCCCGCCCGGAAGTGCCCCGCTCACAATCGACCACACATAACCAGTACCGCTGCCGCCGGCCCCTAGCAGAGGTTCCGAGTAGCCAAAGCCCACCGCGCCAATCGGCAATGAACTGGAGGTGATCGTCAGCATCGAGACCACTGTCAGGGGGAAGCTCTTGTCGGCGAACGCCAGGCTGCTGTCGGTGACACGAACCACGAAAGTGGATACGCCCGTAGCCGTGGGAGTTCCCGAGAGCACGCCGGCGGCGTTCAAGCTCAAGCCGGCCGGCAGTGCTCCCGATCCCGGCGCGAGCGACCAGGTGTAGCCCGAACCCGTTCCGCCGCTGGCGAGCAGTGGCTGCGGTCCGTAAGGACTGCCGAGAGTACCGGAGGGCAGTGGGTCGTCGGTGACGATGGTCAGCGGTGTGGTGATCGTGAGCAGGAAGCTCTTGTCGGCGAACACACCGGCGCTGTCGGTAACACGCACCGTGAAGCTCGAGGTCCCGACCGTCGATGGGGTGCCGCTGATGGTTCCACTGGCGCCGAGCGACAAGCCCGCCGGCAGCGCGCCCGAACCCGGCGCCAGTCCGAACACATAGCCGGTTCCAGAACCACCGGTGGCCGCCAGCGTCGGAGTGTACGATGCACCGACAGTGCCCACGGGCAGCGGACTCGGAGTGGTGATGACGAGGGCTGAATTGATCGTGAGCGTGAACGGCTTGTCGGCAAACGTGCCCGCACTGTCGGTCACCCGTACTGTGAGGCTCGAAGTTCCGGCCGCCGACGGCGTTCCGGAGATCGTGCCCCCGGAGCTCAGACCCAGACCCGCCGGCGGCGCCCCGGAGCCAGGCGCAAGCGACCAGGTGTAGCCGGCGCCCGTACCGCCGGTGGCCGCCAGCGTCTGCGAATACGGGAAGCCGGCGCCGCCCGTGAGAAGCGGGCTGGCGGTGGTAATCGTCAGGCCGGGATTGATCGTGAGGGTGAAATCCTTCTCCGTAAACGCGCCGGCGCTGTCAGTTAATCGAATGCGGAACGTCGGCGAGCCTGACAGCGATGGCGTTCCGGAAATCGTGCCTGTACCCGGGGCGAGCGTCAGACCCGCCGGAAGCGAGCCGCTCACAATCGCCCACACGAATCCCGTGCCAGTCCCGCCGGCCCCGAGCAGTGTTTGCGAGTAGGCCGATCCCACGTTGCCGGACGGCAGTGGGGAACTCGTCGAGATCGTCAGCGGCGAGACAACCGTCAGGCTGAAGCTCTTGTCGGCGAACGCCAGGCTGCTGTCGGTGACGCGAATCGTGAAAGTGGATGTGCCGGTCGCCGTGGGAGTTCCCGAGATTAAACCGCCCGGGCTCAGCAACAGGCCCGCCGGCAAGGAACCAGAGCCCGGCGCCAACGACCAGGTGTAGCCCGTGCCGGTTCCGCCGCTGGCCGCCAGTGTCTGCGGGTAGGGGCTGCCTAAGTTCCCGGAAGGCAGTGGGCTGGAGGTGGTGATCGTCAGCGGCCCGGTGATGGTGAGCAGAAAAGTCTTGTCGGTGAACACGCCGGCGCTGTCGGTGACGCGCACGGTGAAGCTCGAGGTCCCGGCCGCCGCCGGAGTCCCGCTCAGGGTTCCGGCGCCGCTGAGCGACAGGCCGGAAGGCAGCGAGCCCGAACCCGGCGCCAGTGCGAACGCATAGCCGCTTCCCGAGCCGCCGGTCACCGTAAAAGTCAGTGAATACGGCGTGCCCGCCGTGCCATTGGGCAGCCCGCTCGAAGTCGAGAAAACGAGAGCTGGATTGATCGTGACGGTGAACGGCTTGTCGGCAAAAGCGCTGGCGCTGTCGGTCACACGCACCGTGAAACTCGACACACCGGCTGCCGCCGGAGTTCCCGAGAGCGTGCCGCCAGAGCTCAGAGCCAGGCCCGCCGGCATCGCGCCGGAGCCGGGCGCCAGCGACCAGGCGTACCCCGTGCCCGTTCCTCCGGTGGCCGCCAGCGTCTGCGAATACGGGAAGCCGGCGCCGCCGGAGGAGAGCGGGCTGGCGGTGATGATCGTCAGCCCGGTATTGATCGTGAGGGTGAGATCTTTCTCCGTAAACGCGCTCGCGCTGTCTGTCAATCGAATGCGGAACGCGGAAGCCCCCGTTGTGGACGGCGTTCCCGAGATCAGCCCGGTGGCGGCCGTCAGCGAGAGCCCGGCCGGGAGAGCCCCGCTCACGATCGACCACACGTATCCCGTGCCGCTCCCGCCGGCTCCCAGCAGAGTTTGCGAGTAGAAGGATCCCACGTTGCCGGACGGCAGCGGAGAGCTGGTGGTGATCGTCAGCGTCGAGACAATGGTCAGGCTGAAGCTCTTGTCGACGAACGCCAGGCTGCTGTCGGTAACGCGAATCGTGAACGAGGATACGCCGGTCGCCGTGGGAGTTCCCGAGATCACTCCGCCCGCGCTCAGCGACAGACCTGAGGGCAGCGGGCCAGAGCCGGGGGCCAGACTCCAGGTGTAACCCGATCCGGTTCCTCCACTGGCGACCAGGGTTTGCGCATAGGGAGTGCCGAGGGTACCGGGAGGCAGCGGGCTGGCAGTGGTGATGGTCAGCGATGTCGCGATGGTGAGCAGGAAGCTCTTGTCGGCGAACGCGCCGAGGCTGTCAGTGACCCGCACGGTGAAGCTCGAAGTTCCGGACGTCGTTGGAGTGCCTGTGATGGCGCCCCCGCCGCTGAGCGTAAGGCCGGCGGGCAGCGGCCCGGAACCGGGCGCCAGCGCGAATCCATAGCCGGTTCCGCTGCCACCGGTCGCGGTGATGGTTTGCGAATAGGCGGAGCCGATGGCGCCGTCGGGCAGCGGACTCGAAGTGGTGATAACGAGGGCTGGATTAATTGTGACGGTAAACGGCTTGTCGGTGAACGCGCCCGCGCTGTCGGTCACACGCACCGTGAAACTCGAAGTCCCGGCCGCCGCCGGAGTTCCGGAGATCGTACCGCCGGAGCTTAATGCCAGGCCCGCCGGCAGCGCGCCGGAGCCGGGCGCGAGCGACCAGGTGTAGCCGGCGCCGGTGCCTCCGGTGGCGGCCAGCGTCTGGGAATAGGGGAAGCCGGCGCCGCCGGAGGAGAGCGGGCTGGCGGTGATGATCGTCAGCCCGGTATTGACCGTGAGGGTGAAATCTTTCTCCGTAAACGCGCTCGCGCTGTCAGTCAGGCGAACGCGGAATGCAGAAGTCCCCGCCGCGGACGGCGTTCCGGAAATCAGCCCGCTGACGGCCGTCAGCGAGAGCCCTCCCGGGAGCAAGCCGCTCACGATCGACCACACGAATCCCGTGCCAGTCCCGCCGGCCCCAAGCAGAGTTTGCGAATAGGCCGATCCCACGTTGCCGGGCGGCAGCGGAGAACTGGTGGTGATCGTCAGCGTCGAGACAACCGTCAGGCTGAAACCCTTGTCGGCGAACGCCAGGCTGCTGTCGGTGACGCGAACCACGAAAGTGGATACGCCCGTCGCCGTGGGAGTTCCAAAGATCACTCCGCCGGCGCCGCTCAGCGACAGTCCCGAGGGCAACGGACCCGAGCCGGGCGCCAGCGACCAGGTGTAGCCCGTGCCGGTTCCGCCGGTGGCGAGCAGTGTTTGCGAGTAAGGACTCCCGAGGGTACCGGAGGGCAGCGGGCTCGCGGTGACGATGGTCAGTGATGTGGTGATCGTGAGCAGGAAGGTCTTGTCGGCGGACACGCCGGCGCTGTCGGTGACACGCACGGTGAAACTCGAGGTCCCGGCCGTCGTGGGAGTGCCGGTGATGGCGCCGCTTACGCTGAGCGCAAGACCGGCCGGCAGGGCGCCCGAACCCGGGGCCAGAGTGAAGACGTAGCCGGTTCCCGTCCCACCGGTGGCGGCCACGGTCTGGGAATACGCTGTGCCGGTCGTGCCCCCCGGCAGCGGGCTGGAGGTCGTGATGAGGAGAGCGGGATTGATCGTGAGCGTGAACGGCTTGTCGGCGAACGTACCGCCGCTGTCGGTCACCCGCACCGTGAAACTCGAAGTCCCTGAGGCGGCCGGAGTTCCGGAGATCGTGCCGCCGGAGCTTAATGCCAGGCCCGCCGGCAGCGCGCCGGAACCGGGCGCGAGCGACCAGGTGTAGCCGGCGCCTGTGCCTCCGGTGGCGGCCAGCGTCTGGGAATACGGGAAGCCGGTGCCGCCGGAGGGGAGCGGGCTGGCGGTGGTGATCGTCAGCCCGGGATTGATCGTGAGGGTGAAATCTTTTTCCGTAAACGCGCTCGCGCTGTCTGTTAAGCGAATGCGGAACGTCGACGAACCTGATACCGATGGCGTTCCGGAAATCAGGCCCGTACCCGAACCCAGTGAAAGACCAGCCGGAAGCGAGCCGCTCACAATGGTCCACAAGTACCCGGTGCCCGTCCCACCCGCGCCCAACAAAGTTTGCGAGTAGGCCGATCCCACGTTGCCGGACGGGAGCGGAGAGCTCGTGGTAATCGTCAAGGTCGAGACAACCGTGAGGCTGAAGACCTTGTCGGCGAACGCCAGGCTGCTGTCGGTGACGCGAATCGTGAACGTCGACGCGCCCGTCGCCGTGGGAGTTCCCGAGAGCACGCCGCCCGTGCTCAGCGACAGGCCTGAGGGCAGCGGGCCCGAGCCGGGCGCCAGCGACCAGGTGTAGCTCGATCCGGTTCCCCCGCTGGCCAGCAAGGTTTGCGAGTAAGGACTGCCGAGCGAACCGGAGGGCAGCGTGCTGGCAGTGACGATCGTCAGCGAGGTGGTGATCGTGAGCAGGAAGGTCTTGTCGGCGAACACACCGGCGCTGTCGGTGACGCGCACGGTGAAGCTCGAGGTCCCGGACGTCGTGGGAGTCCCTGTGATGACGCCACCGGCGCTCAGCGAGAGACCGGCCGGCAGCGCGCCCGAACCCGGCGCCAGCAGGAAGCCATAGCCTGCTCCGCTGCCGCCCGTCGCGGTGATAGTTTGCGAATACGCCGCACCGACGGTGCCGTCCGGCAGCGGACTTGAAGTGGTGATAACGAGTGCTGGATTAATCGTGAGCGTGAACGGCTTGTCGGCAAACGTGCCGCCGCTGTCGGTCACCCTTACCGTGAAACTCGACGCCCCCGCCGCCGCTGGAGTTCCCGAGATGGTACCGCCGGAGCTCAAAGCCAGGCCCGCCGGCATCGCGCCGGAGCCGGGGGCGAGCGACCAGGTGTACCCGGCGCCCGTTCCTCCCGTGGCCGCGAACGTCTGCGAGTAGCCCACGCCCACCGTACCGGCAGGAAGCGGGCTGGCGGTGGTGATCGTCAGCCCGGTATTGATCGTGAGCGTGAAATCCTTCTCCGTAAACGCGCTCGCGCTGTCTGTCAAGCGAATACGGAATGCGGAAGTCCCCGCGATCGACGGCGTTCCGGAAATCAGGCCCGTTCCCGACGCCAGTGTCAAGCCAGCCGGAAGCGAGCCGCTCACGATCGACCACACGTATCCTGTGCCGGTGCCACCGGCGCCCATCAAAGTTTGGGCGTAGGCCAACCCCACGTTGCCGGACGGCAGCGGAGAACTGGTGGTGATCGTCAGCGTCGAGACAATGGTCAGGCTGAAGCTCTTGTCGACGAACGCCAGGCTGCTGTCGGTGACGCGAATCGTGAACGAGGATGCGCCGGTCGCCGTGGGAGTTCCCGAGATCACTCCGCCCGCGCTCAGCGAGAGGCCCGACGGCAACGGACCCGAGCCAGGCGCAAGCGACCAGGTGTAGCCCGATCCGGATCCCCCAGTGGCCACCAGCGTCTGCGTGTAGGGGGTACCCAGAGTTCCGGAAGGCAGCGGGCTCGCGGTGACGATGGTCAGCGATGTGGTGATCGTGAGCAGGAACGTCTTGTCGGCGAACGTGCCGGCGCTGTCGGTGACGCGCACCGTGAAGCTCGCCGTCCCGGTCGTCGTGGGAGTGCCTGTGATGGCGCCACCGGCGCTCAACGAGAGACCGGCGGGCAGCGCGCCCGAACCCGGCGCCAGTGCGAAGGCATAGCCGGCTCCGCTGCCACCGGTCGCGGTGATGGTTTGCGAGTAAGGCGCAGCCACGGTGCCGTCCGGCAGCGGACTCGAAGTGGTGATAACGAGGGCTGGATTGATCGTGAGCGTGAACGGCTTGTCGGCAAACGTGCCGCCGTTGTCGGTCACCCGCACCGTGAAACTCGACCCTCCGGCCGTGGTAGGGGTGCCGGAGATCGTGCCGCCGGAGCTTAATGCCAGGCCCGCTGGCAGCGCGCCGGAACCGGGCGCGAGCGACCAGGTGTAGCCGGTTCCCGTGCCGCCGGTGGCGGCCAGCGTCTGCGAATACGGGAAGCCGGCGCCGCCGGTGGGAAGCGGGCTGGCGGTGGTGATCGTCAATGCAGGATTAACTGTGATCGAGAAGTCCTTCTCGGTAAACGCGCTGGCACTGTCGGTTAAGCGAACGCGGAACATCGATGTGGCCGCTGTGGACGGCGTTCCGGAGATCAGCCCGCTGGCGGCCGTCAGCGAGAGCCCGCCCGGAAGGGCCCCGCTCACAATCGACCA
>Ga0247727_10012792_pt1 | contig 14315 bp, 10 predicted proteins | sample WisWelCaveWW1625_FD_202498 | JGI IMG/M metagenome (GOLD analysis project Ga0247727, IMG submission 202498) | Biofilm microbial communities from Wishing Well Cave, Virginia, United States - WW16-25 | ecosystem: Environmental > Aquatic > Deep subsurface > Groundwater > Cave microbial mat | place... | reverse complement strand
CTCTGCGGTGCCGAACGCGAACGGCTTGCCGGGCTGGACGGCGACCCGCCACAGGTCGACGCGACCGAGCGCCTCGAAGGCCGACCGAACGACGTCGTACGGCCCGACCGAGACCCCGCCGGCCACGACGATGAGGTCCGCGCCCGCGTCGGTGGCGGATCGCAGCCGGGCGATGACGTCCTCGAGGACGTCGCGGGCGATCCCGAGGTCGAGCACGTCCGCGCCTGCCTGCCGCGCGAGCGCACGGAGCGCCGGACCGTTCGCATCCGGGATGCCGGCCGGCCCGAGCGGCTCGCCGGGCCCGCGGACCTCGTCGCCCGTCGCGAGCACCGCGACGACGGGTCGACGGTGGACGATCAGCGTCCCGACGCCGGCACCGGCGGCGAGGGCGATCGCCTCCGGCCCGACGTCCGTCCCAGCCTCGAGGATGGTCTCGCCGACGCGGATGTCGCCGCCCTCGCGGCGGATGTGAGAACCGATGACCGGGGCCGAGTGGACCAGGATGGCCGCCGGTGGTGGCCCCACGGCGTCGCGCCCACGCGGGCCGGGCGCGCCGGAGGCGTCGAGCGGCGTCGTGTCCTCGACCGGGACGACGGCATCGGCGCCGTGCGGCAGCGGTGCCCCGGTGGCGACGCGGATCGCCTCGCCTGCGGCGAGCGCCCGCTCCGCGGCGCGCCCTGCCGGCACCTCGCCGACGACCTCTAGGCGGATCGGCGCCGCGTCTCCGGCGCGGGCGACATCCGCCGCCCGGATCGCGTAGCCGTCCATCGCGCTGTTGTCCCACGGCGGCAGCGAGACCGCCGCGACGACCGGGGCGGCCAGGGTCCGCCCGAGCGCGTCCGCCACAGGCACCTCGCCGGCCTCCAGCGGCGACGCGACGGCGCCCAGGATCCGGTCCCGTACCGCCTCGACGGACAGAAGGTCGCGGCTCACGCGTCCGACGTCGTGCCGGCCGCGCGGGCCTCGCGCCGGGCGCGCACCGCGCCACCGATGGAGCGGAGCGTGAGCATGCCGAGCAGGCCATCCGGTCCGGACACCGGCAGGCCATCCGCCCGCGCCCGGCGGATCCGCTCGAAGCCGGACAGCAGCGAGTCCGTCGCCGACAGTTGGACCAGGCGCGGCGGCCGCACCATGACGTCCGCCACTCGCTTCGTGGCCCAGGTCGACGGACGCACTCGACGCACCTGGCCGACCCCCACGACGCCGACGAGCCGCTCGTCGGCGACGACCGGCACGACCGTCGTCGGCGAGCCCTCGCCCAGGAGCTGGGCCGCGAACGTGTCGAGCGTGAGGCTCGGCGTCACCGCAGGGACGTCCCGCTCCAGCGCGTCGCCGACCGTGAGGTCGCCGATGAGCTGGTCCACCTCGATCCGGTCGCGGATCGCCCGGGCCGACAGGAACAGGAACCAGCCGCTGATGGCGACGAACGCGCCGTTCGTGATGTCGCCTCCGGCCGCGACGACGAGGCCGGCGCCGATCAGACTGAACGCGGAGAGACGCCCGGCCGCCGCGGCGGCACGCCAGCCGCGCGTCAGGTCGCCGGTCCGGCGCCAGGCGATGTCGCGGACGATCCGGCCGCCGTCGAGCGGATACGCCGGGACGAGATTCAGTCCGCCGATGAGGAGATTGAGGATCGCCAGGACCCCGAACAGGGAACCCGCCGCAAGGGCGAGCTGGCCGCTGGCGGCGCTCGCCCCGGTCGAGACCAACAGGAGCGCGACGCCGAGCAGGATGTTCACCGCGGGGCCGGCGGCCGCGATCGCGAGATCGTCCATCGGGCGCCGCGCCACCGGCTCGTCTGGCGTCGCGCCGCCGAAGAACGAGACCTGGACGGCCGAGACCACGAGCCCCCGCCTGCGGGCGACGACGGCATGCGCGAGGTCGTGGGCGACCGCGCTCCCGAAGAAACCGAGGGCGGCGATCCCGCCGATGAGCCAGCCCGCGGGGCCGGCGAGATCCGGAGCCACCTCGCCGACCTGGGCGGTGGACAGCGCGGCGATGATGGCGACGACGAGGAGCCAGCCGAGCTGGACGTGGATCTCGAACCCGGCGATCGTGGCGATACGCAAGCCGCGCATCGGCTCAGTCTCCGACCGCCGCGGCGCGGCGTCCAGTCGCTCGCGCGACGAGGAGCGCGAGACCGAAACCCACGAGCCCGACGGCGGTCGCCGTGTCGACCCAGAATCGCTCCGGGAAGAGCTGGACGAGACGCTCGGTCCGAGGGTCGAAGGTCCACGAGCCGGCCGAGAACAAGAGCGCGTGGAAGATGGCGAACGCGGCGTCGAAGGCGAACGCGACGAGGAGCCCTGCCGCGGCGAGCGCGCCTGCGAGGACGAGCGCCCCACGTCGGATCGCCGGCCATGGCGGCGCCGCGGTACGGCTCCTGCGCCAGGCGGCGGCGAGGAGCCCGATGGCGACGATCGCGAGGAGCGCGAAGCCCCAGAATACGTCCCGGACGGCGGCCATGTGGCTCTGCTCGCGCCCGCTCAGGACGGCTTGACCACGGACCTCGACGTCGAAGTCGCCGCCGAAGAGCAGGTCCGACACGATCGCGTCGGTCGCCGCCCGGACCTCCTCCGCCGACCAACCCGTCCAGGCCTGCGCCTCGGCGCGATCCTGCTCGAAGCCGATCCAGGCCGGGGTCAGGAATGGGGCGATCGCTGCGGCCAGGATGACGACCGCGGTGGCTGCCGCGACCAGGAAGCCGCCGCCGCGGCTCACTCGTCCTCGAGCGTCCGCGACTGCTCCCACCAACCCTCGGTCGTGATGTCGTCGGGTGCGCTGCGATTGAGCTCGGTCGCCGCTCGAGCAAGGCGGCTCCGGAACTCCGCGAGCGACATCCCGATGATGTCGCGGAGGCCCTCGATGCCGGCCTGGATCAGCATCTGGTGGTCGTCCGACCCGAACCCGGCCAGGTTGAGCATCAGCGCCTCGTCGCGCCACGTGAGGACGTCATTCGGCGACGCCGTGACCTGGTCGGCCAGGGTCTGGCGCCGGGTGGCCGTCTCGCTGACCTCGATGAGGATGCCGGTCGTGAACACGCCCTGATGCTCGAGCCGCTCGAGGTGGTACGGCTCGATGCGGGTCAGCTCGGTGATCGGCGGCACGTCTCTCGGGTCCTCCAGTGGGTCGGCGGTCTGGCGCGTTCCATTATCGGGTCAGGCCGGCTTCTGGTCTCCGAAGATCGTGTAGTGCCAGCCCTTCTCGGGCTCGCCGCTGAGCTCGACCATGACGTGCTTGACCTGGGTGTACTCGTCGAACGAATAGCTCGACATGTCCTTGCCGAAGCCCGACTGCTTGAAGCCGCCGTGCGGCATCTCCGAGGCGACCATGAGGTGGTCGTTCACCTGGACGTGACCGAAGTTCAGCGTCCGCGCCGCCTCCATCGCGGTGAATACGTCGCGCGTCCAGATGCTCGCCGCCAGGCCATAACGGGTGTCGTTCGCCATCGCGAGCGCCTCCTCGACCGTGTCGAACGGCAGGACCGCGAGGACCGGCCCGAAGACCTCGTTGCACACGATCTCGCTGTCCTGGCTGCAGTCCACCACGATCGTCGGTCGGTAGAAGGCGCCGCCCTCGAAGCCCGCCACGGCCGGCCGGTAGCCGCCGGCGACGACGCGCGCGCCGACCTGCTTGGCGCGTTGGACGAAGCCGTCGACGCGTTCGACCTGGCCCGCGCTGATGAGCGTCCCGAGGTCGGTCGTCGGGTCGAACGGGTCCCCGACCCGGACCCCGTCGAACAGCTCGATCGTCCGAGCCAGCCACCGCTCGTAGACGCTCCGCTGGACGTACGCCCGCGTCGCCGCAGTGCAGTCCTGGCCGCCGTTGATGAGCGCGCCTGCCGTCGCTCCACGAGCCGCCGCCTCGATGTCCGCGTCGGCGCAGACGATGAACGGCGCCTTGCCGCCGAGCTCCAGGTGGACGCGCTTGAGGTTCGACACGGCGAGTGCCTGGATCCGCTTGCCGGTCTCGGTGTCCCCGGTGAGCGAGATGAGATCGACGTCGGGATGCGCCGCGATCGCCGCGCCGACGACGTCGCCGTGTCCGGTCACGACGTTCAGCACGCCGTCCGGCAGGCCGGCCTCGCTCGCCAGCTCGGCGAGCCGGATCGTCGTGATCGGTGTCGCCGTCGCCGGCTTGATCACCACCGAGTTGCCGGCCGCGAGGGCCGGGCCCACCTTCCAGATCGCCATCCAGAACGGGTAGTTCCACGGCGCGACCTGGCCGACGACACCGATCGGCTCGCGCCGGATCATGCTCGTGTGGGCGCCGCTGTATTCGTAGGCCGCCTTGCCCTCGAGGTGGCGGGCCTGGCTCGCGAAGAAGCGCAGGTTGTCCGACGCGAATGCGAAGTCGGAGTCGCGGCGCAGCTTGTAGGCGGTGCCGGTCTGGAGCGTCTCGGTCCGCGCCAGCTCGTCGGCGTGCTCGTCGATGAGGTCAGCCAGGCGGTTCAGGATCGCGGTCCGCTCCGACAGGAGCTTCCGCTGCCAGCGTCCGTCGCGGAAGGCGCGCCGGGCGGCCGCGACGGCCCGATCGACGTCGGCCGGCGTGCCGGCCGGGACGCGGCCGACCAGGTCCCCCGTGGCCGGGCTGCGGACCTCGATCCATTCGCCGCTCGTCGACTCGCTGACTGCGCCGTCGATGAACATCCGGTGGTCGGTCGCGATGGAGATGGCCATGGGCGGACTCCTGGGCGAGCTCGTCTGCTCACCGAGGATACCGCAGGGCCGCCCTCCAGCCGGGTGGATCCACGGATTTCGACTGTCCGTCGGCGCACGCGCGGAGAGCGCGACACGCTGACCGCCTGCATCCGGATACGACCAGCAGACGCGAGCGGTTCTCGTCAGCCGCCCAGGTCGTCCCGCGCGTCCCCGCTCGGGGTCGCCGCCTGGCGACCGACGCGCGCGGCCTCCCGGCGGAGCAGCTCCCAGGCGCGAGCGACGTGTCGGTCTTCGGTTCTCAGCTGGCCGAGCGCCACCCGGATGGTGAACCGATCGCGCAGCCGCGTGTGGGACAGGAAGACCTCTCCCGTGGCGTTGACCGCCGCCAGGATGCGCTCGTTCAGTGAATCGATGTGCGCCGCGACCGCGGGCTCGGACTCGCGCCCGATGAGGCCGCGAGGCCGATGCCGGAGGCAGACCGTCGAGAAGGGTGCCGGGGCAAGAAGCTCCCAGTCGGGATCCGCACCGACCCAGTGAGCGAGACGCTCGGCCTGCGCGACGTGCAGGCGGAGCCGGCGGCGCAGCCCGTCGAGCCCGAGCGAACGGAGGATGATCCACAGCTTCAGCGCCCGGAAGCGGCGGCCGAGCTGCGGCGTGTACTCGCTCACGTCGCGCACGGCCGAGGCGCGATCGAGCGTCCGCAGGTACTCCGGTCGGACGCTGAATGCCGCCCGCAGCTCGTCGAGCCGCCGCGTCAACAGGAGCGAGGCGTCGAACGGCGTGAACAGCCATTTGTGCGGGTTCACGACGATCGAGTCCGCGCGCTGCCAACCCTCGAACAGCGGCCGCTTCTCCGGCAGGAGCGCGGCAGCGCCCGCGTACGCCGCGTCGACGTGGAGCCAGAGGCCCTCCCGCTCCGCGATGTCGGCCATCGCCGCGATCGGGTCGACCGACGTCGGGCCGGTCGTCCCGAGCGTCGCCACGATCGCGGTCGGGCGCCGCCCCGCCGCTCGGTCCATGGCGATCGCCTCCGCAAGTCCGTCCATCCGCATGCGGTACTCGTCGTCGACCGGGATGCGCACGAGCCCTGCCCGGCCGATGCCGAGCGTCATGCACGCCTTCTCGATCGAGGAATGCGCCTCCATCGACGCGTAGACCCGCGGCCGGCCGAGCCCGTCCCGCGCGGCCAGGCCCTCCGCCGCCGCGTCGAGGCCGGCCGCCTCGCGCGCTGCTCCTAGGCTGATCAGCGAGGACGTGGAGGCGGTGTCGGTCAGGAAACCGTCGAACTCGGCCGGCAGTCCGAGCGCGGCGCGCAGCCAGCCGACGACGACCGTCTCGAGCTCGGTCCCGATCGGCGACGTCCGCCACAGGAACAGATTCTGGGCGATCGCCGCAGTGAGCATCTCGCCGAGGATGCCCGGCGCCGAGGCCGACGTCGGGAAGTAGGCCATGAAGCCCGGGTGCTGCCAGTGGGTCGCGTTCGGCTCGACGAGGCGCCGATAGTCGTCGAGGATGCGCTCGATCGGCTCGCCGTCCTCCGGCGGCTCCGTCGGGAAGAGCGGCACGATCGAACCGGGTTCGACCCGCGGGAGGACCGGGAATGACTCGACGTTGGCGAGGTAGTCGGCCATGACGTCGACGACCACGTGCGCGGCAGCACGGAACGCCTCTGGGTCAGTGTCACGAGCATCGGAGGCGTCGTCGCGGGGTGGCGTCATCCGCCGAGTATGCCCTCCGCTACGCCGCCGGCGTCACTCGCATGCGCTGAGGCCGGCGATCTCAGCGCGGCGAGAAGCGAACGGACGCTGGCGTCAGCGAAGCTGGTCGGGGCGGAGCGATTCGAACGCTCGGCCTCCTGAACCCCATTCAGGTGCGCTACCAGGCTGCGCCACGCCCCGACAGGCCGCGAGTCTAGCAGAGGGGCTCGTCGGGTCCGAGCGGTGGCGATGTCCGCCCAGGCGCCTCGGCGGCCCTGGCGACGCCTTGCTCACTCGGCATTCAACCGCGCGGTCGGGCGGCTCGCGCGTGGCGTCGGACGGTCGAATCGGCTCGTGGCCTGAGCGGATCCGACCTGGTGGGTCGATCCGACCCCGATCCTGGACGTGGGATGAGCACACCTGACACGCCGCTGGCTCCGAGGGCCCGCTGTTCGCGTGGTTGAACACCACACGAGCAGCCCGGACAACGGCGAGGAACGTCAGCGCGCCGGCGGTGTTGGCGACCCGACCCGTTCCGCGACGAAGCGCTCGATCCAGCGGCCGAAGTCGGCGAGCTCGTCCTTGGATTCGCGCGACAGGAGCGTGACCAGGCAGCGCTGGACGCTCTTGCCCTCGAACAAGGCGTTGTGGACCTCGCGCGCGATCGGCATCTCGACGTCGAGCCGGCGGGCGAGCTCGATCGCGGCGTCGACCGTGTAGGCGCCCTCGGCGACGCCCGGCAGGTCGGCCTCGACCTCGGCCCAGGTGCGGCCCTTCGCGAGCTCCTCGCCCAGGCGGTGGTTGCGCGACAGCTTCGAGCCGCAGGTCGCGATGACGTCGCCGATGCCGGCCAGGCCGGCGAACGTCAGCGGGTTCGCACCGGCGGCGATCCCGAGGCGGGTCATCTCGGCGACACCGCGGGTCATCAGGCCGGCCTTGCCGTTGTCGCCGAAGCCGAGGCCGTCCGCCGCCCCGGCGGCGATGGCGATGACGTTCTTGAGGGCGCCGGCCAGCTCGACGCCGAGCAGGTCGCTGTTCACGTACAGGCGGAAGCGGCGCCGTCCCAGGCGGGCGACGATCCGCTCCGCGAGCGTCGGGTCCGTCGCCGCGACGACGGCCGAGCTCGGTAGGCCCCGCGCGACCTCGAGCGCAAGGTTCGGGCCCGACAAGGCGGCGATGCGCCGCGCGTCGAAGCCGCCGGCCTCGGCGATGACCTCGCTCATCCGCAGCAGCGTGCCCGGCTCGAGGCCCTTGACGACCGACAGCAGGTCGGCGCCGGGCGCGATGTGGGCGGCGACCCGAGCGACGGTCCCGCGCAGGTGGGCCGACGGGACGGCGAAGATGACGAGATCTGTGGCGGTCGCGAGGTCCGCCGGATCGGCCGACGCGACGACGTTCGGCGGAAGGGCGATCCCGGGCAGGCGACGCTCGTTCCTCCGCGATCGCGCGATGTCGGACGCCGCCACGGCGCTCCGCGCCAGGAGCAGCAGCGGCTCCTGCCGCCCGACGAGCAGGGCGAGCGTCGTGCCCCACGCGCCGGCACCGACGACCGCGACGCGCGGTGCAGGGCGAGGCCGCTCAAGGCGCGGCGACGGCACGCCCCTCCCGATCACGCTCGAGCCCGAGACGCGCGACGCCGACCGGGGCGACGCTCTCGCCGTTCCCCACGCTCGCGGAAGACGAGCCGGATCGGCGTGCCGAGGAAGCCGAATGCGGCCCGCAGCTGGTTTTCGAGGAAGCGCCGGTAGCTGAAGTGGATGGCGTCGGCCGAGCGGGCGAAGAAGACGAACGTCGGCGGGGCAACGGCCACCTGGGTCGCGTACAGGATCTTCGCCCGGCGTCCCTTGACGACCGGCGCGTTCGTCCGCTCGGCGGCCGAGGCGATGAGCCGGTTGAGCTCGCCCGTCGGGACCCGCTTCCGGCGCTCGGCCCAGACATCCACCGCGAGCTGGAGGACACGCTCCACCCGCTGGCCGGTCTTCGCCGAGATCGAGACGACCGGCGCGAGGTCGAGGAATGGCGCCTCGCGGCGGATCCACTCGACGTACTGGTCGAACGTCCGGCCCGACTTGTCCTCGACCGCGTCCCACTTGTTGACCGCGACGACGAGGCCACGACCCTCCTCCACGACGTAGCCGGCGATGTGCGCGTCCTGCGCCGTCAGGCCCTCGATCGCGTCGATGATCAGGACCGCGACATCGGCCCGGCCGATCGCCCGCAGCGAGCGCATCGCCGAGAAGCGGTCGGCGTCCGGTCCTGACGCGACCTTGCCGCGCCGCCGGATGCCGGCCGTGTCGATGAGCACGATCTCCGTGCGACCCCAGGCGAGACGGGTGTCGATCGAGTCGCGCGTCGTCCCGGGGATCTCGGAGACGATCATCCGCTCCTCACCGAGCAGCGCATTGAGCAGGCTCGACTTGCCGACGTTCGGCCGGCCGACGAGCGCGATCGCCGGCGGGCCGGCCTCGGCCTCGGCGGCCATCATCGCGTCCCAGCGGGCCGCCTCGACGGCGTCCCCATCCTCCGGCGCAGCGGCGTCATCGACGTCGTCGGCCTCGAAGGCCTCGTCGCCGACGAGGATCGGCATCAGGCGCCGATCTGCGACGTCGCTGGCGAACGCCTCCGCCTCCGCCTCGCGCCGCTTCCGGGCGAGCTCATCGGGGCTCTCCGGCGGCAGCGAGGTGACGATGACGTCGAGCAGATCGGCGACGCCGCGACCGTGCGAGGCGGCGATGGCGTGCGTCTCGGGCCAGCCGAGCGACCAGAACTCCGCCGCGTCGAGCTCGCGCCGCGCGTTGTCCGCCTTGTTCGCCGCCACGATGACGGGTGCCCGCGCCGCTCGCAGGATCTCCGCCGCCTCGAGGTCGGCCGGCGTCAAGCCGTCGACGGCGTCGGCCATGAAGCAGATGACGTCGGCCTCCGCGATCGCCATCCGGGCCTGCTCCTGGACCTTCGTCTCGATGTCGTCGTTCGGTGCGATCTCGAGCCCGCCGGTGTCGACGACGACGAACCGCCGGCCGTTCCACTCCGCATCCGCGTACAGCCGATCGCGCGTCGTGCGCGCGCGGTCCTCGACGATCGCGGCGCGCTCGCCGACGATGCGGTTGAAGAGCGTGCTCTTGCCGACGTTCGGGCGGCCGACGATCGCGACGACCGGCAGGCCGCGTCCCGGGGCGCGCATCGGTCAGCCGACCGGCGCGGCGGACGTCGGCAGCGAGGTCGTGCGACCGGCGGGGTGCGCCGCCGCGTCGAATGCGGCATCCGCGAGCTCGCCCGCCTGCGCCGCGACGGCCGGTGTGCCGGCGAGCTCAAGGACCCGCCGCGCGACGGCGTGGAGGTCCTCGATCGGGGTGGACGTCCCGCCGGTGACGCCGACGACCCGGGCGTCGGCGAAGACGGCGGCGTCCGCCAGGTCGCGCGCCGATTCGATCTGGATCGCCGGCGTGCCGACGATCCCACAGAGCCTCGTCAGCTCCTTCGTGTTCGCCGACGAGCGGCCACCGACGACGACCATGAGATCGACCTCGCGGGCCGCCTCGACGGTGTCCTGCTGGCGTCGGATCGTCACCGGGCAGACGGTGTTCACGATCTTGAGCTCGTGGCTGCGGCCGACCATGAACGCGGCCAGCCTCTCGAACTTCCACGGCGGCTGGGTGCTCTGGCTGATGAGCGCCATCCGCTTGCGGCGCGGGATCGACTCCCAGTCCTCCTCTTCGTCGACGACGATGGCGTCCGGCGCGAAGCCGAGCAGGCCGACGACCTCGGGGTGCCGCGGCGTGCCGAGCAGCACGATCGTGTACCCCTCCTCGACGAGCTTGGCCAGCTCGCGCTGCTCCTGGATGACCCAGGTGCAGGTGCCATCGATGACCTCGAGGTCGCGCGCCGCCGCACGATCGAGGACCTCCGGCCGGACACCGTGGGCGCGGATGACGACCGCCGCGCCGTGCTCGACGTCGTCGAGCGTGTCGACCGTCCGGATGCCGAGCCCGAGCAGGTCGCGCACGACGCCCTCGTTGTGGACGACCTGGCCGAGGGTGTGCGTCTCCTTGCCCGCCGCGCGGGCCTCCTTCGCCTTGTCGATCGCCTCGCGCACGCCGTAGCAGAAGCCGGTGCGCTTGGCGATCCTGACCTCCTCGACCGTGCCCATCTCGGGCTCAGTATCACACGGGGCCGATGTCGAGCCCCCGTGCGGCGTCGGCGTAGACGCCCCGTTGCCGCTCCGGCAGGAGCGCCGCGACGCGGCCCATGATCGCCGCCGTCGCGACGGCCTTGGGGATCCGGCGCGCCGCCGGTCCCTCGACGCCGAGCGCGTCCTGCAGCCGGAATGGCCGGCCGACTCGGATCGTCACCCGGCCGCCCGCGCGCGGCAGCAGCCGACCCTTCGGCCAGAAGCGATCGCTGTCGACGACCCCGACGGGGACGATGATGGCGTCGCTCCGGAGGGCGAGCACGCCGACACCGTCCTTGCCCGGCAGCATCGCCCCGGTCGGGCTGCGCGTGCCCTCCGGGAAGATGGCCAGCACGTGGCCGGCGGCAAGGACACGGGCGGCGATCCGGAAGGCCTCGACGTCGGCCGCGCCGCGATCCACGGCGTGGACGCCGGCCTCGCGGGCCAGCCAGGACAGCACCGGGACGTCGAACAGCTCGCGCTTGCCGAGCCAGTTGAAGCGCCGGCCGACGCGTGGGATGAGGAATGCTCCGACGACCACCGGGTCCGCGCTCGAGGCGTGGTTCACGGCCAGGATGACCGGGCCGTCCCGCGGGATCGCGTCCACCTCACCGACGATCTCGACACGCGTCAGCAGCCGAGCCAAGGCCCGGAAGATCGCGCTCCCGATCCGGATCACCGGCGTGATGTGGCCGGCGATCGGCGTCGGACGCGCCGGCCGTCGGGCGCGGCCGAAGAGGCGCGAGCGGCGGCGCGGCCGGGCCGCGATCGCTGCGACGACGGCCTCGACGGTCTCGTCGAGCGTGTTGCCATCCGTGCGGACGATCACCGCGTCGTCGGCCGGCCGCAGTGGCGCCACGGCGCGGCTCTCGTCGCGCTCATCACGCTGGCGAAGGGCGTCGAGGATCGCCGCCCGCTCGGGGTCGTCCCGACCCAGGCCGCGTTCGTCGGCCCGGCGACGGGCCCGCTCCTCGACCGACGCGTCGAGGAAGATCTTCGTGTCCGCTTCCGGCAGGACCACGGTCCCGATGTCCCGGCCGGCCATCACGATGCCGCCCGGGCCGGCGATCGTCCGCTGGCGCTCGAGCAGGGCGTGCCGCAGATCGGGCACGGCCGCGTAGGCCGACACCTGCAGGTCCACCTCCGGAGTCCGGACAAGGTCGCTGACATCGCGTCCGTCCACCGTCACGCGCGACAGACGACCGGCCTCGTCCGGCTCGATCGCAAGGTCCGAGACCATGGCGACGAGCGCCGCGACGTCGTCCGGCGAGACGCCGCGCTCGCGGGCCAGCCAGGTCACTGCCCGGTACAGCAGGCCCGTGTCGAAGAACCTGAGGCCGAGCCGCTCGGCGACCGCCGCGCCGACGGAGCTCTTGCCGGACGAGCCGGGTCCGTCGAGGGCGACGACGGGCTGGCGGAACGTCCTCGGCTCCATCCCCGGGAGCATACCGGCACCGTCCTCCCGCAGGCGAGCCGGTGCCGGGGCCCGCGCCGGGACCGGGACGCGCGCCGGAGCCGCGATGCCGGGGGCCGCTGCCATGCCGGACCTACCGGCCCACTGACCCTGCTCGTGGCACGAGCGCGGGAGACAACGCGGCCGCGACGGACAGCCCCGCCCGCCCCGCTTGCTCGCGGGTGGTACAGATAGACCGGTTCCGCTCGCGCCACGAGCGGATGGGGGTGGGTTGTGGACAGGGCGGTGCCGCGATCGTCCCGGCGCTCGTGGGACGAGAGCCAGGTCTCCCGCGGAGGCTTGCGTCGGCCCGGCGGACGCCCCGGCGGCGGCCCGGCCATGCGGCCGCCCCGGCGGCGGCCCGGCCCTGCGGCCGCCCGGTGGCGGCTCGGCGGCGGCCCGGCCGACGGACGCCGCTACGCGACCTCGCGCTTGATCATCCGCGAGGCGAGCGCCACGAAGAAGATGGCGATGCCGGCCAGGACGGCGAGGTCGAGCTGGACGGCGAACGAGGCGAGGTCCGCGCCGCGCAGCATCACCTCGCGCAGGCCGTCCACCGCGTAGGTCACCGGCAGCACGCGCGCGATCGGCTGGAGGATGTCCGGCAGTCGATCGATCGGCCAGAAGATGCCGCCGAGGAGGCCCTGCGGCACGATGACGACGGGGATGAACTGGATGACCTGGAGCTCGGTCCGTGCGAACGTCGACAGGAAGATGCCGAGGTTGACGGCGCCGATCGCGAGCAGCAGCGCGATGGCGAACAGCAGGACCGGGCTGCCGACGGAGCTAACGCCCAGTCCGATCGAGAACGCCGGCAGTGGCCCGATCGCCGGCACCTCGATGGACATCAGCGCGAAGGCGATGAGGATCAGGACCTGCAGCGTCGCGAAGATGCCGAAGCCGAGGCCGTAGCCGAGAACGATCTCGCCGCGGGTGACGGGCGTCGCCAGCAGGCGCTCCAGGGTCCCGCCGACGCGCTCGCGGAGGAACGAGATGCCCGTCAGGATGAATACGAAGAAGTAGGCGAAGTAGCCGAGGAATACCGGCGCGAGGATGTCGATCGAATCCGCCTCCGGGGAGAGGTGGATCGTGTCGTGGACGATCTCCGGCGGCCCGAAGAGGCCGCCACCGCCCTCTCCGGCGAATGCCGCGGAGAGGAGCGCACGGAGGATGCCCAGCCGGGCCCCGTCGGCCGCCGGATCCGTGCCCTCGGTGATGATCGTGATGGTGAGCGTGCCACCTAGCTGGATCGGCACGATGAGCGCCACGTCCGCCTCGCCGTCGCGGACCTGCTCGCGCCCCGACGATTCGTCGGCGGCCTCCGAGAAGGCGACCTCGATCCCGAGATCCGCATTCGACGCCGCCGTCCGGAGCGCGTCCACGAACGGTGATCCGGTCTGGCCGACGACGACGACCCGGACCTCACCGACCTCCGAGTCGCGGATGACCCAGCCGAGCAGGGCGGTGATCACGACGGGCACGACGAACACGAGCCCGAGCGTCCGCTCGTCGCGCCGGAAGCCGGCGACGATCCGCTTCGCGACGGCGAGCGCGCGGCGGCCGCTCACGAGATCCCGCCGCCGGCCGGGCCGTCCATCGGCCGTCCCTCGACGTCGAGGCCGGCGAATCGCAGGAACGCGGCCTCGAGATCCGTCGTCCCGGCCTGCGCCCGCAGGTCGGCGCCGCTACCGCGGGCGATGACCCGGCCGGCGCGGATGAACAGCAGCTCGTCGCAGCGGTCGGCCTCGTCCATGACGTGGCTGGCGACGAGGATCGTCGTGCCGGCCGCCGCGAGGCGCCGGAAGTGCGCCCAGAACTGGACGCGCAGGGCCGGGTCGACGCCGACCGTGGGCTCGTCGAGGAACAGGATCGCCGGTTCGTGGACGAGCGTGCAGGCGAGCGACAGGCGTCGCCGCAGCCCGCCGGACAAGTGCATCGCCGGCGTCGCGCGGCGGTCGGACAGCTCGACCAGCTCCAGGGCGCGATCGATCGCGGCGGCCCCGGTGGCGCCCTGGAGGGACGCGAAGAAGCCGAGATTTTCGGCCACCGAGAGCTCCGGATATACCGCCTCGCCCTGCGGCATGTAGCCGATCCGGGCGAGCAGCTCACGCGACGGGATCGGACTGCCGAGGACGCGCGCCTCGCCGGACGTCGCCCGGGCGAGACCGATGAGCAGCCGGATGAGCGTCGTCTTGCCAGAGCCGTTCGGGCCGAGCAGACCGTAGATCCGTCCCGGCGCGAGCGCCAGGTCGATCCCGTCGACGGCATGGATGTCGCCGAACGATTTATGGAGCCCGAGGGCCTCGACCGCCGGAGCGGCTGGATCCATGTCGTTG
>Ga0247727_10012791_pt1 | contig 14316 bp, 9 predicted proteins | sample WisWelCaveWW1625_FD_202498 | JGI IMG/M metagenome (GOLD analysis project Ga0247727, IMG submission 202498) | Biofilm microbial communities from Wishing Well Cave, Virginia, United States - WW16-25 | ecosystem: Environmental > Aquatic > Deep subsurface > Groundwater > Cave microbial mat | place... | reverse complement strand
AGGGAGCTGGATGACGGTCGAGCTAGCGCCGTCGATGCGCGTGTTGTTGGCCGCGTCGCTGGCTCCGTTCACGTTGAACCGCAGCGCCCGCGAGGGGTTGGTGGGAACCGAGTGCGCGTTGGTCGGCGGCGAGAACCCCGGCAGCATGCGGAACAGTTGCTGGTAGTTGCGCCCGGGAGGCACCGGCAGGTCCACGAACTGCTTGCTCACGATCTCCTGGCGCACCTCGGAGCGGTCTGTCTGCAAGGCGGCGATGTCAGCAGTCACCGTGATCGTTTCCGCCACCGCTCCGACCTTCAGGATAGCGTCCACGCGGGTGGTGGTATTGATCGTTACCACGATTTCGGACTGGCTGAACGTAGCAAAACCCTCTTTGCTGACCCGGACCGTGTAAGGGCCGGCCTGCACGGTGGGCAAGTTGTAAAGGCCGACCTCGTTGCTGAGCGTCTGCCGGGACTCGTTTGTCCGGATGTTGGCGATAGTCACCGTGGCGCCGGAAACCGCCGCGTCGCTGGCGTCCTTCACGTTGCCGACGATGGAGCCGTAGAGCACCTGCGCCACAGCCCCCGGCGGCGCCACGAGCGCTATCCCAATCGTCGCCAGCAGGCAGACCACTCCCAGCCGTCCATGTGTCATGTCACAACCCCCTTGCAACCCAGGCTGCAGCCGGAATTTCCATTCTTCGCTCCGGCTCAACATAAATATATACCCCTCGCCCGCCGGGAGTCAAACCTCCGCCTCCCCGCGCCTGGGGCGCCGAAAAGCCGCCGCCGCTTCCCTCATGGCCGTAAACAACTCCGGCGTCAGATCGAAACCGAAGACGAGCGACATGATGCGGCTCCAACTTACCAGGAAGTACTCCCATCCGTCGACAGCGCGGATATCTTGGTCCCGCGCGTATTGGAGGAACAACAAATCCCCGCGGTAATTGAGATCCCAAGCCACAGCACCGGTGGGAAATCGGGCGTTGGAAGTGATGGGAGAGCCGGGCCGGTCTTTGCCCATTCCCGTGGCATTGACAACCAGCGAGCCGGGAGGAAGGACCCCGAGCAGGCGGTCGTGGTCCTCGGGTCCCGAGACCAGAACGCACGGCGTGCTGGTGAGGCGGCGCACCTGTGTCACGCGGGCCGGGGAGATGTCGGTGAGAGTTGCGGCGCCCAGATGGGAGGCCAGGGCCACTCCTGCGCCCCCGGCGCCCAGGATCAGGGCCTGGGCGAAGGGGGCCGGTTCGCTGATCGCACGCAACGCGATGCCTGCTGTAACGGCGTCGATGGCCAGGCCCGTCATCCGGTTGCCGCGCCGGATGATGCAGCCGACCTCGCCCAGTCTTTCGGCTGCCGGATCGAAGTCGGTGAACAGATCGCGGGCGTGCTCGAAGATCCTTACTTTATGCGTGGTGACCAGCGCGCCCATGGCGTGGGGATCTTCGCGGAGGGCGCCGATCACCGCCCGATAGGACTCCGGCGCGGCATCGACGCGGAAATCGGCCCCCACCAGCACCGCGTCGTCCACCCCGGCCAGCTTCGCCCATCGAGGGAAGATGGGATGAATCCAAGACGCCCCCGTAGTGACGCCGATGAAGTACATCTTGCGCATTTTTTTTGCGGTCAGCGAATGTTTCGAGAGCGAATTGGCGAGCGAGGTCCCGGCTACAGCTTCCTTCCCGCCAGCGGAAGGTTGTCGCGCACCAGATCCGCGTTCTGCATCTCGGAGTTGACGGCGGCGACGGCGGGGTTTTGCAGGGCCCACAGGTAAGCTTTCTGCGGAATTTTCAGAGCGCCCGGCACCGCCTTCTCAATCAGGGCCTGGCGCGCCGGATCATCGGGCCGGCTGGGAGCCCGGCCGTTCCACACCGGACGGGCCACCTTCATGGCGATCACCCCGAAGTCCTTGCGCCGGGCCACTTCCAGCGCCTTGTCGACATACTGGTGGTTGCAGATGTTGTAGGCGATCATGGCCACGGAATAGACCTTGGCGTCGATGGCGGCCTGGAGAACTCCTCCCGGATCGGTATGCGCGGATACGCCCAGGTGGCGCGCCTTGCCTGCTTTCTTCAGCCTTTCGAAGGCCTCGAAGATCTCGGGGAAATTCAGCAGCTCAGATGGCGTGTTGGCGCCATGCGGGCACAGCAGCACGTCCACGTGATCGGTTCCCAGCCGCTCCAGGCTTTCTTCGACCGACTGGATGATCAGATCGCGGTAGTTCTTCTCCCGGTCGATCCGGCGACCGTACCGGCGTTCCATGACGTTGGCGAGCGCGGCCCCTTCCAGCTCGCCCATCTGGCCGTTGAAGTAGTTCAGGAAATAATCCGGGGCGGCGGCTTGGCGGGCCTCGATCTGATCGCCGGCCTCGGCCTGGAGTTTCTTCTGCTCCGTGGCGTCGAGGCTGTCGAAGATTTCCTTGAACAACCGGTTCCGGTTGAGATCCCAGGGGCTGACCTTGGTAGCCACAAACACCCGATCGCGCTTGGACCCGGCGATGACGGCGCTGTAGCCGCGCTCGCTCTGGCCGCGGCCGTAGGCCGGGGCGGTGTCCAGGTAGTTCAGGCCCAGGTCGATGGCCAACTCGACGTGCTCGTTGTTGGCCGGCGAGATGGTGTTTCCGCCGCAGATCACCTCCGAGATCATGTAGTTGGTTCGGCCCAGGCGGCGATAGGCCATCTGAGATTGGCGGTTTCGCCATTCGCCTTTTGCGTTCTCGGCGGCGGCATCGGCCTTGCCGACGAGCGCCGCGGTGATGGCCGCGTTCGCGGCGGCGTGAAGAAACTCCCGACGGTTCGGGCGGACAACGAATTCGGTGGACATAGACTGATTCTAGCTCAACAAGCTCGGTCCAGCACGTCGCGAACCTTGCGCGCCAGCCCCTCCGGGGTGAACGGCTTGGCAAGGAAAGCGGCCCCTGGAGAAAGTTCTTCGGCATAGCCGGACATGAAAAGCGCTTTCATCTCCCATCGCATGGCCAGCAGATTTTCGGCCAGCGCCGGGCCGTCAATCTGCGGCATGACCACGTCGGTGAGCAGCAGGTGAATCGGGTCCGCGTGCTGCCGGCAAATCCGGATCGCATCCTGACTGTCGAGGGCTTCCAGCACAGTGTAACCCCGATGCAGCAGGGCCCGCCGGGCGAGGCGGCGCACCTCGGGAGCATCCTCGACGAGGAGGATGGTTTCCCAGCCCTGCGCCGCGCGGGCGGCGGCGCTGGAGGGCGCTTCCGGCTCGCCCGTGTCTTCCACTCGGGGCAGGTAGATCTCAAACTTTGAACCCTGGCCGGGCTCGGTCCGGACATCGATGTTTCCGCCGCACTGTTTGACGATGCCATAGACGATCGACAGCCCCAGGCCCGTGCCCTTCCCCAATTCCTTGGTGGTGAAAAAGGGCTCGAACAAGTGGGCAGCCGTCTCCGCATCCATGCCTGAGCCGGTATCGCTGATAGCCAGTATCACCTGATCGTTCCCCGGTCGGGCATTAGCAGTCTGAAGCGTCATTGCGCCGCCATCCGGCATGGCGTCCCGCGCATTCGCGGCCAGGTTCAGGATGACCTGCTGGATCTGGCCGGGGTCGGCTTTGACGCTCCCCAGGTCCGGATCGAGCGCTGTCTCCAGCTCGATGCGCTCGCCGATCAGGCGGCGCAGCATCTTGTCCATGTCGGCAACGAGGGAATTGAGATCCAGGATTCTCGGCTGCACGATCCGGCGGCGGCTGAAGGCGAGCAGGTCATTGGTGAGCGCGCTGGCGCGCTCGGCCGCCTTAAGAATTTCTTCGGCATCGGCCCGGGCGGCTCCGCCCGATTTGAGCCGGCCCACCAACAGATGGCCGTAGCCCAGGATGACCGTCAGCAGGTTGTTGAAATCGTGGGCCACCCCGCCCGCCAGCCGGCCCAGCGCCTCCATCTTCTGGGATTGGCGGAGGTCCTCTTCCAGCCGCAGGCGCTCGGTGATGTCCAGGGCCACCCCGATGGAGCCGGCGATCCGGCCCTGCGCGTCGCGAAGTGGCTCGAAGTGGGCCTGGAATGTACGCCCCAGCCAATCCATATTAATTGTGTCGGATTCCCCGCCGAGGGCGCGGTAAGAGGCGGCAATGGGGCGAAACTGAGGATCGGAGGTTTGAAAGTACTCGAACAGAGTCATTCCCACCACCTGATCCGGACGAAGACCGATGTTGGCCAGCGCGGCGCCGAGCGAAGAGGTGAAACGCAATTCGCTGTCGGTTGTCCACACCACCGCGGGGATCTGCTCCATCAGCAACTGAAGCTTGGCCTCGCTGGCGCGAAGGGCTTCCTCGGCCTGCCGGCGCTCCTGTTCCGCCCCGGCGTTGGCGATGGCTACAGACAGGTCCTCGGCAACCTCTCTCAGGGTGGCGATCTCGTGGTCGCTCCATCGCCGCGGTTGTGGGGAATCGAAACACAGCAGGCCGACGAGCTTGTCGGAATGTTGAACCGGCACGTCCAGCACGGAACGCACCCCGCTGGCCGAAAAGATTTCTGCCAGGGAAGCCAGCCGGGGATCGGCGGCGACATCTTCCACGATCCCCGATTCGCGTCTTCGCAGCGCATCCAGGTATTGCGGGGCAGACCCGAGGTTGCCGCTCATGCCTGCCAGCGACGGCATGCCCGGCGGCTCCACCGAATGAGTCACGGTCATCCTTCCCTGTTCGTCGATGGTCGAATAGGCGATGCGGTAAGCGGGGAAATATACGCTGATCTCGAGGAGCGCGCGCGCGATGATCTGGTCGGTCGAGAGATGAGCGGTGATACCCGTCGAAATGCTGTTCAGCAATTGCAGGCGCACCTGGCTCTCCAGGAGGCGCCGCTCGGCCTGTTTGCGTTCGGTGATATCGCGGGCGATGCCGTGTACGGCGGCCGGCTGCCCGTCCTGGCAGATTATCCAGCTATTCACCTCCAGCGGAATCCGGCGCCCGTCCCTCCCCAGCGCCTCCAGCTCAAAGACGGCCGGCGCCCGCCGGGTGATCCTGCCCTCCCACATTTTCCGGGTCAAGTCCAGATACTCGGGCGGCACATACTGCTCGATGTTGGTCCCCAGCAGCTCTTCGGGCGTATAGCCGCTGATGGGCCGGACAGCCTGACTGACGGCGGTGATGTTTCCCTGCAAGTCGCAACTGAACACAATGTCGCCGGCGTTTTCGAACAGCTCCCGGTACCGCTGCTCGCTGGCGCGCAGCAACTGCTGCTCTTCTTGCTGATGCTCGCGTTCCTGTTCCAGGTTTTCCAGCCAACCTTGCACTTCCGCCTCCGCCGGCCTTCGGTTCAGAAATCGCTCCGGCGGGATGTAGTAAGTATTCCGGTAGATGCGGCCGCCCCACGCGAGCATCGGGTGGGTCCTGATCACCGACTGCACCACTTCGGGGTCAAATCTCGACCGGTCATATTGACAAATGACCAGGAGGGGCTGATCCCGGAAGACGCGGGAATTCAGCAGGGCCTCATACTCGATGAGTTTTTCCGAGCCGCGCATGCCGCGGAGCGCCCAGCTCATCTCGGCAGCGCCGCGCAGTCCTCGATAGCCTTCGGCGATGGCCTGGCTGCATTGGGAGATCAGGAAGTCAAACATGCGCTGGGGATCGAAGGCGTCGTCGGGCGCGTACACTTCGGCTGCCGGCGAAACCAGGAGCCGCCCGGAGGCTTCCAGCGCCGCTACGTCGCAGCCTTCCTCGCGAAGAAAGCGGCGGATCTGGTCGGCGGTGTGGGCGTCGGACAGGTATATGCATTTCTCGCCGCGCTCGGGACCCAGCAAAAGGAAGGGGATGGCCGTCGCCCGCCAATCCTTTGGGGATTCGTGGATCAGGCAGAGATGCTGGCCGGGTCGAAGGCCGGCCAGTTGCTCGTTCAGACCGCCGTCTGAAGGTGGAGTGCCGCCGGGCACAGCAGGGATGCTATCACAAATAGAAGCGGGATTCTATCACAAATAGAAAAGGCTGAGCCGGGGGAGACCGGCGGTTTCCAATACGCGGCGACGGAGGTATTGTTTTTCGAGCATGGCGATTTGGTCGGCCGACATTTTGCGCCGGTAGGGCGCCAGTTGCCGTTCCATCTGCCGGCGGTGATCGAGGATGGCCTCCTCGGTGGAGGATTCGATCGCCGCCGCGGCAATGCGTTCTTCAATCACGGTCAGGCGCTGCTCGAGGCCCTCGAGATCCGCATGGTCCCGCTCGGCCAATTGCTCCAGAGACTTGGCGCTTTCGAGGTAAACGCGCGTTTGCGCTGGCCCAGCCGCCTCTCGCAACCGCGCCGCGTTGCGCAGCAGGTAAGCGGCCAGCTCGCCGGCGGCGAACACGGCGGCGGCTTGCGGCCGCTTGGCCTGGCCGCCGGATTCCCGCGCCGCCGTCAGCACCTCCTGCGCGCAGTAGGCGAGCGAATTCACCAGTCGCGTCTTTCGTCGGCGCGCGTGCCATTTTTGAAAGGCGCGGTCGATGCCTTTTAGCGCGGCTTCGAGCTGCACCCCGCTCTCCTTCCAGGATTCAATGAGCGCCCAATCGAGGGGAGAGAGTAGAAACAGGCCGGTGCCCCGCGCCCTCTGGAAGTGCTCCTCGACTTCCGTGTAGTAGTTGAAGTAGTTCAGCGGTTCCTCTCCCAGATGATGCGAAGGCCGTCCAGGGTCAAGTTCTCGTCGACCTTTTGAATGTAGCGGGAGGAGGGCGCGACGATATGGGCCTGGCCTCCGGTAGCAATGCATTTGGTCTCGGGTCCCAGGGTTTCCAGCAATCGGGCGAGGATGCCGTCCAGCATCCCCAACGCCCCGTAGAACAGCCCCGACTGCATGCTGGCGACCGTGTTGGTGCCGATCAGCTTGGCCGGCTGGCGAAGGTCGATGCGAGGCAGGCGCGCGGCGCGGCGGAACAGGGCCTCGGCGGAAATGCCGATGCCGGGACAAATGATGCCGCCCAGATACTCCGCGCGCGCCGAGATGGCGTCGAAAGTAATGGCGGTTCCGAAATCGGCCACCACACAAGGTCCTCCATACTTGTGGTAGGCGGCCACCCCGTTGACGATCCGGTCGGCGCCGACCTCGGAGGGATTGTCCACCATCACCGCCAGCCCGGTCTTTACGCCTGGGGCCACAAACAGCGGCTTGGCGCGAAAGTAGAGCTGCGACATTCGCTCCAGGAGCGAGTCCAGCGGCGGGACCACCGAAGAAATGATGACGCCGGTCACTTTCGCGCTGTCCAGGCCGGCCAGGGCGAACAGGTTGCGCGCCAGTATCCCCCACCCGTCGGCGGTTTGCTCATGATCAGTAGGCAGCCGCCATTGGCCGACCAGGTCCCCCTGCTCGAACACCCCCAGGGTGACGTTGGTGTTGCCGACATCAAGGGCCAAAAGCATCTCAATCCACCGGCCGGACGCTGCCGGCCAGAACGGGGGCCACGGTCCCATCCTCGGCGCGCAAAAGCAGGATTCCCGAGGAGGTCAGTCCGGCTGTCGAGCCTACCATTTCCGAGTCGCCGTTGGATACCGCCACGCGCTTGCCGGCGGCGTAGCTGGAAGCGCGAGAGAACAATTCCACGATGGCGGCTGGGCCGCGCTCAGCGAGGATTCCCAGGTAGCGATCGACTTCCTCCAGGATTTCAGCCAGCAGGGCCTCGCGCGAATACTCGCAGCCAGTTTCCAGGCGCAAGGAAGTCGCCGTTTCGGCCAGCGGCTCGGGCAGGCTCGCCTGGTTGACATTCACGCCGATCCCGGCAATGACATACCGCACCGCATCGCCCTCGGCGGCCATCTCGGCAAGGATGCCGGAACATTTGCGCCCGCCGATCAGAACATCGTTCGGCCATCGTAAGTCGCAAGCGGCGCCGGCGACCTGGTGAATAGCGCGCGCGGTGGCCAGCCCCAGGGCCAGGCTGAGGATGGTGGCATGGGAGGCAGGCAAGGCGGGCCGCAAGATTACGGAAAAGTATAGCCCCGCTCCGCCCTCGGAGCGCCAACTCCGGCCGAAACGGCCGCGCCCGGCGGTTTGCTCCTCGGCGATCACCACGGCGCCGGCCGGCTCACCGCGTTCGGCAAGCTCGGCAGCCTCGCGCATCGTCGTGTCGATCGAGAGGTGGTAGTGGATCGGACGATGGAGGCGCTCGAGTTGGGCCAGATCTAGCATTGCAGGCGGAAACTCAGATCCACGGCCGGGGCCGAGTGGGTCAGCGCGCCGGCGGAGAGAAAATCGGCGCCAGCCTGGGCATAAGCGCGGGCATTCTCCAGCGTGATTCCGCCCGAGACTTCCACGCGGGCGCGGCCGCCGATGCGCCGCACGGCCCGAGCCACTTCGTCCACCGAGAAATTATCGAGCAGGAGGTGATCGGCCCCGCACCCGAGCGCCTCGTCCAATTCGGCCTCGCTTCTCACTTCCACCTCCACAGACATCCCGCTGCGGCGGGCCCGATCGACCGCCGCGCACAGCCCGCCGGCGGCGGCGATATGGTTGTTCTTGACTAGCACGGCGTCAAACAAGCCGAAGCGGTGGTTCCCCCCGCCGCCGGCGGCCACCGCCAGCTTCTCCAGCCTTCGCAGCCCGGGTGTCGTTTTCCGCGTGTCGAGGACGCGGCAGTTGATTCCTTCCATCGCCCGGACGAATTGCCGGGTCAGGGTGGCTACGCCGCTCAACCGCTGCAAGAAATTGAGCGCGACCCGTTCGGCGGTCAACAGAGTCCGCGCCGATCCGGCGACCTGCGCCACCGGCTCATCGGCCCGGACCGGGTCGCCGCTCAAGTGCAGCAGGTCCGGCCGCTCCACCCCGCCCAACGCTTCGTAGATCTCCGCCAGCAGTTCGATACCGGCGAGCACCAGTGGCTGGCGCGCGAGAAACACGCCCTTGGCTCGGGCCCCGGCAGGGACACAGGCCTCGGTGGTGACGTCCCCCCCGCCGATGTCTTCTTCCAAGGCGCGACGGATCGCCTGGCTAATCTCCGGATGCCGCCACTGCATCTACATTCCGTTCAAGGTTTCGGCCAGCCTGGCGATCTGGGCGTCGTATTGGGCGAGCTTCTGGCGAATCGACTGGATCACCGCGGGCGGCGCTTTGGCCAGGAATTCCAGATTTTCCATTTGCCGGGAGGAAGAATCGCGGGCCTTTTCCAACTGGGCCTTCTCTTTGGCCAGCCTGCGGCGCCGGGCGTCGACCTCGACCGCCGGCACGCGCAGCGCCAGGTCAAAATCGGGGGTGGCCGCGGCGGCCGATGCGTCGAGCTGCGCCGAGCCGTCGATGACTTCCAGACTCACATTGGCCAGCTTGCGGATCGCCTCGCCGTGCCGCCGGGCAATCTCCAGCGCCGGGCCCTTCGAGTATAGCGCTCCCTCGACCGTCTGCCGGGGATCCAGCTTCATCTCCGCTCGCAGGTTCCTGGCGGTAGTGATGATACTTTGCAGCACGCCGATCTCCCGTTCGGCCGGGAAATCGGCCAGGTGCAGGTCATACTGGGGGTAGCCGGCCAGCGCGATCGAGCGCGGCCGGCCCTCGACGTTGCCGGTGAGCCGCTGCCAGATCTCCTCGGTGAGGAACGGCATCAGCGGGTGCAACAGCCGCAGGGTCCGCTCGTAGGCCGCCAGCAGGTTGCGCCACTCCGGCGTCAGGCCGCTGGCCTCGCGAAAGCGCAGTTTTTTCAGTTCCAGGTACCAATCGCAAAACTCGTGCCAGAGGAAGTGGTAGAGCAGGTGCGCCACCTCGTGGTAGCGAAACTGCTCGATGGCCCGGTTGGCCTGCTCGGCCACCGTGTTCAGGCGGGAAAAGATCCAGCGATCCTCGAGCGCAACCTCGCTGCATCCCGGCGAGGCGCAGGGGCGAAAGTCCTGATCGTCCCGGGGCGCCCAGGGCTCGGCGCCGGCCTTCTCAAGATTCACAAACAGGAATCGCGCCGCGTTCCAGATCTTGTTGGCAAACGCCTGGTAGCCGGCCAGGCGCTCCTCGGAAAAGATCACGTCGGTGCCCGGGGAAGCGCCCACCACCAGGGCGAACCGCACGGCATCGGCGCCGTATTTCCCGGTCAGCTCGAGCGGGTCCACCGTATTGCCGCGGGTCTTTGCCATCTTCTGCCCCTTGGCATCGCGGACGATGGCGTGGATGTAGACCTGGCGGAAGGGAACATCGCCCATGAACTCCAGGCCGAGCATGATCATCCGCGCCACCCAGAAGAACAGGATCTCGTAGCCGGTGTTGAGCAGCGAGGTGGGGTAAAACAAGCGCAAATCGGTCGTCATTTCCGGCCAGCCCAGGGTGGAGAACGGCCACAATCCCGAGCTGAACCAGGTGTCCAGAACATCAGGATCCTGGACGAGCGCGTCGCTGCCGCACCGCTCGCAGGCGGCGGGCGCTTCGCGGGCCACCGTGATGCTCCGGCAAACCTGGCAATGCCAGGCGGGGATGCGGTGGCCCCACCAGAGTTGCCGCGAGACGCACCAGTCGCGGATGTTGTGCATCCACTCGAAGTAGGTCTTGCGCCACAGTTCGGGGAAGATCTGGATGCGGCCCGACTCGACCGCCGCGATCGCCGGCGCGGCCAGCGGCTTGGTCCGGACGAACCATTGCGTGGAGATGCGCGGTTCCACCACCGTGCTGCATCGGTGGCAGACGCCGATGGTGTGGCGGTAGGGCTCGACTTTTTCCAGCCGGCCCAGCCGCTCCAGGTCCGCCACGATGCGCGCCCGCGCCTCGAAACGATCGAGGCCCTGGTAGGCCCCCGCGTTTTCGTTCATGCGGGCCGACTCGTCCAGCACGGTGATCTCGGCCAGCTTGTGACGCTTCCCGGCGGCGAAATCGTTGGGGTCGTGCGCCGGGGTCACCTTCACCACGCCGGTGCCGAAGCGAGGATCAGCAATCTCATCCGCGAGGATCGGGATTTCCCGGTCCATCAATGGCAGGATCGCTGTCTTGCCGTGCAGGTGCCGGTACCGATCGTCCTCCGGATGGACCGCCGCCGCCGTATCCCCGAGCATGGTTTCGGGCCGCGTGGTGGCCACCACCAGGAATTGCTCGCTCCCTTTCACCGGGTAGCGAATGTGCCACAACTTTCCCTGCTGTTCCTGGTGAACTACCTCCAGATCAGACAGAGCAGTCAGGCACCGCGGGCACCAGTTGATGAGGTAGTCGCCCCGGTAGACCAGGCCTTTCTCGTGGAGGCGCACAAAGGCCTCCCGCACCGCGCGGGACAGTCCCTCATCCATGGTGAAGCGCTCGCGCGTCCAGTCGCAACTGGCGCCCACGCTGATGATCTGTTTCTTAATCGTCCCGCCGTACTGCTGTTTCCACTTCCAGGCATACTCCAGAAATTTTTCACGACCCATCTGCCGGCGATCGATGCCTTGCTTGGCCAGCACTCGCTCGATCACCATGTGGGTGGCAATGCTGGCATGGTCAGTGCCTGGAAGCCACAGCGTGTTATCGCCGCGCATTCGTCGCCAGCGCATGGTGATGTCGGTTTCCGCCAGCTCGAACATGTGCCCCACATGAAGCGAACCTGTGACGTTGGGAGGCGGGATGACGAGCGAGTACATTGGCGCCGCGCTGTCGGAGGAGGCGGTGAAAATCCCGTTTTCGACCCACCATTGGGCCCAGTAGGGTTCCACTTTCTGTGGTTCGTAGACTTTCTCGATCATTCTGACTCGTCTTGAAATTCCATCTTAGCATGCGGTATAAGCGGCCCATGGAGCACACGGCCGCGCGCCTGCGGGAGCTGCTGCGCGAGGCAGCCGAGCCCGGCTTTCAGTCCACGCAGCAGGGGTTTTCGCGCGAGCGGCTGCGCTCGCTCGGCGTTCGAACTCCCCACATTCGCGCTTTGGCGAAGGCCGCGGCGAGGGAATACCGATCGCAGCGCCTGGCCTGGTCCCAGATCCTGGAAATCGCCGAGCAGCTTTGGAGGGGAGAGTTTAGCGAGGAGCATTTTCTGGCCATCGAGGTTTTGTCCTGCTTCCGCTCACGACTGGGAGCGCCAGACTGGAAGCGGCTGTCGCGCTGGATCGACTTGATTTCCAATTGGGCCGAGACCGACGGCCTGTCGATTTACCTGCTCGCTCCGATTCTGAGCAGAGAGCCGGAACGGATTCGCCGGCTCCGGTCCTGGACGCGCAGCCGGAACCGCTGGCGTCGCCGGGCGGCGGCGGTGGCCCTGGTCCCTCTGGCCCGCCGAGGCGCTCACTGGAAAGAGGTTGCCGCCATTTGCGACCGCCTGGCGGCGGATCGGGACGACCTGATCGAGAAGGCGATCGGGTGGTTGCTCAAGGAAGCCTCGCGCACCCGTCCGACTCAGGTCGTCGAGTACCTGCTCAAGAACAGGGCCCGCCTGTCCCCCACCACCCTCCGCTACGCCGGCCAGAAGCTGCCGGAAAGGCTGCGGGCCAGAGTACTGCAATGCCCGTAGTTGCGATTCAATTCCGCGCTGATGGCATCCCCTTCCGACACCGCCCGAATGCTAGGATAGGTGCTGGGCCATGGCCTCTTCCGTTCAGAACCCGTCGGCCGCCCCGGAGATCAAGGCCCGACAATTTTTCGGTCGTGGCGGCTTGCTGGCCCGCTGGCACCCGGACTATGAATTTCGCCCCGGCCAGTTGGAAATGGCCGAACAGGTCGAGGCGGCGCTGGTCGAGAAAAAGCATTTACTGGTGGACGCCGGGACGGGCACCGGCAAGACTCTGGCCTACCTGGTTCCTGCCCTGGCAGCCGAGAAGCGCGTGGTGATCTCCACGGGAACCAAAAACCTCCAGGAGCAGCTTTACAACAAAGACATCCCCTTCCTGGCGAAACATCTCGGGCGGCCTCTGCGGGTCGCTTACATGAAGGGGCGCAACAACTATCTGTGCCGGCAGAAATTCTACGATGCCGAGAAGAAGCCCCTGCTCAACGGCCTGGCCGAGATCAAAGAATACGCCATGATCCGCGAGTGGGAGCCAACGACCAAAACCGGCGACCGGGCCGAGCTGAAGAAGTTCCCCGAATCCAGCCCCCTATGGAGCAAGATGGACGCCCGCCGCGATCTGTGTACGGGACAGAAGTGCCCGCAGTTTGGGCGGTGCTTTATTACGTTGATGCGGCAGCAGGCGGCCGAAAGCGACATCGTGATCGTCAACCACCACCTGTTTTTTTCCGACCTGGCGATTCGCGACCAGGATTTTGGGGCCATCATTCCCAACTACGGGGCGGTGGTGTTCGACGAGGCCCACGAGATCGAGGATGTAGCCGGAGAGCACTTCGGCGTTTCGCTGAGCACTTACAAATTCGAGGAGCTGGCCCGCGACATCGAATCGGCGGCCAAGCTCGGCGAATTTGCTTCCCGGGATCTAAAACGGGGGCTCGATGTTCTCCGGGAACGAGCCCGGGCCTTCTTTGCCCTGCTGCCGGGCGGGGAAGGGCGCGCCAGCTTCCGCGACCGGAACCAGTTCCTGGAGCAAAACGGGGAGGCCTACCAGGACTTAAGGAAAGCCCTCGATCTGGTGGAATCCCAGCTCAAGCTGATCCAAAAAAAATCCGACGAGATCTCGCCCCTGATCCGCCGCACCGGGGAGCACCGCCAGGCGCTCGAATTTCTCCTGGCGGGCGAAGACAAGAGCTATGTGTACTGGGTGGAGCATCGCCATCGCGGTGTTTTCCTGCAGGCCACGCCGATCGATGTCTCCGCCCTGCTGGCCGAGGCGCTGTTCGAACGACTGGACACGGTCATTCTCACCTCGGCCACCTTGGCCGTGGAGGGCAAATTCGACTTTATCCGGAAACGGCTGGGGATTGCCGCCGCCCGCGAGCTGGTGGTGGCGGGCCACTTTGATTTCCGGCAGCAGGCGCTGTTTTACGTTCCTCGCGCGCTGCCGGGTCCCCGCGCGCCGGGGTTCGTAGAGGCCGCTGCCAAGGAAGTCGAGCGGATCTTGCAACACAGCCGGGGCCGCGCCTTTGTTCTGTTTACCAGCTACCAGCAGATGCGCCAGCTTCACGAGCTGGTCTCGGCCGCCCTTCCGCATCCGACCCTGCTGCAGGGCCACCGCCCGAAAGGCGCGCTGCTGGAGGAATTCCGCTCCACCCCAAATTGCGTGTTGTTCGCCACCTCCAGTTTCTGGCAAGGCGTGGATGTGCCCGGAGAGCAATTGAGTTGCGTTATCATAGATAAGCTGCCGTTTGCGGTGCCCAGCGATCCGGTGGTCGAGGCCCGGATCCGCAACATTCGCGAGGAAGGGGGCGAACCCTTCTACCAATACCAGGTGCCGGAAGCGGTCATCGCCCTCAAGCAAGGCTTCGGGCGCCTGATTCGCAACCGCAAGGATCGCGGGGTGCTCGTGCTGCTGGACAACCGCATTACAACGCAGCGCTACGGCCGGGTTTTCTTCGACAGCCTCCCCGATTAC
>Ga0247727_10012790_pt1 | contig 14316 bp, 13 predicted proteins | sample WisWelCaveWW1625_FD_202498 | JGI IMG/M metagenome (GOLD analysis project Ga0247727, IMG submission 202498) | Biofilm microbial communities from Wishing Well Cave, Virginia, United States - WW16-25 | ecosystem: Environmental > Aquatic > Deep subsurface > Groundwater > Cave microbial mat | place... | reverse complement strand
AATCTTCGCTCATGCGCGCGGGATTGCTGCCCGCTTTGCACGGCGGGTTCATGGCGCAAACCGCTTCGGTGTGGCATGTGGCGCTCATGCGGCCTGGGTCCGATCCCCTCGGCAATCTCGCGGAGGCGTTGAGTAAACTTGCGCCGTTCAAAGTGCAAGACGAACTCGCGCACTTTCAAGCTGCGATGCTGCGCGCGAGTCTGAGCCGCAGCTCGCTCGGCTTGATTGAAACCTGCAAACAAGCGCCGTTGCCCGCGAGTGAAAACCTGCTCGTCGTAGTTGATCAATTCGAAGAGCTGTTTCGTTTTAAACAAGAGGCGCAAAAGAGCGGGCATGGCGAAGAGGCCGCGGCGTTTGTGCAATTGCTGCTCGAAGCCACGCGGCAGCGTGATCTCGCGATCTTCGTCGTTCTCACCATGCGCTCGGATTTTCTCGGTGACTGCGCGCAGTTTCGTGATTTGCCCGAGGCCATTAACGACGGCCAATATCTCATTCCGCGCATGACGCGCGAACAACGCCGCAGCGCGATTACCGGCCCGATTAGCGTGGCTCAAGGCGAGATTGCCGATCGTCTCGTGCAGCGTTTGCTCAATAACGTGGGCGACAACCCCGACCAATTGCCGATCCTGCAACATGCGCTCATGCGCACGTGGGATTATTGGCACGTGCGCCGGCAAAACAATTCGCCGCTCGATCTCAGAGATTACGCAAAAATCGGCGGCATGGCCGAAGCGCTTTCGCAGCATGCGGATGAAGCCTATAACGAGCTGCCCGATGACCGCAGCCGCAAAATTGCCGAAGTGATTTTCAAACGCCTCACGGAAAAAGGCGCAGACAATCGCGAAGTGCGAAGGCCGACTTCGTTGCAAGAGTTGGCGGAGGTGTCGGAAGCCAGTATTGCGGACGTGGTTACGGTTATTGAACGCTTTCGGCAAACGGGGCGCTCGTTTCTCATGCCGCCACCCGAGCATACGTTGCCCCGCAAACGACGATTGATATTTCGCACGAAAGTTTTATACGGCAATGGGTCAGACTAAATGAATGGGTAGCTGAAGAAGCAGAAGCTGCCAGAATATATATTCGATTAGCTGAAACCGCAATGATGCAAAAGAAAAGCAAGGCGGGATATTATCACGACCCAGAGTTGCAGATTGCCTTAAATTGGCAAAAAGAACATAAGCCGAATATAATTTGGGCACGTCGATATCACGCTGAATTCAATTGCGCAATGGCTTTCCTTAGGGAAAGCAACACCGCGCAAGAAGCCTCAAAAACAGAAAGATATCTTACTGAGTCTAAAATAACCCTGGCAAAATTATTGGCACTAGGATCATTAATTTTTGCTCTTCTTCAAGCACATGCAGCCTTCCGAGAATTATTTGTAGAAGCCAATTATTTGAAAGCCATGGAAGGGATTGCGACTATTGCGTTTTTGTTGTTTGCTAGTGCTAGTTTGATACGATTGACACGTCCTTGATTTTGAGCATAAGACAATTGTCGGGCTTTGAAATATTTCTCCGAAGCTCTCGAATTTTTTGGTAATAGAAATGGCGATTTTGGAGTATTAATCAAAACGCTCATACCAACAGATGCCACCAACTAGATAGCTACAGTCTGGAAGGTTGTAGATTCCGCCCGCTGCTCAATCCGCCCGCGCCCGGCCAAACCAAGTTCGAGCAAATCTTCGAATGGGCGCAACAACAGACGGAGAAGCAATGAGCAAACGCGCCGCTGCCACGGCTACGAAATCTTGCTTCAAAACAGATTTGTTTGTATCATGACACCGCGATGCGGTTCAAAGCTCAATCCTTATTGAAAAGACAAAATCAAAACCGGGATTATATAATTTATCCGCAATCAATATTCCGAGGCGCAATATGACCCTGACAGTGAAATCGCCCGAGACTTTGATCAAGTCATTGCGTGAACGGCAGACTGGCACACGGCTCCATGTTCCGCCGGAAATTCTTACTGCGTTTTGTCAACGTCACCATATTCGCAAGCTGGCGATATTCGGGTCGGTCTTGCGGGAGGACTTCCGGCCGGATAGCGACGTCGATGTGTTGGTGGAATTTGATCCGGCGCACTTCCCCGGCTATATTCGGCTCGCCGGCATGGCGCTTGAGTTGAGCGGCATTCTGGGGCGCACAGTCGATTTGAATACGCCCAACATGTTGAGCCGTTATTTCCGCGACGAGGTACTCGCCCACGCCGAGGTGCAATATGCACAAGGATGATCTCATTAGGCTTCGTCACATGCTTGATGCCGCGACGGAAGCCCTAGCTTTGGCCGCAGGCAAGTCCAGGGATGAAATCGAAACAGAGAGAATGCTACAGCTTTCCTTGGTACGATTGATCGAAGTCATCGGCGAAGCTGCGAGTCGGGTCTCGGCGGAATTACGCACGCATCATTCAAACCTCCCGTGGAAAGCCATTATCGGCATGCGCCATCAATTGATTCATGGTTACGATAATATTGATTATGATATTCTCTATCAAACTCTTCAAGAAGACCTTCCGGCACTGGTCGAGCAACTCCAAACGATTGTACCTTCGAAAAACAATATTCAGGAATAAAGCGATCAACCCCCAAGTCGCGGCGGCGCGCCTTGTCTCGCCGGTACTCGCATTATGGTCGCAACCATTCTCAGCCAGCTTGCCGGCGGCTATAGCATTGAGAAGATTCTCGAGGGCTATCCGCGCAATTAAACTATGAACAGGTCGTAGCTGCGATTGAGTACGCGCTCGCGTTGGTGAAAGATGAGGAAGTGGAGTTGGTCGGTGCTTGAGGCTCTGCGCTTTCTCCTCGACGAGAACCAGCGCCCGGAGATCAAGAATGCGCGAATATATTGTCTCCGCGCGCATGAACGCAAATCAAGACGATGAGATGGCAACCCTATCGAAACCGAAAATCATCACATTACTTCAACGCCTGGGCGAATTGGCTGCCGAACGCCAAACTGAAATTGAGTTGCTCCTGTTGGGCGGAGCGGTAATGGTTTTGGAGTATGAGCACCGTTTGACCACTCGCGACGTCGATGTTCTCATCGTTTCTCCCCCAGAAACGGCGATTGTTCGCGAGTTGGTGAAGCAAGTGGCTGCCGAGAGCGATATACCTGAAGACTGGCTCAACGACGCAGCCAAAGCTTATGTGCGAGGCTGGAGTAAAGGCCAAACAGTTTTCGAAACTTCGGGAATCGTGGTTAAGACTCCTTCGCCGGTGCAGCTGCTTGCGATGAAATTGTGTGCTTGGCGAGATGACGTTGATATTGGAGACGCGCGACGACTCCTCGAAGAGCTAACCGGAGCGCGCGAAGAAATCTGGAATGCGCTCGCACCCTATTTGGTGCCTGGGTATGAATTAAAAGCCCAATATGCCTTTGAAGATCTTTGGGAGACCTCTCATGATAAGAATTGAAAGTCTAGCAGACGCGATGCTAAGTGGGGACGGTCTTTTGCTCCGAAGTCTTCTGCAAGATTTTATTCATGAACACCCGCATTTGACGGCAGTGCAAAAACCGCTGACGGATGATATGAAAACGCTCGCCGCGGCAGCGTCATTGCTGGAATTGCTCGCCATCAGGCTGAAGCAACAAGCGCCCGCGTGGACCAACAGCATTGGCGCGCTTTCAGAGCCGATGTTTCTTTTAAAAGCCGCGGTGAAGATGAAACGGTTGCGCGAGCTTTGCCTGGCCGAATCCCCCGAACCCTTACGCAAACGAGGCTTTTATGCTACGCCCAACTATCTTGAGTTTGCTTGAGCCGAAAACACAAGGTTGAACCATGAACGCGACAAATTCTTTCTTCTTATCCCTTACCTCATCCGCACAGGAGAGACGCATGAAAAAGTCGTTAGCGGTTTTTGCCATTGGATTTGTCTTCGCATTGTTAGCACTGCCGAGTTCGAGTCTATCCCAAAACCACCTCCTCATCTCCGAGTTTGTGGTCACGCCCACGCCGGGCGAGTTTGTTGAGATCTACAATCCTACCGCGAGCGCGATTGATCTGAGCAACTACTATCTCAGCGATGAAGTGTTCAACAACAACAATAACTATGTCAATGTCGTGAAAGGCGGGTTCACGGCCTTCACTTCGGACTTCATGGTGAAGTTTCCGAGCGGCGCCAGCATTGGCCCAAAGCAATTCCTCACGATTGCAGTCACGGGTACGGGCTTCAACACCACGTATGGCAAACGCGCGGATTTCGAGATTAAAAACGATGACGCGAACACACCCGACATGGACCGGCCTTCCGCCACCTCCGTGGGCGCGACGGTCGGCTTTTCGAACGGCAGCGAAGTGCTCATTCTCTTTTATTGGGATGGTCAAAGCGATCTCGTGCAAGACGTGGACATAGCCACATGGGGCACGAAAGCCGAAGCCGCAAACAAAACCGGCTTGAGCATCGACGGCCCAGATGCGGACACGACGCCTTCGACTTATCTCACCGACACGCCGGTGGAAGATCAATTCGTGGTGAATACCGAAAACGATGCGGACACCGATCCGCACGACGTGAACAATTCCGCGCAGCGCAAGCTCGAAGTGGAAGACCTTGAAAACTGGACCGGCGGCAACGGCCTCACCGGTCACGATGAGACGAGCGAGAACCTTTCGTGGATGGGCGGCATATGGAGTTTGAATGCCAAGGCCACGCCGGGTTGGCGCGCGCTCGGCGATAGCTTGAACATCGCCGATATTCAATTCGTGCGCGCGGCCGACATCGGCGCTTCGAATCTGGATAACTCTCCCCTGCTTGGCGATACGTTGGCGATTACGGGCATCTTCATGCAAGGTCCGCGCGATATTTTTGTGGGCGCGCGTTGGGGCGGCTTCTTGCAAGATGAAAGAGGCGGCCCGTGGAGCGGCTTCTTCATTATCCAAAACGACAGCACCAAATCCGGCACGCTGCTCAGCGCCGCGAAGGCCGGCGATAAAATCAAAGTCACCGGCGTGGTGCAAGAATTTCCGACCGCGCCGACTTCGCAGAGCATTACGCAATTCGCGCTCTTCACCAATCCGGTGGTGCCCATCGAGTTTGTGGATTTCGATCTGCCCTTGCCCAGGCCCATCGTGCTGAAGCCCGGCGATTTGGGCGCGAACGCGGGCACCACGAACACGGCTTTGTCGGAGCGTTGGGAGAGCACGCTCGTGCGCTTCGAAGGTTTGACCGTGACCGCGAATGGCTTGCCCGGCAACCTCATGACTGCCTCCGATGAAACCGGCAGCATCAGTCTCGATGACTATTTTAACGCGGTCTTCAATGTCGTGAATCCAAACGCAGGTGTGTGGCCGGGTTTTCCCGCGGGCACGAAGATCAATGTGAACGGCTTCATTCGCGGCGGCACGAGCCAAGGCACGACCACGATCAATCCGCGCAGCTTGGCGGATATCGAAGTGGCCTCCGCGCCGCCGGAGATTACGAACTTGCAGCGTCAACCTGCGGCCGTAAACTCCGCGGCAGCCGCGCTCGTCAGCGCGACGATCATCGATGCGCAAACCAGCGTGGCCGCGGCGGAGATTAAATATCGCGTCAATGGCGGCGCGTTCCAAACCGTGGCCATGACCGGCGCGGCGAATACTTTCACTGGCGGCATTCCGGCGCAAGCCAATGGCGCGCGCGTGGAATATTTCCTCACCGCGCGCGACACCGACGGCAACGGCACGACTGCGCCTTCCGATACTTCGGCGCTTAAATTTCTCTACTTCGTGCGCGACGCGGGCCTCACGATTTATGATGTGCAATACACACCCTATCGCGACACGCGCTCGCCTTATTCCGGCATGAAGGTCACGGTCACGGGCGTGGTGACGACCGACTCCACGGACTTTTCTTTTTATTGGATACAAGACGGCGTCGAGCCGTGGCGCGGCGTTCAGGTGTTTGATCAATTGAATAAGATCGGGATCGGCGATCGCGTGCGCGTGACCGGCACGGTCACGGAGTTTCGCGATGCCACGGAAATCACCAACGTGGACTCCGCGATTGTGGTGAGCCGCAACAATCCGCAGCCCGCGCCGATTGACGTGACCACCGGCCAACTCGCCACGGGCGCGCCTACTTCGGAGAGTTACGAAGGCTTGCTCGTGCGCGTGCGCAATGTTGCGGTGACCAATCCCTTCGCGGACGGCACGAGCAACTTCGGTGAGTTCTCGGTGAGCGACGGCTCCGGCAGTGTGCGCGTTGATGATGAGTCCGCCACGTATCGCGGTAATTTGGATTCGACGTATGCGCTCGGCGATAGCTTGACTTCGATCACGGGCATTCATCACGAAAGTTTTGCGAATAAAAAGATCGAGCCGCGCAACATTGCCGACGTGGTGCGCAAGCCGACTGCGGTCAATGACAATCCGGCGCAGTCGGTGTTCACGTTCGAGCTTGCGCCGAACTATCCGAATCCGTTTAACCCCGAAACCACGATTCGCTATCAAGTCGCGCGCGGCGTGAACGTGAATATCACGATCTATAATGTGCTCGGCCAAAAGGTGCGGACGTTAGTGGAGGGAATAAAGCCTGCGGGCGCGCATCGCATCGTGTGGAATGGCAAAGACGAGCGCGGCCTCGGCTTGCCCACCGGCATGTACTTCTATAAAATGAAGGCCGGCGAGTTTGTGCAGGTGCGGAAGATGTTGCTGCTGCACTAGCTGATGATTGGGAACGCAGATTCGATGGAAGAAGCAAGGATTGGGGGGATTGATTTCATCGCGATGCAAAGTCTGCTTTTATCAAAACCTTTTCCCGAGAATCTGCGTTCCCGCTTTTTGTTCGCCATGCGGCTAATTGTTTTGGCGCATAGAAATTTAGGCTTGCTCTTTTCAAAAGGCCGCGACATCTTATGCAGCGGAAGAACGCTGCTTTTGGCGATTTTTTTTGGCAGTCTAATAAGCGTTCGGACACTTCATCTATAATTCTATGCAAAAGCTAGAACATATTCACATCGAACGAATCGTAGCGCACTATAGTGCAATACCTGATATTGACTCTGAAGCTAAGTTGTACGGATTAGCCACTGTACTACTAAGGCATTATCTCGGAAATGAGTGGGCATCTGAAAATGTTAACATCGAGCATGAGGAGGTTCACAAAAGGGGTCGGACTGGTCGCTCGTTTTTCAGAACCGATTCCGAGGAAGCTGAAGAAAGCCTCAGACACCAAGAGAGAATAGTGAGACTCTCAGAACTTCTCTATAACCTTCAGAATGTAGACGGAATCGAAGAGAGGTTAGTCAGTTTACAAAGCGGTATGTTAGAAGCCACTTATGCTGAGTTAGAGTTTGCAGGTCACTTCCACAGCCGAAATGTCCGCGTAAAATTTCGCGAGAGATCAGGTACTAAGAGCCAAGATTATGATTTCACAGCCACTTTTGGTGCTAACCTCGAAGTTTGTTGTGAAGTCAAATGCAAACTTGAAGAAACAGATCTTGGAAAGAACACAATAATAAATACTCTGATAGATGCAAGGAAGCAATTACCTGAAAACGCCCTCGGCATCATCGGCGTCAAAATCCCAGAAGCGTGGGTGCGAATAAATGAGTCCGGTCCAATATTAGTATCTGCTCTTAACGATCTCTTTCGGAATTCAAACCGAGTAATAGGTGTTGTGGTGAGATGGGAAGAAACACAACTTATGCCCGAAGGAGGAGGATGGATTGTCTATAAATTTCGCGTGCATTGGAATCAAAATATGCAATCTGCCGACCCAGATTTACTTCAATTCATCGAGGTGTTCTCCAACAAAGTCAACAATCGTTGGATAAGCCTTCGAGGTTTTGTGTAACACAAAGCAAGTGCCGAACAAGTCGTTGCAGCGAACAGCGGCTGAGGCCGCCGACGCGATTCAGCCGTGTGCCTGAAGGCGAATTTACTTTCCAAGTTTCTCGTGCCCCCGGCAACGCTGCCGCTGAACTCTGCTGTTTAGTCCCTCACTTTATCGCCTTCTCTCCCTCCAACTTCTCAATCATCATCGTCGAAGCCGGGCGGCTCTTTTGCAAACGCGCCGCAGTGACTTCAGCTTCGCGTAGCGCGCGCAAAATGTTTTCCCCAGCGAGCTTCTTCAACTCCGCATCGCTCCAGCCGCGACGAATTAGCTCCGCGAACAAATACGGAAACTTCGAAACGTCTTCGAGGCCTTCGGGCATGTCGCCGCTGCCCCAAAAGTCGCTGCCAATGCCCACGTGATCGATGCCCGCGACTTTGCGCACGTGCTCAATGTGATCCGCAACATGACGCAGCGTGGCTTTGGGCATGGGATGCTCCGCCGCATATTCCGCGCGCACGCGGTTATATTCCTCTTGATTAGAGACGTGCTTCAATCGCGCCTCAAGCGGCTTCTCCCATTCATACACTTCTTTTGAAACGAAAGAGGGAATGAACGTCACCATTACCACGCCACCGTTGTGCGGCAGCTTGGCGAGAATGGAGTCCGGCACATTGCGAGGATGATCGACGAGCGCGCGTGCGGAAGAATGCGAATACATCGCGGGCGCGGTGCTCGTAGCGAGCACGTCGCTCATCACTTTCGGCGAAACGTGCGAAATGTCGATCAACATGCCGAGGCGATTCATCTCCGCCACCACTTCTTTGCCGAAAGCCGTGAGGCCGTTATGTTTGGGTTGATCGAGCGCGGCGTCGGCCCAATCCAACGTCACGTTGTGCGTGAGCGTCATATAGCGCACGCCGAGGCGATAATACGCGCGCAACGCGCCGAGCGAGTTTTCAATTGCATGACCTCCTTCCATGCCGAGCAGCGAAGCGACTTTGCCTTTCTTGAAAATGGCGAGCACCTCGTCCGCCGTGAGCGCAAGCTGCAACGCTTCGGGATAGCGCTCGATAATGCGGTGCGCAATATCGATCTGCTCCAATTGCGTCTTGGCATAACCTTCGGCTTTGATCTCGCCGGGAATATAAACCGACCAGAACTGCGCGCCGACTTGGCCTTCGCGCAGGCGCTGCAAATCCGTATCGCCGCTCGTGCGCTGGCGGAGGTCGTAAGCCTCAACATCGTGCGGCGCTTTGGCGTCCGTGCGAATGACCCAGGGCAAATCATTGTGGCCGTCGACGAGCGGCGTGGCTTTGAGCAGTTCGCGCGCGTGCTTGAGGGCTGGATCAGTGTTCGAGGTTTGAGCAAATCCCGTCGCGCAAATAGTGAGCGCCAACAAGATCGCACGGGCGTGCTTGGGCATGAGGTTGTCCTTTCGTAGGATAAAATTTTGGATGAGAAAATTTGTCTTGATTTATTTTTAAAGAATGGAACTTTGCAAGCACAGTCATGTTGCTTTAGGGTTGATTTGTAATGCCTCTTTTGAAATGTCATCCTGGAAGGACCTTCCCTCGTACTCGGCTCTCCTCCAAGCGCGAGGGAAGGTCCTTCCAGGATGACAAACCGAAGGGCGCTCACCAATCCACAACGAGTAGAATCCCCAAACGCATCAAACTTTCGCACAAGAAGAACTATGCACGAACCAACAATCCCCCCATATTTTCTTTTAGAAATACGAGTAGCAGCCGCCATCAAATGGTTTGAGCTTGGGAAAATCTCGCAAGCAAAAGCTGCGGAACTGGCCGGCCTTAGCCGCGCCGAGTTCATCGAAGCACTAGCGCGTTACCAGGTCTCTCCATTTCAAACGACCGAGAATGAGCTAATAGAGGAAGCGGTCGAATAAAGAGCTCATTTGTTTCTTTCTACACTTTCACTGCACTGCCTGCCACAACGCATGCCACGAGCCTTGCAATAACTCTTCAATACGCTTCCAATCTTCTTCCGTCACTCCGCCCGAAACGGCTTTATGATCGCGAATGTTCATCGCTTCGGTGCGCAGGCGGCCATACTCCATCAACTTTTCCGCGGGAACGCGATAAAGCTCGGCAGCCGCTTCGGCGAGCGCGTGATCAAGGCCACCGGGCGCATGTTGCTCGCGCTGGCGATGCACGATCCACCATTCCAACTCGAGTTTGGCTTCTTGCTCGACATCAAACGGAGTCAAGCTCACTTTGCGGATGGCATTGTAATAGCGGATCAAATCCGGCAGAGCCTTTTCATAATCGGTGCGATTGCGGCCGTCTTTGAACACGAACGCGGCTTTGGCGGCATGATAGGCGACGAGATATGAGCGCAGCCACGGCAAATTGAATTGCACGCGCAGCAACTCCGCAAGCTGAAAGAAGAGCCGCACGGGCTGGCGGTCATAATACGAGCGCCACATGATGGTATCGAGATGTGCAACCTCGCCGGCGTCGAAAGCGCGCAGATCGGTGGAGACCGGATAATAAAGATCGAGCGCTGCGGCGAGGAGAAGAACAGCGAGAAGGCTGAGAAGGATGGCGCGTTTGGAGAGAAGGAAGCGGGGCATAAAAAAGCTCCTTGCACGAAGCTTGAAATGAAATCCGCAAGACTAGACTACAACCGGTCGTCGTCCTCCGGTTCAACTTCCGGGGCCTTTGCCAAAACCTTTTGAAACTTTTCCCAACTGCCTCGCTTGGCGCGTTTTTCTAAATACGTTTTGGCCTTCCAAGCCGAGATCTGCGCCGACAAAGCAATTGCGACGAATTGATCAAGCGGCAAATTTTCCTTGGACGACAGGTCTTGAGCCTGTTCAAACAAAGAGTCGGGAATCTGAGCGTTGAGGGTGATCATTGTATTTCTCCTACAATCTGAAGGAACTCTTTCGGTGACAGAACTACGATACCAAATCTTTCCACTTGCTGCAAATCCTTTTTTGTAGAAACGTTTATCTGCCAACGCTCGTCTTTGAGCATGGTCAACAGCTTGTATGATGCGCCAAGCTTGGAGCGCAGCCCCGAAATCAAAACGTTGGTATCAACTACGATTTGATAAGGCTTCATCGCTTTTCTGCATGACTTTCGACAGTCCAGTGTATTTTTGCCAAGTTTTTATTCTTCAAAGTCAGGGTCGATCAAACAAGATGCAAGCATAATTTTAGCGCTGCTCATCGCAAACGAGCGGCGCGGAAAACCAACCGCCGGGCAGATTTTATCCTTTCGTGATACTTTTTGCAAAAGCTTTTTGTATACTCGCCGCATGACCAAAGCTCCCCACATACTCATCATCGAAGACGATCCGCACGTCGCCGACTTAGTCGAGATTCACTTGAAAGATCTCGGCTGCGAGCTGGAGCGCGCGCACGACGGCCTCTCCGGCCTGCAACGCGCCCTCCAACACGACTATGCGTTGATCATTCTCGACCTCATGCTGCCGGGCCTGGACGGCCTCGCGTTGTGTAAACGCCTGCGCGCGGAAAATGCCGTGGTGCCGATTCTCATGCTCACCGCGAAAGCCGAAGAGTTCGACAAAGTGCTCGGCCTGGAATTGGGCGCGGATGATTATCTCACCAAGCCGTTCAGCATTCGCGAATTGATGGCGCGCATCAAAGCCTTGCTGCGCCGGCGCGAAGTGGCTAGAGAGCTTGCCGCCAAACCACACGCAACGGAAGAATTGTCCTTCGAGGAATTAAGAATCTATCTCAACAAGCGCAAAGTCACGCTGGCCGGCCAGTCTCTGGAACTGACCGCCAAAGAGTTCGATCTGCTCGTGTTGTTTGCCTCGCACCCCGGGCGCGCGTACAGCCGCAGCGATCTGTTGGATTTGGTTTGGGGCCATCAATTCGAAGGCTACGAGCACACGGTCAATTCTCACATCAACCGCTTGCGCAGCAAAATTGAAAAAGATCCGGCGCGGCCCAAGTTCATTCAAACCGTGTGGGGCGTGGGCTATCGCTTCGTTGAAATGGAGGAGGGCGCTTCGTGACCAAACTGTGGCGTAGCTTATACGGCAAAATCTCCGCGGTCTTTTTGCTGCTGCTAGCCCTGCTCGGCGCGGTGCACACGTATGTCGCGCTGCACTCTTCCATGAACTTCGTGAACGAGTCCGATCAAAAGCTCAACGTCAATCTTGCGCGCGATCTCGCCCAAGAGTTTCGCCCCTTTCTCACGGACAGCATTGATTTCGCCAGCATCGAACACACCATGCACTACATGATGGTGATGAATCCGCGCGTCGAGATTTATCTGCTCGACGGTCACGGGAAAATTTTGGCGTTCTTCGCGGAGCCGGGCAAGACGCTGCAACGCACGCACGTGACTTTAGCGCCCGTGCGGCAATTTCTCCGCAACCATGAAGACATGCCGCTCATGGGCGACGATCCGCGCCACGCCGGACGGCAAAAAATTTTTTCCGCGACTACGCTCAAAATCGGCCGCGAAGTGCAGGGCTATCTCTACGTGATTCTCGGCGGCGAGCAATTCGACACCGCCACGAAAATAGTCACGGAAAGCTACATCATGCGCACGACGACGGTAAGCTTTCTGGCAATCGTGGTGTTCACCGGCTTGCTCGGCTTGGTTTTGTTTGCATGGCTCACGCGGCGATTTCGACGCATGACGACCGTCGTCAAAAATTTCGCGGGCGGAAAGTATGAAGAACGTATTCCGCTGCGCTCGCAAGACGAAGTCGGAGAGTTGGCGCGCGCGTTCAATCACATGGCCGATACGATTGCGGCGAACATGGAAGAACTTAAGCGCACCGACACGCTCAGGCGCGAGCTGGTCGCCAACGTCTCGCACGATTTGCGCAGCCCGCTCGCTTCCTTGCAAGGCTACTTGGAAACGATTTTGATCAAAGATGAAAAACTCTCTCCCGAGGAACGGCGGCGATACTTGCAAATTATTTTGGACAACACGCAAATGCTCGGCAAGCTGGTGAGCGAGTTGTTCGAGCTTTCCAAGCTTGACGCGCAACAAGTTCAGCCTCAGTTCGAGCCATGCATGCTGGCGGAGCTGGCGCAAGACGTGGTGCTGAAATTCAAGCCGCAGGCCGAGCGGCAGAAGATTGATTTGCACCTTGCGCTCTCTGACGATTCGCCGCGCGTGTTGGCTGATCTCGGCCTGCTCGAGCGCGCGCTTTCGAACTTGATCGACAATGCGTTGCGTTACACGCCCGAGGCCGGCCGCGTAGAAGTTGCGCTACGTTCCGACGGCAATGGCAAAGCGCAAGTGAGCGTGGCGGACACGGGCTGCGGTATTCCCGCGGAAGATTTGCCCAACATTTTCGAGCGCTTTTATCGCGTGGATAAAAGCCGCGGCCGCGCTGCCGGCGGCGCAGGTTTGGGGCTGGCCATCGCGAAACGCATCATCGAATTGCACGGCAGCCGCATTGCGGTGCAAAGCGCCGTCAACGCAGGCACCACCATCAGCTTCGATCTTAAAACCGTCTGATCTCCTTCCTTTCCCCCAACATATAGGACGAGCCCCAACCAAAAGCTTACTGTAAGCGGATTTCGCCTCAAGCGGATAAAGCTCTTTTCTTTATCCGCTTGCGCCAGAAATCCGCTTACAGAAAAATCTTTGCTTTTTTGCTACGAAAAAACTTTTAATAGAATAACGATCTTTTAACCTTTCTTGATGCCCGCGTGATACTCTCGTGAAAGTTTTTTGTTTAATTGGGCGCGTCGCGACTCACTAAAACTTTCACTCACGTACTGGAGGTATCATCATGAAACCAACCAAGTTGTTGCTCGCCGCGTTGTCTTTTGCGCTCTTGCTGCTCGCTGCCTGTCAAAAAGAAAACCCGCTCCAAGCGCCCGCCGCAAACGAGGAGAGTTCGAGCCTCGCACCCGCTACAGATGCCGAAGCAAAGCTGGAAGCGGAAATTCTCGCGCACCTCACGACCAATAGCCTCGCCAAATCCAACGCCACGGAAATCACCGGCCCCACGGTGATTACTTCGCCGGGCGTTTATCGCGTTGCAAGTAATTTCTCCGCAACCGCGGACGGCATTGTGATTCAATCCGATTTCGTGTTGTTGAATCTCGACGATCACACGATTAGCGGACCTGGAAACAAAGCCGGGCGCGGTATCGTGCTCGACGGCGTTGAGCGCGTGCTCGTGCGCAACGGCAAGCTGCGCACTTTCGGCGTCGGCACGGCGTTGCTCGGCTCCACCCAGGCGTTGATTACGAACGTCAACTTGCGCGGCGGCGATGAAGTGGCGAATCCGTCGGCCGGCATTCCGCCGCAAATCGGCGTGCTGCTCGTCAACAGCTACGGCAATTTCATCGTTGGCAACAGCTATCGCCACGTCAACCTCGGCATCTTCGTGCGCGGCGCTGGAAGCTATAACAACACCATCGTGCGCAACACCGTCGAAGCCGGCGCGAACGGCTTGCTCGGTATCTGCTACAATCCCGCCTCCGGTCAAGGCAGCGCCGGCCCGCAAAATGATTTTGTGGCGCACAATTTCCTCAACCGCTTCGGCACCGGTATTCAAGCCAGCGCCGGCTCGCAACAAAACAAATTCAACCA
>Ga0247727_10012789_pt1 | contig 14318 bp, 7 predicted proteins | sample WisWelCaveWW1625_FD_202498 | JGI IMG/M metagenome (GOLD analysis project Ga0247727, IMG submission 202498) | Biofilm microbial communities from Wishing Well Cave, Virginia, United States - WW16-25 | ecosystem: Environmental > Aquatic > Deep subsurface > Groundwater > Cave microbial mat | place... | reverse complement strand
CAGCGAAATGATTTGTTCACGCGTCAATTGTTGCATACCATTATAATATAAGCAACAATGACGCAAAAACCTCGGACTTTTTTTAAAATTCCTAAAAACTTTTCTCAGATAGCTGAACAGTTACCAATTTTGTCTATTACGCCACTAACAACTTTACTTATATCCTTCACATCTCCGACACTCACCGGCAACAACTCCGAAGTCAACGATAAACCCGCAAGCAGCTTCTCGCCACCACTTGTCGTAGGACTGAAAATTGTTTTAACGTCACTGACATTATCCGCAAATGCTGCAGCAGCAGAGCCCGTTTTAACGAGTTTAACGGCGACTTTGGCAATCTTTGTCCAAACCGATCTGCCATCGGGATCATACAAAATTATCGGATTATTCGCGGCATACGCATAGGGGCTTAACGACGGATACTTCAGGGCCAATGGATCTACACTAATCCATCGCCCAGTTAGCCAATCATAAGACCGCGCGCCGGAATAATCCAAATTGATGCCGAACTCATCGTCTCTTTCCTTTCCCGTAAATTTAATCTTCGACGCCCCCTGCAAATACGCATTCGGTATCGCCTTCGTGCGCAGCGCCAGTGGATAACCCCACGGGTCGTAGTCGTCGTAGCCAATGACCGGTGCGCCTGCGCTGTCCAACACCGTTGCACGGATTGAGCCGAGATGATCTTTCAAGAAATAAACCGTCTTCGTTGCAGCGTCGGTGGAGTATATCACTTCCAGCTTCGGCCAGTACGTGGAATTCGAGTATTCCGACGAACGAAACCACAGCGTATTGTAATCCGTGTCTTCGTTCGTTGTCCACAACATCACGCCAAAATTCGGCACGGTGTTGCTCACCCACTTTTGCGTGAGTGCGGACAAATCCCACGTTTTCCACGTGTTGGTTTGGCCGGTTTGAAACAGCATCGTGCTTTCCATCGTGCCGTTGGCATCCGCCGTCGTAGAATCACTGCCGCCGCCGATTTTGCCGTACTGGACCTTCCAGGGAACGCCGGTTATTCGGTTGTCACGGTTGACTTGCGTTTCCGACCAGCTCACATACAGTTGATGCGCCTGGACCCAGCGATCACCCCAAGTTGAACCGACCGCGCTGTAATAATACAGCTTCATCTGTGCATTAAGCACGGTGGCACTCGTGGGAATGGTACTGACATTAAACGAAACGAGAGAACGGCTTTTGTTCACACCGGTATTTTTGCCAATCGAGAGCGAAGCGCCGGTGCCGTAAAAACCGCCGTCCATCAGCCGCACATCCGTGCTGTTGGTGACCGTTGTCGTCGGGTCAATAATCAAATCACCGGTTGGAGATTGGTTGATCCAACTCCACGGCACGCCGACGAGCATGTAGTGCTTGCCACCTTCTGAATAAATATATCGCCGCAAACTCACACGATTCGAGAAGTCAGTCACGCTATCCGCAACAGCGTGTGCGTAATCTTTCGGAAAAAAGAAATGTAATGTTGTATGCTCGTCTTCAAATTCAATCGTTTCGTCGCCGTCAAAACTAAAATCGTTTCCTTGTTTGATCGGTATTTTAGTTGACCGCTGCGCAAAGACATTGATGGTGTTGGGCGTCAACAGAAACTCCGTCGCCACAACAAAATAAGAATTATTTCGTGAAAGACCATATTTCGTCGGATCGGGAAGCGTGTTGCGCGCAGATTGAGAAAGAACGATTTCTTCTTTTAAGCTTACGTTGCCGCAGGTGTAACGAACATCGATGTCTTTGAAGAGCTGAGAATACTCGATAATATTACCGGCAACGACCGGCGGCGCCGCGCTCGCATTTTGAATGATCTGATAGATATTGCGCTGGCGGTCAAAATAGCCGTAGCTCAAAATCTTCCAACGAATACGCGTGATCTCCGGTCTCTTGCTGGGATCAAAAAATTTGGGATGGACGGTTTTGGGAACTTCGTAGGCCACGTCCCAATTGCCCTGGCCGATAACGTTGGCAAAGGCGACGTTATACAGGCCGCTGTCAATGATATAATACGCGCCGCTTTTATCCAATTTCAAATTGGTGTCGATCTCTTTTAATCTACCGTCGTTGGCGAGGTAGTGTATGTATCCGGCGCTGATGATGGTTTTGTAGGTATGGTCGCTGGTGTTGTAATAAGTTTTGCTGCAATAGGTGCGCTGATCCGGCAGTTCGCGCAGGGTGCTGTCAGGCTCAAGTGCCGGTTCGGGCGTTTGCGCCGGAGCCGAAGTTATTATAAGAAGGGCGGCGGATATATTTAAGAAATTTTTCATAATCGTAGTCCGTGGTGTTACTTGGAAGCGAACTGTTTACTGATCACTGATCACTGGCTTCATTGTTTCCAAAACTTCTGCCCGATCAAATCCAGGCTCCAGATGTTCCAAAACAGAAGCGTGCCGTTGGCGTCATAGACGGCGATGGTGCGGCCGTCGACGCCCGGGACGTAGAAGAGATTGTTTTTGGAGACGCGCTGGCCTTTGCCGTCGTAGCCGAAATCGATCGTGCCGCCGGTGGTCGGAACTTTATAGGGCAGATTGCGATAGTCGTAGCTGATCGTGTTGCTGGAACCCAGCTTGGCCGCGTCTTTGATCATGTTGCCGTTGTTGTCATACGCGTAATTATTGGGATTCTGGCCGGGCAAGCCGGAAACCTGCAGCAGCTTGTTGGTGTTGGCCTGATAGATATAATCCATGTTGGTGACGGCGTTGTTTTGATCATACCGATTCATATACTCGAGATTGCCGTGGCGGTCATAAATAAAACCGGTGAGGTCGTAGCGATTGGAAGCTTGCCACGCGCCATTGTTATGGCCCCAATTGGCTTTGGTCAGACGATTGGCTTGGTCATACTTGAACACCCAGCCGGTCAAGCTCGCGCTCACCGGTTGGGTATTGCCGAAGGTGTTGAAAGTCGCCCATGAAATATTGCCGTTGAGCTGTTTGACAAAATCGCTGTGGCCGAGGGCAATATACTCCTGTTTGTTGTAACCGATGATCTGGCCGAAGCGGTCGGCATTCGGCACGCCGGCCCCGCCGCCGTCACCGCCAAAATCTTTGGTGGAAAGCAAGTCGTGGTGATTGATCTGCGTCAGCCAGTCGCGGCTGTTGTAAAGATAGTCGAGGCCTTGCAGGGTGCTGCCAAGCACGAGCCTTTTCACCTGGCCGCCGGGCCAATAGGCGTACTGCGCATTGGGCGCGGTGGGTTTGACGTCGGCGGTGTTGGCAAAAACTTTCTCGAGGCGGCCGAGCGCGTCGTAATCGTACCACACATAAAAAGCGTCGCTCGCGCCGCCGGGCGGAAAGGTGCGATGGAAATAGATTTTGGTGGCCTTGCCGAGCGCATCATATTGGTACTCAATTTTGGCGGCGATATTGCCGTTGCCGTCGTTGACATTGCTTTTGGCAATATACTGCTCGATCCATTCGACATTGCCGTTGGCGTCGTAAGAATAAAACATGTAGCCTTTCATCGCCGGATAGCGGTCGATGAGATATTCGATGGCGTCAAGGCGGCCTTTCAAATTGCGCTGGGGCGCGCTGGCGGCGTAGGTGGAAACATCGTACTGATATTTCACTTTGAATGTATGTCCCGTGGTGGGATAAACTGGATTATCGGCATTGGCTTGATTGAAATTTGTCGCGGGGCCGGTCATCGTGCCCTCTTCGATCTTGCGGTCGAGGTTGTCATATTTGTAGTAGATGAAATAGGCAAACCCGTTGATATCTTTCTTGCCTTCCTCGACCAGGCGCAGATTGCCCTTTTTGTCGTAAAGAAATTTGGCCGTGGTGTCGGCATCCGGGGTTTTGCGTGTTCGCAACAATCCCCAGGTATCGTACGCCATGCTCGTGCAAAATACGCTGTTCCAATCTGGAATGTTATTGTTGGCGCTTTGGAAAGCTTTGGGCGGCGCGATTTTGAGGAGATTGCCGAGAATGTCATATTGAAAACCGGTGGCCAATTTCGAGGTGTTGCCGTCGCCATCAACGCCGCTGGAATCGTTGCGCACGCCGATTTTGTTGCCAAAGGTGTCGGTGAAAATTTCCGTCTTCACGTCGTTCTCGTCGAAAATGCGCGTCTCAAAAACGCTGTTGGCGTTGGTAAGGCCCATTTCATTGGCGGCATTCGTGCCGTAGCGGTATTTGACGTAGTTGGTATCGGCGCGGCTGAAGACCGTGCCGGGCGCATATTGGTGGCGCACGCGGTTGAGCGGATCTGGATAATACTCGGTTTCGGAATAGGCATAGTTGCCGGTGTCGAACTCCTGCGAGGAGGCGCCGGCATAATACACGGGATGTTGGGCCGCATAATAGCTGTTGGCATAAGCAATCACACTGTCGGCGCGCACAAACCTGGTGTTGGCGTGGAAGAACGGCTTGGTCACTTTCACCAGGCGGCCCAAAGCGTCGTAAAACGTGCCGGTTTTCACCGCGCCGCCCTTGTCATATTGCAGCGTTTGAATGTCGCGGCCAAGACCGTCGGCAAAACCGAAGATTGTGACGGGATGATTGAGCAACTGAATATCGTCGAGATCGTATTCACCGCGGACGATGATGCGCTTGATATATTCGTAGTTGGCGCTTTGGCCGGCCATTTTGAAATCCTGCTCGAGATCGCGCTCCAGCGTATGCCAGTTGCCATCCTTATAGGCCGCGCCGGCATAGATATAAACATAACGATTCACGTTGTCATAAAAAGACGTGCCGCTGTTGAAATAGTAAATGAGAATATAATCCTGATTGGCATAGCGCGCCACGACGCGGAACGAAGAAGTCGCCTGACTATTTTTGACTTTCACCCAAAGGTGCGTCGATGCCGCGTTTAACTCGCCGGTGGCGGGATATTTGACGGCGTAGTTTTCGTTGGGGACGCCGGTGTTCACGTCAACGCGCAGCACCTGGCTTTGGAGAACGTTGTCATAAACAGTAGACATGCTGCCGCTGCCGGCGCCAAGGTGAACCGCCCAACCATGATTTTCCGGCGCGTCGGTGTATTCAAACGGCTCGAAAAATCCGGGGCCGGACATCGAACGGGTCTTAATATAGTTGGGATCCAGTGGATTGAAAGTATCGTTGTTAGTAACGCCTTGCCGCGAGTAATAGTAAGCCAGATCATTCGCGGTTCGTTTGTCCGGCAAGATGGTTTCGATCAAGCGCTGCAACGGATCGTATTTGAATTGGGTTTTCTGATTGTTGGGATCGGTGATAGTGGTGAGACGGAAGGTGTTGGGATCGTAAGCATACTTAGTGGTGAGTGTTGTCATGGAATTGGGGCGCGTTTTGATCGAGTCAGTGAGGACGCCATCTTCCGCCCAATAAATCGTGGTTTCGCTGCCATCGGCGTCGTGGATTCTCGCCGGATTGCCGTGGGCGTCGTATCCGAGAAAAGTTTGGATGCGGGGCCAGGTATTTGTATCGGGATTGCTCCAATTAAAAGTGGGAATGACTGCCGGGGTCGTGCTGTTGCGCCAGCGGAATTCTTTATCGGGAAGGTATTTGCCGCCGACGTCTTTCCAGGTGGTAACAGAGGAAGAATACTCGTCATCGATAGCACGTTTGGCCGTTGATTGAGCGATTTGCATGCGCATGTTGCGATATCTCATCCCGGAAGTCGCGCCGGAATAAGGCAACCCCGAAAGATCGTGTGCGAACTTGTTTTCGTGATGCGCACTTTGCCGTCGCCGGAGGTCTCGGTTTTCTTTTCGAACAGCGTGCCGTCGTTGTAGGAATAAGCTTCCCGCGAGGTCACCACACTCGTTCCGAAGTAGTGTTTAGTAACGACGCTGTCGAGTTGTTTGTGGGTGAAATTGAGGTAGATCGGCGTTGTATAATAAGTCGTCGGATTAGGAGGAATTTGATAAGGCAGCGCCGGAACAACAACAGCAAGATTTTTCTTGTCGGTGTCACTGGCGAGGCCGCGATAACTATAGTGGAACTCTTCTTCTTTTACAATCTGGCCGCTGCCACCGACATAATCAAAATAGGTTACTTTTTTAAGCTCGTCCCAATCGCCTCTTAAGTTTCCTTGCAACACGACCATTTTAACCAGGGCATCGACATAGAATGTTTGAGGCTCCTCATTAGCGTCGGCCAGATATTCCGTTCGTATCAATCCTTGAATCTGGCCCTGGGTATCCTTGAGAGTTTGCTGCACGTATTCATAAGTCACATGATGTTGGTCACGATCTCCCGAAAAATACATGGGCGTGCCTTGTTTGTCGGCTATTTTTCGAAACCAGATTTCAGGAATCCCGGAATGCCTGCCAATGCCGTATGAATAAGAGGTCGGGCTCGAATTGTACCCGTCAAACCTGGTGATATCTTTGACTCTTGCCCCGCCTTGCTTAAACCTTCTGAACGTTCCGCTTTGAGAGGAATTATAACTGCCTGGCGTGCTGTATTCGGCGTAGGACAGATTCAAATAAAAATTGTTGACCCCGTCCCCGATCACGTCGCTTTCATAGCTGATGGTATGCTTGCCGCCTTCCGGATAGACGATTTCGGTCAGGGACCATAATATGGCATCCGCCTCGGGGTCCGAGGGTGGCCCTCCCGAGCCAATGCCGTAACGATCATAATAGCCAAAGTCATCTTGCAAAACTCGGGCGAGCGGAGCGTGGGTAGGGTTATCCCAATGGATGATATCGTACCAACTTTTGTTGCCTGGATTATAGGAAAACTTATAGGAAGGCAATGTATTTTGTGTAGCGCTGGGAAATCCGCTTGTCGTGATTTTTTCGAGGGTGAGCTTCGAGAGCATTTTGGAGTGCAGCGTTGCATCATAATCAACGCTTCGGCTTTTGGCGCCATTGTCAAGGTATTCAAAAGCAACCTGGCGAATCGGTTGAACCACGACTTTTTTATAAAGAGTAATATTATCCAGCCGCCGATGAAAATAATCATTTTCCTCTTGCGGATAAGGTGAGGCCGGATCGACATCGACGCCGAGATCGACATCATATCTTTTTGAAGTTGTGAACTCGGCATAATGGGTCGGCGTTTCGATTTTATACGGATAGGTGATTTGGGTATGAATCACGTTATTTTGATTCGGCACTTTGATGGTTTCAACGTCTTTCATCGTCCCATTAAGGTGATCAAAAGTTTTATAGATTATTTTAACCCATCCACCTGTTGAGCCCTGATCGGTTGGCACTTCCGGGCCGGAATAGTTTGGGGATAGAATTGCCACTAACCGCAACGTCGAAGCATACCTCACATACTCGAATCCTGATGATGACTCGCCTGGCATGTTGGATTCCGACAAAGTGGGATGAGCGTAAATGTATCTCGTCCCCTCTTCGGTGGTGATGATGAACTTGGCCATGTCATCTCTCCGTTTGGACGGATCGGTATTCGCGCCATTTATTCCGGCATATTCTCCATCCACCGCAAGCTGGCTGGCCGAATAACAGTATTTCCACGGCCGCCAGGGCGAAGCGACCAACCCATATGCGGTAGTGGTGAAATTCTGAAACGAGAAACATCCCGCCTCTTCCGGGTCGCATGGAAGTGTTGAGCTGCCCGCCGGTTGAAAAGGCAGGCAGGGATTTGATCCCAGCGTATATGGAATTAACTGCGTCGAATTGCCATTCATGTGCACGACATAGACGTCGGGCTGTGAAGTAATCACCGCCGACGTCAAGGAACGTGCCCAATCAGCTTGAGGTTGGTTTGATAACCCGCCCATGAGATAGCGGCTAATACTGCCAGGATCCAGCTCCCAGCCCAGTCCGATCCAGGAAGCAGGCTGCGTGAGCTTGATGCTGGAACGATATCGCGCCACAATTTCAAAATCCAATCCATCACGACCGGGCACCGTCATTAAAGGGACCGCCAAATGCAAATCGCCTTGCGCATCAACGCCGAGATCGTTTTTCTCGACAAAATGCGTAACTTCCGGAGTCAAGATACGATCATTTTCCTGATAGTTCTGCGCCCGAAGAACCGAAACAGGTTGCAGTAAAATTATAAAAACGGTGAGAATATAAAGCCGGTGGCAAACTGAAATCGTAGCAGTATTTTGGTAATGATGAGAAATGTTTGTTTTCATAACGAGCATTCCGGTTAAAAAATTATACCCAATTGCAAAAAGGGGAAAAAGAGGATCCCGGCGCGTGCATGATGGAAAGAAAAATGCTCTTTCTTAAAAGCTTTTTCGTTGCAGCTCAAAAGCCCTTGCGGGTTCTCTTTGTTGCAAAATACGGTTCACCGGAAGTTATCAACAAATACTCACCGCATATCCACGACTTCCACATCATCAGGAATGTTAAGCGAAAACAATCCATCTGCAAGCGGCAGGTTGCGTTGGGCGTTTTTCAGCAGGTACACCGTCTTGTTGTCGTTGATGTCAACCTGCTCGATGCGCAGCGCCAGCCAGGTTGATTTGTCAATCCAGGCCGTCACCGTTTGCACAAAGGCGTCTTCATCACGCGGGGTCAGCGCCAGCACATAACAGTCGGCGGCGCCGATCTTTTCGCTGCGCAACAGGCGCGGCTTGAAATCATGCGTGTATTTGAGCACCAAATCGCGCGGCAACGGATTGTCTTTGGATTTTTCGAGATGGTCGACGATGACTTGTTTTTTATCCACCGAATACGTCCAAACCGTTTTGCCGTCGGTGATGATCATTTGATTCGGCGTTTCGACGCGATAGCGATCGCCTTTTTTCAAATACAACGTGCCGTTGAGCACTTGCGTTTCTCCGGCAAGCGACCAGGTGTATTGCTGCTCGAAGTCGCCTTTCAACGATTCCAATTTTTCGTAGGTCTGGCGAATTTTGGCGACGAGCTCTTCGGCTTTTTCCTGGGCGGTTGCAACTGTTTTCGAGAAAAATAAAACTAATATTGGCAATAACAACAAGACTCTCACTCTCATGATATCAACACCTATTTTTTTGCAAAAAATGACCACGCCGCAACACATTGTCTGTCGAGCCGGCTGGATTACTTGTCCAATCCCATGTCTTCCAAATGTGTTTCATCCATCAAAACTTCGCGCGCTTTGCTGCCGTCGAAACCGCCGACGACGCCGGCCGCTTCGAGCTGGTCGATCAGCCGCGCGGCGCGCGAGTAGCCGATTTTGAGGCGGCGCTGCAACAGCGAAATCGAGCCTTGTTGATGGCGCACGACCAGTTTCAACGCTTCGTCGAAAAGCTCGTCGCGCTGGCCGTCGTTCAATCCGCCCATGCCGTCGGCGTCATCGCCCTCGGTGCGAATCGGCAGCAAGTCTTTTTCGTAGCGCGGCTGCTGGCGAATGTGCTCGAGCACTTTTTCGGTTTCATCGGAACTGATGAAAGCGCCGTGAATACGAATCGGCTCCGGACTGCCGGGCGGCAGAAACAGCAGGTCGCCGTTGCCGAGCAATTTTTCCGCGCCGTTCATGTCGAGAATCGTGCGCGAATCGATCTTCGAGGCGACTTGAAACGCGAGCCGCGCCGGGAAGTTGGCTTTGATGACGCCGGTAATCACATCCACCGACGGCCGCTGCGTTGCGACGATCAAATGAATGCCGACGGCGCGCGACATTTGCGTGAGCCGGGCAATCGGCTCTTCCACTTCTTTCGCCGCCATCAACATCAGATCGGCGAGCTCATCAATGACAAGCACGGTAAACGGCAGCGGCTTCAATGGCGGCGCGCCTTCCGTCTCCGGCAATTTTCCTTCTTTTAATCGCGTGTTGTACTCGACAATGTTGCGCACGCCAACCCGCGCCAGCAACGTGTAGCGATTCTCCATTTCCCATTCAAGGCTTTTCAACACCGCCAGCGAATTGGCCGAGGTGGTGACCACTTCCTCGTCGAGATCTTCGCGAAACGTCAGATGATGAAATCTCAACTTGCGATACGTCGACAGTTCCAGGCGTTTAGGATCGACCAGCACAAAATCGATCTGACTTGGATGCGCTTTATACAACATGCTGGCAATGATCGCATTCAAACAAACACTTTTTCCCGAACCGGTGGCGCCGGCGACGAGCAAGTGCGGCATGCGATCCAGCGAGGTGACATAAGCTTGCCCGGAAATCGTTTCGCCGAGCGCAATCGTCAGCGGCGAAGTGGATTGTCGAAACGCTTCGGAGTCAAGGAGCTTACGCAGAGAGACGGTTTGCGGTTCCGGATTCGGCAGCTCGATGCCGACTGCGGCTTTCCCCGGAATCGGCGCGACGATGCGGATACGTTTCGCCCGCATGGCCAGCGCCAAATCATCAGCGAGCGCGGTGATACGGCTGACCTTGATGCCAGGCGCCGGCTCGTACTCGTAGCGCGTGATTACCGGTCCGGGGTTGATCTCGACAACAGTGCCTTGCACGTCAAACTCGGCCAAACGTTCTTCAAGCGTATGCGCGTTGCTCAACAGCTCGTCGCGCGTTTGCACGGAATCGATTTTAGTCGGAAACGTCAAAAGATCGAGCGGCGGGAAAACATATTCTCCGGCGGCTGGTGGAGGCGGTTCCTCTTTGATTTTCTTGGGCACCGTGATGGCCGTCGAGGTTTCATTCGTTGTCGGGCGCGGGACATTCGTATCAGAGGTCGCAATTGATTCTGGCGTTGGCTCAAAAGCCCTTTCGGATGGTTTACCCGGAATTACGGTTGATGGATTCGACGGTTTCTCGCTCATTTCGCGCAAGCGCGCCAGTCGTTTCCAGCGCGGCTCCGCCGATTCTTCGCTTGCGATTTCGTCTTCAGTTTCAGCGCCGTCAGCAACCGCTGCAGCGAGAGTTGCCGGTTTCGATTTATCCAAGGGCTTGGCTTGTCGTTCCGGCAATTGGGGGCGCCACGCCGCCATGGCGGCCAAAGTTTTTTCAAACCATTGCCCCAAGTTCAACGAACCGGAACGGATTTTTTCATACGCCTCGGCGAGACTGAGCTGCGAGAAGGCGATGAAAATCACCACGGCGAGCGCGAGCAAAATCATTGGGCTGCCATAATCGCCAAAAGCTTTGTGAAGATGTTCGGCGATGAAGCCGCCGACCAACCCCGACCACGAGTAACCGATCGTCGTTCCGGCAGGATTCAACACCTGCGGCATCGCGAAGACGGTGGCGAAATACAGCGCCGAAATCAAGCCATAAATGCTGGCGCGCCGCAAACGTTGAGTTTCCAAATTGCGAAAACGATTCCATCCCCAGGCGATGAGCAAGAGCGGCACGACGACGGCCGGATATCCCAAAAGGTATTTCACTAGAACGTTGGCAATATGAACGCCGGCAACGCCCATCGCGTTCTCGACTCTTTGCATCAACGCCCCTTGCGGCGTTTCTTCGGGATAAACGAAATATGAAATCAAGCTTACAAGAATGAGCATGCCCAGCGTCATCAGGAGAATGCCGAAAATTTCCTCCTGTTGGCGAGAGCTCACGCTTGCTGGCTTTTCCGACATGGTCTCCTCTCCTGAGCAGCTATTGCAATTTCATGAAAATTATAAGCGCTATTCGGGCTTATCGAATTGTCCGGATAACAAAAAAAATTTTTCATTGCGTTCAGTGTAAACCTAACAAAGGCAAATCCTAAACTTGCATGTCTTAATATGGTAAAATTTGTTCACAATTGCAAGAGATTTACAAATTCAAGTTTGAGGTTATCGCTTCTAAAATATGAAAGTGTTAAAATAAGTTGTAGGTTTTGTCATTAGATTTTTTTTGATGAGAATATTAAAGCGTCTTTGCAGGCGTTCTTTCAATTTTCACTCGGCCTATCGGCTCGATCGTTTTTGCCGGCTCTGACTTTGGCGATTTCTGCGAGATTGCCATCAAATGCGATGACAGCCTCGAGAATCGTGGCGGCCGCATTGATGAAAAATTCCGGATCGATGTTGGCAAAAACGTCGCTGGGCCGATGATAATCGCGATGATCTTCGACGCCAAAATAAACGAATGGAATGCGCATCGCGTGAAACGGCGCATGGTCGGAGGCATTGGTCCAATTATCAGCAGAATTGCCGGCGTCGTGCCCAAAGAGCAGTTTAACGGCGCTGGTTTGGGCGATTTTTTCCAAATACGGTTTCAAAAATGGATAGTGATTGCACCCGGCAACATAAAGCTCATTTTGATCGTTGCGGCTTACCATGTCAAGATTGGCATTCAACGCCACACTTTTTTTGTCAACGGGCAACTTGACGACAAAAAATTTTGAGCCTTGCAAACCGGATTCTTCAGCATCAAAGATGGCAAAGACGAGCGTGTGCTTGGGTTTGTTGAGATTGAAATAATTCATGAAGGCAAGCAGCGCGGCCACGCCGGAGGCGTTGTCATCGGCGCCGGGATAAATTTTTCCGTTACGAACGCCCAAATGATCATAATGCGCGGAGAGCACGATGCAATCGGATGAGGCGCCGGCAATGTATCCAATCAAATTCGCGGCTTCGTCACAACTGGTCTCGTGGTGTGAAAAAGAGAAGGTTTGTCGAAAGTCCCCATTAAACGCGCGCAGGTTATATTTTTGAAACGCAGCAAGAATGTACTGCTGCGCTTTCTGGTTTCCTGCTGTGCAGCTCTTTCGCCCCTGCATCGAATCCGCTGACAGCGCTTCTACATCCGTTAACAATTGCCGGGAATCAATTTTGGATTGCGCCGGCGCCGCGCGCGGTGAGAAGAATAAAAAAACAGCGAGCAAGGGTTGAAGAAGCTTCACGGTGCTCATTGCTTATCATCATCAGCTTGTGAATATCTCTTACGAATAAACTGCGCGAGCATGGCGGGTGGCATCGTTTCATTATCGACGGCAATGTCATAATCCGACCGTTCTCGCGCCTCGCCCCGCGCCCGCGAACCGAACAAAGTAATCCCCTTCGGCTTGATGCGCTTGACTATGGTATCGACGACGAGCTGCTCAAGCGAGTCATTTTTTCTGCGGCGAATTGTTTCATTATAATTCATAACAATTCAGTACGGCCGCTGATAAAACGGCGTCTTCACAATTTGGGCTTTGGCCACGCGGCCGCGAATGTCAATGGTGATTTCGGCGCCGACGGCGGAATTCGCGAGGGCGACGTAGCCCAAGCCAATTGACTTCTCCAAACTCGGTGAGAATGTGCCGCTGGTCACATGGCCGATTTGAATGCCGTCTTTTAAAATGGGATAGCCGTGGCGCGCAATGCTTTTGCCTTCCACTTCGATTCCAACCAACTTGCGTGGAATGCCGGCGGCCTTCATTTTGGCTATGGCCTCGCGGCCGACGAAATCGCCTTTGTCCAATTTCGTGATCCAGCCGAGCCCGGCTTCGAGCGGGTTGGTGGTTTGATCGATGTCGTTGCCATATAAACAGTATTTCATTTCCAGCCGCAGCGTGTCGCGCGCGCCGAGGCCGATAGGCTCAATGCCAAATTCTTTTCCCGCCTCGAAAATTGCGCTCCAAATTTTTTCGGAATGTGGCGCGCTAAAGCCAACTTCAAAACCATCTTCGCCGGTATAGCCGGTGCGCGAAATAAAAACCGGCACGCCGGCGAGTTCTCCTGCCGCGAACCAATAGTATTTGATGTCCGCGAGATTTAACTTGGTGATCTTTTGCAAAGTTGATTGCGCGTTCCGGCCCTGCACCGCCAGCAGGCTATAATTATCGCTGACATCGGATAAACTGACATCGGACGTCGCATGTTCTGCGAGCCACGAAAAATCTTTTTCAAGATTCGAGGCGTTGACGACCATCATGTAACGATTCGGCCAGCGATAAACGATCACGTCATCGACGATGCCGCCGTCGGGATAACAGATCGCGGAGTACTGCGCTTGATATTCCGCGAGCTTCGAAACGTCGTTGACGGTCAGACGCTGCAAAAATTCGGCGGCGGTTTTGCCGCGAAATTCAAACTCGCCCATGTGCGAGACGTCGAAGACGCCGGCGCTGCTGCGGACCTGGCGATGCTCGTCGATGATGCCGCGATATTGCACCGGCATCCAGAAGCCGGCAAATTCGACCAGCTTACCGCCAAGTGAAGCGTGAATGTCGTGCAGCGTCGTTTTTTTAATATTAGCAGTTTTGGCCGTATCGTTCGCCATATTTGACTCTTTCGTGTTTTTACGATTATGGAGATTTATGCCGGGCCGGATTGCATTCGTTTAAATTGAAGAGAATATATCCACCATCCGAATAAACCACCGAAGCCTGCGAGACTTATTGTCACCATCAGTCCCAGCCAAAACCGCAAATCGTCTCGCAAGTTATCAATGCGACTGCTCTAGTACTACAACGTTAAGTCGATAAAGCTACTTTGAAGTGCACCCCTAAACTTGGACACTCTTGCTAATGAACAATTCATCTGTTATCTTGTCCAAGCCGAAAGGAGTGCACGTATGTCAAAATCAAGACGTCATTTTTCACCAGAG
>Ga0247727_10012788_pt1 | contig 14319 bp, 16 predicted proteins | sample WisWelCaveWW1625_FD_202498 | JGI IMG/M metagenome (GOLD analysis project Ga0247727, IMG submission 202498) | Biofilm microbial communities from Wishing Well Cave, Virginia, United States - WW16-25 | ecosystem: Environmental > Aquatic > Deep subsurface > Groundwater > Cave microbial mat | place... | reverse complement strand
CGTCGATCGTCACGACCGACGGGATCTCAGTGTCTTTCGCATCGGCCGGGATATCATCGAGAAACGCTTGGCGCTTCAGCAAGATTTCACGGTCGCCTTTTATCCGTTAGTGTCGGGTAGCTAGATTTGAGATTATAGGCCGACATGGGCCAGGGGGAGTGGAGGATGGCGCGGAGCGGCATGACGACTACATCTATCGCAATCCGCATGGAGAAGCAAGCCCGGCTTCGCCCGCCCTCCCTCAACCCGAACCTGTGCTGGCAATCGGCGAAAAACGCAAGGCTTATTCAACCCGCAAGCGCAAAACTGCTAAACGCAAAGGTGCCCGCCGATGAAATTCTTTGCGGATGCCAGCGGTTGGATAGCGGTCTTCAATGAAGCTGATAAATATCATGCGCGGGCGCTCAACTGGATGGGTGTAGTCAAAGGACAGCGCCATCGTTTAGTCACCGCGGATTATGTGTTGGACGAAGCCATCACATTTCTTCAAAGCACAGTCAACCACGCTACGGCAGAAGACTTTGCGGTATGGGTGTTGAAACAACGGCCTGTCCAGATTATTCATGTCACCGAGTCAATTTGGCAGGACGCGCTGGCGCTTTTTCGGAAATATGATGACAAAAAGTTTTCTTTCACCGATTGTGTAAGCTTTGTCGTCATGCGACAGCAAAATCTTACGGATACCTTTGGCTTCGACCACCATTTTGAGCAGATGGGTTTTCAATTGTGGCCTCACTAAGCTCTTTTCTGGAAAACAGTTCTTCAACGCCCCTCCTCGCCGATGGCGCGATGGGCACCATGCTCCACGCACGCGGTATCGGCTTTGACCAGTCCTTCGACGAACTCAACCTCACCCAACCCGCAACGGTGGCCGAGATTCATCGCGCCTACATCGACGCGGGCGCGCAACTCATCGTCACCAATACCTTTGGAGCCAATCGTTATAAGTTGAGTGAGCACACCCTTGATGCTCCGCACCGTGTCGGCGAAATCAACGCCGCCGCCGTGTCGTTGGCCCGCCGCGTGATGGAGGCCTCTTTCAAGGAGGTGTTTATCGCGGGAAGCGTGGGGCCGTTGGGCGTGCGCCTCGCGCCTTTTGGCCGGGTGCAACCCGAACAAGCCTACGCCGCTTTTTACGAACAAATCAGCGCGCTGGTAGATAGTGGGGTGGAGCTGGTATGGATTGAGACCATGAGCGACCTGTATGAAGTCGCCGAAGCCGTGCGCGCCGCGAAAAAAATAAATCAGGTTCCGGTGGCGGCCTCGCTTACGTTTACGCGCGATGACCGCACCCTGCTGGGCGACAGTCCCGCCAAGGTGGGCGCGCAACTCGCCGCGTTGGGGGCCGACCTCATCGGCGTGAATTGCTCGGGTGGCCCGGCGCAGGTCTTGCGAATTTTGCAAGCGTTGAAACACGCCGCGCCCGAAGCCCGTTTGCTGGTTAAACCCAATGCCGGTTGGCCCGAGCGGGTGGGCGGGCGCATCATGTATCCGGCCACGCCCGAATACTTTGCCGAATATGCGCTGGCCTTTGCCGAAGCCGGCGCGTCCATCGTGGGCGGGTGTTGCGGCACTACACCGGCCCACATCGCCGCCATGCGCGCCGCGCTTGACGCCCCGCGCCGCGAACGCGCCCCGCGCCAGCGCCAAATCATTTTTTCGGTGGCGGAACGTGAAGAGCGCTTAACGACTCCTGATCAACCGACCCAACTGGCCGAGAAACTTGCCAGTGGGAAATTTGTGATGGGTGTGGAGGTGGACCCGCCCAAAGGCTTCTCCACCCACAAACTGCTAGCAGGCGCGCATCTGCTGGCCGAAGCCGGGGCCGATGTCATCAACGTGGCCGACTCACCAATGGCCCGGATGCGGATGAGCGCGTGGGCCGTGAGCCATTTGATTCAAGACCGGGTTAAACTCGAAACCGTTTTGCACTTCCCCACGCGCGGGCGCAATCTCTTGCGGGTGCAGGGCGATTTGCTGGCGGCGCACGCCCTCGGCATTCGCAATGTGTTTGTGGTGATGGGCGACCCCACCGCGATTGGCGATTACCCCGATGCCAATGACAACTATGACCTCGTGCCATCGGGCCTGATTAAACTGATCAAGCAAGGCTTCAACGTGGGCGTTGACCACGCCGGGGCCGATATCGGCCAACCCACTTCCTTTTTTGTGGGGTGCGCCGTCAATCTCAATGCGCCGGATTTTGACAAGGAAATTAAGACCTTGCGGAAGAAAATCGAAGCGGGCGCGGATTTTGCGTTGACCCAGCCGGTTTATGATGTGGCATTAGCGCGCGATTATATCCGACGTTACGAAGCGCAACATGGCCCGCTGCAACTGCCGTTGCTGGTGGGCGTTCTGCCGCTTTACAACACCCGTCATGCCAACTTCCTGCACAACGAAGTGCCGGGCATCAGCATCCCGGAGAGTCTGCGGCGGCGCATGTCGGAGGCCGGTGAGCGCGGCGCGCAGGAGGGGATTCGGATTGCGTGTGAACTACTGGCCGAACTGCGCGCTATCCCAGCCCTGCGCGGGGCTTATCTCATGCCGCCCTTTGGGCGATACGATTTGGCTGCCGAGATTATTGAACGCGCCAAATAAAAAATCGCCCCAAACGTGCGACGCACCACTCCGCCGCTTTGCGAGTGCGTCGCACGTTTTATTATGAAATTATGGCCCAAATGCGGGCAGGCCCCCATTGAGCGAGAAGTAGACCGCCAGCCCAATAATCACCACACACGCGCACAACGTCAAACAGCTGCATACGCCCCCGATGATGAGCGGGCGATTATCGCGCGGCGGCGACGAAACCGGCAATGGGGAAGCGGAGGGTGTGGCGTAGGCGGGCGGTGGGCTTGGCTCTGAGAGCGGGGCAGTGGCCGCGCGCGGCGCGGGCGCGGATTCGGCTGGAAGTGGGCCAGAGGCCGACAGGTTGGTGGGCACGTTAAACGGTGCCAAGCCGGAGGCCACCATCGTTGAGTCGGGGTCGCGCGCATCCTTGAGCACGCCAAATTCCATCACCACCGTTTCGCCCAGGCCCAGCATATCGCCGTGCCGCATCAGCTTTGGCCCGGTCAGGCGTTGGCCGTTGAGAAAGGTGCCATTGGTGCTGGCCAGGTCTTCGACGATGTAGCCCTCGCTTTGCGCGGTGAGCCGGGTATGGGTGCGCGACACTTCGGCATCGTTGACCACGATGTCATTGTTCACATCGCGGCCCATCACGATGATGTCTTTAGCCAGTTCGACGATTTTGCCGGGCACCGGCCCTTGCCGCACGGTCAGGCGAAAACTGACCTTTGACTGCATATAGCCTCCTGCATTCGCGTTCGCTCGCGTTCGCTCGCGTTCGCTCACATTCGATTTCGGAATTACCGCGAGAGTATAAAGGGGATAAGCGTGTGACGCAAACTGCTCCCCTCTCCTAACCCTGTTTTGGGTCAGGAGAGGGGTCGGGGTGAGGTCTACTTCTTCCGTACCCGCACTTTCAATCCGCGCACCTCGGTCACAATGACGGATTGTCCGGCTTCCAGCGTGCCGCTCTCCGGCTCCGCCGACCACAATTCGCCCGCCACCTGCACTGAGTTTTCGGAGCGCGCCTCGCCTTCCTGCCCAATCAGCGTTTGCACACCCGTCCGCAGCGGCAGGTTGCGGGCGCGCAAGGCCACAAACAACAGCGCAAAGGATGACCCGCCAATGGCGAGTGAGACCACCACCACGAACGGCCACGACACTTGCATATACGGCTGGGAACCGGACGAATTAAATAACACCAACCCGCCCACGATCAGACAACCAATCGCCGCCGCCGTGAGCCCGCCGTGCGTCGGCGTTTGGAATTCCAGGATGAACAGGATGAAGGCCAGGATGATAAAGACGATGCCAAACCAGTTGACGGGCAGGGAGCCGAGGCCATAAAACGCCAGCGCCAGACACACGATGCCCGCGAAGCCCGCCACCCAGCCGCCTGGTTGCGAAATCTCAATCCACAACAACCAGCCGCCGATGGTGATAAGCAAAAACAGCAATTGGGTGTTGGAGGTCAGGACATTGAGAAACGTTTCCAGCAAATTCCATGGCACCTCGGTGAGGGTGAGGCCGGTGGTGGCGAGGGGACGAGTTTGGCCATTCACGTCCACCGTAAAGCCATCCAACTGCCGAAGCAGACTCGGAATATCGTCGGCCATAAAATCAATCAGGCCCACCTCTAAGGCTTCAGTCGCGTTCACCGCGGTGGCGTTTTCGATGGCGTCTTCGGCCAGGGCAATGGCTTCGGGCGGGCGGCGCGCGGTCAGCGTGCGAACCTGAGCGCGCAAAATTTCCTTTAGCTTCCGGTCAATGGTTTCATTCAAATCTCCGCCCTCGCCACTCACCGGGCTGGACGCGCCGATGGAGGTTTCGGGCGACATGGCGGCGACATGGCCCGCCAGGGTGATGAGCAGGCCCGCGCTTCCCGCCCAGGCCCCGCGCGGCGTCACATAGACCACCACCGGAATCGGGCTGTTGCGAATCTGCTCGACCAGTTTTTGCATCAAGTCAATTTGCCCGCCCGGCGTGTTGAGTGTCAAGACCACCACTTCGGCGTTAATCCGTTGCGCTTCGGCTAACCCGCGTTCCAGATAGGTGGTCATCACCGGTGTCAGCGGCCCCTCCAGACTCAACACCAAGGCGGTGGGGCCGGACTGCGCGGCGGTGGGGCGGGCCAGGGCGCTGATCAGCATCAATGCCAGGATCAGCCCGCGCCACAGATTTTTTCTTAACGTGTTCATGCGATAGATTATACTTGACTTCGCCTATGCCCACTCCCTTCACCCACCTGCTGGCCGCGCCCGCGCTATTGGATGCGACGGATATACCACCCACCGCCCGCCAGCGGTTGGCCGCCGAGTGGCCCGCCTTTCTATTGGGCAACATCGCCCCCGATGTGCAAACCATTTCGGGGCAGACGCGCGAGGCCACGCATTTTTTTCCGGTTCCGTTGGATGATGCGCCGCCCGCGCACACCGTCATGTTTGCGCGCTATCCGGCGCTGGCCCGCCCGCACCGCCTGCCCGCCGCGCAGATGGCGTTTCTCGCGGGGTATCTGGCCCACCTGGCCTTTGACCAATTGTGGATCGCCGAAATTTTTGCGCCGGTTTTTGGCCCCGAGCAAACCTGGGCCAGCTTTGGGGAGCGGTTATATTTGCACAACGCTTTGCGGGCCTGGGTGGATGCGGTGGATGTGGCGCAACTGCCCGCGCCGCTTGGCCCGGCGTTGCACACCGCCCGCCCGGAGCAGTGGTTGCCGTTTGTGCAGGATGACGACCTGGCACGCTGGCGTGACCGGGTGGCCGACCAACTGGCCCCCGGCGCGGTCTCGCACACGATCGCGGTGTTTGCCGAGCGGATGAACGCCGACCCGCACGCCTTCGCCGCGCTGGTCAACTCGCTTGGTGAAATGGACGGACGGGTCTTCGTTCACGTCTCGCGTGAACAACTGGCGCGTTATCGCACGCTGGCGTTGGCGGAGTCGGCGCAATTGATTCGAGATTATTGGGACGAAAAATTCTGACAAGGTAAATCAATCACCCAATCACCTAATCATGCGTGTTTCAATCATCATCCCCAACTGGAACGGCGCGCCTCATTTGCCGACCTGCCTCAACTCATTGAGCGCGCAGACGTTCCGCGATTTTGAGATCATCGTGGCCGACAACGACAGCCACGACGACTCGTTGGAAGTGTTGGCGCGGAATTATGCCGAAGCGCGCGTTATCGCGTTGGGCCAAAACACCGGCTTCACCGGGGCCTGCAACGCGGGCTTGCGCGCGGGACGCGGGGAGTTTTTGATTTTGCTCAACAACGACACCGAGGCCGACCCGCACTGGCTGGCCGAGGTCGTGGCCGCCTTTGAGCGTCACCCGCAGGCGGGCCTGGTGGCCAGCAAGATGTTGTTGTTTGACCGTCGTAACCTCCTGCACTGCGCCGGCGATCTTTTTCGGCGTGATGGCACGCCTGGCAATCGGGGCGTGTGGGAAGAAGACCGCGGCCAGTTTGTGGAAGGCCCAGTGTTCTCGGCCAACGGCGGGAGCGCCGCCTATCGCCGTGCGATGCTGGAGCAAGTTGGCCTGCTCGACGAAGATTTTTTCTTTTCGTGTGAAGACGTGGATTTGGCGTGGCGGGCGCAGTTGGCGGGCTGGCCGGCCGTGTACGCCCCGCGCGCGGTGGTGTATCATAAACTCGCGGCCACGGGCGCGGGCGTCACCGCCAGTTTTTACGATGGGCGTAATTTTATTTATCTGCTGGCCAAAGATGTGCCGGGGAGTGTCTGGCGCGCGTATTGGCCGCGCATCCTGGGCGCGCAACTCAAAATCACCTGGGAGGCTTTGCGCGCCAGGCGCGGCGCCGCCGCCCGCGCCCGCCTGCGCGGCCAACTGGCGGGCCTGCTGGGTTTGCCCAGGATGCTAGGCAAGCGGCGCGCCGTGCAGGCCAACCGGAAGGTTTCGGACGTTTATATCGAATTGGTCTTGAGCGCATAAAGCGTTGGACAGATTGGTATGTCAAGAATGTCGAAAAGCAAATGCGCTCGTAAATATGCAAGGACGGCATGAGAAGAGAACAAATCGCTAAAGACACTATACAAGTACTGGAGCAGGGAAACTATCAAGCCCCGAGTGGCCGCCAGATAGAACTTGCGGCGGACGTGAGTGATTGTGTCAATAACACACACTGTTATGAACCGGAGTCCCTCGCCGCCCTTCGGGAGCCGGTCTTAGCCCAGCCTGCCGCGTTTCCTACAACGGCTTTTGAAATCACCAATGAGACGACCCTTCAGGCTGGCACCCGGCTCACGTCCACTCGGACGCAGAAACGTATAGGCGTTCTCAATTTTGCCTCGGCCCGGAATCCGGGTGGCGGGTTTCTGAGCGGGGCGCAAGCGCAAGAAGAAAGTTTGGCCCGCAGTTCGGGACTATATCACAGCCTAGTGAAGTGCCGGTCATATTACGAGTATCATCGCTCTCACCATACCGGATTATATTCTGACCGGATGATATATTCCCCGCATTGCCCGGTGTTCCGCACGGATGATGGCGTGTTATTGGAGCAAGTGTACTTCGTTGACTTCATCACGAGCCCTGCGCCCAATGCTGGCGCGATTTATCAAAACGAGCCGAAAGCCATTCCGAAAATTGCTGGTGTCCTACGCGAGCGTGCGTCGAAAATTCTGTACCTTGCTGTTCACCACGACTGTGACACACTGATATTGGGCGCGTGGGGTTGCGGCGTCTTCCGAAATGACCCAGTGATGGTGGCCGAAATGTTTTGGGAGCATCTTGGCCCAAATAAGCCTTTCTGGGGGCGTTTTCAAAAAGTGTTATTCGTCGTGTTGGATACTTCTCGAAATCAAGCGACCTATCGCGCCTTTTGGGAAAGGTTTGCAACATGAGGCAGATGCCGCTCAACCAGTTTCTTGAGGTAGCATGTTCCTCTCTGTGATCATCCCCGCGCACAACGAAGAATACCGCCTGCCCGCCACGCTTAAAACAGTGGATGCGTTCCTGGCCAAGCAGACCTACACCAGCGAGGTGCTGGTCGTCGAAAACGGCAGTCAGGATTTGACGGCGGTGGTGACGGAGGCCTTTGCCGCCGACCACCCGCGCGTGCGATTGGTCCGCGAAACCGCGCGCGGCAAAGGCCTGGCCGTGCGGCGCGGGATGCTGGAGGCCGCCGGGCAATATCGCTTTATCTGCGACGCCGACCTTTCGATGCCGATTCAGGAAGTGTCGAAATTTCTGCCGCCGGTGTTGAACGATTATGGGGTGGCGATTGGTTCACGCGAGGCCCCGGGCGCGCGGCGGTTCAACGAGCCAGCCTATCGCCACATTATGGGCCGGGTATTTAGCAACCTCGTCAAAGTCTTCGCCATGCCCGGCTTTGAAGACACCCAATGCGGCTTCAAATGTTTTCGCGGTGAGGTGGCCGCCGATGTGTTTAGCGTGCAAAAACTTAACGGTATGAGTTTTGATGTGGAGGCGCTCTACATCGCCCGCAAGCGCGGCTATCGCATCGTCGAGGTGCCGATTGACTGGTATTTTCAGGCCGAGAGCCGGGTGCGCCTTATCGAAGATTCGCTGAAGATGTTTCTGGACATCCTCAGCATTCGACGAAATTGGTATGGGGGAAGATATGAAAGGAAGAAGGATTAAGGAGGAAGAACGCACCCGCCCTCCTTTCTGCTCCCTCCTTTTGTTTATGCCCGACCTCACCCTCGAAACCGAATTTTGCTCAAAAGGCTATCGGCTCATTGCCGGGATTGACGAGGCGGGCCGGGGCGCATGGGCCGGGCCGGTCGTGGCCGCCGCCATCATCCTGCCGCTGGATCAGCCGGAACGGTTGCAGTCATTAATTGCGGCGGGCGTGAACGACTCAAAACAACTGACGGCCCATCAGCGCTTACGGCTGGTGCCGATGATTGAAGCGGCGGCGGTGGCCATTGGGGTGGGCGGCGCGAGTCCGTATCAGATTGACCGGGAGGGCATTGTGCCTGCCACCAAAGCCGCCATGGAGCGCGCCATCGCCATGCTCGCTCCTCAACCCCAGGCCCTGCTCATTGACGCCGTCAATCTCCAATCGTTCATCTCCCTCCCGCAACGCTCTCTCAATTATGGCGATTCGATTTCCCTCAGCATCGCCGCCGCCTCCATCATCGCCAAAGTCAGCCGCGACCAGTGGATGTGTGGATTGGACGCGCGACATCCGGGCTATGGCTTTGCGCGACACAAAGGCTATGGCACGCGGGCGCACCAACTGGCGTTGAAGACATTGGGCGTGAGCGAGGCGCATCGGAAAAGTTATGCGCCGATTGCCCGATTGATGTAAGCCGCAGTGTTATAATCGGCTTGAAAGGTGTCAGATAAAATGATTCACCTGCTCCGCCAAAAAGCTACCCCTCAGCAGGTTGCGGACATGCTGGAGGAACTTGGCTCGTACATTAAGTTGGCAGTGGATATTGAACGCGGCCTAGCCGCAGGTGGTGGAGAACTTCATGCCGATTGTGAGGAAGTTCTTCTCGATAACGGTAGCCAGCAAGCACATGTTTGGGGAGCCGATTGGTATCCAGCCTCACAGGCAATCAAGTTCGAGGCCCTCATCAACCTCCGCCCAAGTCAGAATAACCGTAGCATGTACCTTCAGGCCCCGGATAGTCGAAATAAAGTGGAGGCGGTTGTTCGCACGCTCCTGGAAGGTGTCGTATGAAAAATAAGCCTGCCCGTCGGGAACGTTATTTACGTGATCCATTGCCAATCCGCCTTGGTGGCATTGCAGCGAACTTGGCGCGCGTGGTATCCTGCGCGGACAATGTGCTCAACCATCGCGCTGTCAAAGACATGCTGTATGAAAGTAAATTGTTTATTGAATGGGCCGCCCCATCTGCCCCAGCGGATACGGCTGTGGTGATGCTGGAACTGCAACGGGCGATCGTGCGTTGGGAAAGGTGTTGGACTCAGACACCCACTCCCTCAACCGTACCAGAGGACATCATCCCATTTGCTCGTCAATGGTCAGACCGACTCATTGAGATGTCGGGCCTGCTCGAGGAAACACCCACCCTCGCCTGATGCCCCTGGCCCTCGTCCACGACTGGCTCAACCAACTCGGCGGCGCGGAAGATGTGCTGGAAACGCTGGCGCAGATGTTTCCGCAATCGCCCATCTTCACCTCCATTTATTGGAAGGCCGGGATGCCAGAGCATTACCGGCAATGGCCCATCCGGGTGTCGTTTATGGATCGCCTGCCCGGTGTGCATCGCCATCATCAACCCTATCTGCCGCTCTACCCATTGGCATTTGAACGCTTGAACTTAACCGGCCACGACCTTATCCTTTCCAACAAAAGCGGCTTTTGTCATGGGGTGCCCAAGCCAGGCGGAGCCGTTCACATTTGCTATTGCCTTGCGCCCACGCGGTATGTGTGGGGCTTTGATGAGTATGCGGCGCGCGAGGGGTTAAGTTCAACCGTGCGCGTGCTATTGCGCCCCCTGCTGGCGGGCCTGCGACGCTGGGACCTACGGGCCGCGCGTCGGGTGGACCACTTCATCGCCATATCGTCGGATATTCAGCGGCGAATCGCCCGCTTCTATGAGCGCGAGTCGGTTATCATCCACCCGCCCGTTGACCTCCGGCGTTTTGCCATGCGTAGAGACGTTCCGGTGGAACGTCTCGATGGGGACGATTACTTTTTGAGCGTCGGGCGATTGATTCCATACAAGCGCGTTGACCTCGCGGTAAAAGCGTGCGGCCAACTCAACCTGCCCCTGTGGGTGGGCGGCGCGGGCCGTGACCGGGAGCGATTGGAGGGTATGGCTGGCCCTCAGGTAAAATTTCTGGGCCGCGTGCCGGAGGCCGACTTGCCCGAAGTCCTGGCCCGTTGTCGCGCCTTTATCTTTCCGGGCCTGGAAGATTTTGGCATCACCCCGGTGCAAGCGTTGGCCGCTGGGCGGCCCATCATTGCCTATGCCGGTGGCGGCGCGCTCGATATTGTGCAAGAGGGCGTCAACGGTGTGTTGTTTCACGAGCATACCGAAGCCGCGCTGGGCGAGGCGATTGAGCGGTTCTCAAAAATAAAGTTCGACTCCGAAACCATTCGCCGCTCGGCGGAGAAGTTTGATGCAGCTGTGTTCAAAGAAAAGCTCACGGCCTTCATCGCCGAGAAAACTGCCCATTTTCCAGGTGAAGGCTGATTCATGGATTAAAGTGCATCTACTCAACGGTGGTTGCAGTAGTTAACACTCTAATCCGCTATTGGGCAGTTTCGTGGAAAATGGGCCTTGAACGCGCCTGCTTCGCGTGTCAGATCTCACAATGGAGAAAGAAACTCTGCGAACTCTGCGGTTAAACATGATGGAACTAAAACACTTTCTCAAAATTGCTCTGCGCTGGTGGTGGCTGATTCTTTTGCCCACGTTCGTCGTTGGCGTCTATGGCCTCGCCACCTATCGCGCGCCCGCGGGCGGCTATGCCCTGAGCCTGCGCTACACCGCCGGGCAACCGGATCGTAGAGACGTTCCATCGGAACGTCTCTACGATCCTAACTACTATCGCTGGCTTACCTCCGAATACATCGTCAACGCCCTCAAAGATTGGACGCGCACCGGAAACTTTGTGGCCGCGGTGAACGCAAAACTCGCGGCCAATGGTTCGACTCTACCTGCCGCCAGCATTAGCGGGGCCGATCATGCGCGAAGCATTCTCGTCGTCTATTTGTCCACCCACCTCAGCGACTCGCACGTGGCCACCGAACAATTGCGCCAAACCGCCGAAGCCGTGACCGCCGTTTTGCAAGAACAGAATGCCGAAGTCTTTCCACAGTTGGGCGGGCAGGCCGCCGTGGTCACGCCATTAGATTCCCCCGCGCCCGGTCGCGTAGACCCGCCCCTCCGAGCGCAATTGGAACTGCCACTTAAAATCGGCCTCGGCCTCGCGGTGGGCATTGCCCTGGCCTTTGCCGCGCACTACCTCGACCCATTTGTGCGTGAAAAAGAAGAACTTGAAAACATCGGCCTGCGCGTTATCGCTGAAATGCCAAAGGCTGGAGGAAAGAAGAAAGCAAGAGAAAAAGCAAGACGGACATAAGCCTTTCGCCTTCTTCCTTTACGCTTCCTCCTTCCTCCTTTAGAATTGCGCCCGTTTGGAGTCCCCATGTCACTTACCGATTACGTTCATTTATTACGCCGTCGCGGTTGGATCTTAATTGTGGTGGCGGCCCTCACCGCCCTCAGCGCCTATGTCTTTAGCCGGGTGCAGACCGAGGTGTGGAAGTCCAGCATCCTCCTCAGCGTCACCCCCAGTCGCCCGGACTTTGGCCTGACCGAGAGCGCCAAAAAATTTCTGCGGAACTATGTCCTCGTCATTCAATCCAGGACCTTTGCCCAGAAGGTGATTGACCAACTGCAACTCGATCGCCGGGCGGAAGACCTGCTCGGCCAAGTCGTCATTGCCTCCGATGATTCGCGCTTCGCCATTCAGATTGATTTTAAGAGCGAACGCCAGGATGAAGCCAACGATGTCGCTGCTGAATGGGCCAGCCAGTTCGTTAAATGGCGCGAGGCCGAAAACGCCCTCGTGCGCCGGGAAGACCAGGTAAATGCCATCGTCGTTGACCCGCCGCGCCTGTCGCTCGACAGCCCCAGAACCAACGTCAACACTTTAGCAGGCGGCATTCTTGGCCTCCTGCTCGGCGGCGTCATCATCTTCCTGCTCGAATATCTGGAGTCCAACGTCCTCCGCTCGCCGCAAGACATCGAGCGCGTGCTGAGTCTCTCGGTGTTGGGCGCGATACCGGTGTTCGAGGCTGGCCGCCGGAAATAATCATTTACCAATTACAATTTACTAATTACGGGTGTAATTAGTAATGAGTAATTGGTAATTTGTAATTCCTCTTGATAAAACCTACCCTGATTACGCTCACCGACCCCCGCTCGCCCGGTGCCGAGGCCTTTCGCACCCTTCGCACCAACTTGATGTTTTCGAGTCTGGATAAACCGATTACGACCCTGCTTGTCACCTCGCCCGCGCCCGATGAGGGCAAGAGCATTACGCTGGCGAATCTGGCCGTGACAATGGCGCAAGGCGGGCGCAATACCATTTTGGTGGATTGCGATTTGCGCCGCCCACACCAACACGAGTTGTTTGGGGTCGCGCAAGAGCCGGGCCTGACCACCATGCTTCTCGAAAACCGGGATGAGCCGCCGCTGGCCAAGACGGGCGTGGAAAACCTGTGGCTTTTACCCACTGGCCCGCTCCCGCCCAATCCTGCCGATTTGCTTGGCTCGCGCCGCATGGAATCGCTCATCGCTGGTCTCAAATCGCGCGCCGACATTGTATTGTTCGATGCGCCGCCCGTCCTGGCCGTCACCGACGCCGCCCTGCTCGCTTCCAAACTCGATGGCGTTTTACTGGTGGTGAGCGCGGGCCAGACCAAGCGCGAACACGCCCAGCGCGCCAAGGACCTGCTGGAGAAAATCAACGTCCGCCTGGTGGGGGCGGTGCTGACCAACGCGAGTGTGGATAATAGTGTGAGCACATACTAAACCCGTAATTGGTAAATAGTAATTACTATTTACCAATTACGCTTTGGATAACCGAAGCGTCTATGAAAGGCTTGATCCTCTCCGGCGGCAAAGGCACCCGCCTCTACCCCCTCACCTACACGCGCGCCAAGCAATTGATTCCGGTCGCCAATGAGCCGGTGCTGTTCCGCGTCATTCGCGCTATCCGCGATGCGGGGATAAACGACATCGGCATTGTGGTGGGTGACACCGAACCCGAAATCCGCGAGGCGGTGGGCGATGGCTCACGCTGGGGCGTGGCCGTCGCTTATATTCGGCAGAGCGCGCCCGCCGGGCTGGCGCATGCGGTGAACGAGGCCCAGCCTTTTTTAGGCGACGAGCGTTTTGTGATGTTTCTCGGCGACAACGTGATTCAGGGCGGCATCAGCCCCCTCATCCGCCAGTTTGCCGATAGCAATTGGAATAGCCAGATTGTGCTGAAGCGGGTGGATAATCCGCAACAGTTTGGGGTGGCCGTTTTGCGCGAGGATGGCGGCATCGCCCGGCTGGTCGAGAAGCCCAAAGACCCGCCCTCCAATCTGGCGCTGGTCGGGATTTATATGTTCGATGCCCACATCCACGAAGCGGCGCGTTCCATCCAGCCCTCGTTTCGCGGCGAGTATGAAATCACCGACGCTATTCAGTGGCTCATCGAACACGGCTACGCGGTGCATCCCTACGTTCACACCGGCTGGTGGATTGACACCGGCAAGCCGATGGACATGCTCTCGGCCAATGACCATGTGCTGGAAGAAATCACCCCGCACATTGCCGGGACGGTGGACGCGGCCTCGCAACTCGATTCGCGCGTGACGGTGGAAAAGGGCGCGCTGGTGACCAATAGCATCATTCGCGGCCCGACCATCATCGGCGAGAACGCCCGCATCACCAACGCCTACATCGGGCCGTTTACCTCGCTCTACACAAATGTCATCGTCGAGAACAGCGAAATCGAACACGCCATCGTGCTGGAAAATTCCAAAATCATCAACGTCAGCGCCCGCATTCAAGATGCCCTGATTGGCCGCAACGCTACCGTCACCCAATCCGGGCGGCGGCCCCGCTCACTCAGTTTCAATCTGGGCGATTATTCACACGTAGACCTGGTCTAGGAGTTTGTCGGAGAGAAACCCTTGCGCCAAGCTGAACCCGTGTTTCCAAGAGCGTTTCGGGCCTTTTTCCGGCAGTTCAACCAATTTTGGAGCGCCCATTTCAGGCCATAGGCGCGGTGAAGC
>Ga0247727_10012787_pt1 | contig 14320 bp, 9 predicted proteins | sample WisWelCaveWW1625_FD_202498 | JGI IMG/M metagenome (GOLD analysis project Ga0247727, IMG submission 202498) | Biofilm microbial communities from Wishing Well Cave, Virginia, United States - WW16-25 | ecosystem: Environmental > Aquatic > Deep subsurface > Groundwater > Cave microbial mat | place... | reverse complement strand
GGAGGGGTGCGTCCATGATACATTGGGGAACAAATTGATCTGGGCCCGTTCCTTCCATCCTTCCGGAGATGCCGGCGCCATATGCAGCGATCCTTCTTTGGTTTGAACGATCAGATTGCCGTCCACAATAATTAAGAAGCCATCGCCCGGTTCGCGGGATCTCCATTTCAATTCTCCTGTTTCGGCATTAACGCAGGTAAGAACGCGATTGTTGTATCCGTAGAAATATCCCTCATGATAGGCCGAAAGACTATAGGTAGAGCGCAAAACGCCGGCGGTCCACACAGGTTCCACCTGAATTTTCCCTTCCTTCCTGACGAGACGGATGAGCGTGGATGTATCTGTCTTGTTTTTCAGCAACAATCGTCCCTCACCCGCCGGTACAGGGACCAGGCTTTCTGACGTCATCGGGCGCGGATCTGCGGCGTGCGCGTATTCCCACAGCAAAGTACCTTTTCCGGGATCGATCCCGAATAATTTCTGTTCGCCAACCGCTACCACATGTTCTTTGCCTTCAAATCGAAACAGGACAGGAGACTGATAATTGACCTTATCTTCTCCCAGAAGCCATTTCCTTTTTCCGGTGGCCGGATCAAATCCGGCGATCGCGCGGTTAGCATCAGCTCCTATTTCAACAACAAGAACGCCGGCGGCAATGAGTGGAGACGATCCGAATCCGTAGTGCGGTTTTGCAACACCGAATGCTTCCATCGCCTGAAACGACCATAGTTCTTTCCCGCCGGCCAGATCGACAGCAAAGAACTTCCCGCGCGGTCCGAAACCAAACACGCGGCCGGCAGAAATCACGGGGGTCGCGATCGGACCGTCATGAGAGCCATCATGTCCTTTGTACGTATCTGCAAACCGGTAGCGCCAGAGCTCGGAGCCATTCTGCAAGTCAAAGGCTGCCATGACATCATCTTTCCCATCCGAGAACATGGTCACTGCGCGGCCTTCAGCCACAACAACTCCGGAATAACCTGGCCCGATTTTAGCTCGCCACGATACAACCATCCCGCCGTCTTCCGCAGCAAATCTTGAATCCGAAATCACCGTGCCGTCACTATTCGGACCTCGAAAGTCCGGCCATTCTCCTGCTGCATTCAACAGGGAAGGAATAAAAATCAAAATAAGAATCAATCGTTGCATCACTTCTCCTTATTCATAAAAACCTGTATCAAATTCACATCACTGAGCGGGAGCTATTATACAGAGAAACTCCCGGACCGTGTTCACTTTCTTTCAGTTCATTCCAATTCGAGTTGGCTGATGAAAGGCAACTATTCGGAAACTGGAAAAAGCGCAGCGAGCAAGCGATCCGTACGATTTCGCCAGTTCGTCCATCCGGTCCCTTCATGCACCTCGCCTCCGGCCGGCCGGAAACCTTTCTCCCTCAGGAAAGCGTAAAAGAGTCTGCTCTCTTTTCCGTTATCCCATCCTTCTGTTTTGGACCGGTAATCGTAGAGCCCCCAGTCCACGTAAATTCGAAGTGGCTTCTGCGTGTCCGAAATCATTTTACGAAGCGGGATCAGAACGTTGTCCTGCAGAAATGCGGATTGAGTTGCCAGACCTCCGATGGAATCCGGGAATCCAAATGCGAGATAAAGCGCAGAATTTCCATGGTTCGCGGCGCCCATTACCGCGCGTCCGGAAGCCTCTGAAATTGTTCTGTAATGTGTATCGACTACTGGAATAATATCGTTTACTACGATACCTGTGATCGCTTTGAGTTCCTCTGCCGGATCCTCAATCGGATTTTCTCCCGTTATTATCTCTTTCAAAAAGACGACAATGAGAGGCTTGATTGTGTTCCCGATCAAGTTATCCACCGAATTCGTCAATGCGCCAATGGTCTGGACTTCCGGACCTCCGAAAACATACAGTACAGGGAAATCATCCTGCGTAGTGTCATAACCGCCTGGAAGGTAGACATCGAGTTTGATAGAGGCGCCGGGCCGGGATTTGCTGTCAAAGGCAAAGTTTGCCATTTTTCCTTTTCTGCCTGCGGAAGCAGTTTTCAAATGAGATGGCTCCCTGTATGCCGGCATGGTCATCCAGGAGAGAGGATTCCCTCTGCGATCGGTTGTCTTGCGGGCATTATGCGGATCGGAAATCATTTCTTCGAAATTCTTGAAATAGCGATAAGTAATTGAAGCGTCGGGTTCGAGTCGAGTTTCATAATAAAAAACATCGGTGCCTGAAATGTGGCGCATGGGCTCTTCATCCTGGCCGAGGAAATCTCCATAGACAGCGATATCCTGGCCTTCGCCACGATACAGAAAATATACACGGTCGGGCCATTCTACCAGTGGGAAACTCTTGATTGAGGACCAGAAACGATCCACAATCTCAGATTTGTTGTGACTCCTTTCCACTTCGGCCAGAAATTCGGAGAATCGCGTTTTCTCTTTCTCATGAATAGCCTGTGGATTCTCCGTTGTCGATGTCGCGGCCGCGCTCCAATCCAATCGCGCGATTTCACCATGGCTGCGCACAAAAAGGGACCCGTCGCCGAAGCTGGGGTGCGTCCAGGCAATTTTTTGAAACGGTTCGGCCTTTGAAATTTCTTTCCAACCATCCGGACTCGCCTGTCCTGCATAAACCTTTCCGTCTTTGGTCAGTATAACGAGGGCGTTGTTCACAACCATGACGAATCCATCCGTTGGAGTTCTGGATCGCCATTTGATTTGCCCGGTGGACACTTCTACGCATTGCAAAACACGGCTGCTGTAGCCATAAATGTAACCATCATGATAAACAGGGACACTGTAACTGTTCTTGAAAACTCCGGCAGTCCAGAGTTTCTCCACTGAAAGTTTTCCGTCCGCCGCAGCAACGATACGCACCAGGTCCGAAGTGTCTTGCTTGTTTCGCAGCAATAGCTGATCATCTCCAACCAGCGTTGGAACCATGATTTCCGATTGCCCCGCGCCGCCGTGTTCATACTCCAGCAGTAATTTCCCGGTTCGCGGCTCGATTGCGTACAGCTTTGCGTTTCCAGTTGCAATGATGACTTGTCTGTCCCCCTTTTTCATCATTAAAGGCGACTGATAAGCAATGGAGTCATCGCCCGCGGTCCAGAGCACTTTCCCATTTCGTGTGTCCACTCCAGCTACTGCGCGGCCCTGATCTCCACCGGTCTGCACGACAACAACGTCGCCCGCCACAAGCGGTGAAGCTGTGAATCCGTAAAACGGATCTTTTGCATGGAACTCGGCTACAGTATCTATTGACCAAAGCGGCTTTCCCGTTGCCAGTTCCAATACGAATAACTTACCTCCCGGGCTTAGACCGTAGATACGATTCGCGTGGATCGCCGGTGTGGCGAGTGGACCATCATGTGAGCCGTCGTGGCCTTTGTAAGTCGGTCCGATTTCGTGCCGCCAAAGCTCCTTTCCGTCTTTGATATTTACAGCGATGGCAAAATCATTCGTCCCATCGGAAAACATTGTGATGACCCGTTCGCCGGAAATGGAGATACCCGAATAACCGGAACCCAGACTCCGTTGCCACCCGATCTTCAGTCCTCCCTGTAAGGCGCCGAAGTCTCCATCGCGTATGCTTCCATTGTGATCCGGTCCCAGAAATCCGGGCCAGTCAGCTCCATTCAAGTAAGGAATCAGAATCAGATTAAAAACAACAATCAAAAAGAGCCGGTGGGTCAATCGCACGGTTTCCTCCTAAATAACTTGATTCTGCGGATTGCGGTTTCCCTCGTCAACCCCAATGTGACGGAGCGCAGAACGAGGATTTGGAATCCCAATTTTCCTGCTTGAAGCGGCCGACGATTGAACGTCCTGACAATGCTGACCGGAAAACAGTCCACAGCCAGATCGCCGGTGTTGTCAGTGTTGTCGACCCGGCACAAACAGGTATCAGCGTACCCAATCAGTAATCAACAGGTCCTTCCACATTGAAAACTCCCTGACATTGTGGGTTACGAGTGTATATCCGAGAGATCTGACAATTGAAGCGATCAGCAAATCGAAAGGCCCGGGTAGTTTTCCGGTTCGTCTCTGATGCTCTTTCAATAGACCAAACTCACGAGCGGCAGCGGAGTCGAATGGCAATATCTGTAGATCGCTGAAAAACATTTCGAGAGACTCCAGATTTCGGTCAGGCTTTGCAGAATGGTAAGCGCCGTAGAACAACTCGGCCGCCGAAATCGATGTGACCGCCAGGTCTGCAGCGGCATGGCGAGCCATCTCCCCGGCAATGCTCTGGAATGTTCCGTTCAGGAAATAGACGCAGATGTTCGTGTCCAGAACGTAGATCACCTGAGTCGGACCCTCGTAACGTCCCGCGCGGCATGTTTACGAATTTCTGCAAGAGATGGAACACCGCCTTCTTTCCATGCTCCGAAAGCGGACAGCGTTCTAGATGGAACGGCTTTCTTTCCTTCCATTCCGGACTGAAGTAACTCCTGGACCACCGAAGAACGGCTCCTGCCTTCAGATTTCGCCAATCGATCGATCTTCCGGATCATGCCGTCGGGAAGGTAAATGGTTACCTGCACAGGATGTAGATTAAGTGGGAATATAATTATTGCAACAACTACTCAATTCGGGAGTCTGAGAGCGTAGACGTAAGAATCAGGATTCGCGATGTAGTAGATGCCGTCATGGAACACGCCTGGTGTCCAGAACTGGCTTTTGGCCTTGAATTTCCAGAGGATTTCAAGGTTGGTGGAGATTCCGTACAGAGTTTTCAAAGTGTCGGCGGTAACGATGACGTTGTTGATCAGTGCGATCCGGAATTCGGGCCAGGATTTCAGGTTCATTGTTTTTACAAGTGATCCTTCAAGCGTACGCTTCGTAAGTCCAGCTTCGTTCCCGTAGAGGAATCCTTCATGGATCAGCAGGTGCTGGACGTAACCTGTTTTTTTTCTGTAAAGAATTTCCCCGTTTTCTGCGTTCAGGTGATAAAGGTCTTCATGCGTCGCGTAAAACACGGAATCGTTGTGCAGCACAGGTCCCGAATAGTTAATCAAACCGGTGGAGACCTTCCATGCCGCTTCGCCGGTGTCGCGACGAAAGCCGTAAAAGTTGGTGTCCCATGAGCTGGTCAAAACGAGGTCCTTGTAGAAAACACAGGAGCTGGTTACGTGTAATCCGGTCTGATAGGACCAGAGTAGTCGCCCGGTTCGATCCAGCTTGTAGAAATTTCCATTGTAACTGCCAAAGTACAGTCCTGTGGCATCAGCGCAGACGTCGAATTCCAAAATCTGATCTGACTTGAATCTCCACTGGATTTTTCCGTTGTCGCCGTTTAACGAGTAAAAGTACCCTGATGCAGCGCCAACATAAATGCTGTTTCCTTCGATGTGCGGGGTCATCAGAATGCGGTCCCCCAGATCCACTTTCCATGAGAGGTCGCCTGTCTTTACATCCAACGCATAGAGATAATGATCGCTGCTGCCAACGACGAGTTTGTTGCCGCAAATCGCAGGCGCGCCATAGATTGGAGCCTCTGCCTTGAATTTCCAGACCGTTTGGGGGGAAGGTGTGCACCCGACCAGGAGAGTCAAAATGCTGAAAAGCCAGAAGGCCCGCAGAAGTAACCTGAACCAAGTCTCAAACATCAATAACGATTCCAATCCATTGGGTGGTAATATACCCGAGGTTTAGATCAAAAAAAAGGGATTCATTGTTGGAGTCATCACTCAATCGAAGACTGGTTCCGTTTGTTTTTTCGCTTATCCTTTTTTCATATGGAAGTTTTCTTACGCACGGCGATCAAATCATTTGTGGAAAAAGCCAGTTCAACGTTGATTTACCGCTTCGCTTTTTTCTAACTTCTCATTTACTGGGCGGCGACCTTCCGTGGATAAACAATGCCGTTGCAGGATCTCAACCGATCTGGGCAAATCCACAAACATCCGTTTTCTATCCCGGGAATTTGCTTTACCTTGTGTTTTCCATGCATAACGCATGGAACCTCTTCCTGTTACTGCATCTCTGGTGGGGATCCCTGGGAGTTTACTGGCTTACCCGCCGCAGCGGTTATACGCATTACGCGGCGATGACAGGCGCGTTCACGTTTGCGTTTTCATCACAGGCTTTATCCCTGCTCAATTCAACAGATGTCCTGAGCATCGCGGCCTGGATTCCCTGGATCACCGGTTGCGGCTTTTTCGCTTTGCGAAACGGTGGAAGAATGTTGATCTTTGCGGCGGCATCACTTGCCGCTCAGTGGCTGGCGGGAATGAACGGATTGCAACTGATGACTGTGGTGTTTCTATTACTGTTGGCGTTTTACTTTCGAAGCAAAGTCGTCTGGCTTCGTCTGGGCGCGGTTCTCGCGATGGCCGGAGCACTCTCCGCCGTTCAATGGATTCCGGCGATCTTCTGGCTTCCGCACGCCACAAACATCCGGTTGCCTGATTTTTCTTCGGTGGGAACCATTGGATTCGTTCCGATCGGACTTGTGATATTAGGCTTGAAAAGGAAAATAGTGTGGATCGCCGTTGCTCTAATGGCAGTAGCGTTCGTTATTCCTTACGGTCCTGTTTTGTTTGCTTATGCCCTGGCTGCAGGCGCTGCTTCAGGAATTCAGGCGCTATCAGATTCTCGATTCATGCGTTTTGCACCACTCGCTCCGCTTCTTGTACTCGTTGAGCTGCTGTCAGTAAACTGGAACATTCCACAGACAATGCATGCTTCCCTGATAGACGCCGCGCCTGATTTCGCGAATGAGATCAGAGATATCAAAAAGCGGAACGTATACCGGCATTCTTCTAAAATTGAATCCGCATCGATGATCGGATTACACCTGGGACTGCGTTTCGGAGCTTTGGCGGATCCAGAATACCTGCAGTGGAAGGTCAGTCTTCAAAGGTCAATGGAGATACAAAAGAGATTGATTCAGCAAGAAAGTCTTGAACTTCTACGGGAATGCGGTATTGAGTTTATTTTCTCGTGGGAGGCGTTGAAACATCATGAGCTCATGATGTTACGCAGAGCGGATCCACAGAAATCCAGTCCCCATTGTTATCGACTCACTTCCACGCGAATTCCACTGGTTCGATTTGAAAATACTCACCGGCTGGTAAGATGGATTGACCTTTCACCGGATCGAATGTTGATTCAAACCGAGTACAATGAACCGGGAAAACTGCTGGTTTACAGGAATGCGCTTCCAGGCTGGCGCTGCACCATGGATGATAGAATACTTCCGATTTCAGTGACGCAAAATGGATGGATGGAGATTCAGGTTCCGGGTGGAAAACATCAACTGGACCTGGTGTATCGAACACCGGGAGCATACGCCGGCAGCATTATTTCAGCAACAACAACGATTCTAATGGCCGTGGCACTGATACTGTGATCTGATCAATGATTTTCAAGAGTCCGCACAAACCTGTTGAAATACCTGACGTTTCTCTGTCAGAACTCATTCTGGAACGCTCCCGGAATTTTGGTCCCCAAACAGCGTTCATCGATGGTACGTCAGGCAGGAGGGTGACTTTTTCCGGTTTCGTTGATGCCGTAACTTCTGTTGCGCGCGGGTTGTCTGAGCATGGCTTCAAGAAACGGGAGGTTTTTGCGATCTACGCGCCCAACAGCATCGATTACGCGATTGCGTTTCATGCAGTTTCGCTGCTGGGTGGCACGATCACAACCGTCAATCCGCTGTACACCTCCGAAGAACTGGCCGTGCAGCTCAGGGATTCGAACGCCCGCTTTCTGCTGACCACGCAAGCTTTGATGGAAAAAGCTCTGGAAGCCCGTTCGCAGGTTCACGAAATCTTTGTGATCGATGGTTTTGACGGGATTCCATTTTTATCACTTCACAAGAATGGCGGTCCCTTGCCTGAGGTAGTCATTCATCCTGCAGAGGATGTGGTTGCGATGCCGTATTCAAGCGGGACAACAGGTTTACCGAAAGGAGTCATGTTGACTCATAGAAATCTGGTGGCCAATCTCATTCAGATTCAAGCTGCGGGCATAGTGCAACCGGATGATGTTGTTTTGTGCGTGCTTCCGATGTTTCACATTTACGGACTCGTGGTCATCATGAATGAATGTCTTTACGTTGGAGCGACGGTCGTGATTCTTCCACGATTCAACCTTGAACTGGTGCTTCAGATGGTGCAGGAACACAGAATCACACTCGCACCTGTTGTTCCTCCGATCATGCTTGGACTCGCCAGGCAGCCGGTCGTGGACCATTTTGATCTGTCCAGCCTGCGCACTGTTTTTTCTGCCGCTGCTCCACTGGGTGAGGAGCTGAGTGAAGCATGCCGGGCTCGTTTGAATTGCATCGTGAAGCAGGGATACGGCATGACCGAGGCTTCCCCGGCGACGCACATGTGTCAGGATGATCCGGCCTTCATAAAGAAAGGCTCGGTTGGCGTTCTGGTGCCAAACACAGAATGCAAAATACTGGATGCTTCAGGCAGGGAGCTCGATCCCATGGAGCATGGTGAAATCCTTGTGCGCGGTCCGCAAGTCATGAAAGGCTATCTGAATCGCGAGGATGCAACTTCAGAAACCATTGATCCTGAAGGCTGGCTTCGCACAGGTGACATCGGCTATGCCGATCATGAAGGGCATTTTTTCATCGTGGATCGTTTGAAAGAACTCATCAAGTATAAGGGCTTTCAGGTTGCTCCCGCTGAACTGGAAGCGGTTTTGTTAACGCATCCCATGGTCGCTGATGCCGCAGTCATTCCGAGTCCGGATGAAGAAGCAGGTGAAGTACCAAAGGCATTCGTTGTGTTAAAAGGCGAGGTGGCGTTGGAAGAAATCCAGGGATATGTTGCAGAAAGATTATCGCCGCACAAGAGAATCCGTAAAATCGAGCGCATTGATCAAATTCCGAAATCACCTTCCGGGAAAACTCTCCGGCGTCTTCTGGTGCAGAAAGAGAGAAGCACATGAAAAAATTGTTACGATGGATCCTGGTTCTGCTGCTGGTGCTTTTTGTGGTTTTATCCATCAACACGCTGATGGCAAAATCCAGACAAATCCAGGTGCCGTCTGTTGAGCCGGCGCAATTGGATGACGCGGGCGCAGTGCAGCGATTTTCGTCTGCTCTTCGTATTCAAACTGTAACCTATGATGATCCCGCAAAGTTAAATGTGCAGGAGTTTCAAGCATTTCAATCAACTCTGGAGCAAAGCTTTCCTTTAGTTCACGCTCATCTTTCACGGGAAATCGTGTCTGGACACAGTTTGCTTTACAGGTGGCAGGGACAAAAAGACGATTCGCCTGTTGTTGTGATGGGGCATTTCGATGTGGTTCCCGCTGACGCAACAACCTGGAAGCATCCTCCTTTTTCCGGTGAAATTGTGAATGGTTACGTCTGGGGGCGCGGCACGCTGGATGACAAATCCAATGTAACTGCCGAACTGGAAGCCGTTGAGTTTCTATTGCAGAAAGGATTCAATCCGCCGCAAACGATCTATCTGGCGTTTGGTCATGACGAAGAGGGCGGAGGCAAAGGGGCAGCAGCCATCGTGGATTTGCTGAGCTCTCGCGGTGTGAAGCCGGACATGGTGCTGGATGAAGGCGGCGCAATCCTGGATGCAATGGTGCCGGGTGTCCGCGTACCTGTGGCTATGATCGGGACTTCTGAAAAAGGCTACCTGACTCTGGATCTAACGGTTGAAGATCCAGGTGGACACTCCTCCTCACCACCTGCGCATACGGCCATCGGAGTCGTCAGCGAGGCGATAAAAAAACTGGAGGACCATCCTTTGCCGGCGCACCTCGAAGGATCGGCTGAACAAATGCTTGACTATCTCGCTCCGGAACTGCCGTTCATAGCTCGCTTCTTTCTTGTGAACCGCTGGTTGTTTGAACCACTGATAGTACAGGTCATGAAAACAGATCAATCGGTGAGTCCGCTTTTACGTACTACAACTGCCGCAACCATGATTCAAGGCGGAGTGAAAGAAAACGTGCTTCCTGCAAAAGCTGTCGCCACAGTGAACTTCCGTATCCGGCCTGGCGAAACAAGAGATTCCGTAATCGAATTTGTCCGAAAGACAATTGGCAGTGAACGCGTGAAGATTACGGTACGCCCTGCAGGTATGGAGCCTTCACCTGTGTCGCCGGCAGACTCAAAACAATTTCTTCTGATTCAAAGAACGATCCGGGAAATCTTTCCATCAACTGTGGTTGTTCCCGGACTCGTAATCGGCGCAACTGACGCCCGGCACTATTCGAAGATTTGCAACAACGTATTTCGATTCTCGCCTTACATTGTGAAAGATGAAGATTTACACGGTTATCATGGCATCGATGAAAAGTTATCGGTAGAAAACTACATTCGAATGATTCGCTTCTACATCCGATTCCTTCAAAATCTACGGGGTCCTTAGTCAACTACAAGTGGAATTGTTGCAAAAAAGGCAAAGAAATTTTAACGCAAATTGCGTTAAAACAAACCTGTTTGGTTCCGGCTCGTTCGGGTCAGGTTATTTTTCTCCGGCTTTCCGGAGAAGTTGGACAACTTCTTTGCGGTCCTTTTCGGTGGCGTAGTAGATTGCGTCCCGGCCTTCGTCGTCTACTACTGATACGTCAGCCTTATTTTGTATCAGGAGGGTGACGATCTCACTACTTCCGATCATCGAAGCAAACATGAGCGCCGTTTTGCCTGTTTTGGATTTGTGGTTCACACTGGCGCCGGCAGTCAGCAATTCCTGCACCACTTCTATAAAGCCTCCGAAACATGCCGGCATTAACGGAGTCTGATTTTCCGAATCGATCGCGTTCAAGTCGGCTTTTGCTTTTACTAACAGCCGCACGACCCCCGGATGGTTCAGTCGTGATGCGAACAGGAGAGCGGTGGCTCCGGAGCGCTCTTTCGCATTCACATCTGCTCCTGATTTCAGGAGCAATCTGACAACCTCCGTGTTTCCGTTCGTGGCGCCGTAGTGAAGCGCTGTAAGTCCGCTTTCGCCGCTACCGTTTGCCGAAGCGCCTTTTTGCAGAAGAGTTTCGACAACTTTCTGATGTCCGCCGCGCGCTGCCAGCATTAAAGCGGTCACTCCTTTGTCCCCGCGATGTTCGATGTCGGCGACCGATTTCAGCAGCAGCAAGACAACATCCCGGTATCCGCCGTCTGCCGCAAGCAAGAGAGAAGTACTTCCCACTTTATTTTGATCATTTACATTTGCGCCCAATTTAAGAAGCACCTTTACAACAGAGACATGTCCCTTATTAGAGGCCGCCATCAATGCGGTGTTTCCGTTTTCCAGCGATTCGTTTACGTTTACTCCCGCTTTGATCAACATCCGAACGGCCTCAGAATACCCATTTTCAGAGGCAACCGTGAGGGGGGTCTTGCCCTGTTCCATCACGTTGATATTTGCGCCTGCGGCTACCAGCACATCGATCACACCGGTGTGGCCTCCGGCTGCCGCTTCCAGAATTGCTGTTCGTCCGGATTCTTTGAGATCCGCTCCGGACTTCAATAAAGCACGAACGACCTGCGTATGACCCTTAAACGATGCAAAAAGCAGGGGTGTTCCGCCGGTGTCAGTATCTTGAATATTCGGATCTGCTTTCGCTTGCAACAATAGGTCCACGATTTCTTCCTGACCCACCCATGCCGCCCAATGCAACGCAGTTCTACCTTTTTCGTCCCGCGCATTCACTGGCGCGTCTTGCTGCAGCATGTTTCGCACAGCCCCGGCATCACCCTGCCTCACAGCATCAATGAGATCCGGATTTGCCCCGGAAACAGTTATTGCAAGCAGAATAAACGCTCGGACAAGCGAATTTCCTTTCATAAACACCTTTCTTCTGTATTATGCTACAATATTCATGATTCAATGAATCGTGGGAGGGAGGACAAGGTGCGTTTTGTTGCCACAATTGTGAATTCCCCTTGCCTTCCTGCATTCAAAAAAGTTTTGCGAACGGGCTCTATGAAAGTACAGAGGAAACAAATATGAAAACTGCACATTTCTGCTTTTGGGTTCTACTGGTCGCTCTTTACCCCATAGGTTTCACTCATGCGGCGGAACCAACGGACGAACCGGCTTTGCGCTTCCCGATCATCGCTTTTGACCAGCCGGAAATTACCGCACCCGGCCCCTCAAACACAGGCGCGTCAAAGAGGTCCCACACTCCGGTTCCAGTGGTTTCTCGCGCTGAAAAGCATGATACTTCTTTGCCACTCTCGTGGATGCCCGTTGATGCGTCTCCCCAACCCAAAGTTGCGCTGGAAGTCGTGAATCGACCGATACCGTTCAAGCCACCGAAAGATCATGTCAGGGACACTGTTGTGCAGGATTCTCCTTTCAGCCCTGATGTCTCGATAACACCAGAGATCCCTTCAACAAGTCAGAGTTTTGAGGGCGTTCCGGCTACGGGATGGTATCCGCCCGACACAAATGGAGACGTGGGGATCGATCGATATGTGCAAACCGTGAATGTCAGCTACGCAATATTTGATAAAGTATCCGGAGCAAAATTGCGGCAGGACACAATCGGAAATTTGTTTTCAGGAATTGCACCCTGCAGCACGAATCATGGTGACCCGATTGTACTCTACGATCAGCTGGCAAACCGTTGGCTGATCAGCCAGTTTACCTGGAGCGCGAGCACCGGTCCATATTATCAATGCGTTGCGATTTCGCAGACTTCCGACCCGATGGGTTCTTATCACCGGTATCAATTTCAATGGAATACTGCGATTCCATCCGATATGAACGATTATCCTCACTTCGGCATCTGGCCGGATGGCTATTATGTCGCTGTAAACGAATTTCAAAATGGAGCCTCTTTTGTTGGTGGCGGCTCGGCCGTTTTCGAGCGCTCCAGGATGCTCAGCGGACTGTCCGCTCAGATGGTTGGATTTCATCGGTTGGGTAATTGGGGGAAGCTCCCTTCAGATCTTGACGGCAGCACACTTCCGCCGGCAGGGGCGCCGAACTATTTCGTCAATGTTACCACATCTCCTTCACTCGTAGTCCACAAGTTCCATGTCGATTGGACAACTCCGTCAAATTCGACTTACACTCTCGGTTCCACCGCGAGCGTTGCTTCGTATTCACCAGCGTCCAGCGTACCGCAGCCGGGAACAGGGATGACACTTGCTTCTCTTTCCGACAGATTGATGTTCCGTCTTGCCTATCGCAATCTTGGAACTCATGAATCACTTGTGGTGAATCATTCCGTGAGCAGTGGCGGATTGGCCGGAGTGCGCTGGTACGAGATCAGAAATCCAGGCGGCACTGCCACCGTATTTCAGCAAGGCACGTATGCTCCCGCTGACGGCGTACACAGGTGGATGGGAAGCATAGCGATGGATAACGCAGGGAACATCGGTGTCGGTTACAGTGTATCCAACAGTTCCAGCGTTTTTCCCGGGATTCGTTACACAGGAAGACTTTCGACCGATCCTATCGGGACATTGCCGCAGGGTGAAGGCACGATGATTTCCGGTGGTGGCTCACAAACCGGGGCAAGCCGCTGGGGAGACTACAGCTCCATGAACATTGATCCTGTCGATGATTGCACTTTCTGGTACACCCAGGAATACTACAGTACTTCAGGCTCTACAAACTGGAAAACAAGGATTTCTTCGTTCAAGTTTCCGGGTTGCGGCGGAGCGAGTTGTACGGCTCCATCCGTAACGACAAACAACTCAGCCGCCGATGCCGATGCATGCGCCGATACCGGTGTGAATGTGAATTGGCCCGCCGACCCGGCAAACTGGAACGATGGTGGTACGGGTACTCGCACATACAACGTTCTACGCAATGGATCTGTGATCGCGTCCGGTTTATCGTACGGGACGACCTCTCGTAACGACAACACCGGAACGAATGGTACAAATTATACATACAGTGTTCAGTACGTAAACGGCTGCGGATCAGTCAGCGCCACATCCGGTGCTTCCGCTGCCGACAATACAGGCAGTGCGCAGACGCAAACCGCAAATCAATCTACCGGGCTTACTGCCAAGAACAACACGAAGATTTCAGCTCTCGCGCCGGCTTTCACAGTTGGCGCCGGACAGGCCACCTCAGCGACAATCACCTGGTCGCTAACGGGGACCACCGATCTGATTACATGCGCCGCCATTCGGCTGCGCGCACCGGACGGAACGGAATCCACGCTGAAAGCGGCGGGAGCAGGCAACACCGGAAATGCGAATGTGCTCAGCTTCTACAACGCAGAGGGACCGGGCACATATACTCTTGTGTTGCAGGAATTGTCGGGTTGCGGCCTTAATAATAAGAACGCAAAACTGAATAGTGGGCAGATGGTGGTTACGAATCCCGGCAGTTGCAGTAATTAAATCTCACTTCCGGGTAAAAATGGCGGCAGAAATGCCGCCTTTTTTATTTTCAAGAACTTCA
>Ga0247727_10012786_pt1 | contig 14320 bp, 10 predicted proteins | sample WisWelCaveWW1625_FD_202498 | JGI IMG/M metagenome (GOLD analysis project Ga0247727, IMG submission 202498) | Biofilm microbial communities from Wishing Well Cave, Virginia, United States - WW16-25 | ecosystem: Environmental > Aquatic > Deep subsurface > Groundwater > Cave microbial mat | place... | reverse complement strand
AACTCTTCTTCTGATGGCAGGCTGGGAGTAACTTTAATCTCAGCTTGCCTGGCCGCAACCGTTTGCCCAAACAGAGCAAGGTAGCTTTCTTTGAAGATCACGAGTAGCTTTTCAAACCGGGTCTTATCATAGCCCGTGGCAGCTCGCCATTGACGCTCGGTTTTTAAGTCAGAAGGATTGAATCTCATACTGGCAGGCTATCATTTTTGCATAAAAGCGGCAAGCACTGTCAGTTCAACGAGTTGCGAGATTTTCCATCATCGCAACAACTCTATTGAGAAAGGTCACTTCGAGCGCACGCTCCTGATAAGCCCTTTCCATCCAGGCGAAGGTTTGATCTTTCTCGCCCAAGCCTGCATAGATGATGGCGAAACTCATCGGCGAGACATAGCGTCGCTGCGATAGCTCCCGCAATTCAGCGAGCACTCGCAACGCCTCACTTTTCTGACCCAACACGGCATAGGCGTGACCGAGTTGGGCCGTCGCTCTGCCTCCGGATGCCTTGTTAATTTCGGCGATGGCTTCCGCATGCATCCCCTTTTGCAAATAAACCCCTCCAATTTGGGAGTGCAACGAGAGGAAGTTGGGATCGATCTCGAGGGTCTTCCGGTATTGCTCAATCGCCTCATCGTACCGGCGCGCATTACGGAGACGAGACCCCAAGTTCTCATTGATGATAAGCGAGGTCGGATCCAGCTCCAGGGCGCGCCTGCTTTCAGACAGGCTTTCTTCGATCCGGCCTGTTTGCGCCAAATGGAACGCGTACCGGTAATGAGCCGTCGAGTAGTTAGGGTTGATTTCAATCGCTCGTATGTATTCCTGCTCGGCGCCCGACCAGTCCCAATCGCAAACGACTTTCGTGGAAGCCAATATGGTGCGAGCTTCGGCAAGTGTTCCATCAAGTTCCATTGCTTTCGCGGCGGAAGCCTTCATTTTTGGGATAAATTCCTGCGGGGCTTCGCCGTAGAAAACCAGGGCAAGATAACAATCAGCCAGCCCGACGTAGGCCAGCGCATAATCGGGATCTTTGTCAACCGCCTGCTGAAAGCACTCGATCCCCTTCTTCAGTCCCTCCACAGTCCTTTTGTTCCAGAAGTAGCGGCCCAGCAGGTAAAGCTGATTGGCCTCACGGTTTTCAGTGTAACGTTTGGTCAGCCGCGCCCTCTCGGCGCCGGTCAGTTGCGGCATCAACGCTTCAGCCATCCGCTCGGAGATCAAGGTCTGCACGGCAAAGACATCGGTGCAGAGTTCTTCGCACTGAAACGACCACAGCGGCATTCCATCCCGCACATCGAGCAGCCGCGCCGTCACGCGGATTTTGTCGCCCGAGCGCCAGAGGCTCGCGTCCAATACCACGTCAACCTGTTGTTCGCGGCCAGCCGCTAACGGGTCTTGATCGAGCGCGGTGTACTTGCTCACGGCGCTCACCGGGCGCACGATGATCTTTCCGGCGCCGCTGAGTCGGGTGATGACGGCGTCCGCGAGGCCGATCCCCAGGTATTCATCATCCTGGCTGCGGTTCAACGGCTTGAACGGCAGCACAGCCAGCGATTTGATCTCGACGGCGCGTTTCTCACTCCGCCGCGTGAAGCTGATGATCGCTGCCACTGCGAGCAACACGCCGAGCGCAACCGCGAGCAACCGCCACAATGCCGGACGAATTGAGATGGGCGCGACAGCCGCTGGCTTCTGATAACCGCCAGGCGGCATTGTTTGAGCATTGGTCTCCGGCTCCGCGCCAACGGCGGTCTGCGTGTTGACCGGCTCAGTCGCCGCCAACTCCTCACTCTTCTCTCTCACTTCTCTGACCTGAGCGACAAAACGATAGCCGCGCTTCGGAACCGTCTCGATGTATCTACCACCGTCGTCCGGCTCGCCCAGCGCCTGCCGCAAGATGAAGATGTTTTTGGTCAGGTTGGTCTCTTCGACGAAGGTATCGGGCCAGACCGCCTGCATCAACTCCTGCTTCTCGACAATGTGACCGTGACGTTCGACCAGCGCCAGCAATAGCTCGAACGATTTGGGCGTGAGCGGCAATGGCTCGGCCTCGCGCAGCAGCAGGCGCTCCACGGCGTCCAGCCGGAAAGGGCCGAATTCGTAGAAATGTTGTGGTGGCTGGTTCATGCCTGCCTCCAAGAACGATGCAAGAATTTTGCAAGAACAATCCCAGCGTCTGGCAAGGACATTTTTTCCGGCGGCTCAGTATCGTCGGCAATGTGGTGAGAGACCGCTCGCCAGGCTCAATTCCGTCGGCGAGCGGTCCCGCTCATTGTACGGCTGAGTCCGGGGCGAGGCAATCGCGCCACGCCCCGTGCAGCCGTCAGGCCAATTCAACAAAACGGAGGCGTCTATGTTGCGACCGATCCGGTTTGCCTTGCTCCTGCTCGCGCTCACGACGTCCGTCGCTCAAGCCCAGACTTCGCGCGCAGCTTCGGCGGCTTCCTACCTCGAACGCGGTAATGAATGGATGGCAAAAGGCGAACTGGATCGCGCCATCGCCGACTATGGCCTCGCCATCACTTTCGATTCGCGTTTGGCTGCCGCCTACTACAACCGCAGCCTCGCCCGGGAGCGTATGCGCGATCTTGCAGGAGCGCTCAGCGATTGCAACCGGGCCATTGAGCTGAGTCCGCATTACGCCGACGCCTATCTCAATCGTGGGGTTGTCCGTTGCGCGCTTGGCGAATTCGACGCGGCGATCAACGATTTCACCAAAGTGATTGAAATCAATCCGCGTGACGCCAGAGCCTGGGGCAATCGCGGCGCGGCGCGAGGCCAGCAGGGGGATCCTGCTGCCGCTATCGCAGACTTCAATCAGGCAATCAAGCTCGACTCGCGCAACGCCGATGCTTGGCGCAATCGCTGCTACGCGCGTTACCGTTTGGGCGCGCTGGACGCGGCGCTGGCTGATTGCGAACGGGCGCTCAAGCTGGAAGCGCGCAATGCTTACGTGTGGAACAGTCGTGGGCTGGCGCGGCAGGGAAAAGGCAATCTGGACGGCGCGATCAGCGACTTCGACCGCGCCATCGCGCTCGACCCGCAGCGGGCAGACTTCTACAACAATCGCGGCAGAGCGTGGCTATGGAAGGACGAAATTGAGCGCGCCCTAAACGATTTGAATCGCGCGCTCGCGCTCGATCCGAAACTGGCTGAAGCCTGGAACAACCGCGGCCTAGTCTGGTTTTCGAGGGGTGATTTCACGCGGGCAATTGCGGATTTCGACGAGGCGCTGAAGCTCAACCCGCGTTTGGCAGATGCTTACGGGAGCCGTGGCATCGCGCTGCTGATGCAAGACAGGTTGGCGGAAGCCGAAGCGGACTTCGCCAGATGCCGTGAACTGGGCGGGACGATCAAGCCTGAAGCCGAGCGATTGCTGCGCGAAGTGAAGCAGAAGCGCGCGCTGAAAGAGCAATGATAATGATCATCAGGCATCGTAGCGTCCCAGATAGATCAGGTTGTCGTATTCGACCAAGCCGAACCGGAGCTTTCTCAGCCATCCCTGCCGGCCCAGGATGTTCAGAATCCGGCGAATACCGGTTCATCCAGTGGCGAAATAAGTGTGAAGTAGATTCCGTTGAGACCGGCGGCGCGGACGGCGGCGATCACCTCGTCCGGGTCGGGGCTGTGAGCGATCAGTCTGTCGCCATCGAGAGCTACGTACTGGCTGGCGAATTCCTCGCGGTGCTCTTGTATCCATCGCAAAGACGGTTTGGGATCGGGAGAGTCGAACCATTCGGCGAAGACGCCATCAGCCGTGTTTGACATGACTCGATCTCCTTCTTGTCATCACCCATATTTTTGCGCTCTCTCAATCATTGATTTCAGCGGCCGATCGAGTTCTTAGCCCCGGAGGGGCGGGATGTTTATAGCTTGAAGTCGAATTACCTTCCCAAGCTCCGTAGGAGCGACATCTGCACATTTCGCTCCTACGGAGCTTGGAAAAATAAACTACTCGCCAAGCCAAGCTATAAACATCCGGCTCCTACGGAGCCAAGAGGATAGCCACTTTTCAAAGAGATTTTGAGTTCGAGCCAACTCAAGCTTGTTTTCCAGGAGGATATTGCCAAGGCGCGCGCCATCATTGCCACTCGCGCCGCCGCTCCCAAATCCCATCCGCCGCGCGCAACGCCAGAGCGCCAATCGTCGAAGTCGGATTCACGCCCGCGCTGGTCACGAACGAGCTGCCGTCCACGATGAAGAGGTTCTTGACGTCGTGCGCCTGATGCCAGCGGTTGACCACCGACCGCTTCGGATCGTCGCCCATCCGCGCTGTGCCGAGCAGGTGAAAGGCCGGTTGGATCACGCCGCTGTCGAGGATTTCATAAGCGCCCGCCGCTTCGAGCAATCGCACGGCCATCCGGCGCGCGTGTTCATGCAGGCGCAGGCTGTTTTCGCTGTACGAGTAGATGACGCGCGGCGCGGGGATGCCGTCACTGTCTTTCACGTTCGGGTCGAGCTCGACGCGGTTGCGCTCGTCGGGCAAATCCTCGCCGAGCAGCGTGACGCGAATGACGTGGCCGAAGCGCCGCTTCATCACGCGGTGATGATCACGGCCCCACGGAATAGGCTTTCCGGCGAAGCCGCCCCACGCCTGGTGCAGCGGGCCAAATGAGCGTTCGATCTGGAACGTGTAACCGCGCACGAAGCCGCGCTTCAGGTCGGTCTCGTAAAAATGCTGCGTCATCAGCGGCACGCCGAACGGCCCGATCCATCCGTCCATCTTCGCGTCGAACACTCCCTCGACCATTCGGAATGGATGCAGCATGAAGTTTTTGCCAACCAGGCCGGAAGAGTTGGCCAGGCCGTTCGGGAAGAGTTTTGACTTTGAATTGAGCAGCAATCGCGGCGTGCCGACGCCGTTGCAGCAGACGACGACGACGCGCGCCAGCTCTTCGTGCAGCCGCCCGTCGCTGTCGTGATACAACGCGCCGCGCGCCCGCCCCTGATCGTCAACCAGAATCTCGCGCACCCGAGCGCGAGTCTTTAACACCGCGCCGCCTTTCAACGCCTTCGGCCAGTAGTTGACATCGGTGCTGGCCTTCGCGCCGATGGGGCAGCCGAACATGCACTTGCCGTGCAGCGTGCAGCCGGGCCGCTCGTCGTAATTGCGCGAGATGATGGCGTTGTCCGAGACCCACCAGTACCAGCCGAGCTTGTCGAACGTCCTGGCAATCGTTTCGCCGAGCGCGCCCAATGGCAACGGAGGGGTCGGTCGTTCCTTGCGCGGCGGGTTGGACGGATCGCCGGCGATTCCGCAGATGCCCATCTCACGGTCGTTCGCTTCGTAGTACGGCTCAAGCTCCTCGTAACTGACCGGCCAGTCATCGGCCACGCCATCAAGCGCCCGCACGCGGAAATCCGATGGGCGAAAGCGCGGGAAGTGGCCCGTCCAGTGAATCGAGCTGCCGCCCACCGCGTTGAACATCAGCACTTCGGGCGGGTGCTTGCCACCCGCTGTCACCGGATAATCTTCGGGCAACCGGCGGATGTTCGGATTGAAATTGAACGGGCCGCGCCGCAACTGCACTTCCCAATCCGGCTTTGTCGAAGGATAGGCCGAGGGATTGACCCAATCGCCTTGTTCCAGACAGACGACTTTTGCGCCCAGGTCAGTCAAACGCTTCGTCACCGCAGCGCCCGCCGGGCCGGAGCCGATTACCAACACGTCTGCGCGTTCTTGGTTCATCGCTTCACCTCATCAGAAAAAGTGGCACAGACTTCAGTCTGTGCACGGAAAGCTGAATTACAGAGCCTGCACAGACTGAAGTCTGTGCCACTCGGCTTATCGCTTCACCTCCCGATAATTTTTCGGACGTTTGCGCACGTTGGCCAGGATCGCTTCGTCGAACGGCTCCATCGCCGGCCCCTTGCGACTGGTCGGATGAAACTCGTAGCCGAGCTGGGGCCAGACCTGCGGACTCGTGTAGTAGCCTTCGTAAACCAGATCGCGCAGCGTGGCGAAGAGATTGCCGCCGGCGGCGTAGAGCGATTCGCCTGCCCCGCGCTTCGCCGATTCCTTCTCAAAAGCCTGAAGCAGCCGGACGCGCTGCGCCGAATTCAATTGATCGAACGGTTGTTTGAAGCGCGCTTTGGTGAGGGCTTTGAGCCGGGCGAGCGCCGACTGCATCTGCTTCTGCAAGTCGGGGACTTTGCCCAGCAGGACCTCGATGTAATCCGCCGCGCCAACCTGAGTCGCGGCGGGATAGCCGTCAGCGGCGGGGATGATCTCGTCGGCGGCGGCGCGCAGCAGCTTGCGGTGCGCTTCTGAAAGCGAGGTTGATTGAGTCACCATGTCGCCGGCCTTCTCCACTTCGGCCCAGAGTTCGCCGACGCTGAGCGTAGAGAACCGGCTCGAACTGCTCAGCGCAACCACCGAACTCTGGATGCTGGTTTGCAGAAAGTCGCGGCGGGTGACCTGATTTGACATATTCAGCCTCCCGTTAATTGTGAGTGGAATCGGACGCCCTTTGCCTTCAACTCCCACATCCACTCCCATGAAGCTCCCGGTAATCACGCGAAGAGTTCCTGAACCGGTTTGAAGCCGACGTACTTCGTGCCGGAAGCAGGCTCGACGTAATGGAATGCCCTGCCCGAAGGCGTGTTGTCAATCCGCTTCGTCCAATCAATGCCGAGCGCCGAGTAGATCGTGCAGGCGATGTCTTCCATGTAGATCGAGCGATTGGCCGGCCAGCCGAAATCAACGATCTTCCCGCCGTGCTCGTCAGTCTTGCCGATGACCGCGCCTCGCCTGACGCCGCCGCCGGCGAACATCCCCGAATGAACCTGCATGTAATGTTCGCGGCCCTTGCGCGTTTCGCTGATCGGTCCCGTAGTGCGGCCAAACTCGCTCATCGCAATGACCAGCGTCTCGTCGAGCAGCGTCTTGCCCGGCGCGTGTTTGGAAGGCGTGCTGTCGAGGTCTTTGATCAGATTGCTGAAGGCGGCGTCGAGTTCACGAATCAGCGCCGGATGGTTGCGCGTGTTCTCTTTGTAGATGTTGCCGTGATGATCCCAGCCACCGTGGCTGGCCATAATGAAGCGCGTCCCGGCGTCGGCGCGAAACAGATTGCGCGCCAGGATCAAGGAGTTGCCGATGGCGCTCGATCCGTAGCGCTTCTTGTCCTCATCCGTGATGGTCATCACTTCCGGCACGCGCGGGTCGTTCATAATCGCCCACGCGCCACGATAGTATTCGTGAAAGTCGGCGAAGCTGCGATCCGGGTGTCCATTGCCGCTGCGCAGCGTGTTGTCGAGTTGTTGCAATCGCTCCCAGCGGCGTTGGAAGGCCGCTTCCATCCCTTTCTGCGGCACCAGATTCGGCGGGCCGTCGCCGACCGACAGACTCATCGGGCCGAACTCAGCCGAGAGGAATCCCTGGTTGATCAATCCGGCTTGATTCCCGGCGAGATTCATCGCGATGAAAGCGGGCAGCGAATCGGACGATTTACGTTGTTTCGCCAGCTCGTGACAGACCACTGCCCCGATGGCGGGAACTTCTTTGGCCAGCGCCAGGTTCAGTGGATGGCCGGTCTGGATATAATACTGCGCGCGCCCGTGCACCACGTCCCACGCCGACATCGAACGCACGATGGTGATCTGGTCGAGCACGCCGGGCAATTGTTTGAACAGCCCGGCGGGAAGCTTCAGGTCGTTTGGCCCAACCGAGAAGCTGCGGATGTCGAAGTAGTTCGGCGTCCACAAGCCCTCTTTGGCGTCGAGGGTATCAATCTGGCTCATCCCGCCGTCAAGGTTGAGGAAGAGCACCTGGCGCGCCGTCCCCATCGGCTGAGCTTTCTGCTCGGCGCGGACATTGAACGGGCGGAAGGGGTTGAGGAAACCACCGACCAGACTGATGCCACCGACGCGCAGCAATTCGCGCCGGGTCAGGAAAGGGACGTTTCGTTCGTTGTGTTTCATGGTTCGGCAAACTCCCATTGCCATTGGTGACGTTTGACCCGATCTTGTGTCTCATAAGTCCAGAAATCATGATCAGGCAGGTTCTCGATCTTAACTTCCACTGTATAGACTATATACTTCGTGCGAAGGCCAGGATAGGATGGAGACTCCCCCAGCATGAGTTGTGGCCCAGGAGACGACTTGGTGATCTCCACATTTACCGGTTCGATTCGAAGCTCTTCCTCAATACCTCGCAGAGCGGCGCCGATATAATCCTCGCCAAGTTTCATCTTTTCCGACAGAGGGGCCCCCCGGTAGCGTTGCTGGTTCTCGTTAAATTGTTGTTCCCCCTCTATCAATATCCTATTACCATCGCGAATAATGACATTCACGACATGGACCACCCGCAAAGGCGGGTCCCCTTCGAGCTGCGACTCTCCATTAACGATCTCAGTCCACAGGTCTTCTACTGACTTGGCCGCGCCTATTCCCCAAATGGTAGTGTTAATGCCTTTCGCGATCAGCCACTGATCTAATTGCCGGACATTTTTCCAATCGGACATATTAACTCCTGCTTGCCTCTTCTTGTTGCTGCTCTTTCCTTAGGCGTAACCATTCACTTGAAGCGGTACCCCATATGAGCTGATATCTTTCAAAGAACTCGGATACTTTTTGTTCGCTGGGATGATCAGTTTCTTCCAGGCCAGCCTTGTAAAAGTCGATTTCGTTTCTCAGGGTATAGAGTTCCAAGAGCGTAACCTTCTGCTTTATCCAGAGTTCACGGTAGGCAAAAATAGTCCCCATTGCATTGACTACCGCGATAAGCGCCCCGCATACAAGCGCAATGTTCTTTAGCCCATCCTCCCAAGAGGGGATTTTCAATCCTAAAGCGATGGTGACAAGCGCGCCCAGCGCTGCTGATGACAGGCTGACAACATAAGATCTGACCTTATTTCGATCAGCCTTTGAGCGCATCTTGTCGATGTTCTTGGTAACTTGATCTTCCAAATATTTCAACTTTTCTCGAAATAGCATAACGGCCCTTCCTTAATGGCTCTTGGATGACATACGGTGCTCACCTTCGTACATCACATTCCCGCGCCGCATAATATCCACGATAAACATATCGCCGTCCTGCAATCGCTCCTCAATCTCTTTCGGCCTGCTCACGTGCAAATCCACCGGCGTCACAATGTCCAACTCGCGCTGGATTTTGAGCATTTGCTCAATCGGTCTGCCTTCGTAATCCATCACGATCAGCAAGTCCACGTCCGATTCAGGCGTCGGCTTTCCGTAAGCGTGCGAGCCGAAGAGGATGATCTTCTCCGGCTGATAGGCTTCGGCGATTCGTTTGCAAAGCTTTCGGATGTAAGCCATCCGTTTAGCGCGGGTCTGGAAGCTCTCGTCCCACTCGCGGAATTTCCGCCGGAATTCCTGAGCTTCCGGCGGGAGTTCGGCATCCGACAACAGCTTACGCCGGAGTCGCGGCGCTTTTGCGCGCTTTTTCGCTGCGGCTTTTTGTGCGGATGGTTTCATTGCTACCTCTCCTGGTCGTTTCAGCGATCAAAATCTTATCACAGGCGGGGCGAGACATCGCTGCTACCTGCTACTGCCAGCCGTCGTGCCCAAACTCTGCATCACGCGCGGTTGATCCAGCGCCCACCGCCGGATGATCTGATAGCCTCGTTCAGCGGGCAGGTAGCGCCGCCCGCCCTGATGCCCGTCTTCCTTCCCCGTCTGCACGTTGAGCGGTTTGCGCAACAGCTTGCTCTGCTCGATGTCGGCCAGGTTGACGCGCTGTTGCAGGATCAAATAGTTCTTCAGCATCTTCGGCATTGACCAATAACCGGCACCGTCCGGCCCGGCCAGTTCCATCGAAGGCACGCGGCCCGGCACGGCGTGGCATTTCATGCAGGACATCTCGTCCATCCGCTGGTTCCGGTTAAGTTCCGGCGCGACGTAGTCGCTGAAGTAGCGGAAGCTGGCCAGGAATTGTGGCGTCAGACTCGGCTGGCCTTGCGCGTCTTTCAATGCGGCGGCCAACGGTTCTCTCTTCACGGCGTCTTGCAAATCGGTCATCCAGACCTGCGGGTCGCTGCCGCGCAGAGCGTTGCGGGCGGCGTCGTTCCTCTCCGTCTCCAGGAGTTTTCGGAGCGCCTGTTGCACCGCCGGGTTTTGCCGGAGCGCGGTGAGATTGGCCAGACGGAAGGCGATGTTCCGGCTCATCACCGGCGCATCGGGACGCAGCATTTGCAGGTAAAGCTCAATGGCGCGCGAACGGGTTGCCGCGATCTCTGGCGAAGACGGCTGGTTGTTGGCCGAATCAATTTCGGGAATCCCGTCGCCGTAAGAAGTCACCCAGGCGACGCTCGGCAGCCAGAAGTGGCCGGTCAACGGATTCTTTGTCGCGCCGGGAATGAAGCGGAGCAGCACGTCGGTGTGCAGATCGGAATTGGCCGCGAGCGTCGCGCCCATCCGGTCGGCGATGTACCAGTCGGCGTCGGGCAAGCCCATCGGCCGGACAGCCGCTTCCGCCGCATCAATGATCTTCTTCAATTCAGCCGCGCTCGGCTCCGCGCTGTGTTTGGGAATCAGCAGGCGGTAGAGCAGTTCGCGTTGCTCGGTGGTCTTCGGCACGGCCCATTTGGCGCGGGCGAAGAGCCGCAGCACGGGCTGTGCGAGCGTCTGGCGGCGGTCGTAATCCTGCGCGCCGCGATGAATCTGTTCGACCAACGGCTCGACCTTCTCCTGCACGGCGGGCAGCGTGACCGCACTCGGATCGGAGACGGCGGCGGCGGCCAGCGTGCGCAACTCTTCCGGCCCGTGCGTCGAGTAATCAATGATGCGGTCTTGCAATGGCTGGTAAGCCACATTCGCCGCGCCTTCCATCACCAGCCGCAACTCCGGCAGGTCGGAGGCGATGGTCTTGTTCCACAACCGCATCGTCGCTTTGCCCATCATCTCGACGCTGCCTTCGGTGATGTAGCCCATTTGGCCGGGGCCGCCATCGCCGCCCGCCGAAGCGTAGAACGTGGCGGCGATGGCCACGAGTCGCCGCGCCAGACGATCTTTCACCGCTTCGGGCAACGTCGCGTCATCCAGCTTCTGCTCAAGCGTTTTGAAGAGCGCGGTCAGTTCTTTGTACTGATGTTCTTCGCTGCCGTTGGCTTTGTGGCCGTTGGCGATGAAGAGCGCGTGGCTCTGGTAGCGGAAACAGTTTTCGACCAGCGCGTTCGGTTCCGGCGCGAGCAGCTTGCGCGTCCAGGCTTGCTGGATCGCGGCGCGCATCGGCGGATTCCAAACCCACCATTGCCAGGCTGCCTTCGCCGCCCACGCGCGCACGCCCGGATGCGGATCGTCGTTGAGCGCACGGTCGAGCAACCGCGTCAACTGCGCGCGATCAAACCGTGGCTTGGTCATCACCGCGTCGCCGCGCACTCCCAGAGCTTTCAAAATGCTCTCGCGCGTCAGGTCGTCGCCTTGATCGTAGGCGGCGAAGACGGCGTCGAATCCAGTGTCGTCGAGCAGCGTCTGCTCCATCGCCCACGCGGCAGCGTCGCGCACCATCTTGACCGGATCGCCCATCAGCCGGATGAGCGCCGGGACGCCCCGTTCGTGATGCGCGCCGCCCAAAGCCATCGCGCCCCAGAACCGCACTTGCGGGCTTTGATGCGACGCGGCCTGGATCATCAGATCAATCAGCGCCGGATCGTCCGTGTGCGAAAGCGCGCGGACACGCGCGCTGGCGTCGAGCAACGTTTCTCCGCGGCGAGGCTCAAACGCCACTCTCGCCGGTTTGACCGGTTTCTCCGGATAAAGCCGCGACAGCGCGTGCAGCGCGTAAGCCGTCGTGACAAAACCCGTCAACGCGTTCTTGTTCCAGCGGCCATACGGGTCTTGCGTTCGCAGCATCGCTTTAACGCCACGAGCCACCGCTGGATCATCGGCGGTGTACCCCAACGCCTGGAAGGCGATCAAAGCCAACGCGGTCGGCGCGGGATCGAACTCGCCGTTTGTCTTCCAGGTTTTGCCGCCGTCACTGCTCTTGCCGGGATCGAAGCCCCACGAACCGTCGGCGTTCTGAATTGCCCGCAGCCGCGCTTCGTCTTGTTTGATCTGTTCCTGAATTCGAGTCCACAACTTTGCCGCATCTTCGCCGCTGAGCAGTTTGTAAGCCGGGAACCGCGCTGGCGGCGGCTCAACCGGTTTGCCGTCGGCGGATGGTTTGGGCGCGGGCGGCTCCGGCGGCGCGGGCGGCAAGGTTTTCTGAACCGACCAGGCTCTCTGGTTTTGCGCGAGGTAATCCTGGGGGAAGAATCGTTTGAAGAACTCGATCCGATGCGACAGGTCGTCGCTGTAACGCGGAAACACTCCGAGCATCTTCTCGGCCTTCTCTTCCAGCCCGGCAAAGTAGCGCGGATGACCAGTGCGATCCCAGGCCGTGCGCAGAATTTCGCCCGCGTAGTTGTAGACCACCGACTGGCCGACGTTCGATCCCGGCCCGGCGGCGTTGATGCCGCTCGGATCGGCGGTTTGCAGCGTGTGATTGGCGGCGCGGATGGCTTGCATCAAGTGGAGCTTGCGCGCGGGGACGACGCGCTCCGCCGTGCAGACGTTGTGACCGGCGACGCGAGTTCCGGCTGGCCCGTCGCCCACATCGAGCGGCGCAAGGCTGGTGTTGTTCGCCGCGTCCTTCAGGTAGTTGGTCGGACGCAGCGATTCGTACATCACGTTGACCAAGCGGCGGAAGTTCTGGATGTTCTCCGGGCGGTAGCCGTTTTCAATGGGCACAGCCGGTCCCCAGACACCCGATTGCGTGTGGCAGCTCATGCAGTGAGTGCCCATCAAATTGCCGGTGTCGCGGATGCGACGCTCTACGCTCGCGCCGCGCGGACGGTTGGTCAGCCAGGAATCAACTTGCGCCAGATGATCGTACATCGCCTGCCGCACGGCCATTCGCGGATCGTCGTAGGGCGCGGGTTTCAAAACGCGCAGCTCGATCTCGTAGCCGGGCGCATTGGCTTCGGCGCGCAGGAAGTAAACCCCGCCCGGTTTGAGCAAGCGGTTGATCGCGGCGCGATGCGTTTCGTTCTGCTGATGCGTGCGTTCGTTCTCGTTGCGCCCTTCGGTGTATTCGACCAGCGCGCCCGCAGCGTCGAGCGCATAAAACCGAAGTTGCGCCGCCAGCGTGTGGTCGGGGATCGCCAAATTGCAGGTCAGCAGGCGGGACTCCTTGCCATTGAACGCCAGACGGAACCAATCGTCGCCCGACTTGCCTACGCGACCGTTGTCGAAATATTCGATGTCGTCCGCGCCGCCGGTGATCCGCACAGCCTGCACACCTTCGCCAGCTTCTTTGCCATCTGGCAGCGCGATCTCCTGAGCCATCTCCGGCGTGTCGTTCGGCTCTGATTCGACGTGCATTCCCGCTTGCCGGGCGTCTTTCAGATCCGAGGGCAGATCCAAGGGCAGATCCGAGGGCAAATCCAACGGATTGATGACCACCGAAAGTGGAACTGGCTTCCCTGCCGGCCACGGCGTCTGGCGCGGGAAGGTCACGGCCTGCGGCGCGACGCCGTCTTCGCGCCAGCGCGCGCCTTCAAACCCGGTAGCTTCGTCCGTGACCGGCGCAATCTCTAAAACGTAGACACCTGCGACGGGCGCGCGGTAAACCAGGTACAGGTCAGGATCGAGCGCGTGCAAAACTTTCTTCCAATCGGCGGCCGGTTGAGTGTAGATGCCGAAAGCGCCGGGCTTGCGCCCGCCTACGGCCGGCAGAGCCTCTCCGATCGTCGGCTTCTCAAGCGCCCAGCGAACGCCGATCCGCCCATGCCGCGGAAGCAATGATGGTCGTGGCAGGCCGACTGAAAGCTCGAACGTTTCGCCGCGTTTCAACTCGATGCGTTTCTCCCACCGGCCCTGAAACTGCCAATTCAGCCGGAAAGGGGCAAGGCCGCCGGCTGCGCTGTCTGCCTCATGGTTGACCCACCAGGAAAAAGCCAACCAAAGAATCAGGCAGAACGCCAATGAGATCGCTCGTCTGAAATTACGTTGCCGCTTCAGCAAAAGCATAGCTCCTCCGTTTTCTTAGCGCGCCCTCTTAGCGCACCCTCTTAGCGCACCCTCTTAGCGCACCCTCTTAGCGCATTAGTTATGGGTAAAGCTTTTCCCTATTCTCCAACATGCGGACGAACTGCTCAATGCGTTTGGCGCGCGTCTCGGCTTTCCTGGCGGTGTGAATCCGGTGAAGAATCGCGTAGCGGTTGCGGCTGTCCAGCGTGGCGAAGAAGGCTTTCGCCCGCGCATTGCGATCCAGTTCCACTTGAAGATCGTCCGGCACGGCAGCTTTGCTTTGCGGAGCATACGCGGCATCCCAGCGTCCATCCTGCTTCGCGCTCTCGATTGCCTTCAACCCCGCGGGTTT
>Ga0247727_10012785_pt1 | contig 14320 bp, 11 predicted proteins | sample WisWelCaveWW1625_FD_202498 | JGI IMG/M metagenome (GOLD analysis project Ga0247727, IMG submission 202498) | Biofilm microbial communities from Wishing Well Cave, Virginia, United States - WW16-25 | ecosystem: Environmental > Aquatic > Deep subsurface > Groundwater > Cave microbial mat | place... | reverse complement strand
GCGGATCGATCCGGGCAACAAAACATACGGCGTGCGCAATACCCCCAAGGTGGTAGGTGGGTATACGCCGGACTGTGGCCAGGCGGCCTACGCGTTGTATTCGACGGCCATCAACACTGTGGTGACGGTGAATAGCACGCAGGCCGCCGAGATGGTGAAGCTTCTCGAAAACACCTTTCGGGCGGTGAACATCGGGCTAGTGAACGAAATTGCCATCATCTGCGACAAGCTGGGGGTGAACGTGTGGGACGTCATCGAGGCAGCTAAAACCAAACCTTTTGGCTTCATGCCGTTCTACCCCGGACCCGGCCTCGGCGGCCACTGCATCCCCATTGACCCACTCTATCTGTCGTGGCGGATGAAGTCGTTTAACTACAATGCCCGCTTCATCGAATTGGCCGACGAGATCAACAAGAACATGCCGCGCCACGTGGCCGGCAAAGTGGCCGAGGCCCTCAACGACGACGGCAAGCCGATCAAAGGATCGCGGATTCTGGTTCTGGGCGTTGCCTACAAAAAAGATATTGACGACGTGCGCGAGTCCCCGGCGCTGGACGTGATCAAACTGCTGATGGATCGCGGCGGTCTCGTGGATTATCACGACCCCTACATTCGGGCGCTATCGCTGGAACATGCCGGGGGGTATGGCAGTAAAGAGTCGGTGCCCTTGACGGAAGCCGCCGTGCGCGGCGCTGACTGCCTTGTGATCATCACCGATCATTCGGCGTTTGACTACGCTGCACTGGGCCAGCAGGCTAAGTTAATTGTAGACACCCGGAATGCAATGGCGAAGGTGAAGGATCGCCTCGCCCGGATTGCCACGTTGTAATTGATGAAAGACCAGAGACTGGAGATTGAAGATCGAGGCCAGTCTCTGGTCGTCGGACATGGACGTCCGCCCAGTCTTCGATGAAAATCTGTGTTGTCTCCGGTACCTTTCACCCCGAACCGGGCGGGCCGCCGACGTTTCTCTACCGCCTCCTCCCCGAATTGATCGCACGCGGTCATACGGTTGAAGTGGTGACTCATGGCGAAGCCGACGCTCCCCAGAATTACCCTTACCCCATCACCCGCATCTCTCGCCGCTTGCCCATCCCTTTGCGCTTGTTGAACTTTGCTCGCGCCGTATGGCTGGCTGGTCGTCGCGCCGATGTGTTTTTTGTCGGCGACTATGGTCTGCCGGTTGCGGCGATCAATGTAGTTCTGCATAAACCCATCGTTATGCGCCTTGTCGCCGACTTTGCCTGGGAGTTCTGTCAGCGGCACGGATGGATTCCAGCGACTCAATCAGTCGAAGTTTTTCAGACTGCTACTCATTCGTGGCGAGTGCGGCTCTTGCGTTCGGCGCAGAGCTGGTATGCGCGTGCCGCTTCGCTCATGATCGTGCCGAGCGAGCACGTAGGGCGTTTGGCGCGAAGTTGGGGTGTCTTACCGAAAGTGATTCACAATGCCATTGACCGCGACCTATTTCGGAGAGAACGTCAACTCGACTCTGAACATCCCACACTCATCACTGTCGCCCGCCTTGCGCCGGTGAAAGGCGTTGACGTCGTCATCCGCGCCTTCGGTGACTTGCGGATCACACACCCAATGGCAAAGCTGATCATTGTCGGCGAGGGGCCGGCGCGCGCTGAACTTGAGCAGGTGTGCTGCGAGTTGCATTTGGCCGAGGTCGTACAGTTCACCGGCGCTTTGCTCATTGAACGGATTGCCGACCTGTTGAGCACTGCCCATGTCTTTGCCCTTGGCTCGCGGACGGAAGGCATGCCGCACGCCGCGCTGGAAGCCATGGCGGCCGGGACGCCCGTCGTCGCCACCCACGTCGGCGGTACCCCCGAAGTGGTTGCCGACGGTGTGAATGGGTTGCTGGTTCCACCCGATGACCCCCAGGCCATGGCCGCGGCCATCTATCAAATACTGAATGATCCATCGCTGGCCGCAAAATTAAGTCAGTCAGGTTTGTTGACGCTGAATCGTTTCTCATGGCCGCGTCTGGTGGACAACTACGAAGCCGCCCTCAAGTCAGTGATGAAATGACGTTTGAAGTCCTAACCATCGGCTTCGGCGATGAGGTGTTGGGTGCGGCCACCGAAGATGCACAGGCGCGGCATTTGCGTTACGCTGAGGGCGTAGATCATTTGCATATGATTGTCTGGGGACGGCGGAGCGGCGACCCTATGTCCTTGTCACCTAAGTTGACGGTGTATCCGGTCGGGCGAGGGGGGCGGCTAAGTTACATGCGTGAAGCGTTGAAAGTTGGGTCAGCGATCGTCCGCCGTCATCCAGTCCAAGTGATCTCAACGCAAGACCCGTTTTACACAGCGGCCATTGGGTTGCGCTTACGCCGTCTTGGCCCGCGACTTCAAATTCAAAATCACAGCGACTTTTTCGACAACACATTCTGGCTCGGCGAACGCCCACTGTGGAATGCAATGTTAAATGCTTTTGGCAAGTGGGCGGTGCGCCGCGCAGATCGACTGCGGGTGGTAAATACGACTGAGCGCAAGAAGTATGCGGCCCTTGGCATCCCCGCAGATCGCGTTGACGTTCTGCCCGTTCCGGTTGACCTATCTTCGTTCGGAAGACCCATTGATGAAAATCGTTTAGCCGCTTTGCGTGCGTGTTGGCAGATCGCGCCCGATGCGCCCGCGCTATTTTGGGTGGGGCGGCCTGTGCCGTTCAAAGATTTGGGAACGTTGTTGCGGGCGCTGGCTATCGTGCATAGTCAGCGGCCTGACGTTTGCACGATCTTCGGCGGAGATTTTTCGGGAACGCCGCAGTGGCCGGCGCTGGCATACGAGTTGGGTCTGACCGAAGCCGTCCGGTTCGTCGGGCCGATCTCACGCGATGAGCTGGCCGATTATTTTGCCCTCTGCTTGATTTATCTTCATGTTTCGATGTACGAGGGCTTTGGCCGGGTGATGGTGGAAGCGGCGGCGGCGGGGCGGCCCGTGGTAGCGACGGATACGGCGGGCGCGAAAGACATTGTGCGGGATGGGGAAACCGGCCTGCTCTGCCCGCCGCGCGATCCTGATAGATTGGCCGCCTCTCTGTTAAAACTGTTGTCCGCCCCCGACCGTTCGGCGGCGATGGGGGCGGCGGCGCGACGTTGGGTGAAAGAGCAATTTGATCCCGAACGTCTTGCCCAAAAAATCATTTCCGCGTGGCGCGCCACCTCCAATCTCTAAATGCACCTGCTCTTCATCACCCAGAAAGTTGATCGCGCCGACTGGCTGTTGGGCTTTACTCACGGTTGGATCAAGTCGTTGGCAAAACACGTCGAGCAACTGACGGTGATTTGTCTCGCGCAAGGTGAAACAGATCTGCCGCCGAATGTGAGGGTGATCTCACTCGGCAAGGAACGCGGAGTCGGGCGGCTGGGGCGGGCGATCAAGTTTATTCAAGTGGTGGCCGCCACTATCAGGGAAGCCGACGGTGTGTTCGCCCACATGAGTCCGATTTTCGCCATTGCCGCCGCGCCGTTCACCAAATTTCACCGCAAACATTTAGTGCTGTGGTACACCCATCGGGGCGTAGATTTCAAATTGCGATTGGCAACAGCGTTGTGCGACACCGTCGTCACGGCCTCACCAGAAAGTTTCCAATTGCCCACGCCGAAATTGCGCGTATTGGGTCATGGGATTGACCCGGATCAGTTCTCGCCAAAGGCTCGCGCCGGATCGCCAGATCCGGCGCAAGGCGCACCGTTGATTCTGGCGGTGGGCCGCCTCTCACCCATCAAACGATATGAGTTACTCATCGCCGCAGTGAAGCTCTTGCGGGCGCGAGGCGTGAATGTGCGCTGTGTCATTGCCGGCGGCGACCCGCCGGGCGATCGAACCTACGGCGACTCGTTGCGGGCCATGGGGCATGGCGTTGTCGAATTTGTGGGTAGTGTGCCCCATGCACAGATCGCCGCATGGTATCATCGATGTTCTGTTGCCGTTAACTTGTGCCCGACGGGCGGATTGGATAAGGCTGTTTTGGAAGCCATATTCTGCGGCTGTCCCATCGTCGTGACCAACCGCGGTTTTGCGCTGTTGCTGGGTGAGGAGGGGGAGGCGTGGGTTGTGGCTGAGGAGCCCGACTCGGTTGCGCAGGCCCTCGCCTCAATTTTGGCGAACGGCCACCAGGCCCGGATGGAACGCGTCCAGGCGCGGGCGCGGGCCGAACACCGTTTGGAAGGCCTAGTTGAAAGATTGCTGGCTGTCTTCGGCGACTCCGGGGCGAAGAAGAAATAAACCATTGTGTTAACAGTCTGCTACTTCGGCGGGTATCGGCCCGACTATCCGCGCAATTTGTTTTACCGGCGGCTCTTGCGTCAATCGGGGGTGGAGGTGATCGAATGTCGTGTGTCGCCGCGCTCGCCGACTCTGATGAAAGCCGCGCAGTTGTTTTTCAAATTCTGGACCGGGCCGCACCGGGCGCAAGTGTTGTTGGTCCCGGAATTTAATCACACCCTGGTGCCTGTGGCCTGGGTGCTGGCTCGATTGCGAGGGATGACGTTGGTGTTTGATCCCGGACTGTCATATTATGCTGATCAGATTCTTTCGCTCCGTTGGTTTGCGCCGCACTCTTTGCGGGCGCGATATTTGCGGTGGATGGAATGGCTGGCCTACCGCTTGCCGCAATTGGTGATCTGGTTCACGCCGGTGGACGAGGAGCGATTCGGAGAGCTTTTCGGCATTCCCCGCGAGCGCTCGTCGTGGCTGCCGCCCGGCATCAACACCGATCTCTTTTCTCCCACTCCACTCCCGAAGCGCGGTTCACAATTGGTCATCCACTGGGATGGTAACATGTCACCGACGCACGGAGTGGACGTGATTCTGCGCGCCGCCCATCGGCTGGCGGGCGATCCCACCTTTCGCTTTGAATTCGTCGGCGGAGTACTGCCGGAGATCAAAGCCCTGGCTGAAGACTTACAACTGCCCAACGTCACGTTTTTGGGCGTGGTCTCCCCCGAAGAACTTCGCGCCTCTGTCCAGCGGGCGCATATTTGCCTCGGCGTGTTTCGGCGCGATGAGAAGCTTGAACGTTCGCTGTATACCAAAGAGGCCCAGGCGATGATGGCGGGCCGACCGCTCGTCACTGCCTTTGGCGAAGTAAAAGCCCGGCTCTTCAAGCAGGGGGAGGATCTCTTGATGATCCCGCCCGAAGATCCGCAAGCCCTGGCCGAGGCGATCCGGACTCTTGACGGCAATTTTTTGATGTGCGAAAAACTGGCGGCCAATGGGGCGGCGACGTTTGCCGCGTTGTACGCGCCAGAGGTGACCGGCGAAAAATTATTGCACTTGCTCGAGAGCGTGCACGCCGCACAACACCGACGATGAAAATCTTGTTGAACTACAACTTCAATCCTGACGACATCACAGATCAGGATTTTAACGCACTCTTTAGCGAACGACGGCGCGACTCGATATTTGCATTCGTGTATGAAACCGAAGCCGCCCTCTATGCCATTCGCGATCATTTGGGAATCGTGCCATTGTATTACCAGCAGGATGCGACAGGTTTGCATTTCTCGCTCAGTTTTTCGTCTCTGGTTCAGCCTGGTGCTGAGATTGACTACACTGGTCTGAGATCGTTTCTGGCTTTTGGCACGACCAAGTTGGTTTCGCCTATTGTTGGCGTACAAATTGTCCCCGCGGGTTCTGTGCTTCGGTTTGATAAAACATCCGGCAAGCGACAGGTTGTCTTCGAATACCGGGTCAAGCCGCGCGAACGCTCGATCTGGGCAACGATGAAAAATCTGGTGGCCGAAACGGACGAGTTATTATTGCAGGCAGTGCAAAGGCTTGCCCAGCACGAGGTTGCCGGACTGTATTTGAGCGGCGGGATCGACTCGGCTCTGATCGGCATTTACCTGGCCAGGCTGGGCGTGAAGGTCAATGCCTATACCTCTGCCCCGTGGGGGAAGGGCAGTTCCGAGATCCCGTACGCCAAAACCAATGCCTCGGTCATAAACGTGCGCCAGCATTTCCTGGATTATTTGGAAAGTGAAAATTACTTGCCAGCTTTTCAGTCAATTGCGCCGACGTATGGCGGGCCGCACGGAACGAGTACCGCCATCGGCGTGACCCGCCTGTGGCAGAACACGCCCATTGCCGATGAGCAGCAAATTTTTCTGGGCCAGAACACCGACACCATGACCTGTTCGGTGCCAGCCCAGTATTTGATTTACCTTTCGGCGTTCCTGCCTCGCTTCATTCTTAAGCGATACGGCCTGCCTCACGCCAATGTGCTGCGCAACTACCTCCATCTTGCCAGCCGCCGAACTATAGACGATCATCCATTACTCGCCTTGCTGACTGCCCGGCCCGACCTGTCAACCTTACAACGCTTGACAATGGCTGGGATGTACATCGCCCACACCCCCAGCGACGGCGAAGTGCTGGCCCAACCGGCCATCCATCGAAACACTCTGGTCTCCAACCCTTATTACGATATGGACCTGATAGAGTTTTGCCTGTCAATCCCTCTGCGACACAGACTGGCTTATTCCGAAAACTCGAAGACAAAAGTCAAGTTGGAGAAAAATATCTTCAGAAGAGTTGCACTTCAGCACCTGCCCCGGGAACTTGTATACCGCAAAAAAAGTTTTACGATCTCATTTGAACGGGACAGCCGAACGCAAAGCTTCATGAACTCGCTCCCCACGAGTCTCCTGGGAATTGACCTCAAAGATGCTGAGAGCCGGTTTGCGGCCGGAGTGTTTAAACTGTGGGGCGGGCAGGTTGGTCTGAGCCTATGACACTGAACCTCGCCTACATCACCAACACCCGCATCCCCTCCGAGCGCGCCAACTCGGTGCAGACCGCCCAAATGTGCGCCGCCTTTGCCGCCCTCGGCGCGCAGGTCACACTTTATCATCCAGATCGCCGCAACCTGCCGGAATTTACAAATACGAACTTGTGGGACTATTACGGCCTGCCGCGATCCTTCAAGCAGTATCGTGTGCCATGTGTGGACTGGTTTCATCTCAGTGGGGGCCGTCTCTGGTTGGAGCGGCCCATCTTTCTGCTCCAGACCTTCACCTTCGCCCTCTCTCTGCTTGCCACCCTCGTCCACGCCCCGGCTGACGTATACTACTCCCGTGACCCGTTCGTGTTGGCCTTGTTAGTCGTTGCCCTGCCGGGGGCGCGCCGCCGGATGGTGTTTGAAGCACACACGTTCCCCACAACAAAGGCGGCCCGAACCTTCCGACGCTGGGCGTTATCGCGGGTGCGGGGCACAGTCACGATCAGCCATGCGTTGGAGAGGTTGTATGTCGGCCTCGGCCTGCCGCCGCAAACCGTGACCACAGCGCCCGATGGCGTGGACGTGTCGCGCTTCTCGCCGCCATTCGCGCCGCATCGTTCCAAAGCTGAGGCCCGCACTGCGTTGGGCCTGCCATTGGATAAAAAGTTGGTGATCTACACTGGCGGCCTCTATCGTGGGCGCGGACTGGAGGAGTTGATCGTCGCCGCCAAAAATCTGGAGGCCGAGTTGGTCATCGTCGGCGGCAAGGAGGCAGAAGCGATGGCGCGGTTGAAGGCATACGCGGCAGAGCAGGGGGCGGCCAACGTTCGGTTCGAGGGCCATCACCCGCCAACCGACATTCCAACATACCTTGCCGCCGCCGATATTTTGGCCATGCCCTACTCGCGCCGCACCGTCGCCCCCGGCGGCGTCACTACCGATTGGATGTCACCGCTCAAAATGTTTGAATATATGGCCGCCGCCCGGCCCATCCTTGCCAGCGACCTGCCCGCTCTGCGCGAAGTGTTACGTGACCGCGAGAACGCACTGCTGGTCGAACCGGACAATGCCGGGGCGCTGGCCGACGGCCTGTGTTGCTTGTTGAACGATCCGGCGTTTGCCGATCGACTCGCAGCGCAGGCCCAGCGCGATGTTGAAGCCTACACCTGGGAAAACCGGGCGCGGGGTATTTTGGATTTTGCTTTGCGAGAATGATCTCACCACAAAGACACGAGGGCCCAAAGTTCCACCAAGAACTTCGGGTGCCTTTGTGTCTTTGTGACTTTGTGGTTTGCTGGTGGTTAGAAATATACGGGCGCGCTTGAGTCATTGGATCGGCGACGACGCCCTCAAGCGGCTGATTAAAAATTCATCTCTGCTGTTCAGCGCCGAGATATTGGTGACGCTGATCGGTGTGGTTCAGTTTCCTCTCGTCAGCCGCTGGCTGGGTGCGGCGGACTATGGCCTGTGGGGGATCGTTACCGGCTGGGTGCGCATCGTCGGCCTCATCCTGTCTTTTCGCCTGTGGGAGACCGTGACCCGCTACTTCAGCAAATACCTCACCGGGAACGACGAGTCGCGCGCGCTGGCGATCCTCAAATTGTGTTTGTTGATTGATTTCACAATTGCCGCCCTCACCTTCGCCGTCGTGAGCCTTTCGGCGGAGTGGGCGTCGGCTCTCTTCGTCAAGCGGCCCGATGGCGTTGACCTGATCCGGCTCGAAGCTCTCCACTTGTTAACCCTGGTGACGATGAGCGTCTGGATGGCGGTGTTGCGTGTATTCGATCGCTTCAAATTCATCTCGGTCTACAACGTCATGTCGGCCATTGCATTGTTTGCCATCACAGTTGTTATGCTGAGGTGGGGTGGAGGAGTGGCCGGGATGATCGTGGCGGCGACAGTGGTGAACCTGTGTCAGACCTTGTGGCTGGCGGCGCGGGCCGGGCGCGAGTTGAAATCCAAATTCAACCGGCGCTGGTTCACCGCCGACTTGCGAACGTTACGTGACGACTGGCGCGAGATTTGGGTGATGCTGTTCAGTATGAACATTGACACCTTTCGCAAGATCGCCGTCAACAACGCCGACATTGTAATTTTAGGTTGGCTCTCCACCCCAGCGCAGGCGGGCGTATATCAACTGGCAAAGCGGCTCGCCTCGTACTTTGGCCGCTTCACCGATCCGATTTACGATTCGCTCTTCCCTGAGGTGTCGCGGCTCTATGCCGCCGACGGCCCGGTGCGCGTGAAACCGTTGATTCAAAAGTTGACGCGCGGGATTTTGATCGGGCTAGGGGTATCAGTGACTGCCGCCTATGTGTTTTCAGACTGGGTCATCCCCTTTATCTTTGGTCCAGATTATGTCCCCGCTATCCCCGTATTCTACGTTATGATCCTCACCAACATTTGGGCCGTATGCCTGTGGGCGCCCAGCGTGTTGATCGCCGCCGGGAAATCCAAACAACTCACTGCCATCAACACTGCCACCTCATTGATCATGTTGGCTTTGCTGTTGCTTTTCACCGGTTGGTGGGGGGCAGTTGGCGCGTCGACGGCGTTGGTGTGTTTCCATGTGATGTGGGTGTCGGCAATGATTTGGGCGACGCGGAGCGTGCTGGCATGACGGCAAATGACAACTATGGCCTTCGCGCCGATTACGTCTCGCGCACCTCGAACGTAACCGTTCCGGCGGTGACGACGGCGGAGTATTGGACGCCACATCGGATCAAAATGGCGCGCTACTATCAGTTTCAAGTCTATCAGCGCGGTCAGCAACTCATTCGGCAACACAACCTGAGTAGTGTGCTGGACATCGGCTGTGGTCCGGCGCTCAAACTCGAAACATTGATCGCGCCGGTCTGCGGCGACATCGTCGGCCTCGACGAGCCGGGCGTCATCGGCTGGTGCCAAAAGAATTTGCGTTTTGGCCAGTTCATGGCTTACGATATTGAACGCGAGACGTTTCCCCTCAACCGGACATTCGATCTGGTGATTGGCGCCGACGTGATCGAACACCTCGTGGATCCCGATAAACTCCTGTCGGACATGTGGGCCGCGGCACACAGTGGAAGCTGGATTCTGCTCTCAACCCCGGATCGTGATCAGTTGCGTGGCCCCGGCTGTTTGCGCTCACCCAAATCGGAGCACGTACGTGAATGGAACATGGCCGAGTTGGCGGCGTATGTAACCAGCCGCGGCTTCGCCGTGCGCGACCATACACTGACACCGCCGCTCAAATTTATTTGGTCACGCGACTATTTCACTCAACGCTGGGCGCAGTGGCGGGCAGGCCGCGCTTTTGACTCATGTCAACTACTGGTGTGCCAAAAAGCATGAATCCATTTCGCGCCCTCGCCAATCGCCTCGAACACAAGGTGGGCAAGCATGTCATCCGCCGTGAAGTGCAGTCGCTGGGCAATACTTTGCGGACGATGGATTTGGGCTGTGGTCGCTCGCCGAACGCCGACGCTTTCCCGAATAGAGTCGGCGTGGATGTAGAAACGATGCCAGGGGTGCACGTCATCGCCGACGCCCATCGTCTGCCCTTTGTCTGTGGTGCGTTTGAGCAGATCGTGTCGTCGGAAGTGCTGGAGCATCTGGCCGACCCGGCCAGGGCGGCGGCGGAAATGGCTCGGGTGCTGGCCGACGGCGGCCACTTGATTTTGACCACACCTTTTGTTTATCCACTCCATGAAGCACCGTATGACTATCAGCGGTTTACGATGTACGGATTGAAACGGCTGTTCACCGATGCTGGTTTTGCGATCAGCGAAATTAAACCGCTGTTCAACGAGGAGCAGACATTAGCAATCCTGCTTCAGCGGGTGGCGTTTCAGCGGCATGATTCAAAGTTGCGCCACTATTTTTATTTGTTGCTGTCGCATCTGATTTATCACGTGCCGGTGAGTGACAGGGCGGCCCGCTATCAGCACGTCAACCGTCGCTCGCCCGGCCCGTTTATGACGGCGGGGTATTTGTTGTTGGCCCGTAAATCCCCAGGAGGCCGTTAGGCGATGTGTGGCATCTGCGGCTTGTGGCAAATAAATGCACCGGTGGACGAAACGACGGTGCGGGCGATGAGCGACCGGCAGGCGCATCGCGGCCCGGACGATTGGGGGGTGTATCGCAGCGCCGATGGCAAGCTGGGAATGGGTTTCCGGCGGCTGGCGATCATTGATCTTTCGCCAACCGGCCACCAGCCGATGACAAACGAAGACAAGTCGTCCTGGATCGTCTTCAACGGCGAGATTTACAACTATCCGGTTCTGCGAAAAGAACTTGTCCGCGCCGGACACGAGTTTCGCTCGACGTCGGATACAGAAGTGATTCTGCATAGCTACGAAGAGTGGGGCGAAGGCGTGGTGGGACGATTGCGCGGCATGTTTGCCTTCGCCATCTGGAACGAACGGGACAAATCGCTTTTCATCGCCCGCGACCGGCTGGGCATCAAACCCCTGCACTACTATTGGGACGGAGACCGTTTTGCCTTTGCCTCTGAAATCAAATCGTTGCTGACTCTGCCGGGCCTCAACACTACTCTTGATCATTCCGCACTCTGGGACTATTTCACCTACATGTACATCCCGGAGCCGAAGACGGTTTACAAGTTCATCCGCAAATTGCCGCCCGCACATTTTCTGAGATTGTGCCGCGACGACTTCGGGACTCCGCCTTTGGACTTGAAGCCGGATGGGTATTGGGACGTGCGTGATTGGGGCAACTCATCCTTGCCGCAGGCTGAGGCCGCCGAAGCGGTGCGCGAAAAACTGCGCGACTCGGTGCAGTGCCACATGATCGCCGATGTGCCGGTAGGGGTATTGCTGTCAGGCGGGCTGGATTCGACGGCGGTGACGGCGATGGCGGCTGAAGCAACCTCCAAATCTCCAATCCTTCGACTTCGCTCAGGACAGGTCTCCGGTCTCCAGTCTTTCTCCATCGGCTTCGACATTCCCGAACATTCCGAACTGCCTTTCGCGCAACTGGCGGCAGAGGCCTTCGGCACCCATCATCGCACACGCATTGTGTCACAGGGTGATTTGCCCGAGGCCTTAGTGCAGATGATGACTCTGTACGACGAACCGTTCGCTGAAATTTCGGCTCTGCCCACATTGGCCGTCTCGCAGTTAGCGGCTCAACACGTCAAAGTCGCCCTGGCCGGGGATGGCGGCGACGAGACGCTGGCCGGATACCGCAAGTATCAGTGGTGGTTCGATCTGGCCGCCGAAGACTACGGTAGCCCGGCCCTGCGAAGGTTAATGTTTGATCAACTTGCCCTCGGTCTGCTGACGCCGCTGGCCGGACTGCCCAGGGTGCTTGGGCTGATCGGCGCAACCCGACTCGATTTGCGAGGCAAGAGCGGCGTGGATCGCTACGGGGCCATGATCAGCCCGGTCAAAACTTTTCAGAAGCCAAAGCTCTTGCCCGATCTGGCGCGCGAGTTTCGGGGCTACGACGATTACTGGCATCTGCGCCGCTACTGGTGCGACGATCTCGATCCACTGTCGCGGATGCAATATGTTGATCTCAAAACTTACTTGCCGGGCGACATTCTCACCAAAGTGGATCGGGCCAGTATGGCGGCCTCGCTCGAAGTGCGGGTGCCGTTGCTGGATCACGAATGGGTGGAGTTGACAGCCTCCCTGCCCCCGGCTTTTCGGATGAATAAGGCCATCATTCGTGAGGCAATGAATGGCCTCTTGCCGGAGGCCATCCTCAAACGCCCCAAGAAAGGATTCTCGTCGCCGATGTTGCAATGGCAGGTGGCCCAGACGCGCGACGGCGTGCGTTTGGGCGGGACGGCGCTGTGGGCGGCGCAGGTGTATGAGAAGTGGAAAAGCAAATACGCTTAACTTACATTACCACCGCCGCCTTCCCCGCGCCCAAAGCCTCCTCGGTGCAGGTGATGCAAATGTGCGCCGCGTTTGCGGCGGCGGGCGCTCTGGTAAAATTGGTTGCGCGCCGATCAACCGATACAACCACAGATATTTTTTCGTATTACGGTTTGCCGCCGACGTTCGAGTTTGAAGTGCGCGCCCTATCGCGTTGGCCGCGCTCGCACGATGTCCTGCAAGCGCAAACCGTCTTCGCCGAGCCAGGCGCAGACTGGATCTGTTATTCCCGTATCCGCGACCTCACCGCGCCGACGTTGGCGCTGATGCGCGGCGCAAAAGCGGCAGTCGAAGTGCATGGCCCACCGCTCACGATGCGTGAACGTGTTTTGCTGAAATGGATCGCCCGCCACCCGCGCGGGCGATTGATTGCTATTTCAGAACCACTGCGCGAGTTTTATCGCCGTGAGTTGGGCCTGCAAACATTTGTCGCGCCGGATGCGGTGGACGTGAGCCGCTTCGAGCCGCAACTCTTGACGAATGAAGCGCGGGCGCAGTTGGGGTTGGGCGAGGGGCCATGGGTGGTGTACGTCGGCGGGCTGTATGAGGGGCGGGGACTGGATCAACTTTTCCACGCAGTGTCGGCGCTACCGGCGCAGACCTTGATCGTCGGCGGTCGATCTCAAGAAGAAGTCGAGATATGGCGTGAGCGGGCGCGATCCGCTGGCGCAACCCGTGTCCGCTTTGAGGGCTATCAAACGCCGGCCCGCGTGCCACTCTATCTCTTCGCCGCTGACGTGCTGGTGATGCCGTATGGCAAGCGGGTGCTGTCGGCGACGGGCGAAGACATCACCCACTGGACGTCGCCGCTAAAATTGTTTGAGTATTTGGCCGCTGGCCGACCGATCGTGGCAACCGATTTACCCGCCCTGCGCCCAACACTCGTTCCCGACCACAACGCTCTCGTGGTCGCCGCCGAGGACGTGGCTGGCCTTCGCGCCGCCCTCGACCGCGTGCTGAATGATGGGGTGTTGGCGATGCGGTTGGCGACGAATGCGCGCCAAACCGCCGGGGGACATACCTGGATTGAGCGAGCGAAACGGATTTTGGAGTTTGTGAGTTAATGTTGAATCGTTTTTTAACTGACCGCCGCTGGCTATGGCTGGTGTCCGCGCTGATGGTGATGCGACTGGCAATGAGTGCGCTTTTGCTCAACGACATCCCCCGATTGCCGTCACACGATGGCTGGTATTTTCGTCACGGCGGTGATCAGGGCGTTTATTTCAGTCTGGCCCAGAGCATTGCGGGTGGCCGTCCGCAACCGGCGCCGGTGGGCATTGGACAGCCTCTGGTGATGGCATTGCTACTGTGGCTCACCCAAGCTCCCGATTATTTTGGCATTCTCCCGTGGCTGGTCACTCTGAATGGTTTTGTATACGGCGGCTTGAGTGTGTGGGCGATGGCGATACTCAGCCGCGCGTTGTTTGCGGGTAGTCGTTGGCAATCGTTAGCAGTGGCCGGGTTGTGGACGTTTTCGGGCTATGCTCTGTGGCTGGGACTAGGCCTGCATTGGGACGCCGAAAATTTGCGGGACGCTTATCTGACGCGCCAGTTGTGGATGGATGGCTTGACCGATGCGCCCTCGCTATTTTTGACGATGACGGGGATGGCAATAATCGCCCTTGTCGAGAATGAGCGGCGGGCCGCTCAACCTGTTCACGGTCAATACAAATGGTTTGTGTTGAGCGGCCTGGCCT
>Ga0247727_10012784_pt1 | contig 14320 bp, 9 predicted proteins | sample WisWelCaveWW1625_FD_202498 | JGI IMG/M metagenome (GOLD analysis project Ga0247727, IMG submission 202498) | Biofilm microbial communities from Wishing Well Cave, Virginia, United States - WW16-25 | ecosystem: Environmental > Aquatic > Deep subsurface > Groundwater > Cave microbial mat | place... | reverse complement strand
CGGCGCAATGCCGAAGCGAAAATTCAAGGAAGTGCTCGATTCCTTGCTCGCGCAAACATCCAAGACGGCCTGACAGGGAAACGATGAACGCTGAACGCAGAATGATGAACGGCGTGCAGTGTCAGGCAGTGCGCTAACCCTCATTCATCGTTCCTCATTCATCGTTCTGCGTTTCTTGCATGCTCACTGAGCTGCGCATCGTCAACTTTGCGATCATCGATCAGCTTAGCCTCGAATGCGCACGGGGCCTGCACATCCTGACCGGCGAAACCGGAGCCGGAAAATCCATCATCATCGACGCGATCGCCCTGTTGGTGGGTGGACGCGCTGACGAAAACCTGATTCGCGCCGAGGCGGAGGAAGCCGTGCTGGAGGCGGCGATTGCTCTGCCGGCGGCGAGCCCGCTCGTCGCCCGCCTGCGTGAGGCAGGCCTGCTGGGCGACGGTGAGACGGAGTTGATCGTCCGTCGCGTCTTGTCGCGATCAGGCCGGCACAAGCTGTACCTCAACGGCAGTCTGACCCCGCTCCGGACTCTGCAGAGCCTCGCCGGCACCTTGATCGATATCCACGGCCAGCATGAACAACAATCACTCCTGTCTGCCCAGTCCCAGATGGATGCGCTGGACGCGTCCGGCCATCTGAAGGAGGCACGGGAGAGTTATCGGCATGGCTATGAGCAATGGCGTGCCCGCCAGCGCGAGCGCGAGGACATGGCCGCGCTGCTTTCCGAGCGGAGCCAGCGGGAGGAACTGCTTCGGTTTCAGTTCAAGGAATTGCAGGAAGCCGACATCAAGGCGGGGGAAGAAGCGGCCTTGCAAGCCGAACGCAACCGGCTGGCGCATGCGCATCGGTTGAACGAGTTGTCGCAGGGCGGTTATGACGCCTTGTACGGTGCCGAGCAGTCCGTGCTGGGGTCATTGGGAAACGTGCGGGATTTCATCAAGGAACTGGCGTCGATCGATGCGCAGGGAGACGAATGGGCGGCCCTGTGCGACGGGGCGACGGCGCAGTTGCGCGAGTTGGCGCACCATCTGAGGAAATATCACGACGGGTTGGATCAGGACCCTGCGCGGCTGGCCCAGATTGAGAAGCGACTGGATCGGATTCAGCGGCTGAAGAAGAAATACGGCGGGACCGAAGAAGCGATGCTGGCGAAGTGGGAACAACTGCAATGCGAGATCGACACACTGGAGACCGGTGGGACGCGTCTCGTCGAGCTGGACCGCCGGCTGGTCGAAGCCAGGCAGCAGACAGACAAGCTGGCCGAGCGTCTGACGCGCGAGCGGGTCAAGGCGGCGAAGAAGCTGGAGGCCGCGGTCATGGGTGAGCTGGCGGCGCTGCGGATGGATCGGACTCGTTTTGCCGTGACGGCGGATACGGATCGGACCGAGGCCGGCCTCGGTCCATCCGGGCGTGATCGGATCGAATACCAATTTTCGGCCAACGAGGGCGAGCCGCTTCAGCCACTGGCTCGTGTGGCGTCAGGCGGGGAACTCTCGCGCGTCATGCTGGCGATGAAAACGGTGCTGGCCGAAGCGGACGAGGTTCCGATCGTCATCTTCGACGAGATTGATGCGGGCGTCGGAGGGGGCGTGGCTGCGGTGATGGGGAAGCGCCTCCGGGCCCTGGCCAAACACCGGCAGGTATTCTGCATCACGCATCTGCCGCAAATCGCGTCGTATGCCGACGTGCATTATGTGATCGAAAAAAGCGTGTCGAAGAAACGAACCGTCACGCAGGCACGAAAGCTGGGTCAGGTTGACCGGCAAGAGGAAATTGCGCGTATGCTGGGCGGGCTGGCCGTGACCACTGCGGCCCGCAAGACGGCGGCTGAAATGATCGGGGAGGCGGAAGGGACTGGCTAAGCGCGTGTCGAGGCCGACCGCGACTGATGCAACGCGCCGGCATGTTCAAGAAATAATTCAACCAGGTCGGGATCCAGGGCGGCGCCGGCCATGGCGCCGAGGCGTTCGCAGGCTTCGGCAAATGGCAGGGGGGCCTGTTCATTCGAGGTGGTCAGATGATCAAACGTCTGGGCAATCCCGACAATCCGGGCGAGTAGCGGGATCTGATTCCCGGCGAGCCCGTCCGGGTGGCCGCATCCGTCATACCGTTCATGGTGATGGGCAATAATTTCCAATGCGCGCCCGGGAATTCCGAGCGGAGTGGCCATCCGAACGCCAAGCATCGGATGCAGTACCTCCGCCGTGTCTGATCCGGCCCGCGCATCCTGAGCGCCGGCGTCCCAGCAATCCATCGCCACATAGCCGATATCGTGGAGGAAGGCGCCGATCGCCAGGACGTGCTGATCAGCCGGACTCAGCTTCAATGGCGCAGCCAGGAGGACGGCATGGTTGCGGACCCGGTTCGCGTGGGAAAACAGCCTGTGATCGGACGCTTCCATGAGATCTGCGAGCAGGGAGAGGGTGTCCGCACTGTGCGGATCCAGAGGCGGCTGAGCGGGCTGAACCGCCGATGACACCGGAAAACGGTCGCGAAGCTGCGCCCATGCGCGGGCGGAGCCGGGGTCGTCCTTCCAGAGGTTCTGCGCGGAACGGAGGAAGCTGCGAATGCCATCAAGACGGCGCTTTCTCTCCAGGGTGCGATTGATCAGCGTGATCAATTCCGCCACGTTGAACGGTTTCAGGAGATACCCGGCCGCGCCATGCTGCACGGCCTCCTGTGAGGACTTCAGAGTGCCATAGCCGGTGATAATGACGACTTCGATGCCACGGCGGGCCTGTTTGATGGCATGGAAGAGATCCAGCCCGGACCCGTCCGGAAGCTTGAGATCCAGCGTGACCAGGTCGATCGGTTGTGTCAGCAACGCCTGCAAGGCTTCGTGCCGGTTGCTCGTAATCGACAACTCATAAAATGGACGGAGAATGATTTTGAGGGCGTTGCGGGGGCCCTCTTCATCTTCGACGATGAGAATAGTCGGCTTAGAATGTTCTACTGGCATGCTCATTCACCAGATACGCCGGGTGTCGTGAATAGTCAAGCGTGACAGGTTTTTCCCCATCTCCTATTGAGCGAGCGATGCCGCCTGATGGGTCTCCGGCCCTGCTTCGGGGGACGGCCGCGAAATGCCAAGCGTGTCCATCCGGTATTTCAGCATGCGCCGGCTGATACCGAGCAGTGCGGCCGCGTGTGTTTGCACGTAGCCGGTCCGGTGCAGCGCGTCGAGAATCATCTTCCGCTCAAATTCGAGCACGGATTTTTCCAGGGACACCTGGCCGGATGATAGGTCGATGCCGGTGGGCTCCGATCGCGATGCGGTCTGCACAAGGCCGGCCGGCAGATGCTCCCGTTCGATCGGCTTTCCGCGGGACCAGATGAGCGCCTGTTCGATCACGTTTTCAAGCTCCCGGACGTTGCCCGGCCAGGAGTAGGAGGTGAGGAGCTCAAGGGTGTCCTTCGTGAATTCCTGTGGAGGCCGGCCTCCGCCTTCTGCCCGCTTGGCCAGGATATGCTGCGCGAGGAGGGGAATGTCTTCGCGGCGCTCCCGCAGAGGGGGAAGGTGCAGCACCAGGACATTGATGCGGTAGTACAGGTCCTCGCGGAAGGCCTCCCGTTTCACCAGCTCGTCAAGGTGTTTGTTCGTGGCCGTGATGATCCGCACGTCGACTTTGATGGGCTGTGTTCCCCCTACGCGCGTGAATTCACGTTCCTGAAGCACCCGCAATAGTTTTGCCTGCGTGGCGGGGCTCAGATCGCCGATTTCGTCGAGAAACAACGTGCCGCCGTGGGCCAGTTCGAACTGGCCGATGCGCCTGGCCTGGGCATCGGTAAACGATCCCTTTTCGTGTCCGAACAGCTCGCTCTCGATGAGCGTCTCCGGCAGGGCCGCGGAATTGATGGCGATAAACGGGCGTTCCCGGCGTGCGCTGTTGTAATGGAGCGCGCGGGCGACCAGCTCTTTTCCGGTTCCGCTTTCCCCGGTGATCAGTACAGTGGTTTTAGTGTCGGCGACCTGCTCAATTTTCGAGTAGATCTCCTGCATCGCCGGGCTTTTGCCGATGAGATTATGGAAGGAGTAGCGCCTGGCCACCTGCGCGCGGAGTTGGAGAACCTCCTGTTCAAGTTCACCGGTTTCCAGCGTCTTGGCGACGATGAGACGGAGTTCTTCGACATCGAACGGCTTCGAGAGGTAATCCGCCGCACCCAGCTTCATGGCCTCCACGGCGGTTTTCACGGTCTTGGTGCCGGTCAGCATGATGACGGGGACGCGGGCATCTTCCTCGCGGATCACTTTCAGCAGGGCCAGGCCGTCCATGCCAGGCATGACGACGTCGAGCAGGACCAGGTGAGGGGATTCACTGCGGAACAAATCCAGCCCCTCTTGCGCGGTGGACGCGCTGAGCGTCTCATGGGCCGGTTCCAGCACAACCTTGAGAGACGCGCGGATGCCCGCTTCGTCATCGACCAACAGAATCCGTTTTTTCATGTTCCACGCGCTCCCTTGCGAAGAGATCGTCGGGCTGTCGAATAGGCACATTCACGAAGAAGGTCGTGCCGCGTCCGGGCTGGCTTTCCACCTCGATGTATCCGTGGTGCTCCTGGACGATTTGATGGACGATCGTCAGGCCCAACCCGGTACCTTCCCGTTCTTTGCTATGATGCTTTGTCGTGTAAAAAGGGTCAAAGATGTGGTCCAGGTTGGCCGGAGCAATGCCGGGCCCGGTGTCGCGGACTTCGACTTGAACCCAGGTATCTCCTCCGGGCTTGCTCAACTGTCGTGTCCGCACGGTCAGCCGCCCTCCGCGGTCACCCATGGCCTCCATGGCGTTGATCAACAAATTGAGCAGGACCTGCTTGATTTGCTGGCGATCGAGCATGACGTTCGGCAGGGTGTGGGCAAAGTCCTTTTCGACCACGATGCTTTTGCTTTCCGCCTTCACTTCCACGAAGTAGAGGCAGGACGAGATGATGTCGTTTAGATTCTCCACGGAGAATTTCGGCTCCATATACCGGGCGTAATCAAGAATTTCCTGGATCAGACGTTCGATGCGAAGCACATCTTCATGGACAATCTGGCTGAAATGCTCGATAAACTCGTCGTCCTGTTTGCGTTCCGGCGCCAATTGGACGAACGTCTTGATGGATGTGAGCGGATTGCGAATCTCGTGCGCGAAGCCTCCGGCAATCGTTTCGAGGGAACGGAGCCGGTCGGTCCGACGCATCAGCAGCTGCGATCGGCGCAGATCTTCGTAGAGCATGGCATTGTCCAGCGCGACTGCCGCATTTTGTGCCAGCGTGGTGAGCAGAGAGAGGTCAGCTTCGGAATACATGCCGCGTTCGGTGCGTTTCCCGAAATTGAAGAATCCGATCATGCGATCTTTATTCACCAACGGAATGCACAGTTCGGCTTGCAGGAGTTGCAACGAGTCCAGGACGGCCTGCTCGGCGGGATTGTCCTGGTCCTGCCGCAGCTCCTCCAGCACGGCGATCGATCGCGTGCGGGCCAGGTGCTGGGGCAGGCGGGCGCTGGCCGAGAACGTGACGGTCTTCATCTCGTCGAAGTCCAGCCCGTGAGCGGCAGCCAGATAGTACTGTCCTTTTTCCTTGTCGAGCAGGAAGACGGAGATCTTCTCAATGCCAAGCACGCGTGTCAGCGTGTCCATGATGGTGCTGTTGAGCGCGCTCAAGTCCAAAATGGTCACCATCGCCTTGCTGAACTCAATCAGCGTTTCGTAGGCGTCATGCCGTTCCTTGAACAGCAGACGCGCGATCGCTTTTTCGACCCGCTTTTGGATGCCGGCCAGGGCTCCGGCAAAAATCAGAAAGGTCGCCAGAAGAATGCCGGCCAGCAGGTATTGGGTGGATCCCGTAAAGAGCCGGATCAGGAGCAGGACGGCCACATAGACCGGAATCAAGCCGAGCGTCTGCACGTAGAGGAGTGCGCGCGGTGCCGTCGGCATCAGCGCGTTCTCCACCGACTGATATTGAATGATCGTGCGTGTCACGATCAGGATGCAGATGCCGGCCAGCACATAGCCGACCGGGTAAAACTCGTGGCCGTAGGCCTGCGCAAAATCGAGCGACGAGAGATAGCCGACGGCAAAGGCCCAGAAGAGCGTCCGCAAGCGCGCGGCAACCGCGACATTGCCATGCTGCGCTGTCAGGTGCCCCTGGTAGATCCTGAATAGCGCCATTCCTCCGACCAGGCCGAAATACATCAGAAAGAGCGGATGCAGGAGGCCGGCCTTCGGATAGTGTCCCCAGAAGTACGTGTAGTCGCCGTTCAATAGATAGGGAGTCGGGATGAGCAGGAGAAACGCCGTGCTGATGAAATAGTTGCTGACAATCAGCTTGTTGGGCATCCGGTGCTGGAGGACGCTGCTGGAAAAGTGATAGAAGGCAGCCGGAATGTACACGACCCCTATGTAAACGCACCGGCCCCAAAAATTCGCTTCCGCGTCATCGGCTGAGGAATAGACCATGAAGAAGCTGAAGAGCCACACGCTGATCGTGCCGCAGACCAGGCTGAACGTGATGTTGACGAGAGCCCGTGGCTGTTTCATCAACACCCAGAGGCCGCATGCGATGATGACGGTGCCGGCGAGAAGAGGCGGCACGGAGTACAGTGTGGCGCGTTCGCTGGCAGCCACGGCCAGATAGGTCGGGATGAAAATAGCGGCGAGCAGAAATCCGTACGCGACGCCTTTGTGAATGACAACCGAGATATCCATCAATCGATGGCGAAGGATGGAATACCCGATGATGAGCACATAGAGCGCGACCAGGTAGATGCCGTATGGGAAGATCGGCCAGTCGAATACCGGGAAAAATGCGGTGCTGCCTCCGATAAAGCCCACCGTTGATCCGAAGAACAAATACTTCACCTGTTCCCGTTTTTGTCCGGAGGAGGTGTAATACTCCTTCAGGAGCAAGGCGTGGGCGTAGAGCACGGCCGCAAAGAAAAAGACGACGTATGCCGGGTAGGCGGTGAGCGGAGCCGTATAGTAGGAAAACGGCGCCTTCGGGACCACGTCGACAAGTCTGTCGGTAAAGTTCAGGAACAGAAACACGCCGCCGAAGGCATAGACGCCACGCCTGATCAGTGCGTGATCTTTATTGATCAGCGCCTGCACGAAGTGCAGGAAAAAGACGGGAATCAGAATGGCCCCAACGTAGTGTACGTGCAACCAGTGGACGGCATTCTGATAATCCGCTGCGCCTGTGACGAAGCCCAATCCGATGCTCCAAATCGCGACACTGAGGGAGACCAGTCCCCAGAGCCGATTGGTGCGGGCGGTGGGATGATTCAGGGTAACGAAGAGCCCGAAGACACAACTCATGCTCCCCGTTAAGAGGCACGATAATGCAAAGGCACTCATGACTCAGTGGGCAACGTCAGTCATGTGGGTTTTCGTCCGTACTTCTTGTGCGCACTGACAAAGGTCTGTGTGCAAATGGCCGCTGCAACGGCAATTTCCCCCGCGAGGACCGTTGCCGCCACGATTTCTGAGAACTTCCTGACCTTTCCGGTTCCATGACAACCGAGGATCTCCAGGCATTCGCGTTGTGATCCCAGGTTCATTCCGCCGCCAACCGTGCCGACGACGAGATTGGGAATCTTGACGCTGACATAGAGGTCGCCCTGCTTTGTGACTTCGCAGGAACTGACACTGGCCTGGGAGTCCACCACGTTGGCGACATCCTGGCCGCAGGCGATAAACACGGCGGTGAGGCCGTTCGCGCTATGTCCGTTCATGCCGATCATGCCGGCATGCGCGCCGCTGACGAATGAGAGGTGGCAATACCGGGCCATGGTTTCCGGAGAAACCCTGAAGACACGTTTCAGGAGCGCCCGGGGGATCGTGACATCAGCCAGGATGGTTTTGCCGAACCCGGCCACAGCATAGTTATGGGCGGAGATTTTTTTGACGGATGAGAAGTTGGACCGCAGGAAAAACTCCTCGGGGTGAACCTGGGGCACAATCCACTGGCAGGCCGCCTCCGTGGCGATGTTGATCATATTGAGCCCCATGGCATCGCCGGTGGCATAGCAGAATTTCACGGCGACGCTCCGGTCGAAAATATAGGGTTCAAGACGGAGGAGCCGGCCATGCCGGGTCGTTTTCTCAGCTTCCAGTTTGATCTGTTCAAAGTGATCGTCGAGCCATGCCGTAAATGTCCGGGCGGCATCGAGGTTTTCGAACACAAAGATCGGGGAGATGTGGATTTCATCGCGGATCATGCGCGTGTTGGCGCCGCCCGCCATGGAGATCAGGTGCATGCCGCGAGTGTAGGTGTAGGTGATCGCGCCCTCAGTCGTCGCCATCGGCACGTAAAACAGGCCCTTGGCATCCTCGCCATTGACTCGAATCGGACCGGCGATCCCCAGCGGCACGTGCGTCACGCCGATCAGGTTTTCGATATTGCCTTGCAGGTTTTGCGTGGGTTCGCTTGTGAGGGCGATATGGTTGAGCGGGACGCCCGTTTTGTGCATCAGCCATTCGCGCCGTGCCTGCACGAATTGCGGGGCGAAGTCGAGCTCCTTATAGCGCGGCGGGAGGTCGGTGCGCTGCAGCGGCGTCACGGAGGTTTTGGCAGAGCCGCCATGCGGCAAGGCGTTGAGCCTCAACGGGTGTTCACTGACCTGGATCGTGACGAAGGATTGCTCTCTGGAAATGCGCGTGTCCCGTAATTCTTTCACCATGGAGAGCAGCACCATCTGTTCCCAGTCTCGAATGGGCGCGAAGCGAATCCCGATCTGATGGCCTTCGTCATGCGACTCGCAATACACCGTTTGTCCGGACACATCCAGGCGGGCAGTCTCGGCAAAGGCAAAGGTCATCTGGACAGGCAGGCCTGCCTCCAGGGGTTGCGAGCTGATCGCCGCAAGCCCGCCTGCGCAGATGTTGAGTGTCCGTCCGGTGCTGGTCCGATCAGACACCTGTAGCCGAAAAGGCACATCGAACTGGTTTCTGATGGCTCCACGGTCATGTAGGCGTGGTTGACTGGTGTGTGGTTGGACGAGCGGTGTCTTGGGCTGGGTTGCCCCGTCAGTAGGCGTCGCGCTGGTAAGCTCATTGGTCGAATGTTTCATGCATTCTCCATGGTCGTCGGTGACCGTTCTCTCTGATCGGCGGTTTATACAGGCATTATCGGCATCAAAACTTCTGATGATGTCAGCCGTAAGGTTTTCGCGTGTGCAAATTTGTACCAGCTGTAAGATTCTGATACTGCTAAAGTTTTCGTTTTTTGTCAACGAAACGCTGAAAAGGCTGTGGGGGTCCAGTCGTCAGCTTCCTGACGCTGGCGCGAGCTTGCGGGTCGGGTTGACCTAGTTCGATTCGACGTGACGGGACAGGGAGGGGAAGATGGTCAGCTTTGCACAGCCGGGCTGGATGCGGAGTTCTTCAAGCAACGAGGAGAGAATCGGGCCCTCGAGGGCTCCAAGGTCGGAGAACAGGATGACGAGGCCGAGCCCTGGTTGTTGTCCGGGGGGCGCTTGCAACGGTGGAAGGGATTGCCGGATTTCAGCGATCGTGCCCTGGATTTGCAGAATGGCGCCTTCCAGGGAGAAGTCGAGCCGGACCGGATGATCCCGCGCCACGGCGGGAGCGCCTTCAACAACCACGTAGACATTCGTGAGGCTGATGTCCCGGACGAATCCGGGAAATGCAGCATCCCTGAGATGCAGGGAGGCGTTCATCTGGACGGAGTCGCGCGCGGCACGCCGTCGCTCGGGATAAACCGCCTGCGGTTCTCGGATAGAGGGATGGGCAAGGGGTGCTGGGTCGGTGCGAAGGGCGTGTTCGGAGGGAAGAGTCAGCACGGCCTCCGGTGAACTGCCCTCGCTCGGATGTTTTATGGTGCCGATGGTGCCCAGGAACTGACGCTGCCGGCCGTACAGGCCGGAAGTCTGGCAGGTGACTTTCACGACGCCGCCGTGTTTTCCGATGAGCCGGACCGACTTGTCGTGCCGGCCCCGAAGGCCCGTCCGTCGTTCGTGCAGGTGGTGCCGCGCCAGTTGCCATTCGTCCGGGTGGAGCAGGGTCGAATAATGTGTGCCGATCAATTCCTGTGGGCTGTAGCCCAGCAGCGGCATGACGCCTGCGCCGACCGCGACGAATCGGCCGTCCGCATCCAGTTCATAGATCAGGCCGGGAAAGTGTTCGATCAGGCAGGCGTGGCGTTCCCGCTCGGCCGCGAGTTCCTTCTGGAGCGCCCGTTGTTCCAGCATGCCCCGTGTGACGATCGGCAATTCCGTCAAAAACGCCGGCGATTTCTTGTAGAGGAAGAGATCCGCGCCGGCCTGGAGGGCCTTGGCGGCCGTCTTGGCGTCATGGTGTTCGGCTTGCACGATAATGACGGACGAAGGGGCCTGCCGCCGCAGCTTGGACAGTAGATCAAGGGCATTCCGGTTGGCGAGTTGCTCGTCGAGCAGAATCACGCCCCAGTCTTGCTTGGATCCCCACTCCAGCGCTTCCTCTGCGGAGTACACCGCCTCCACGCGACAGCCGGGATAGACCTGCCGCATGCAGATCGTGGTTTGTTTGATTTCCTCGGCCTGTTCGTGGATGAGCAGGAGCGCCAGCGCTTTGGTGCCGGATGGGGTTGCGCCATGCGGCTGGTTGCCAGCCAGGTCTGGCGGGACCGATGCAAAGGGCTTGTCCAGACGGGGTGGATTCATCTCTCGCGCAGGCTCGATCGTGGTCCAACGCGCTTGCAGTGGATACGTGAGTCTATGCCACAACAAGATACTGTAGTCAAGCGGTGATTTCACCCCAATATATAGATATGGATCTTTGGGACGGTAAAAAAAGAGCCCTGTTTCCGATATGGATTCAGGGCTCTGGGAGCGGGTCGTGGAAAGGGAAGTTACTGGACGGAGGACGCCACCTTGGCAGACGGGCATTCGCCGGACGTCATATAGAGAAGGTAGTTGCCCATGCCGTGCTGCACGTTGGGATTGTGGATCGGGTGATGGTGGACCATCGTCATTTCATACTCGTCCTTCGTGTTGACGGAAAATCCCTTCGCATCGCTGTAGACCTGATGCGGCTGGAAGGCGAGGAAGGTTCCGTCCAGACCGACATCGGGCACGGTCCGTAGCAGTGTCTGCTTCGTCGTCTTGTTGTCGAGCGTGATCAAGAGCAATTCATCGTGTCCGTGCGGATAGGCGAACTTCACGCAGCCGTCCATGTTGAACTTGAGGGGCGCGGAGTGGACCGACACGCCCGGCTTGATCTCGATGCCTTCATCCGTCTGGTCCGGACCGCGCTGGGCAAATTTGCTGTAGCAGACGATGTTGATGCCCACCTGGTAGACATCCATGTCCTGCATGGGCTTGCCCTTCTTGGCCGTGTACATGGTGAATCGGGCCATCACGTCTTTGGTCGGCGGCGCCTTGTGATAAAACGCCACGACGGACATCAAATGCTTGCTTTTCTCGAGCTTGACGCCGTAGCCATCCGGGAAACGCGCTTCCGTCATTTCCAATCCGGCACCGGCGAAAAATAGCGGCTCGCCGTCGCAGGACACGCTGGGCTTGTCGTTGTTCAACATCAAAATGTGGTGCAGGTAGTTCTGCGGCAGGGGCGTGCCTTCTTTCGTGAAGACTTCGGATTTATAGCCGGTCATATAGCGGTCTTCCGGCAATTGAAAGACTTGCTTGGGCAGGCTGGCGGCCAGGTCGCCTTCGTGCGGGGAGGGCAGATCGATCGGACCGAACGTCAGCGTAACCGTATCCTCGGTGACGGAAATTCGTGTCGTTACTTGATTTTTGAGTGTCGGCACGGCCGGCGTATGGCCGTGCTGACGGCCCCCATCGGCCAGCGCGATTCCCGTCGGCATGATAAGAAGCATTGTCGCAAGCAGCAGTCGATTCATAACCCCTCATTCCTAACGGACTGAGCCGTCTTGTTAGTGCGCCGCCGGCGGTGGCAGCCGCTTCCATCTGTAGGTTCCCCCGTGTTCGCGCGGAGGAATGTTTTTGTGGTTGCCCACGCGGCTGTACCACCAAATTCCCCTGGCTTCTTTTCCATCTTCGGAGAGCAGGAGCTCAAATCCGCCTTCACGGTCGTTGTCCGGCTGCTGCCATATGCCCTGCCAGAGGCGATTCGCATAGGTGGTCGTTTTAAGGGTGCCGCCTTTATGCGTATACGGGCCGTTGCCGGCTTTGTCCAGCGCGGCTTTGTAGGTTTTGTCTTCCTCTTCAATCTCCCATTCTCCGCTGAGGTCAGGGATGTCGGATACGGCAGGAATCTTTTGAGCGGAAGTGGTGTTGTCAGTCTGTGCGACCTTCAAGACTGGCTTGGCCCGCGAGGACTCGTGCCAGACATGCAAGAGCCACTGCCCGTTGCGGCGTTCGAGGACTCCGGTCTCGCGCAGGGGGAGCGAGAGGCTTGTGAGATTGGCGCCGGTGCCCACGTAGCGGATGTAGTCCAGTTCCATCGAAAACCAGGCGACGTCGCCCTTTTGCCATATGTGCAATTCCGTAATCGGGATTTCCAGCTTGGTGACGGAGTCGAATTCTTCACGCATGGCCTGTTCGACGGCCGGCCAGCCGACATATTTCCGTCCACCGATGGTATAGCCGACCACGTCAGCATCGTGAGCCATGTACTTCGAGAAGGTCGTCATGTCCTTCTCGGCGTTTGCGCGGACGATCAGACGGAGGACGGCTTCGGGAGTTTTGGGCTCGGCGGCGTAGGTGGGAGCCATCCAATCGGTCGCTGCCAGTGTGAGCAGCAGCAAGAGGTTTCCAGTGAAAGAGGGCCGCCGGCTTGATGGGTGATCGATCGTGGGCATGCAGGCACGAGGCTACTTGTGCGTCCGCCGGATTGTCAATCTTTTTGGGAACAAGGTCCGAGGGATTACTGAAGTGCGCGTCGGAGGGCTGTCGGGCCGTAGTGCGCCACCAGTTCGCGGTAGAGATGCTCCGCGAGCGGTTCGAGATTTTTAGTGTCGGCGGCGTTGTAGGTCACCAGCCGGGACAGGGCGTGCTCGTCTCCCGACTGCCATTGATACCACAGTCGGACGGCCTCCCAGCCATCCATGCCCTGGACGGACGCATGGCGCGCGATGCCGAGCGTCGTTTCAATCTGTTTCAGCCCGCCGCTGTAGCCCAGCCGCCTGGCGGCAAAGCACAGGTCGAAATGCGGCTGGTCGAGCTGCAGGTGCGGGTATTTGGCTTTCAGAAACGGCAGATCGAAGGCGCTGCCGAAAAAAGTGACGATCAGATCGTAGCGGTCTAATTCATCCGCCAGCCGCCGGCCGGTCAGCGACTCGTTTCGAATCAAGGTCGTCATGCGGCCGGCGCTATAGAGGCCGACCATCGTCACATCGCCTTCGTGCGGAGCGGTTCCGGTGGTTTCAATATCGAGAAACACCGTGCGAGACCGGAAGGTGTCGAAAAGCCTCCACTGGTCGCGAGGTTTGAGGCAGCGGGAAAAGTAGCGTGCATCGCGGCGGCCAAGGTGCTCCCGCGCCGACGTCACGTCCGTATCGTACAGTGTCTTGCGGGCGCGCGAAATGCCGGGGAGCGTCGGGGCGGCGAGAAACGTGTCCCACGTCGCGATGCCCTCATCCCAGAGGCGGCGCTCGGTGTATTCACCGACGCCTTTGAGGAAAATGAACGTGGATTCCAGCATGGAGGCGGCTCCCGGGCGAGTCGAGCCCGCATTGTTCATGACAGTTCGTCGCGAAATCGCACGATCGCGTCGTGAGACGGGCGCCCGGAGTTGCGAGAACCCGAGGAGGTACATACCGAGCTTCGCTTGAGCCGCCGCGTTCGATCAAATCGCGGCGGATAGTTACTTTGCCTCCAGTAGGCTAATATTCCCGCCAGGCTTGTCGCAACAGCGAGGGTGCGATTGTAGCAGAAGTGCTCATGAATAATGCGGCCGGTCTTGATTTCACCTGGGAAACAAGTTAGAGTCCGGCACGTCGTGCGCAGAAGTCAGGGCGTACGCGTGGTACTCACCTAGCATGGCAGATCAAACACCGCAGCGCATTCGCATCATCGTCGGGCCGATCAAGCTGGAAGTCGAGCTGAAGTCGAACAAGACTGCAGACGGCGTCTATGCCGCCTTGCCGGTCGAGGCGCCCGTCAATATGTGGGGCGAGGAATTTTATTGTAAGATTCCAGGTGTGAAGGATCACCGGGAAATGGCGACCACCCAGGTCAAGGTGGGCGACGTGGCCTTCTGGGGGGCGGGGGAGGTGCTGGCCGTGTTCTTCGGGCGGACGCCCATGAGCATGGGGCCCGATCCGGTTCCCGCCGACCGGGTGAACGTCATCGGTCGCATCGTCGGGGACGCCACCGTGCTGCGGCAGGCGATGGGGTCCACGCGCATCAAGGTCG
>Ga0247727_10012783_pt1 | contig 14320 bp, 12 predicted proteins | sample WisWelCaveWW1625_FD_202498 | JGI IMG/M metagenome (GOLD analysis project Ga0247727, IMG submission 202498) | Biofilm microbial communities from Wishing Well Cave, Virginia, United States - WW16-25 | ecosystem: Environmental > Aquatic > Deep subsurface > Groundwater > Cave microbial mat | place... | reverse complement strand
CCGGCGACTCCCCGTCGAGTCGCGGCCGGTGGACATCCCGTGCTGCCCCACCTGCGGACGGGACCTGGCGTCGCACGCGGCGCACACCCGCCTCACCATCGGGGACGGAGCGGAGAGCGTTGAGGTACCCGTCGTGTATTGCCGAGGGTGCGGCAGGACGCTCGGCACATCGGTGATCTGACGAGAACGGCGTCTGCGGTCAGGCCTCGATGCCGACCGCTCGGATCGGCGCAAGCTGGTCGTCGGCAAGCTCCCACGTCCGGCCCTCGTCCTCGCTGACGAACACGCGACCGTCGGCCGTGCCGACGACGGCGGTGGGGCCAGCAGCTGCGAGCCGATGCGTGTCGATGTTCCCGTCGAACCACTCGGGAAGCCCGGCGTCGCACCGTTCCAACGATCCGCCCACGAGAGGCGCGCGGTAGACGGCTGCGTGGCCTCCACGGTGACCGTCGGAGGCCGAGAGGAGCAAGGTCTCGCCGGCGACCGCCACGGCTCGGGAGTAGGTCCCGAGCAGCCCATCGGTCTCTCGAGTCCACATGTCTCCGCCGTCCGTCGACCAGAGCAGACCCACCGCGGCCGCCGCGAACACGTGGCCGGCCGCGGTGGGATGCGCCAACACCTGGTGGACGTCGTCGTCGATGTCGAGGGTGGGCTCCCACGACGCCCCGGAGTCACGCGAACGCAGGATCCCACCGACGTGGACGTTGGCGAACAGGACGCCGTCGGAGCCTCGGCTGAGGGAGCGAGTATCGGGTGGCCCGCCCCACGGGGTGTACCAGGTGTCGCGTCCGTCGGCCCGATCGAACGCATCGATCACTTCCAAAGAACCCCCCGACAGTCGCAGCAGATGAGCCTCCGCGGTCCCGATCAGCAGGTCGACCCCGTCGGCGATCAGGCAGCGACCGGGTGGCCCGACGATCTGCGCGACCGACTCGCCCGCATCCGGGATCCGCACGACGTCACCGTCGCCGGAGAGCACCCACCAGCCACCATCGACCGCCGTCAGAGCGGTCACGTCAGCCTCGAACAGCACGGCGCCGTCCACCGTGCGCAGGCCTCCCGCTGTGCCGACGACGATCTTCCCCGCGCTCACGACGGCCGCTCCTTTCGGAAGCCTCTCCCAGACGCTCCGGTAAACTCAGGCCCGGCCGCAGGCCTTTCCGGTCCCATCGTCTAGAGGCCTAGGACACCACCCTCTCAAGGTGGAGACACGGGTTCAAATCCCGTTGGGACTACCAGGGGAATCGCATCGTCGGAGTTCTCGTCTCCACCCTGGTCAAGGTGCAGACACGGGCTTCGATATGCCGCAAGAGTGCAGGTCATGCAGGCCTGGCACGGCGCGCCACCCGTCCCTCGTCCCGCATTCGTCCCGCGAACGAACGGGAAGCGTCGCGAAACGGCGGCAGGAGCGGCTTCCAGTCGCTCATCGTGAGCAGGAGCCAATAACCCGCACCTCTCACGAAGCCCCGCCAGCCGTCTGGCAAGAGCAGCCGTCGATCGTCCTCCTCGACCCGATCTTGTTCCGTCCCGGACCGGCACGGATTTGGTCTCCTCGGTTTAGTCGACGAACGGCCCGTTGAACACGGGGTCCTCGCCGTACGGCTTCCCTGCCATCAGCATGTACCGAATGCCGGGAACAGCGTCCGTAACCGTGAATGCCTCTCCTGGACCCAGCACAACGAGTTGGGGAGATCTCGCCGGACGCAGGTTGGCCCCGAAGGCGCCCTCGCCCTCCAGGACGAAGGCGAAGCCCTGGAATTCGGGTGGCACCGGTGTCGTGAGCTGCCCGCCCTCCGGCAGCTCGACGTCGAGGATCAGCGCCGGCGTGCCCAGATGCACTGGAGAGCCCTCGCCGACCAGGACTCGAATGATCGCGTCCCCTTCGTTCCGTACCGGGATCTGATCCGGGTGCGCCACTTGCGCGCTCGGTTCCACGTCCTTGTCCTTCCGGGCCAGGTTCACCCAGAACAGCACGCTGCGGAACTCGGTGTCGCCGTGGCCCTCCGCGACCTCGTCGGCTCCCACCGCCTCGGCGTGCCACGCGCCTCGTCCCGTCCGGAGGGCGAGGAGCGACCCCTCGGACAGCCGAGCCCGCTCCACGGATCCGCCCGGCCCTGTGGTGTGACCGGTGCTGGCCGAGCCCTGCAGCACATACCAGAGGTTGTCGAACCCTCGGTGCGGATGCTTGGTGTCTTTGCCCGCCATCTCGGACAGGCGGAACCGGCCTTCGTGCACGAGGATGAACGAGTCGAGCCGTTCGTACGGCACCGCGCGAGAGGGGAGCGCCTCCAGTACCGGCATCCCCATCATCCGGATCTCAGTGCCGCGTCCTCCACGACGATCGCGTCCCGCGCCGTTTCCTCGATTTGCTGCCTCATTTCCTCATCTCCCTTCTGCCACCTATAAGCAGTGGGCTACGCCTTCACGCGTTCCCCTGATGCCGCGGACCTCTCGATGGCCGCGATGACCTCATGGCGCCGGACGGCGTCGGCGAAGTCCGGCACGGTGTGAGTCCCGTTGTCGATGTCTGCCGCGAACGCGGCGTAGGCACGCCCGACGTTGTAGGCGGGCGCTCCTTCCAGACCGGAGAGCGCGGGCCACTTCTGTGTCAGCACCGCCGGGACAACAAGCTTGGCGGGCTCGTTCCCTCCCTTTGCTCCCGCGACGGTCAGGGGAAAGATCTGGGGCTGCGCGGCGGCGGCGGTGATCTGGAGCGTTCCATCGGTTCCGTTGATTTCCCACAGGAACCCGGTGCCGCCGGCCACTGCCTCACGGACGTGGATGCTGGCGGCCGCCCCGGACGTGAGGGTGCCGATCACCGCGATCTGGTCGGCCGCCGTTTTTGTGATCTGCTCGCCGGTCTCTTCGATGGTGATCAGCGGCCTGAGAACGGCCGACACGGCCGACAGGTCGGCGAACTCGCCCAGTACGTAGTTGAGGGTGTCCAGGCTGTGGCCGACGGCGATCGTGAGCACGTTGGCCCCGTTCGTCCTGTCGAGCATGTATGCGTTGGGCTGGCCCACGACGTCGCCCGGGACCGACAGCCCGACCATGGTCGTCGACAGGACCTCGCCGACGTATCCGTCGCTGAGCAGCTCTTGGACGAACTCGATCGCCGGGGCCTGGCGGGCCTGCAACCCGACGACCGTGCGTACCCCCTGCTCGGCGGCCAGCGCGGCCATCGCTCGCGCGCCCTCGAGGTCGCGACCAAGTGGCCACTCGCAGTAGACGGCCTTGCCGGCGCCAAGTGTGGCGGAGACGAGCTCGCGATGGTGCGGGACCTTGACCGTAACAGCGACCATGTCGATGTCTGGTTGGGTCACCAGCTGCTCGTGGTCTGAGAACACCGCGCTGACCCCGAACGCTTCGCCTGCTGCACGCGCCGACTCCGCGCTGTGAGCGCTCAGTGCCCTGATCTCGTAGTTCGGCAGCGCGCGCAGTGCCGGGATGTGGGCGGTGGCCGCCCAGCCGCGGACGGGGCTGACTCCGATGATCCCGACACCCAGCGTCGATTCAGGCATCTTGGTCGGAGATCAGGGCGCCATCAGCGGTCCCCGCCGATCTCGCATCCCCACGCTCCGCCTTCTGTCTCTGCGCCATGTGCTTCTCCGATCTGCGCGGCCGGACCGTCATGCGGCTGTCGCGACGGCGGTGCGCGCCTCGCTGGCGTCGACCACCTTCCCGTTCAGTCCTCCGAACTGGTGCAGGGCGCCGAACGTCTCGATGCGCAGGGCGGCGTCCACTCCGCCCGCCGTCACCGGGTCGAACCCGGCCGCCGAGATCAGCCGCTCGATTGCGGCGGCAGCTTGGTCGTCGTCGGTCGCGTAGAACAGCACCGCGCGCGGGGTCCGGTTGGCCTCCGAGGCCAGTGACTCGGCGCCGAGGGTGCCGAACGCCTTCACGAAGTGAGCCTCGGCGGAGAGCAGCCCGGCGACCACAGAGCCCGAGGACTGGCCGTCGGGAAGCGTCCGAAGGAACCCGCCGTTGGTGTCCGGCGTGACCGGGTTCGAGGGATCGACGACGACCTTGCCCCTGAGCAGGTCTGCGTGCTGGGCGATCAGATCCTTGAGCGTGTCGAACCAGACCGCGAACACCACGACATCCGCGTCTGTGATCGCCTTCTCGACCGAGGTGGCACTCGCCAGCTCGCCCAGCTCGCTCGCCAGCGCTGTCACGTTCGATTCGTCACGCGCGGCCAGGACCACGCGTTCCCCGCCGTCCACGAGATGCCGCGCGACCGACTTGCCGATGTTGCCAAGACCGATGATTGCGGTGGTCATTTGCTTCCTCCTTGAACTCCAAGAGACTCAGCCCACGCGATGCGCCTCGACCTCGATCTCGAGGTCGACCTTCTTGCCCACCAGGAAGCCGCCCGCCTCGACGGCCATGTTCCAGGTCATCCCCCAGTCCTCGCGGTCGATCGTCGTCTTCGCCGACGCGGCGAACATCGGCTCCGCTTCCATGTCAGGCCCCCACCCGAGGAACTCTCCCGAGAGGGTGACGGGCCTCGTGATTTCCTTGATCGTGAGGTCGCCGTCGAGCTCGAACGAGGTGCCCCCGGTTGGCCGTACGGCGGTGCTCGTGAACGTCAGCACCGGGTGCTTCTCGATCTCGAGGAAGTCGCCGCTCATCAGGTGCTGGTCCCGCTTCTCGGTGTGCGTCGTGATGCTCTCGGTCTTCACCTCGACCTCGACGCGCGAGTCCTGCGGCGAGTCGCCGACCTCGATCGTTCCGGCGAACTCCGTGAACTGACCCCGCACCTTCGACAGCATGTGTCGCGCCACGAACCCGACCACGGTGTGGACCGCGTCGAGCTCGTAGGTTCCGGGGGGCGGGATCGACACCCCTTGGTACTCCCGGCCCTGGACCGCCGTCTCCGTCATCTCGTGCCTCCTCGTGCCCGGCCCCCGCCCGGCGCGGGAGCTATACTTGCAAGCGCAAACACAATCTCGGCCGACTTTATTGCATATGCAAATAGATGAGGGAACCGATGTCGCTGGGCTGCTCGACCGGCTCGTGGCGGCTGAGCTGCCTGAACGGCGCGGATTGGACGCCTGGGTCTCGCTGCTCCAGGCGCACGCCTCGCTCATGCGCCGGCTCGAGTCCGACCTCGAGCGAGAGACCGGTCTGGCCCTCGCCGACTTCGACGTGCTCGCTCAGCTGGCGAGAGCCGGTGGTGAGCTGCGGATGACGGAGCTCGCGGCCCGGGCGCTCATCTCGCGATCGGGTATGACCCGGCGTGTCGCTCGGCTGGTCGACGAAAATCTCGTCCGGAGAGCCGACGCCGACGCGGACGGCCGTGGCGTGGTGGTCGCGCTAACCGACGCGGGCGTCGCCCGCCTAGCAAAGACCGCCCCGGTCCACGCCCGCGGTATCTCGAAGCTGTTCGTCGCGCAGCTCGATGATCAAGAGCTCGCGATCCTCGAGCGCGCCTTGGGCAAAGTGATCATCGACTGCTCGTTCGGCTGAGCGAGCTAGGGCGTGTCTCCCAAGTCGGGGCTGGTGATCGCGGGAGTCTGGGTGGGTGACGCGTTCAGCAGAACTCAGCGAGGCGGCGAGGGCTCGGATCGAGCCGTTGATGCCGCAGGCGAAGGGGCGGTCTCGTCCGTGGCGTGATCATCGCCAGGTGGTCGAGGGGATCGTTTTCCGTTATCGCACCGGGGTGGCGTGGCGTGATCTTCCCGAGCGGTTCGGCCCCGTGGCAGACGGTGTGGAAGCGGCATCATCGTTTCGCTACCGACGGGACCTGGGACATGCTGCTGCGAGTGATCCAGTCCGAGGCCGACGCTGCTGGCCGGGTCGATTGGTCGGAGATCCAGCGGCCTTCAGCGACGACGAGAAACTGGACCGGCGGCTTCTACGAGCTGGCTATCGAACGCGGCGACCGCGACGATGCCCGTCTCGAGGCCGCGCTCCAGCGAGCGTGGGCTGACCCCAGCATCGACGGCTGCTTCATAGAGCGAAATCGGGAGCCGGACGACCAATCTCGCGTCGCGCCAACCCTCGAAGCGCAGAACAAGTCGGGGCACCTGCGCGGGATATCGCCGATCTGGTCACCGGAGTCGCTGACGCGGCCGCGACGAGGCGCCGCAGCCAGGGGAAGCGCTCGTTGTCGATTCCTCCTGCCCTCGCCGGCCGAGGTTCGTCGACTTCCACCGCCGTGACACCTTGAAGGAGCCACGGGATGCCGCTGATGAAGTACTCCCAGTCGGTCATCGACTCGTGTTCTTCCGTCATGGAGGGTTCAGTCTGTCCGATGCTCGCGACGTCGCAACGCTGCAGCCCTGCTCCGCAATCTCCTAGGGCAGGATCTCGACGTACCCGTCCGTTCCATGCACGCGGATCCGCTGCCCATTTCGGATCAGCCGGGTGGCTTGCTCCACGCCCACGACGGCCGGCAAGCCGTACTCCCGTGCGATCACTGCGCCATGGGTCATCAGGCCGCCCACCTCCGTCACCAGGCCCGTGATCGCGACGAACAGGGGCGACCAGCTGGGGTCCGTGTAGGCCGTGACCAGGATGTCGCCCGCTTCGAGATCGGCCTCCGCCATGTCATGAATGACGCGGGCCCGCCCCTCGATGATCCCGGCGGAAACCGCTAAGCCGACCAGCGCGCCGGCCGGCACGTCATCGCGTCGGTACGCCCCGGCGATGACCTCGCCATCCGACGTGAGCACCCGGGGCGGTGTGAGCGCTTGATACGAACTGAACGCGTCCTTGCGCTGGTGGATGAGCTGGTCATCCACTTGGTTCGCGCGCACGACGTCGTGGAGCTCCTGGAACGTGAGGTAGAAGATGTCTTCCTTCTCACGAAGCACGTGGGCTTGCACAAGGCGCTCGGCCTCTTCCAGCAAGGCCTGCTTGTAGACGAAGTAGCGGCTGACCATGCCGTACTTCGGATACTCCCGGTACCCGATGAAGGTCCGGACCCGGTCGATCATCCGCTTGACCTCTTCGGCCTTCCCCTCTCCGTCCGGCAGGGCCTGCAATCGCTCCAGCACTTCCTGTTCCTTCGTCCACGCCTCCTGCCGCCCTTGCTCGAAGCGCTGCCCGCCGGCGCCCGGCTCGAAGTTCTTGATGTTGCCGAGGATCACGGGCACGAGCGTGGTGGGGCGTTCGCTCCAACGCGGCCTCGTGATGTCGATCTCGCCGACGCAGCGCATGCCGTACGTGTCGAGGAAGGCTTGGATGGCCTCCCGCGCTTCCCGCCCGCCCGCAAGGTCGGCCAGTTCGTCTAGGAAGCCCTCGTCCTCGACGTGTTGCAGAAAAGCCACCACCTCCGGATGCGGGCGGATTGCGTCGACGACGTCCAGGAGCGCCAGCCCCATCTCCGACGTCACGTTGTGCGGGACGGACTGCGTGAGCGTGTCAGCCGCGTTCTTCTCGCCGAGCCACAGCTCCAGCTGCTCGTTGAGCCACCATGAGGCCTCCATCGCCCCCATGTACACCTGATGGCTCCGCGGATCGAACAGGATCCGCTTCATCTCCGGGATGTCCGCCAGGATGAAGTCGAGCAGCGCCGATCCGGACAACGTCTGGATGTCGCGTTTCAAGGCGGCGATGGAAGCCTGGTTGTGCTCGATCAGCTCGGTGACGATGGCCGGATCGGTCTCGATCGGTGCTGACCCGGCGCCAGGCGGCGCCCAGGCGGGACCCTCGTCCGGGACCGAGCGGATGAAGCCGTCGCGTTCGAGGATGGTCTGCAGCGCGTCCCCGATCAGGGGATCGGATTTGCCCGCGACCTCCACGAGGCCGGCACGGCTCGCGGGCGAGGCCAAGATCTGGGTGACGTCGACGAACAGCCTCCCGCCGGCCTCGGCCATCGGCCGAGGGGTCGTCAGCTGCCACAGGGAGAGTCCCAGCGGCTTCATGGCGTCCGTCATCATCTGCTGATGACCGACCGACACGTACACGTGGTTCTCACCGTCGCCGGCCGCCGGGATGGGGAACAGCGTGGTGATCGGCCGGCTCTGGACGATCTGGAAGCCATCGTCGACCAGACACCATTCGATGTCCTGGGGGCGGCCGAAGTGCGCCTCGATCCGCCGGCCCAGCTCCGCGAGCCGTACGACCTGCGCATCCGTCAGCGCGGGTTGCTCCTGTCGCTCCGGGGCGATCGCCTGTTCCTCGGTCCCGCCCGCCGGTAGGGCGTGGATCGCCCGCTTCTTGGCATTGACCGTCTTGGCGACGATCTCGCCGTCCCGCACCTGGTAGGCGTCCGCGTTCACCAGGCCGAACACCAGGGCCTCGCCGAGTCCGAAGCTGGCCTCCACGGACACGACCTTCCGGTTGGACGTGACCGGGTCGGCGGTGAAGACGATGCCGGCCGCTTCGGGGAAGACCATCTGCTGCACGACCACGGCCATCTGCACCTTCCGGTGATCGAAGCCATTGTGCAGGCGGTAGGTCACGGCCCGCTCGGTGAAGAGCGAGGCCCAGCACCGGCTGATGTGCTGGAGGATCGCCGCCGACCCCATGACGTTCAAATAGGTGTCCTGCTGGCCGGCGAAGGAGGCCGTCGGCAAGTCCTCCGCCGTCGCGCTCGATCGCACGGCGTAGGCGGCCTGCTCGTCCAGCCGGGTGAGCGCACCGGTGATCGCGGCCGCCACTTCGTCGGGGATGGCGATCGCTTCGAGGGTCCGGCGGATCTCCGCACTGAGCGTGTTGATCGCCTCGCGGTCGTCCGGGTTCAGGCGCGACAGCCGATCGAGCCGTTCGTCGATCGACGGCGCTTCCGCCATGATCCGCCGAAAGGCGTCCGTCGTCACGCAGAAGCCAGCCGGCACGCGGATGCCTTCGATCCGCGAAAGCTCCCCTAGGTGCGCGCCCTTGCCGCCAACGACCGCGACCTGCGTCTGGTCGATCTCCTGGAAACCCAGCACGTAGCTGCCCATCCGTCCACCTTCCCTTTCAGCCCCTCGGGCCTCTCTTATTCCTACTGGCGGTCGCACCGACCGCCTGTGGGCCGGCTTGTGGCGTCCAGCGTCAGCACACCAGGGGTCCTTGCAGCAAGACCCCCACCCTCGTGTACTTTGGTAATGGTGGGGAGGATGAGCCGGCTTCCTTGGCCGCACACGCGCCGGGTATCTCACCGAGCCCCGAGCCTCCGCTGACCGCGCGCTGCGCACGGCACGAGACCCGTACATCCACCACGCACATCACGACGGCGCTGGACACGCTTGTTGTTGACCTTCACCAGCGAGGACGAGTCCGCCGACTACGACGACGACGAGCCGATGACCTTGACCGAGCTCCGGGACAGCATCCGCCGCGTGCTCGGCGTGGTTCTGCCTTTGGGAGAACCGACCCGGCTGACGCGCTTCACCTTTCACGCTCGGCAGGTCGAGCCATACCGCGACGGGCGGATCCTGCTGGCCGGCGACGCCGCCCACCTGTTCCCCGCCCCAGGCGTGGCCCTCACCGCCGGCCTACTCGACACCGTCAACCTTGGCTGGAAGCTGGCCGCCGCCATCCACGGCTGGGCGCCGGCCGGCCTGCTGGACACGTACCACGACGAACGCCACCTCGCCGGCGAACGCACACTGCTTCACTCCGGAGCCCAGGAGCCACTCAGGCGCGGACACAACCCAGCCGCCGAAGCACTTCGGGAGCTCTTCCAGGAACTGCTCGTCGACGAGCAGCCGTTGCGCCGCATCGGAGCCCTGATGGCCGGCACCGACATCCGCTACCCGCCACCCGGCCCCGACCACCACGACTTGACCGGCACCTTCGCACCCAACCTCGCCCTCCACACCGACCAGGGCACAACCAGCGTCGCCGAACTGGTGCACACCGCACGGCCCGTGCTCCTCGACCTCGCGGACCGGTCAGACCTCCGCGAGACCGCCCGAGACTGGCAGCATCGCATCGACATCCACACCGCTGAAACCGATCACCGACCAGCCGACGCCCTCCTGATCCGCCCGGACGCCCACATCGCCTGGGCGGCAACCGTCGACGAACCCACCGACACCGCCGCGCTCGCGCTGCGAGAAGCGCTCTCCGGCTGGTTCGGCACACCCCTGAAAACGACAGTGCCCATCATCGATCGGCCCTCCTGATCGGCCGACCGAACATCGCCAGGAGCGCCCATCCCGTGGGCTGCAAACATTCGGACCCACAAGATCCTGCCGCGTTGCCGATTACAAGACAACGCCGTGCGTATCGGTCGCATGCTCAAAGAGACCGGCACACTCGGCGGCGTTCGGCGGCGGCAGCCCGGCGTCGTACTCACCGGCGAGCAGCAGCACCGGCTTCCAAGATCATTCTGTTAGGAGTTCTTAGGAGACACGTCCTAGGGCTCGCTTCTGCAACCGACTTCGCGAGGACTTGGTCAACGGGCTCGTCGGGCCCGGGCGACCGGGTTCTCGACGTCGGGTGCGGCACCGGCTACTTCACCCGCATGATGGCCGAAGCGGTCACGTTTGCCGGCCCCGCCATGGGAGTGGATCCCTCCCGAGAGGCCATCGCACGCGCACGCCGTCTCACCCGCGTGGCCAACTGCGCCTTCTCGGAGGGAATCGCCCAAGCGCTCGACGCGCCCGACGGCTCGTTCGACGTCGTGGTGAGCAGCCTGGTGGTCCATCACCTACCGGATACGCTGCGCCCCCCGGCGCTCCGCGAGATGGTGCACCTGCTCCCCCCCGGGGGCCGGGTGCTAATTGCCGACTCCCGGCCGCCCACCAGCCGGATCGGCCGCCATCTGATCGGTCCCTTCACAAGCCCCGCTATGCAGAACAACCCCGTCCATCTGCTCGACCGGATGGTTCGTGAGGCCGGCTTCGAGCAGGTCCGCAACGGCGACGTGCAGCCGTGGATCCGGTACGTGCAGGGGATGAAGCCAACAGGCGCCCCACAAGCGCGGCCCAGGGCGTCGCCTACGATGGCACCTCGCGCGCGCAATGCCTGGCCACGCTTGTCCCGCATTCGTCCCGCGAACGACCGGGAGACGTCAAGAAACGACGGGAATGGCTCGAGCATCGAATCCGCAGGTCAGGAACCGGATTTGGGCATCGCCGCAGGTAGCGAAATCGGCTCCGAGAACACTCTCAAGGTGGAGACACGGGTTCAAATCCCGTTGGGACTACCAGGAAACGCGCAGGTCAGGAGGGCTGTCCGGCGTCGCTTGTCGCGCCACTCGTTCCCGTCCCGCACCCGTCCCACGGCGGACCACCTACCGTCACTGACTTGCACGCAGGAGCTTGCCCCGGAACCATCGAGATCCGGATCGAAGCGACGGCATGCGTGAGAGATGATCACGGACGCCAAGCAGGTACCGCTCCTCGAAGGTCGCAGCTCCGTGCAATCGACCACGACGATGGTCATGTCGGCGTCAGCTGCCACGGGCGCTTCGTCCCAGCCCTCAAGACTTTCGGCAAGGGACGCGGGTTCCGTCCCGTCAGGAAGTCGACGGATCCGCCGAAGGGAGCGACCCCATTCACCGATACGATCGACGGTCCTTCCTCGCCTAGTGTTCCCCGATCGACACCATAGATCCGCTCGTCGGCCACCCGCTCGCTTGAAGTCATTCGTTCCAGCGCCAACTGCTTTTGATCCAACACCTTCAAACAGACCAAGCAAGCCGTTGCCGTTGCAGAACACGACTCGGCCTCCGTACCAGAGATCGTCGCCGCGGGTCGGCCGAGCGAACGATTGCCCAGATCCAAGGAAGCCTCGGTCGAGCTCCTCGACGGCAGGGTCGCCGATCCAGGTGCCGAGGGTCGCTGCGCACGGGCCGACGTGGTCTTCGGTTGTCGGGACGTCCACCGGGCTGGGCGTCACCGAGATGTGCGCCAAGCATCCGGAAGCCCTACTTCGACCTGGCGAGCGACACGCCTGTGCTTGAGTCCTAGTCTCGATTGACTACCCGGAGATGGGTATGCCGGCGGTAAGGCTGTGCACGGGCCGAGCCGATATTTCAGGCACGATGAACATCGCTGCCACGAACGAGGCCGAGCGGCTCGCGGCCCTTCGTCGGTACGACATCCTCGACACGGGCCCTGAAGAGGCCTTCGACGATCTCGCCGGCCTGGCCGCAAACGTCTGCGGAACCTCGATGGGCGCGGTCGATTTCGTCGACGCCGACCGTGTGTGGGTCAAGGCGAACGTGGGCTTCTCAGTGGAGGAGCTCCCGCGCGATGCCGTGTTCGCCGCGGACGTCATCCTGCGGCCGGAGCTCATGATCGTCCGCGACACGCTGCAGGACGAGCGGTTCGCGGACAGCCCACTCGTGACGGAAGGCCCGGGCGTCCGCTTCTACGCGGGCGTGCCCATCCTCACGGTAGACGGCCACGCCCTTGGGACGCTCTCGGTGATGGACCAGAGGCCGAGGTCGCTCAGCGCCGACCAGGCGGCGGGGCTCTGGGCGCTATGCCGCCAGACCATGAGCCAGCTCGAGCTGCGGAGGAGCCTGGCGGAACTGCTCAGGACCGTCGCCGGGCGGGAGCGAGCGGAAGAGGTGAGCGAGGGGAGGAGGGAGCTGCTCCAGGAGATCATCGAGTCCATAGCGGACGGCATCCTGGTCGTCAGCAACGAGGGAGAGACACTGCACGCCAACACCCGATTCGCCGAGATGTGGCGGATCCCGACGGAGCTCATCGAGACCCGGAGCGACGACAAGCTCCTCGCGTTCGTCCTCGATCAGTTGGTGGAGCCCGAGGCCTTCCTGGCGAGGGTCCGAGAGCTCTACCAAACGGCACGCGAGGACTTCGATACGCTCATGTTCAAAGATGGTCGGGTGTTCGAGCGCTACTCCCGTCCGCTGATCCACGAAGCGGGTGTCGGGGGACGTGTCTGGAGCTTCCGGGACATCACCGGTCACAGGCGTGCCGAGGACGCCCTCCGGACGGCCGAGGCGAAGTTCCGCAGCTTGGTCGAGCAGATCCCGGCCATCACCTACGTATGGGACGCGGACCTCGAACCTGGCACGAGCCACCACCTCTACACGAGCCCTCAGAGCGAGTCGCTGCTGGGCTTCGCGCCAGAGGATTGGTCGGCCGATCCGGATCTATGGTTGAACCAGCTCCATCCAGACGATCGCGACCGAGCGGTGGCCGCGACCCACGAGTCCGAATCGACGGACGAGCCGTTCAGCATGGAGTATCGGCTGTTCGCCAAGGACGGTCGCGTCGTGTGGATCCGCGACGAGGCCACGGTGATGACCCGGGACGAGGAGGGGCGATCCAAGTTGATCCTGGGAGTCCTGTTCGACATCACCGAGCGCAAGCGAGTGGAGGAGGAACTGGAGCGGGCGTGGCAGCGGGAGCGCGAGGCGGCGGAGCACTTGCGCGCCCTCGACGAGGTGAAGAACCTCCAGTTGCAGGCCGTGTCGCACGATCTCCGGGGTCCTATCGCTGCGGTCCTGGGCTCAGCACTGACCCTTGAGAACTCCGGTGGGGAGCTCGAGCCCGACACGCGCAAGGAGCTCGTGCAGGGGATCGCGGCGAGCGGCCGCAAGCTGGATCGTCTAGTCACCGACCTCCTCGACCTGGACCGGCTGGAGCGGGGCGTGCTGGAGCCCAACCGCCGGCCGACCGACGTGGGCGAACTGGCCCGGAGGGTGGTCGGCGAAGCCGCGCTCGACGACCACCCCGTCGCGGTCGAGGGAGATCGTATCGAGGCCTCGGTCGACCCAGTTCAGGTGGAGCGGATCGTCGAGAACCTTGTCCTCAACGCCGCCAAGCACACGCCGCCGGGGACGAAGATCTGGGTTCGGCTCCGCCGCGGGGAGCACGGCATCGTCGTTACGGTGGAGGACGCGGGCCCGGGGGTTCCCGAGGACCTCCGCACGGTCATATTCGAACCGTTCCGCCAGGGAGCCCGCGCTCCCGGGCTCGGCATCGGCCTCTCGCTCGTGGCGCGGTACGCCGAGCTCCACGGCGGGTGGGCCAGGGTCGGGGACCGCCAGGGGGGCGGGGCCTCTTTCGAGGTGTTGCTGCAGGACGGCCCGCCCGGGGAACAAGGAGCACAGGAACTTGAGGTAGACGCGTCCCGTGCCACCGCGTCGCGGACCTAGACCGCGACCCGCGTTTTGGGAATGGTCCGCTCGTCAGGGACCTGCTGCCCTGGGCACGGGATAGCCAATGCGATCGTGTCGTTGTGCGCATCAAGGCCGAGGTAGGCAACGTCGTCCATGGCCGGCCCACCTCCCTGTGTGACTCCTCGCGCGGCACTTCCGCGCGTGATCCACGAACCTGATAGGAGGAACCGGCCGGGCGGCGCCCGCATGAAGGCCCGGAAGAAGTCAGACAACGTCGGCCACTCGGGCCCTCGGACGAGTCCGAGCCCTTGCTAGACGAGCAAAGCTCCGACGATGGCGAGC